>Ga0207707_10001280_pt1 | contig 23486 bp, 23 predicted proteins | sample KBSC83BmetaG_FD_184336 | JGI IMG/M metagenome (GOLD analysis project Ga0207707, IMG submission 184336) | Corn rhizosphere microbial communities from Kellogg Biological Station, Michigan, USA - KBS C8-3B metaG (SPAdes) (version 2) | ecosystem: Host-associated > Plants > Roots > Rhizosphere ...
CGGCGATGATCTATCAGTTTCGCGAAGTGCTGGCCGGGCGCGACACCCGCGTCGCCGATCTCGAGCAGCCGGTGTTTGCCCGGAAGTAGGCCAAATCTCGGCTACAAGGGCTTTATGCGACGCCAAACGATTCGCTCGTGTCTGACAGCGTTCGCGCTTGCCGCGATCACGGTGCCTGCTTCCGCGCATGATGTATTCCCCGCGGGCGTTGCCGGCGCCATGGCGCAAATGGCCTCGCCGGCGGCGATCGCCGATTATCGGCGCAGGCTCGCGGAATATCAGGCCGCGCGCGACGCCTATGAGAGTGAGGCGAGCGCTTATTGGAGCGCGATCGCGGAGAAGCGGCGCGGCCGCAATGCCAAGCGGCGCGAGCGCCGGTCGGTCATGCTCGACGACTACGTGCTGACCCAACCGCCGGTCTATGCCGGGCCGCGCCGGCCCGTGAATCCGCAAGGAGAGCCCGAGCCGGAAGCAACGCCGCGTCCGCCGAAAGTCATTCCCGTGGTCGGCGATCTCCTGAAGGCCGCTTCCGATTATTTCCAATGGGCGCCGCAGCGGCCGGCGACCGAGGGCGATTTCAAGCGCGCCTACGCTCGTTTCGCCGCCGGCGCAGGCCTGACGCGCGAGCAGGCGGTGCGGATCTACGCATTCGAGACCGGTGGCAACGGCAGTCATGATATGCAGGCGGGCCTGAGCTCGTGGCGGCCCGGGGCGCGCGCGATCTCGACCGCCATCGGCTACAACCAGCTCCTCACCACCAACAGCGTCGAGCTGATCGCCGAGCAGGGACCGCTGTTCGTGAAGCTGTTGACGCGCCGCGCCGCCGCGCTTTCGGGGCCGGCGCGCCAGGCGATGGACGTCAAGATCGCGGTATTGAAGAAGATGATGGCGCTGGCACAGTCGGTGCCGGACGAATGGTCGCAGCACGAGAAGATCGGCGACACGCCGCAGGGCTGGGCGCTGCATGCCATGGTGCTCGATATCGACGTCGGCCCGATGCTGCAGACCCACAAGCTTCTCACCTCGGTGCAGTTCGCCCGCACCAAAGGCCATGACCGTCCGCTGACGGCGGCCGAGCTCGAGATGATGAACCTGACCGGCGACAGCACGGGTCTCGACATGGTGACCATGCCGCCCGAGATGCGCGAGCAGGTGCCATCGGCGAATTTCTTCCAGCGCTCGGGCTATGAGCGAAATCCCGTCGCCAGCCGCAACAACACGGTGGCAAAGCTGCTCGCGGTCACCGACGCGCGGATGGATTCCAACAGCAACCTGCCCGGTGCAAAGGAATTGGCGGCGGCGTTTTGATTTGTCGTCCCGGACAAGCGAGCGAGCACTTGCGAGCGCGATCCGGGACCCATATCCACCACTGCCGATTGTCAAAAAGCCGGGGCCACAGCGCGCCGTAGTCACACAGGCCTGTGCTAATGGGTCCCGGCTTTCGCCGGGACGACGGGACAGCTCAGTTCGAGCCGAACATGAACTTGCCGCCGCCCTCGAGATAGGGCCCGGTGCGCATGTAGAGCTGGCCGTTCTGCCCGATGAAGAACAGCGTGCCCTTTGGCACTTTCTTGGCGCCCTTCAACAGGGTGCCGGCATTGTTGGTGCCCATCTTGTACTGGAAGGTCTTGCCCTCCTTGTCATAGGCGTAGCCCGTATCCGGCTTCAGCTCCCACGGCGTGTCCGCCTGCGCGAAAGCCGCAGTCGCGAACCCGCCGATGGCGGCCGCCAGCACCAGCGTCCTGATTGAAAATCCCGTCATGGTCGTCCTCCCCACCAATCGCTCGCCCACCAATCGTTTGAACAAATCACGAACGCAAACACGCCGTCAATATGACCAGTCGTCTCGCCGCATCACGCTGCCATTCTGACTTTGTGATTTCCCGCCACGAGCTTGGCGACTATGTTCCCGTTACCGATTAAAACCAATTCTACCTAAGCCGCTATGGGGATGATTCGCATGAACCACGTCACTAAAATCTGCTTTTGCGCCGCATTGTCGCTGGTGACGCTGGTATCCGCCGCAGGCGCGGATGAATTGTTCAAGCTCTCCAACAACCAGCGGATTGCCTGCAGCCGCGGGCTCGCCGCCGGCAAGCTCAACACCGCGACCTGCAAGTCCTTCACCTATGTCTTCAATACGAGGACCTCGGAGTTTTTCCGCTGCCAGGTTTCGCTGGCGCTGACCCGCGACAACAAGGAGGTGATCAACGTGCAGGCCGACGGCGGCTGCATCAAAAAGCCCCGCATCTTCGACGCCGACTCCACTTACGCGTTCGATGCCACCGAAACCGAGCCGCCGAACACCAACTCGTTCTTCGGAACCGGCGGCTATTCGGTCTGGGCCGCCGACACCACCCAGCAAAAGGTGCGCGGCTGCATCATCATCTCCTCAGGTCTCGGTTCCGACGTCTCCAAATGCCTGGACATGACGTTCCAGTAAGCGCGTGCGTGTGACCTGAACCGGTCGGAGCGGGCCATGCACCACATTCGTCCGGCGAAACTCTGCCGCTCCTGGCTGTTCCTCGAAGGCGCCAATGAGCGGGTGCTGCGTCACGCGCCGGCGAGCGGAGCCGACGTCCTGATCCATGAGCTGGAGGATTTCACGCCGCCGGAGCTGCGCCCCGCGGCGCGGAAGCTCGCGCCGGAGCTTTATACCGCCTGGCGAGAAGCGGGCGCGGTGGCTGCCGTCCGCGTCAATCCGCTCGAGCTCGACGGCATGGACGATCTCGCCGCCGTCATGCGCGGCCGGCCCGACATCGTGGCGCTGCCGAAGGTTGCTGAGCCGTTTCATGTGGTCCGGCTCGATGAGGCCGTGACGCGGTTCGAACGCGAGTATGGAATCCCCGAGGGTTCGACCGCGCTGTTGCCCAACATCGAATTCGCCCGCGGCCTGGTGCAACTTTCCGCCATCGCCAAGGCGAGCCCGCGGATTTCGGCCTGCCTGCTCGCGGCAGAGGACCTGGCCGCCGATCTCGGCGCCGAGCGCGCACCTGACGGCATCGAGCTCAGCTATTGCCGGCAGCGCTTCATCGTCGAATGCGTCGCCGCCGGCGTGGTCGCGGTCGATTGCCCCTATACCTGGAGCGATATCGAAGGCGTCGAACGCGACACGCGCTGGGCGCGCCGGCTGGGCTATGGCGCGAGGAGTCTGGTCGAGCCTGCGCATGCCGCGGTAATCAACCGCCTGCTGACGCCTGACGACGACGAGATGCGCCGGGCGCGGGAGATCGTCGCCGCCTTCGAGACCGCGCGAAGCAAAGGCGAAGCGCGCGTCGAGGTCGACGGCTCGCTGATCGAAGTGCCGACCTATGCCAACGCCAAACGCCTGCTTGCGCGCGGCGAAGCGTTGCGCGAGTTCGAGCGTCGCGATCGATCAATCGAGCGCCGAAGATTGTGATTTATTCACCGGGCTCGGACGAGCAATTTGTCAACTACGTCGGCGAGATCGTGCTTTGGCTTTTTTGGTGGTTGCCTTGGGTCGGCAGATAGTTGCAGCCTGTTGTCAGACAAGCGTGAGGGAGAATTTCGATGGATCGGCTCAAGGGCAAGGTTGCGATGGTGGTCGGTGCCGGCTCGATCGGTCCGGGCTGGGGCAACGGCAAGGCGACCGCCGTCACCTTTGCCCGCGAGGGCGCGCAGGTGTTTTGCGTCGACCGCAATCCAGCCGCGGCCGAGGAGACGGTGAAGATCATCACGGGCGAGGGCGGCAAGGCGATCGCGCATACCGCCGACGTCTCCAGGGCCTCCGAGGTCGAGGCCATGGTGACGGCGTGCATGAAGGCGCACGGCCGCATCGACGTGCTCGACAACAATGTCGGCATTGCGGAGGTGGGTAGCGTGGTGGAGGTCGATGAGACGAGCTGGGACCGCGTCTTCGCCGTCAATCTCAAGAGCGCCTATCTTTCCATGAAGCACGTCATACCCTTGATGGTGAAACAGGGCGGCGGCTCGATCATCAACATCTCCTCGATCGCCTCCATCCGCCATGTCGGGATCTCCTATGTCAGCTATAACGCGAGCAAGGCGGCGATGAACCAGATGACGCGCACGACCGCGGTCGAGTTCGCCGCGGATTATGTCCGCGTCAACGCGATCCTTCCGGGACTGATGAAGACGCCGATGGTCGAGCACTCCGCGGGGCTGGCGCAGAGCTATGCCGGCGGCGACGTGCAGGCGATGTGGCGCGCCCGCGACGCGCAGGTGCCGATGGGGCATATGGGCGACGCCTGGGACGTCGCCAATGCGGCGTTGTTCCTCGCCTCCGACGAGTCGAAATATGTCACCGGCATCGAGCTCGTGGTCGATGGCGGCATCACCTGCAAGTCGGGCGTCTGAGCCGTTGCGAGCCAACGGCATGACTTCGCCTTTCACCCGTGCGCGCCGAGCTCGGCGCGGTCGAGTTCTTCCTCCAGCTGGTGGAAGGCGTCATCGCCGATCGCCTCGGATTGCTGCAACTCGAGGATGGCGCGGCGCGCGGCGAGGATGGCGCGGCGGCGGAGCGGATCGGCGGGCAATTCGCCCGAGGTGATGCCGCCATCGGGATCGCCCTCTGCCTGCAGCAGCACTCCGCGATATTCCAGCCGCAGAAGCTCGGCTTCCTCGGATGGATCGCCGTCGATCTCCGCCAGTGCGGCACGATAGGCAGCTCCGCGGGCGCGCGCGACCTCGTTCGCCACGAAATCATCCTCCTTGAGCCGCAGCGCCAGGATCAGCGGCCGAAGCGTGACGCCCTGGATGACCAGCGAGCCCAGCACCACGGCAAAGGCCGTGAACAGGATCAGGTCGCGGTGTGGAAAGTCCTCGGGCAGCGCAAAGGCGGTCGCAAGTGTGACGAGCCCGCGCATGCCGCACCAGGCCACCACGATGCCGCTCTTGAACGATGGCATGGCCAGCGTTTGGCTCCCGTGCCATCGGTCGAGCGTCACGGCGAGCCGCAGGCCGGAGCGAAAAATCACGACCCAGCCGATGCGCGCGAGAATGACCGCGATGAGAACGCTGGCCGCGATCTCGCAATATTGCAGCCGCACCGCGTCGTCGAGGCGGGACCAGATCGGATCGAGCTGCATGCCGATCAGGATGAAGGCGAGCACGTTGAGGATGAAGACGACCGTCTCCCAGACCGCATAGGTGGGTATTCGCAGCCGGGCGGACGTTAGCGCCGGCACGTAGCGCGCGAGCACCATGGCGTAAACGACGATGGTCAGGATGCCGGATAGCCCGACATGCTCCGCCACGATCCAGACGGTAAAGGTGCCGACAAATTGCACGATGATGGCGCTCGGCGCATCGTCGAATCGCGGCGCGATCAATATCCACAGCTTGCCGAGCAGATAGCCCGCGACAAGGCTGCCGATCAGCACCAGCGAAACCGACGAGGTGAATTCGCTCCAGGCCAGATGCCGGGCCGCTTCCGCGCTGACGGCGATGCGATAGATCAGGAGCGCGCTCGCGTCGTTGAGCAGGCTCTCGCCTTCGAGGATCTTCGTGATCCGGTATGGCAGCTTGACCTGGCGCAGGATGGCGGTCGCGGCCGCCGCATCCGGCGGCGCGACAATGGCGCCCAGCGCGATCGCGGCCGGCCACGGCATGTCCGGCACCCATGCATGCACGAGCACCGCGACGACAGCGGTGGTGACGCCGACGGCGGCGATGACCAGGGTCGCAACCGGCAGCCAGTTGGCCCGCAGATCACGCAACGATGTGTCGTAGGCGGCATCCATCAGCACGGGTGCGACGAAAAGCGCCAGGGCCAGCTTGGGATCGAGCACCCAGGCGGGAGACGCCGGCACGAAGGCGAGCACCGCGCCGCCGATGGCGAGAAAGGTGGGATAGGGCACGCCGACGCGTTGCGCCAATGCCGTCAACGCCACTGCTGCTAGCAACAGGCCGATGACCCATTCGAAGGTGATCAAGTGGAGAATCCGTGGATGAAAGATGCCGCAATGAGATGGCAATCTATCATCAAAATCGGCTTGCATATTGACCGCAGCGAGGCTGCCGGCGAGTCCGCCACGGGCGAAGCGACGTTTGTCGAAGGCGATCGGAATCAAAACATGTCACCGGCATCGAACTCGTGGCCGATGCCGGTATCCGCTGCAAGTCCGGCGCCTGACGCCGCTCGTGCAGGGGCCCGCGACGAGGTGACGCAGACACGTCACCTCATTGCGCGAGTGCCAGGATGCCGCCGGCGAGCGAATGCCATGCGGACGTCGTGCTGATCGGCCAGTTCAGGAGCTTCACGGCCAAGAGCGCGATCCCGCCATAGACATAGACCGGATGCGGGCGTCCACGGGTGCGCCAATCGTGGACGATGGCGACGACGAGCAAAAGATAGGCGACCAGCGCCGGCGGAATGGTGACGAAGACCGGCGGCGGGCCGGGCGGTCCCGGAGGCGCGAGGAAGGTCAGGAACCAGCGCGCTACCGCCGCGTCCAGCAGCGAGATGCCGGCCAGCAGCATCAATCGCTTGTGGGTCTCGGGCCGCCGCACATTGGCGATGGCGAGGCAAAACACCACGGCGAAGAACGGCGATGCCGCTGAAGGGCACGATCGAGAAGGCGATGCCTGCCTCGGTCTGCCCGAGTGCTGCCGAATGCTGCATCACATGCACCGACACCAGGAAGCCGAAGATGATCATCGCGGTCGCAAGCGACACGCCGACGATCCCGAGCGAGCGATGCCGGGCGATGCGGCCGGATGCCGCAAGCCAGCTTTGAAGCGCGAAGAACACGGTCCAGGTGAAGAACAGGAAACCGTGGAAGTGGACCACCGGACTTGCCGAAAAGGTCCTGTGGGCCAGGGGCACCCAGTAGGTCGGTGCGAAGCCGAGGAAAGCGACGGCTGCGCAGGCCAGCGCCATGTGAAAATAGAAATTCCGCGCGGGCGACGCCACTGCGGCGCGGACGCGATCGTCGATCATGGTCGTCATCAGAGTTGGGTCTGGCGAGGCCTCCAAAGGTTCAATAATATTTCGCGTGCGAAGTATCGAGAATGTGAAATATCGATTGTATGTTGGTGGATACCAATCTTTGCGGCAAAAGCCGCCACGGCCATGATAACAGGTGCCGTGCTGTCCCATGTCCGAAGCTCGATGCGCGCCCGCCTGAAAATCCTGTTGCTTGTATTCGCCACGCTCGTCGTGCCCCGGCTGCATGCGACCGGGGCCGACAGCAGCACTGTTTCGCCCGTGGACCCCACGGCCTGCATGTCCGCGATTTCGGCCGATGACGACGACAAGGTCCTGGGCGAATGCGGCGCGCTGATCGACAATGAGAAGACCGCGAGAGCCGATCGCCTGAAGGCGCTCATCGCGCGCGCCGGCACCTTCACCCGCAAGGACCAGGTCGATCGCGCCGTTGCCGACTACGACGTCGCGCTGCGGCTCGATCCGTCGCAGGCCGACCTCTTCAACGCGCGTGGCGAACTCTGCTGGAAAAAGGGCGACCGGCCAAAGGCGCTGGCCGATTTCGCCGCCGCGATCAAGCTGAACCCCGATCACGCGGCCGCGAAGGGCAACTATAAAAGACTGGCGCAGGAGCTGGAACGGCTCGGCGCCTTGAAGGCGGTCGCGGGCAAGCCGAGCTTCAATTGCGCCACCGCGCGCCGCCCGGTCGAGAAGGCGATCTGCGCCAATCCGGAGCTTGCCGATCTCGATCGCGCGATCTACGCCGTGAATACCAGAGTCACGCGTGAGGCGCGAAATCCCGCCGAGGCGCGGTCGCTGCAGCGCGAGCAGGACGAATTCATCGCCCGCCGCAACGCCGGGTTCGGCCGCGCCGGCTACGACCTGAAAAAGGCGATGAAAGAGCGGCTGCAGGCGCTGACGGGCGTGGACGGCTATTAGATCGGACATTCAGCCTCTTGTCGGCCCGATCGGTCGGCGCGCTGCGGCAGTCGTCCGACTTCCCGTGTTGTCGTGTTGCTGCAAGGCAGGGATACTGAATCCACGAGTTTCCTGCCCGACTGTCAGCCGATACTCTCGAACGCAAACAGGTTCTGCGCCGCCTTTACGGCGCAAGCCAATGCGGGGAGGTTGGCATGCACGACATCGTTATTCGTGGCGGCACGATCATGGATGGCACCGGCAAGGCAGCCTTCAGCGGCGACGTTGCCATTGCGGACGGCCGTATCGCAGCGGTCGGCGGCAAGCAGGGACCGGCCCGGCGCGAGATCGATGCCACGGGGCTGATGGTGACGCCCGGCTGGGTCGACGTGCACACGCATTACGACGGCCAGGCGATGTGGGATCCGCTGCTGGCGCCCTCATGCTGGCATGGCGTGACGACGGTTATGTTCGGAAATTGCGGTGTCGGTTTCGCGCCGGTGAAGAAACATCACCGCCAGGCCCTGATGGATCTGATGGAAGGGGTGGAGGAGATTCCCAACCCGGTGCTGGCAGCGGGATTGACCTGGGAGTGGGAGACCTTCCCCGATTTCATGGATGCGCTGGAGCGCCGCGAGCGCGTCATCGACATCGCTGCCCAGGCCGCGCATTTGCCGATGCGCGTCTATGTGATGGGAGATCGCGCCATCCGCCGGGAGAAAGCCACCGCGGACGACATTGCGCAGATGCGGCAGATCACCGTCGAGGCGTTGCGTGCCGGCGCCTTCGGCTTCACCACCTCACGCACCGATTCGCACAAGACCCCCGACGGCGAGCTCGTGCCGTCGCGCGATGCGGACGATCTGGAGCTGCTCGGCATCGGCTCCGCGCTGAGCGAGGTCGGTGCCGGCACGTTCGGCATGAACAGCGACTTCGACCACGAGGACTATGAGCTGCGCTGGATGCGAAAGCAGGCAAAGGAAACCGGCCGTCCGGTCTGGTTCCTGCTCACCGATCGCTTTGAAGACCCGGAGCGCTGGCGGCGCTTGATGAAGGCGGTGCATTCGGCGCGCGCGGATGGACTGCCGCTCACGGCGCAGATCGCAGGTCGTCCGATCGGCGTGATGATGGGGATCGGCACCGCGCTCAACCCGTTCACGGTGCGGCCGACCTACAAGGCGCTGGAAAGCCTTCCCATCGAAGAGCAGCGCAGGCGGCTGCTTGATCCCGAGCTGAGGCGGAAAATCCTCGCCGAGAAGCCCTCCGAAACCGAGGTGGCAAAGCTCTCCCAGTTCCGCCAGCTCGTCACCAGCCGCTGGGACAAGTTCTTTACGATGGACGACCCGCCGGACTACGAGCCGGGTCCGGAAAAAAGCGTTGCGGCGATCGCGGCGCGCACGAACCATACGCCAGATGAAATCGCCTACGACTACATTGTCGAACAGAATCAGTACCTGTTCTTCCCGGTGGTGAATTACGTGACGGGCGATCACGAACCGATCCACGAAATGCTGAACGATCCGGCTTGCCTGCTCGGCTTGAGCGATGGCGGCGCGCACTGCACCTCGATCGTGGATTCAGGCCTGCCAAGCTTCATGCTGGCGCATTGGGGCCGTGACCGCCACCGCGGGCCGCGTCTGCCGCTCGAGCAACTGGTCAAGCGGCAAACCAGCGAAACCGCCGACTTCTTCGGGCTTTCCGACCGCGGCCGGCTGGTGCCGGGCATGCGCGCCGACGTGAACATCATCGACTTCGACCGACTGCGGCTGCACAAGCCGGAGCTCGTGCACGACATGCCGGCCGGCGGCCGGCGTTTCGTGCAACGGGTCGAAGGATATGAAGCGACGCTCGCGGCCGGCATTCCCATCTTCGAGCGCGGCGAGCATACCGGCGCGATGCCGGGACGCCTCGTCCGGGCAGGCCGCAACGGTCATCGTTGATAATCGGGGGTGGCTTCCGGCGCGACTTGCGACTTATCGCGGTCGCGCGCGCAGGGCGACGAGCGTATCGTACACCAGCCGATCGATGCTCAGGCCCTCGCGCAGCGCGCGTTCGCGAGAGCGAAAGGCCCGCTCTGACGGGATGCGGATCTCCTCGACGCCGGCCTGGCGCGGCGTCGCCTTGATATCTTCAATCAGTTGCGTCATCCGCTGGTTGAATACGTCCTTTGGTCCGAGGAGGTCGGGTCGGAAGGCGATGAAAAGATAGCCAGGCTCGCTCTCCTGCTCCAGGCCGGATCCGCCGAGCAGTCCCAATGCCTGCACCATCAGTGCCAGCCCGAAGCCCTTGTAGCCGCCGAATGGCAACAAGGCGCCGCGTCGCGCCAGCGCCGGGTCGCGGGTCGGTTCGCCGTTGGGCCCGATTGCCACGCCTTCGGGCAGCAGCTCGCCCAGCCGTTCGCGCAGCATCACTTCGGTCATCATGTAGGCCGAGGTCCCGATGTCGAGCACGATCGGCTCGCGCGATGACGGAACCGCGATCGCAATTGGGTTGGTGCCGAGTACCGCTTTGGCACCGCCCGGCGGAGCCACCAGCCGGGAGCTGGCCGCCGTGTGGATCGCAACGAGGCCGGCATTGGCAATCATCTCGACATAATAGGCGCTGCGCCCGCTCATCCAGGCATCGGTCACGGAAACCAGCGCAATCCCATGCGCTGCAGCTTTGCTGATGGTCGCCGCCGCCGCATAATACAGCGATAGCATTCCGACATTGTTGCCGCCGTCAAAGGCGATGGAGACGTCGGTCTCGCGCAGCACCTTCATGGGCCGGCGCGGCTGCTTGAAGCGCTCGCTCTCCGGCAGGTTCAGGATCTTGGCCAGGCCCGAATATTCGTAACCGCACAACGCGGCATCGACGACGTGATCGGCAACGATGCGTGCTTCACTGTTATCGAACCCGATGCTGCGCAGCGCCCCCTCCGCCAGCTCGCGTGCGTCCGAGACGCTCAAATCGATCCGCTCCAACTCCATGATGGCCCCTTCAACCTGATCCAGCTCGATCCGCATCGCGATGGCCGCACGGACAGCAAACGGAACGACCCGTGTCAGGTCGTCGTCATCGAGAGCTTCATTTGAGCACACTCCGCGACAGGACGCGACCTTCGACGGCTGCGCTCGCCGCGCACGCGCCATCTGCTCGCCGCAGGTCAACCGCCGCTGAACTTGGAGGGATCATCGTAGGCAGGGGGAGCGTCGTGGTAGGTGCGCAGACCGCCGGGAACAGAGTCGTCGCGATAGACCTGCACACCACCCGGCGTGGCGTAGCTTGGGATCGCTGCCGGGCCGTGACGAATGACGACATGTCGCGGCTTGCCATGATGCTCCGTTGCGGCGGCGTTCGCCGAAGCACAGAGAGTGATCAAAAGGCCCAAGGCCAACACGGAACGCATTGCACCTTCTCAAGTTGATCAGCCCCGTTCTTGGGTGGCGCTCGATCGCAACTCTTCAGGCAAGCCGGCAGGCGATCGAGGCGCGGATTATTTCGCCACGCGGTGGCTCACCGATCACCTGCTATCGGCGCCGACCATTGCCAACGCCAAGGCGCGTTCAATTCGGCGTAACCAGGCCGGTCGACATCAGAAACCGATCGGCGTTCCGAATTTATGCGCATACGCCTGGTTAACGCGTGAACCGGAGCGGGGGTGGCGGCGACAATGGAAAAAACGTCGCTTCAGGAGCCCCCGCGCCATGTTCGGCCTGCTTATCCCCGCACCACTGTCCTCAGCCCGATCATCGCTGCGGGCCGGCCTGTTCGGCTTCGGCCTTGCGCTGGCGGCGGCCGGGTCAGCGGCGGCCGGCGGTGCCCCCGTCGATTGCGTGGCTGGCAGCAAGGCTTCTCCGTTCGACGTGATTGCGGTCTGCACTCCCATCATCGACAACGCCGACGCTTCGCGCGCCGATCGTGTCGCGGCGCTGGTGGTAAGGGCCGATGCCCGCTCCAGGACCTCGGGCGGCATGACGGAGGCGCTGGCCGATCTCGACCGCGCCATCGCGCTCGACGGCAAGCATGCCCCGGCCTATCGGCTGCGGGGCGAGCTGACGCGCGAGGCCGGCGGCAATCTCGCCAAGGCCGAGGAAGACCTGACCACGGCGATCAAGCTCGATCCGCAGGATGCCGAAGCCTATGAATTGCGTGGCGTCATCTACACCAGCCAGCGCCGGGTGGAGCGCGCTATCGCCGATTACGACCAGGCGATCAGGCTCAAGCCCGACGATGCCCAGGCGTGGTCCGACCGCGGTGTGACCTTTTATCTCGGCGGCGACTACGAGAAGGCCGTGCGCGACTGCAGCGAGGCGCTGCGCCTCGATCCGAACCGGCCGCGTACCCTTGCCAACCGCGCCGCCGCCTACAAGAAGCTCGGCCAGCTCGACAAGGCGCTCACGGACGAGAATGAGGCGATCCGGCTCGACCCCAAGGTGGCCGAATATTACGACAACCGCGGGCTCGCCTATGCGGAATTGAAGGAATACGACAAGGCGATCGCCGATTACGATCAGGCGATCCGCATGGAGCAGCGCGCCAATTTCCTGACCAACCGCGGCGATTCCTACCAGTTCAAGGGTGAGCTCGGCACCGCACTCTCCGACTACAACGCGGCGCTCAAAGTCGATCCGAATTTCGCGCTGGCCTACAACAATCGCGCGGTGCTGTACAAGAAGATGGGCGAGCGCGCCAAGGCGCTGGCGGATTACGAGGCGGCGCTTCGCCTCGATCCCGGCAACGAGAACGCCATCAACGGCCGACGGACCATGAAGGCCGAAATCGCCCGGTTCGGCAATCAGGCGCCGCGCCCCCTGAATGCGACCGATCCGCATCCGTCGTTCGATTGCGATACCGCCCGGCTTGCGGTCGAGCGGGCGATCTGCGCCGATCCGCAGCTTGGGACGCTCGACCGCCAGATCTTCGAGGCCTATACGAAGCTGATGAACAATTCGCCGGGCCGCACGGCCGATGCGCTGCGCCGGGCGCAGCGCGACTTCATCGCCGGGCGCAATGCCGGCTACGGCAAGCCGGGTTACGACCTTCGTGTGGCCCTGCAGAAGCGCCTCGACACCCTGCAGACCGCGGCGCGCTGAGCTTTCCTTAAAAGTCGGCATGGGCGCGGTTCTGGGCCGATTCAGATCAAAAAAAGCTGATCCAGATCAATTTCTTGCCGCTTGAACTGGCGCTTTGTCCCGTGACAATAGACGGAGACGATAAACCCCTGGGGAAGCGCCATGTCTGCTGCCAGCCGCTATCATGAGGTCCATGCCCGATCGCTCCGGGATCCCGAGGGTTTTTGGGCGGAGGCGGCCCGCGAGATCGACTGGATTGAGCCGGCGAAGAAGATCTTCGATCCCTCGATGGGCGCCTACGGCCGCTGGTTTACCGGCGCGGTGGTCAACACCTGCTATAACGCGCTCGACCGCCATGTCGCGGGCGGACGCGCCAACCAGCTCGCGCTGATCCACGATTCCCCGCTGACCAATTCGGTCACCAAATTCACCTATGCCGAGCTGCTAAAAGAGGTGCAGACGCTCGCCGCGATCATGCAGGATTTCGGCGTCGTCAAGGGCGACCGCGTCATCCTCTATATGCCGATGGTGCCGGAAGCGGTGGTCGCCATGCTCGCCTGCGCGCGCATCGGCGCCGTGCACAGCGTGGTGTTCGGCGGTTTTGCCGCCAAGGAACTGGCGACGCGTATCGACGACGCGCGGCCCAAACTGATCTTCTCGGCAAGCTGCGGCATCGAGCCCGGCCGCATCGTGCAATACAAGCCGCTGCTCGACGAGGCCATCAGGCTCGCGAGCACCAGACCGGAAACCTGTATCGTGTTGCAGCGGCCGCAGCATCCGTGCGAGCTCACATCGGGCCGCGACCATGACTGGGCAAAACTGCGCCGCGCCGCGCTCGATGCCGGCAGGCAGGCGGCCTGCGTGCCCGTGCTCGCGACCGATCCGCTCTACATCCTCTATACCTCGGGCACCACGGGAATCCCCAAGGGCGTGGTGCGCGACAACGGCGGACATCTGGTCGCGGTGAAATGGTCGATGTTCGATCTCTATGGCGTCAAGCCGGGCGAGATCTGGTGGTGCGGCTCCGACATCGGCTGGGTGGTCGGCCACAGCTACATCGTCTACGGGCCGCTGTTTCACGGCGCGACCTCGATCATGTACGAGGGCAAGCCGGTGGGCACGCCCGACGCCGGCGCGTTCTGGCGCGTGATCAGTGAGCACGGCGCCGTCGCCTTCTTCACCGCGCCGACCGCGTTCCGTGCCATCAAGAAGGACGACCCGGACGGCAAATTTATCCGCAAGTACGACCTCTCGAAATTCCGCACGCTGTTTCTTGCCGGCGAGCGCGCCGACCCGCCGACGGTGGAATGGGCCGAAGCGCAGTTGAAGGTGCCGGTGATCGATCACTGGTGGCAGACCGAAACCGGCTGGTGCATCGCCGGCAATCCGATGGGCTTGGGGATGCTGCCGGTGAAGCACGGCTCGCCGACGGTGCCGATGCCCGGCTATCAGGTCGACGTGGTCGATGAAGCCGCAAAGCCGGTGCCGGCGGGCCAGATGGGCTCGATCGTCATCAAGCTGCCGATGCCGCCGGCCTGCTTGCCGACGCTGTGGGAGCAGGACGACCGCTTCAAGCAAGCCTATCTCACCGAATTTCCCGGCTACTACAAAACCTCCGACGCCGGTTACAAGGACGAGGACGGTTATGTCTTCGTGATGGGCCGCACCGACGACATCATCAATGTCGCGGGCCACCGGCTCTCCACCGGCGGCATGGAGGAAATTCTCGCTTCGCACTCCGATGTCGCCGAATGCGCAGTGCTCGGCATCAGCGATACGATCAAGGGCGAGGTGCCCTGCGGCTTACTGGTGCTCAAGGCCGGCGTGACGCGAAGCCCGGCCGAGATCGAGAAGGAGATCGTGGCGCTGGTGCGCGACAAGCTCGGTCCCGTCGCGGCGTTCAAGCTCGCGATCACGGTCGGCCGCCTGCCGAAGACGCGCTCGGGCAAGATCCTGCGCGGCACCATCAAGAAGATCGCCGACGGCGATCCCTGGACCATGCCGGCCACCATCGAGGACCCCAAGGTGCTGGACGAGATCGGCGAGGCGCTGAAGGGGAGGGTGTGAGGGCGCGCTCCCGGGCGTGCTTCCACCGGTGTCATTCCGGGGCGATGCGTAAGCATCGAACCCGGAATCTCGAGGTTCCCCGTTGCGCAATTGCGCATCTGAGGTTCGCCGCTCTGCGGCGCCCCGGAACGACAGGGTACTCGTCACGGCCGGGCTTGACCCGGCCATCCATCGATGGGCAAACAATGCCTTGATTTTGATGGATTGCCGGGCCAAGCCCGGCATTGATGAAATTGGCCCGGGATTGATGTATGCGGCTCAAATCCGCGCAACCGCAGCTCCTGCTATTGCTCGCCGCGCTGTCGCTTTCCGCCTGTGCCTCGCGCAACGAGCCGCCGGCCTATGCAGCCGTGCCGCCGGCACAGGACGACGATGCCTTCTGTCGCCAGGGCGGCAAGGTCACGGTCGGCTCGCCCGACTATGTCTATTGCCGCAAGGACCGCGACGCGGCGCGCAATGCCGCGGTCAACCGCGCCGACCGCAAGCAGCGCGACCTTGCCGACTACATGATGGCCCATCCGGATCACCCTTAGCGGGAGACCACCATGAACGAAGACGCGTTCAATACGAGCCTGCGCAGGTTCCTGAAGAAGGTCGGTATAACCTCGCAGCGCGAGATCGAGAAAGCGGTACGAGAGGCGCTCGCCGCGGGCCGGCTCAAGGGCCATGAGAAACTACCGGCCAAAATGGTCCTGACGGTCGGCGGCGTCAGCCTCGCCCATGAGATCAACGACGAGATCGAGTTGGGATAGAGACGCCACGGCCGATGAAGATGGGGCGTTTGACGGCCATACGCTGATTATTGCTTCGCCGCGGCACTATGATGAAATGCGATAGAACACGCAAAACGCAGGCCATAGTCCGACGGAAGAGGCGAAACTTGCTGCACCTTCGGCTCTGCCCGAAGGCGCGCCGCGGGCTTGGGAATCGTGAGACCTGTCCCTTGCCTGCCGGCTTGTAACGCGTTACATAGTAACGCGTTACAAATGGAGAAGCCCGTGGCGGCGCCAGCCGAGAGGATGAAGATGATGCGGCAACGGAGGCGCGCGCGGGGCCTGCGCGAACTGCGTCTCGTAGTGGCCGACGCCCGCTCGCGGGCAGTGCGACGACGGGTGGCGAAGCAGGTCGCCGGTCTCGACCCTGATCGCGAGCGCGACGCTTTGCAGTGGATTGAGTCCGTCTCCGAGTTTGACGCTGATGCAACGCGGTGACGTGGTGACTGTTGCCGCGGCGGGTGACTATGGCAAGCCCCGCCCGGCGGTCATCGTACAGACGGACGCCTTCCCGGAGAACCATGCCTCTGTGGTGGTCTGTCAGTTGACTTCCGAGTTGGCTGACGCTCCGGATTTTCGAGTCACTATCGAGCCGGAACCTGAAAATGGATTGCGGCTCAAATTGCAGGTGGTGGCCGACAAGCCGGTCACTGTGAGGCGCGAACGGATCGGGCGGAAGATCGGACATCTCGGCGACCGAGACATGACTCGGCTCGGAACTGCTTTGGCATTTGTCTTCGGCCTGGCAGATTAGCGATGCTCCTGGTCCAGTCGACGGACGGCAAGCGTTCGCGCGCGGCTGCCGGCGGCTCCACGCGCCATTTTCGAACGCTTGGACGGCGAAATCGCAGAGTGAACTGGCGCGCCACGGCCGATGAAGATGGGCACTATTCCCTCGCGATCCCCCTATGATGCTGCAGCCCGCGATGCGCTCCAGTTGGCAAGTCTGCGATGCTCTGCCATTTAGCACTGCGCGTCGTGGATCCCCCGATGTTGCGGGTGATCCGCTTACCCCTCAATAGCAGTAATCCCGATCGGCCTCCCAGATAGATGCGAAGGGCCAGTATGCGACATATGCGTTGCACATGTCGTAAAGCTTATTCGATCAACTCATCAGCTATCGTGAACAACTGGTCCGGCACCGTCACTCCGAGCGTCTTCGCGGCCTTCAGGTTGACCACCAGTGAGAATTTGTCTGCCTGTTGGATCGGCACGTCGCCCGGCTTCGTCCCTTCAAGGATTTTTGCGACCTGCGTGCCGGTGAGCCGAAAGCCATGCTCCAGGTCGATGGAATATGACATCAAGCATCCGGCTCGCGCGAACTCGGGGTAGACGCCGCAGATTGGCCTGCCGGACTTTGCAACAGATGCCACAACCTGGGGAACGTGGCCGAAGACTACAAAGCCACCTGAAATATAAAATGCGCTAACCTGATCATGCAGGCCCGCTGCGACGGCATCGTCGAAACCATCCAGATTAAACGTCGGGAGATCATATCTAAAAACCTCAAAACCAAGTTGCGAGGAAGCCTTTAGCAATCCCTTGTGTTCGAGGTTCGAAAGAAGGCCATTTGCAAAGCCGATCATTCCGAGCCGGGTCAGGTTTGGCATCAGCTCCTTGAAAAGACCGATACGCTTCGTGGTGATAGCTTCTTCCCCACCGACAGCGTTTTGGACGTTGCCAGTCATCATGCCGCCGGGTCTTGCGTAACTCTCTGCCCAACCGAGCGCGATGACATCAACCGCAACCCCGGTAAAGACCATGGGCATGTTTGGTGCTTGCTGGTGAACTACAATCGCTGCATGGCTCCGGCCACAAACAACCTCGGACTCAACGCTTCGAGTTCTCTTGCAAGTTTTGGCAACTGTGGCATGTCGCCATTGGCGAACCGCGTCGCAAGGGCATAGTGGGTGCCTTCGACAAGACCGGCTTGTTTAAGACCGTCGCGCAGGGCGGCAACTAATTTGACCGCTATATCTTCCGGCGAGGGTAACAATACCGCCACAAGCGGCAAGTCCGCCGTCTTCTGAGCCAACGCGGGCAGCGGCGACGCGATCACAGCGCCGCCGGTCAACTGTATGAACTTGCGTCGATCCATTTCCGCGCCCGGCCAGATGGTTCGCCATCAAATCACAGGGATCAACTATACCAGCACCGCAGACACGGGAAACATCGGCTTCGGGTCCATCGCGTCGATTTTGCGACGTCAGCTTTAGCGTCCGCCATCCACAATACCGGACAATATCACGTCCGATTGGGACCGGTCTGCGCGGCTCCTTCCTGCGCCCGAATTGCTTACGCCACGGCAGCTCCGGCGTTCTGTACTCGACCGGCTAGGAGACACGAGCTGCCCCTGCGGTCGACAAAGACCGGGATATCAATGCGCCAAATCCGCGCGAAATCTGCTCGCGTTCTGCTTGTCCTGGTTTTTGTCCGATGGCGCTTTGGCGAAAGATAGCGCAGGACCGGCGAGGCGCGAGACATCGACCGCTTGATAGCAGGATAAAGCGCCCAAGGTGCGCTGCGGTCGATCGTGTGACAGTGCAGAGATTTATCGCAACTTTTCTGGCATGGCCGCACCTTGCAAGAATTGGGGTCCTCCTTTGCGCTCAACATGTCAGCACAATGTGCTAACGGCGCGGCCCGATTTGGTGTCGCGCGCCGTTGGGTCCAGCAAGGCGCCGCCGGGCCAGCCGACGCCGGTCAAGGCTCGCGCTGCGCGCGCCCGGCTCCGCTGGCTGGCGGCCTTGACCAGCGCCGGCCGGCCCGGCGTGTGTCGGCCATGCGCCGATGGCTCGGCCGCTGAATCCGCGGGATGGGAAGCACCATTAATCGATGGGCACGCGAGAGAACAGGATTCGGTTTTTCGCCATGAATTGGGGGAAGTGGCGCGCCGTGGCCGATGAAGATGGGCACTATTGCTTCGGCGTGGCGCTATGATGTCGCAGCCGGGCAAAACGCTCCTACCGTCGGAACTGCGACGGGCTGTGAACTTGTGCGGCCTCTGTAGGCGCTGTCCGATCAATCGGCGCCAAAGCGGCCAGCACATTGACGGACTATGCCAATTTTGGCATAGTTCAGCCATGAAGGAGGTGCGGTGGCACGGCAGCAGCCGATCCGACGTTGAAGCATTCCCGGCTGACGCGCGGCGTGAGGTTGGGTATCAACTGTTTCAGGTTCAGATCGGCGAAGCGCCGTCCGACTGGAAACCGATGACATCTATCGGCCCCGGTGTTCGCGAGATCCTGCACGCGTTCCAGAAAAAGACCCAAGCAACGGCCAAGCGGGACATCGATCTCGCCAGGGCACGGCTCAGACGGATCGGGTGACCATGATGGCAAAGTCTGTATTTCACGACCTGTTCCCGGCAGAAGAAGCGGCCGAGCTTGAAATGCGCGCCAAGCTCCTCTCCGGGATCAACAAATGGCTGAGCAAGTCCGCCCTGACGCAAATCGAGGCAGCCAGGCGCCTTGGCATTACTCAGGCTCGGGTATCCGAGATCAAGAACGGAAAGATCAACCGGTTCAGCCTGAGCATGCTGGTTCGGCTTGCTGGACGCGCAGGGTTACGTCCCGACATCAGATTCCAGAAAGCCGCATGAGGACGGCTCCTGACGGCTGATATTGCGCGGTCCGCAAGGTGACGTCCCTTGCGAGGAAGCAGTTCATTGCGGGAAACGGCGTAGAAACGGACACGTCAGCGTGCTCTGGCGTAGATTTGCGGAGTGGCGCGCCTTGAGCGATTCGAAACCGGTTAGCCGCGACGGGTATCGCCTTACCCATCCGTGGGTGGCGCCCTCTTACTCCTCCTCCGCCTTCTTGCCGCCGATGGTTTTCAGCTTGGCGAAGACGGCGTCGACATTGAGGTCCTCGCGCTGCTTCTCGGTCGGCTCGAATTCCGGCTCCTTCTTGGTGGTCTCGGAGGCCGGCAGCAGCGTGGCGCCGCCATATTGCGTGTCGACCGGCTTTTCCTTGGCCGCGCGCTGCACCTCGAAATCCAGTTCGATCTGCGAGCACAGGCCCAGCGTCACCGGGTCCATCGGGGTCAGGGTGGAGGCATTCCAGTGGGTACGGTCGCGGACGCTGGCGATGGTGGTCTTGGTGGTGCCGACGAGACGCATGATCTGCGCGTCCTTCAGCTCGGGATGGTTGCGCACCAGCCAGAGGATCGCGCTCGGACGCTCATGGCGGCGTGACACCGGGGTGTAGCGCGGGCCCTTGCGCTTGGCGGCCGGCGGCAGCACGACCTTGCTCTCCTCGAGCTTGAGGCGATAGCCTGGATCGCTTTCGCCCTTTTCGATCTCCTCGCGGGTCAGCTGGCCGCTGGAAATCGGGTCCGAACCCTTGATGCCCTGGGCGGCGTCGCCGTCAGCAATGGCCCGGATCTCCAGGGGATGCATCTTGGTGAAATCGGCGACCTGGTCGAAGGTCAGCGCGGTATTGTCGAGCAGCCAGACGGCGGTCGCCTTGGGCATCAGCGGGGCGTTGCTCATGGCAAATCTCCTTTGTGCTTCGCCCACCTCTTTCCGAGGCGAAGCCGGTAGTCATCAAGGATGACGGGAATTGGGCCTATATAGACCCTCCCGAGCCTGCGGCGCAATGGTGTGCTAAAGTGCCTTGACAGGGGCCCAAACCAGTCCCAATTCGTAGCCGGAAACGACCGTTCCCTGCCCGTCGGCGAGGGGTGATTCGGTCGCGAGATCGCTCCATGACAGCTCCCTCGTCAGCCCCTTTGGCCGCCAAACCAGACCTCAAGATCGTGCTTTGTTCCCCACGGGGCTTTTGCGCCGGCGTGGTTCGCGCCATCGACACAGTGGAACGGGCACTCACCATCTATGGTGCCCCCGTCTATGTCCGGCACGAAATCGTCCACAACCGCTATGTGGTGGACAGCCTGAAGACCAAGGGCGCCATTTTCGTCGAGGAACTCGCCGAAATCCCCGACAATACCAACGCACCGGTGGTGTTTTCCGCCCATGGCGTACCGAAATCGGTGCCGGCCGAGGCCAAGACACGCAATTTCTTTTCGCTGGATGCGACCTGTCCGCTGGTGACCAAGGTGCACCGGGAGGCCGCGATCCATTTCAAGCGCGGCCGGGAAATCCTGCTGATCGGGCATTCGCACCACCCTGAGGTGGTCGGCACCGTGGGCCAGCTCCCGCCCGGCGCCGTGACGCTGATCGAGACCGACGAGGACGCCCGCACCTTTACACCCAGGAACCCGGACAACCTCGCCTTTGTGACCCAGACCACGCTCTCGATCGACGACACCGCCCACATCGTCGCGATCCTCAAGGAGCGTTTCCCGAACGTCAACGGGCCGCACAAGGAAGACATCTGCTACGCCACCACCAACCGCCAGCTCGCGGTGAAGAAGGTGGCGCCGGTGGTCGACGCGCTGATCGTGGTCGGCGCCCCCAACTCCTCGAACTCGCAGCGGCTGCGCGAGGTCGCCGAGCGCGAGGGCTGCAAGCTCTCGGTGCTGGCACAGCGCGCCAGCGATATCGACTGGAAACGTTTTGAGGGCATCAGCAGCCTCGGCATCACGGCCGGCGCCTCGGCTCCGGAGGTGATCGTGGAAGAAATCATGGGCGCCTTCGCCGAGCGCTACACGCTGCATGTGGAGACGGTTTCGGCCGCGGAAGAAAACGAATTCTTCCCGCTGCCGCGTTCCGTGCGACCCGAAGCCGCCGCCGAGTAGATCGGCATGGCGGTTTACACCGACGTTGCCGCCGACGAGCTTGCGGATTTCCTCTCGCTTTACGATCTCGGCGAGCTGTTGTCCTACAAGGGCATCGCCGAGGGTGTGGAGAATTCGAACTTCCTGCTGCATACGACCGCAGGCTCGTTCATCCTGACGCTGTATGAGAAGCGCGTCGAAAAAGACGACCTGCCGTTCTTCCTCGCGCTGATGACCCACCTTTCCTCGCATGGCATCAATTGTCCGCAGCCGGTGAAGAACAGAAAGGGCGAGGCGTTGGGCTCGCTCTGCGGCAGGCCGGCGGCGATCATCACCTTTCTCGAAGGCGTCTGGCCGCGCAAGCCCAGCGCGGCGCATTGCGCCGGCGTCGGTCAGGCGCTGGCGAAGATGCATCTCGCAGGCCAGAATTTCGCGATGTCGCGCGCGAATGCGCTGTCGGTGTCGGGCTGGCGGCCGCTGTTCGATCTCGCCTCTGGTCGCGCCGACAGCGTGCAGCACGGCCTGCGCGATCTCATCGCGCGCGAGCTCGATTATCTCGAGAGCGGCGTCTGGCCGAAGAGCCTGCCGCAGGGCATGATCCACGCCGATCTCTTTCCCGACAATGTGTTCTTCCTCGGCGAGGCGCTGTCGGGAATCATCGACTTCACCTTCGCCTGCAACGACACGCTGGCCTATGACGTCGCGATCTGTCTCAACGCCTGGTGCTTCGAGCCGGATCACGCCTTCAACGTCACCAAGGCGCGCGCGTTTCTTTCCGCGTATGGCCGCGAGCGCAAACTCTCGGAGGCCGAGGAGCAGGCCCTGCCGCTTTTGGCGCGCGGCTCGGCGCTGCGTTTCCTGCTGACGCGGCTGGTCGACTGGCTCAACGTGCCGCCGGGCGCGCTGGTCAAGCCGAAGGACCCGCTCGAATATGCGCGCAAGCTGCGCTTTCACCAGAGCGTCGCGACCGTGCGCGATTATGGCATCACGGTTTCCGGACTGGTCGCGTGAGCGAGAAGCCTTCCGTCATCATCCACACCGACGGCGCCTGTTCGGGTAATCCCGGGCCGGGCGGCTGGGGCGCGATCCTCAAATTCGGCGACGTCGAGAAGGAGATGAAGGGCGGCGAAGCCCACACCACCAACAACCGCATGGAGCTGATGGCGGCGATCTCCGCGCTGGAAGCGCTGAAGAAGCCATGCCAGGTCGATCTCTACACCGACAGCCAATATGTACGGCAGGGCATTACCGGCTGGATCCATGGCTGGAAGCGCAACGGCTGGCGGACGGCCGACAAGAAGCCGGTGAAGAATGCCGAGTTGTGGCAGCGGCTGGATGATGCGCTGAAACCGCACCAGGTGCGCTGGCACTGGGTCAAGGGCCACGCCGGCCATGACGAGAACGAGCGCGCCGACCAGCTCGCCCGCGACGGCGTCGCCATGGCGCGGCTGAAGGGGTAGCTCCACTCAAAACTGTCATCGCCCGCGAATGCGGGCGATCCAGTATTCCAGAGTGTTCGAGAAATGCGGCGAGGCCGCGGCATACTGGATCGCCCGGTCAAGCCGGGCGATGACAGTATTGTTCGTGGCGCGACGCGCGACTCAGATTAAAGCTGTCCCAGCAGCGTGTCGCCGCCGGAGACCTCGACCTTGCCCGGGGCGGGCTCCAGGTTGAGCTTCTTTACCGTGCCGTCCTCGACCAGCATCGAGTAGCGCTTGGAGCGGATGCCTAGCCCGTTGCCGGAGGCATCGAGCTCCATGCCGATCGCTTTCGCAAAGTCGGCATTGCCGTCGGCCAGGAAGGTCGCCTCGTCGCGCTGGTCGGTGTCGCGCTTCCAGGCATTCATCACGAAGGCGTCGTTGACGGAGACGATCGCGATCGTGTCCACGCCCTTGTTCTTGATGGCATAGGCGTTCAGGAAGATGCTCGGCAGGTGCATCTTGTGGCAGGTGCCGGTGTAAGCGCCCGGAACGGCAAAAAGCGCGACCTTCTTGCCCTTGAAGATGTCGTCGGTGGTCTTGACCTGCGGGCCTTCGGCGGTCATCACGCGAAACTTCGTCTCGGGCAGCTTGTCGCCAACTTTGATCG
>Ga0207707_10001281_pt1 | contig 23448 bp, 23 predicted proteins | sample KBSC83BmetaG_FD_184336 | JGI IMG/M metagenome (GOLD analysis project Ga0207707, IMG submission 184336) | Corn rhizosphere microbial communities from Kellogg Biological Station, Michigan, USA - KBS C8-3B metaG (SPAdes) (version 2) | ecosystem: Host-associated > Plants > Roots > Rhizosphere ...
AACGCCGCGGGCTGGCACACGTTCCTGGACATGGTCGCGGCGGCGGCGCGCGGCGACACGGTCGAGCCGCGCGAGGCCTACATGAAGCGGGCGGCGGCGCTTTATGGAGCGGAACTGCCCAAGCCCTCATAGGAGCGCGCCACTCCAGTGGCGCTCAGACGCTTGAGCGCCACTCACGGCGGAGTAGTCTCCGCCTCGGTGGCGCGCTCCCCTGACTACAGCGACGACGGCTCGTCGTCGGACTGCACCAGGAAATGCGCCGAGGCCGAGGCGACGGGTCGCGAGCGGTCGTCCTGCCAGGCTTCGGCGAAGACGTTGACCATGCGGCGGCCCTGCTTGGTGACCTTGGCCGCGGCGATGACGTCGCGCGGGCCGGCCGACCGCAAATAGTCGACGGTGATGTTGACGATCTTCGGCACGGCCGGTGTCTCGGTCTCCCACAGCAGATGGAAGATCGCCGCCATCTCCAGCATGGCGCCCAGGGTGCCGCCGTGGATCGCCGGCAGGAACGTGTTGCCGATCAGTTCGTCATGATAGCGCATGCGGGTCAGCAACTCGCCCGTGCCGTTCTCGGGCGCGATACGCATCCAGCGCGCGTAGGGGATCGCCTCGGCGAGCAGCGCCACGTTGCGCTGCGTTCGCGCCTCGCCCAGGCGCTTCATCAGGTCGCCGCTCATTTCAGCAGGTCCTTCACCGACTGCGGACGCGTGACCTTGCCCTTGGTACCCAGCATGAAAGTGCCGGCTGCGGCGGCGACGGGATCCTTGGGGTCGCCCTGGTGGGCGAAGGCGCGCGTGAAGGCCACCGACCGCGTGATGCGATAGCACTCGGCCTCGGCGATCACCGGCTTGCCCGGCACCGCGGGCTTGGCGTAGTCGATGCGCAGGTCGAGGGTGGCGAAGGGCTCGGGCTTGGCCAGCATCGTGGCCACCGCCATGCCGCAGCAGCCATCGAGCATCGCCGTCAACGGACCGCCGGCCAGCACGCCGGTCTCGGGATTGCCGACAAGTTCCTCGCGCCAGTCGAGCTGCATGGAGGCAAGCCCGCGCGCCACGGCCACGACCTTGATGCCGAGCGCCTTGTTGTGCGGGATGGCGTCGGAGAAGAGTTTCTGGAACAGCGCGAGCCGTTCCTCGGGCGACGTGAGGGGTGGTTTGGTCATGCGGCCACTATAGCCCCATCTGCCGCGCCGCGAGGTCTTTCATGATCTCGACCGAGCCGCCGCCGATCGACATGACCTTGGTCTCGCGATAGATGCGCTCGACCTTGGCGCCGCGCAGGTAGCCCGCACCACCGAACACCTGCATGGCCTCGTTGGCGCAGTATTCCATGGTCGAGGCCGCGAGGTTCTTCAGCATGCAGATCTCGGCCACCGGCTTCTCGCCCTCGCCGATCCGCCAGGCCAGCAGCTCGAGCGTCGACTTCACCGCGTTGATGCGCATGGCCATGTCGACCAGCCGGTGGCGCACCACCTGGTTGGCGATCAGCGGCTTGCCGAAGGTGTGGCGCTCGCGGGCATAGGCGATCGCCTCGTCGAGGCAGACCTTGGCGTAGCCGTAGGCGCCGGCCGCCATGCCCAGCCGCTCCTGGTTGAAGTTCAGCATGATGCCGATGAAGCCCCTGTTCTCGGCGCCGATCAGGTTCTCGACCGGCACCCTCACATTGTCGAAGAAGAGCTGCGCGGTGTCGGACGCCCACCAGCCCATCTTCTTCAGCCTGGTGCGGGCGAAGCCCTCGCGCTCGCGCTCGATCAGCAGCAGCGACACGCCGCCGGCGCCCGCGTCGCCGGTGCGCACCGCGACGGTGAAGTAGTCGGCGCGCACACCCGAGGTGATGAACATCTTCGAGCCGTTGACGACGTAGTGATCGCCCTCGCGCCTTGCCATCGTCCCGAGGTTGGCGACGTCGGAGCCACCGCTTGGCTCGGTGATCGCGAGCGCGCTTATTTTCTCCCCGGCCAGCACCTCGGGCAGCACCTTGCGCTTCATCCACTCCGGCCCCAGCGCGGCGATCGGCGGGCAGCCGATGGTGTGGCTGTTGAGGCTGGCGTTGACGCCGCCGCTGCCGTGGCGCGCCAGCTCCTCGGCCTTGATGACGGCGAAGAACGGATCGGCCGGCACGCCGCCGTACTCTTCCGGGAAGCCGAGCTGCAGCAAGCCTGCGGCCGCGGCCTTGCGATAGAGATCGCGCGGGAACTCCTCGGCTTCGTCCCAGGCGTCGACGTGCGCCATGATCTCCCGGTCGACGAAGCGCCGGACGGTCCGGCGGAAAGCCTCGTGTTCGGGGGTGTAAAAAGGGCTGGGGACGATGGGCGCCGCGGCTGCCTCGAACATGGAAGATGCCTCCGGTATCCTCGTTGACACTATCGCCAAGCCCTTCATAGTCCATTCGTCACGGTGACGTTAGATCGCCGGACAAGGGACGACGCTTAAAGACGGGTAAGCACCTGAACGATTTCCTGCAATTGACCCTGAACGGTCTTGCGGTCGGCTGTATCTACGGCCTGGTCGCACTTGGCTTTGTGCTGATCTACAAGGCGACCGAGCTGGTGAACTTCGCGCAAGGCGACCTGCTGATGCTGGGCGCCTTCGTCTGCTACATGGCCGTCGTCTGGTGGGGCCTCGACTACTGGGTGGCCTTCGCCATCGCGGTCGTGAGCATTGCGGCCTTCGGCGCGCTGCTCGACCGGATCGTGCTGCGCCGGGTCATCGGCCAGCCGCAGTTCGCCGTCGTCATGCTGACGATCGGCCTGGGCTCGATCTTCCGTACCTTCGCCAGCGTCACCTGGGGCTCGGAGATCTACACCCTGCCGACGCCGTTCGGCGGCGTGTGGAAGATCGGCGGCATCACGCTCAGCCACCAGTATCTCTCGATCATCGTCGGCACGCTCGTGCTGTGCGCCGCGCTCTATGCCTTCTTCAACTGGACGCGCATCGGCATCGCCATGCAGGCGACGTCGCAGAACCAGCTCGCCGCCTACTACATGGGCGTTCCGGTGAAGGTGATCTTCTCGCTGATCTGGGCGATCTCGGCCGGCGTGGCGGCGGCAGCCGGCGTGCTGCTGGCGCCGGTCACGCTGATCGACATCAACATGGGCCTCGCCGTGGCGCTCAAGGCGTTCGCGGCGGCGGTGCTGGGCGGCTTCGGCTCGATTCCCGGCGCCCTCGCGGGCGGCATCATCATCGGCCTCATCGAACTCTACGCCGGCGCCACCCTGCCGGACGGGTTCAAGGACACGATGCCCTATATCGTGCTGCTGATCGTGCTGGCGGTGCGTCCGCAGGGCCTGTTCGGCACGCCCGGCCGCAAGAAAGTGTAGGCCGCCGCCATGCGCTTTGCGTTCAAGACCTCCTACAACCAGGACATCCGGATCTTCCGCGACAGGGTCGACATGGGCTGGTACGTGGCGCTCGCGGTCGCGGTGATCGCCGTGCCGTTCCTGCTGTCGGACTACTACGTCGGCGAGACGGCATGGGTGTTCATCTACGGCCTGTGCGGCGTCTCCCTGATGGTGCTGGTGGGCTACACCGGCCTGGTGTCGCTGGGCCATGCCGCCTTCCTCGGCATCGGCGCCTACGCGCACGCCTACTTCCTCGAGCGCGGCGTGCCATGGATCGGCTCGGTCACCCTGGCGGTGATCGTCACCACGGCGTGCGGCTTCGTGGTCGGCCTGCCGGCGCTGCGCATGAGCGGCATCTATCTGTCGATCGCGACGCTGGCCTTCTCGGTCATCATCCAGGAAGTATTCAGCCGCTGGGAGTCGGTGACGCACGGCTTCGCCGGCATGCCGGTGGCGCCGCCGGTGATCTTCGGCGTCTCCTTCGCCGATGCGCGCGAGTTCTACTTCCTCTGCATGTTCTTCCTGGTGGCGGCGCTGTGGACGACGCGCAACCTGCTGCGCGCGCCGACAGGCCGCGCCTGGATCGCCATCCGCGACAGCGAGATCGCCGCCCAGTCGATGGGCGTGAACCTGGCGATCTACAAGTCGATGGCCTTCGCCTACTCGGCCGGGCTGATGGGGCTGGCGGGGGCGCTGTTTGCCCACAAGATCGCCTATCTGGCGCCCGACATCTTCACCATCCTGCTGTCGATCCAGCTCCTCCTGCTGGTGATCGTGGGCGGGCTGGGCTCGCTGCATGGCGCGGTCCTGGGGGCGATCTTCGTGGCCCTGCTGCCGCCGCTGATCGCCATCCTGCGCGACGACATCCCCGCGAGCTTCGCCGACCTCTCGACCTCGACCGGGATCGGCCTGTTCCACATCGTCGGTGACGCGCTCGGCGGCTTCCTGAAGAAGCCCGGCGTCGAGGCTGGAATCTTCGGCCTGATCCTGGTGCTGGTGATCCTGCTCGAGCCGCTCGGCATGTACGGCCGCTGGGTGAAGATCCGGATCTTCTTCTCGACCTTCCCGATGTACAAGCGCGACTCCTTCAAGCGCCAGAAGAGCTACATGAAGACGGAGCGGCTGCGATGAGCCTCTTCGCTGCCGAGCAGATCGCCATCAACTTCGGCGGCATCAAGGCCGTCGACGGCGTCACCTTCGCCATCGAGAAGGGCGAGGTCTTCACCATCATCGGCCCCAACGGCGCCGGAAAGACCACGATCTTCAACCTGATGAGCCGCATCTACGACCCGACGGAGGGCAGGCTGCTGTTCGAGGGCAAGGACATCACCCGCGTGGCGGCGCATCGGGTGGCCGGCCTCGGCATCGCCCGCACGTTCCAGAACATCGAGCTGTTCGAGCACGCCACCCTGCTGCAGAACCTCCTGCTGGCGCGCCATGCGCACAAGAAGTCGGGCTTCTTCTCGGAGTTTCTGTTCCTGCCGTCGGTGCGCCGCCTCGAGGTCGAGCATCGCGAGGCGGTCGAGCAGGTGATCGACTTCCTCGACCTGCAGCAATATCGAGACACGCTGATCGTCAACCTGCCCTACGGCGTGCGCAAGGTGACCGAGCTGGCGCGCGCGCTGTGCACCCAGCCCAAGCTCCTGCTGCTCGACGAGCCGTCCTCCGGCCTCAATGTCGAGGAGACCGAGGACATGGCGTTCTGGATCCAGGACATCAAGAACCTGCTCGGCATCACCGTGCTGATGGTCGAGCACGACATGACCCTGGTGTCGGCCGTCTCCGACCGGGTGCTGGCGCTGAACTACGGCCGGCCGATCGCCATGGGCACGCCGCGGGAGGTGCAGAGCCACCCCGAAGTCATGCGCGCCTACCTGGGAGGCTGACGAGATGGCCGAACCCATCCTGAAGGTCGCCAACATCGAGACCTACTACGGTCCGATCATGGCCATTCGCGGCGTCTCCTTCGAGGTGCCGGCGGGCAACATCGTCACCATCCTGGGATCCAACGGCGCCGGCAAGACCACGGTGTTGAAGACGGTATGCGGCGTCATGGACCCGCAGAAGGGCTCGGTCGTCTTCGAGGGCCGCGAGATCCAGCGCATGGATCCCGACAGGGTGATGCGGCTCGGCATCAGCCACGTGCCCGAGGGCCGCGAGGTCTTCCCGTTCCTCAGCGTGCGAGAGAACCTGCGCATGGGCGCCTACACGCGGCGCGACGCCGACGAGGTGGCGCGCGATCTCGAGACGGTGTTTGGCTACTTCCCGGTACTGAAAGAGCGCGCCGACCAGCGCGCCGGCTCGCTGTCGGGCGGCGAGCAGCAGATGCTGTCGATCAGCCGCGCGCTGATGGCCCGGCCCAAGGTGATGCTGCTCGACGAGCCGTCGCTCGGGCTTTCACCCAAATTGGTCAAGGACATCTTCGACATCATCGTGCGCATCAATCGCGAGCGCGGCGTCACCATCCTGCTGGTCGAGCAGAACGCCAACATGGCGCTGCAGGTCGGAGACTATGGCTACGTGCTCGAGGTCGGCCGCATCGTCATGGCCGACACCTGCGCCCGGCTGGTCGAGAAGGAAGACATCAAGGAATTCTACCTCGGCATCAAGGACCACGGCGCGCGCGGCCAGCGCCGCTGGAAGAAGCGGAAGACCTGGAGATGAAGATCGAAGTAGAGGGTTGCGACACCATCGCCAAGCTGTTCTGGCACCAGGTCAAGGCGCGCGGCGATCGCACGGCGTTCCGCGAGAAGCATTACGGCATCTGGCGTTCGACGAGCTGGACGCAGTATGGCGAGCGCTCGCGCTGGGTCGGCATGGGCCTGGTGAAGCTCGGCCTGGCGCGCGGCGACGTCGTGTCGGTGCTGGCGGAAACAGTGCCCGAGTGGCTCTACGCCGACATGGGCACGATGGGCGCCGGCGGCGTCACCAACGGCATCTATCCCACCGATTCGGCCAAGCAGGTCGAGTACATCCTGAGCGACAGCCGCTCGCGCTTCGTCTTCGTCGAGGACGACGAGCAGCTCGACAAGTTCCTGGACGTGCGCGCGCGCTGCGGCGCGGTCGCCAGGGCCTTCGTCTTCGACATGGAGGGCCTGGCCGGCTTTCAGGACGAGCAGGTGATGCCGTTCGAGGCCCTGCTCGAACTCGGCCGCGCCCACGACGCCGCCAATCCCGGCCTGTGGGAGACGCTGGTCGCGGCATCCCGCGCCGACGAGCTCGCCCTGCTGGTCTACACCTCGGGCACCACCGGACCGCCCAAGGGCTCGATGCTGTCGCACCGCAACGTGATCTTCCAGATCATGAATGCCGACGCCTTCGTGCCGATGGTGCCGAACGGCGAGCAGCTCGCCTTCCTGCCGCTCTGCCACATCGCCGAGCGCACCTTCACCACCTTCCTGCCGCTGCGCTCGGGTGCGATCGCCAACTTCGCCGAGAGCGTCGAGACGGTGTCGGACAACGTGCGCGAGGTGGCGCCGACGCTGTTCTTTGCCGTGCCGCGCATCTGGGAGCGCTTCTATTCAGGCATCGCCATCCGCATGCAGGAGGCGACCTGGATCGGCCGCAAGGCCTATGGGCTGGCGCTCGGCATCGGCCTCAGGATGGCCGAGGCCGAGCTCGCCGGCCGCGCGCCCTCGCTGCTGCTGAAGCTCGCCTATCGCGCCGCCGACTTCCTGGTGCTCGACAACATCAAGCGCGCCATCGGCATGCACCGCATCCGCTACGCCGGCACAGGTGCGGCCCCGATCGCACCCGACCTCATCAAGTGGTACCGCGCGCTCGGCGTCGACATGCGCGAGGTCTACGGCCAGACCGAGAACTGCGGCCTGGCGACCGGCATGCCCGACCGCGTCAAGCTCGGCACCGTCGGCATCGTGGCACCCCACACCGAGGTCAGGATCTCGGCCGAGGGCGAGATCCTGCTGAAGGGGCCGCACGTCTTCATGGGCTACCTCAACCAGCCCGAGAAGACCGCCGAGACCGTGCGCGACGGCTGGCTGCACACCGGCGATGTCGGCTTCGTCGACAACGAGGGCTACCTCAAGGTCACCGACCGCATGAAGGACATCATCATCACGGCGGGCGGCAAGAACATCACGCCGTCGGAGATCGAGAACCAGCTCAAGTTCTCGCCCTACATCTCCGACGCCGTGGTGATCGGCGACCGCCGCAAGTACCTCTCCTGCCTGGTCATGATCGACTACGACAATGTCGCCAAGTTCGCCCAGGACGGGAACGTGCCCTTCACCGACTTCGCCTCGCTGTGCCGGGCGCGCGAAATCAACGAGCTGATCCAGGCGGAGATCGAAAAGGTCAACCGCGAGGTCGCCAGGGTCGAGACCATCAAGCAGTTCCGGCTGATCGAGCAGCAGCTCACCGCCGAGGACGAGGAATTGACGCCGACCATGAAGTTGCGGCGCAAGTTCGTGAACGAAAAGTACAAGACGATGATCGACGGTATGTACGCCTGAAAAAACGGAGGGAATCATGAGACAAGCGACCAAGACCATCGGCCTGGCCATCGCCATCGCCGCAGCAAGCGTGGCCGGCGCGGCGGCGCAGACCAACGGCGTGACGGCGACCGAAATCACCTTCGGCATGCACACCGACCTGTCCGGCGTGGCCGCGACCTACGGCGTGTCGTCGTCGAACGGCGTCAAGATGCGCTTCGACGAGGTCAACGCAGCGGGCGGCATCAACGGCCGCAAGCTCAAGCTCATCGTCGAGGACCAGGCCTACCAGGTGCCCAAGGCGGTGCAGGCCTGCAACAAGCTGATCCACCGCGACAAGGTTTTCGCCTTCGTGGCGCCGCTCGGCACGCCGATGAACAATGCCTGCTTCAAGGACCAGTTCGCCGCCAACATCCCGAACCTCTTCCCGCTGACCGCCGCGCGCTCGATGTTCGAGCCGTACGAGCGGCTGAAGTTCTACGGCGCCGCCTCCTACGTCGACCAGATCCGCTCGGGCATCAACTACCTGGTCAAGGAAAAGGGCAAGAAGGCGGTGTGCGTGATGTACCAGGACACCGACTTCGGCAAGGAGATCCTCGAGGGCGCCAAGGAGCAGACCGATAAGCTCAAGATCAAGATCGTGGAAACGGCGGCGCACAAGCCGACCGACCAGGACTTCACGGCCTCGCTCACCAAGCTCAAGGCGGCGGGCTGCGATCTGATCGCCATGGGCACGATCGTGCGCGACACGATCGTGCCCTACACGGCGGCACGCAAGATGGGCTGGACTGACGTGGCCTTCCTCGGCTCGGCGGCGGCCTATGACCTCGTGGTCGCCAAGGCGCCGGGCATGGACGGCTTCTACGGCATGGGCCTCACCGAGATGCCCTACGCCGACAGCGACGTGCCGACGGTCAAGAAGTTCGTCGCCGACTACAAGGCGAAATTCAACATCGATCCCAATATCGGCGCGGTCTACGGCTACGTCGCCGCCGACCTCACCGTCGCCGGCCTCAAGAATGCCGGCAAGAACCTGACGCTCGACAGCTTCATCACGGGCATGGAAGCCATCAAGGGCTATCACGACATCTTCAACGGCCCCGAGGTGAACTTCGGACCGAAGATTCGCCAGGGCGCGAACTCGTCCTTCCTCGCCGAGGTCAAGGGCGGCAAGTGGGTGCGGGTCACGCAGCCGATCGGCTTCTGACCGCTTTTGACTTGGCATCGGCGCCGGCCTCGCTAAGGTCGGCGCCGATGGAACTCACCGATCAGGTTGCGATCGTCACCGGCGGCGCCTCGGGCATCGGCGCCGCCGCGGCGTCCCTCCTGCAGGCCGCGGGGGCCACCGTGGTCGTGGCCGACATCCAGCCCGCGAGCGATTGTCCCGGCCGCTTCGTGGTCCACGATGTCTCGTCCGAAGAGGCGTGGAAGGCCCTGCTCGCCGGCGTGCTCGGCCGCGAGGGCCGCCTCGACATCCTGGTCAACAATGCCGGCGTCAGCGGCGGGGCGGGCACGCTCGAAACCACGACCGTCGAACAGTGGCGCCGGACCGAGGCGATCAACTCCGAGGGTGTGTTCCTGGGCTGCAAGTACGCCATCGAGGGCATGAAGAAGACCGGGCCGGCCAAGGCTCGGTCCAAGGGCTCGATCGTCAATGTCTCGTCGGTCGCCGCCCTGGTCGGCTCGGCGGGGCCGGCCGCCTACACCGCAAGCAAAGGCGCGGTGCGCCTGCTCACCAAGAGCGTCGCCCTGCACTGCGCCGAGCAGAAGTACGGCATCCGCTGCAACTCGGTGCATCCGGGCGGTGTCGACACGCCGATCTTCAATCCGATGTGGCAGATGGTCGGCCGCGAGCAGGGCAAGGCCTATATCGGCCAGAGCCACCCGATCGGACACATGGCCGAACCGGCCGAATTGGGCGAGCTGATCCTGTGGCTCGCCTCCGATCGCTCCTCCTTCGTCACCGGCGCGGAGTTCGTGGCCGATGGCGGTCTCACCACCGGCTTGCGCAGGGGGCGGGTCTTTGGCGCGCCTTGAGAACAGGATCGTCCTGATCAGCGGCGGCGCGTCGGGCATCGGCGCGGAAACCGCCCGCCTCGTGTTGCGCGAAGGCGGCAAGGCGGTGCTGGCCGATCGCGACGAGGCCAGGGGCGCCGCGCTGGCCCGGGAGCTCGGCCCGGCCGCCCTCTTCGTGCCGCTCGACGTCACGCAGGAAGCCGCCTGGGCGAACGCCGTTGGCGCGACGGTCGAAGCGTTCGGCGGCTTGCACGGCCTGGTGAACGCCGCCGGCATCGGCGTGCGCAACACGATCGAGGATTGCACGCTCGAGGACTATCGCAGGATCAACGACATCAACGCGCTGGGCACCTTCCTCGGCTGCAAGTCGGCGTTCGCCGCCATGAAGCAAAGCGGCGGCTCGATGGTCAATATCTCCTCGGTGCTCGGTCTGCGCGGCGCATCGGGCGCGCTGGCCTACTGCGCCAGCAAGGGCGCCGTGCGCTCGCTCACCAAATACGTGGCGCTCTATGGCGCCAACGTGAAGGTGCGCTGCAACTCGGTGCATCCGGGTTACATCGACACGCCGATGATCGCCCCGCACCTGGCCCAGACCTCCGGCAACCGCAGCGGCCGGCAACTGCTGGAAGACCTCCATCCACTCGGCCGCCTCGGGCGTGCGGAGGAAGTCGCCAACATGATCCTGTTCCTGCTGTCGGACGAGTCGTCCTTCTCGACCGGCAGCGAATTCGTCTGCGACGGCGGGCTGACGGCATAGGACCGCGGGCTTCCAGCCCGCTCATGAGCGCGCAGGATGCGCGCCGTCCAGGTGAGCCCTAGCTCTTCATCCCCGTGATCGACGTGCTCATGGCGCGTGGGTCGCGCTTGGGCCAGCGGCCGGCATCGACCTGGACAATGAAGTCGCCGACGATCTTGTTGAACTGGTCGGGGTCCTCGAGGTTCACCGTGTGGCCGCAGTTCGGCATCACCGACAGCGCCGCCGACGGGATCTCGCGCTTCATCATCACCGACGGCGCCAGGCACGGCCAATCCTCGTCGCCGGTCAGGATCAGGGTCGGCAGGGTCAGGGCGCGCATCTGGTCGACCAGATCGTAGAGCGAGGGCCGCTCGCCCTGGCAGCCGATCTGGGTGTTGGCGGAGCCGAGCGCCGAGTGCTCGCCCAGCTCCTTCTTGAACTGCGCGAAGCCGCGCGGGTCCTTGTTCTCGAACTGCACGCGCGTCGGCCCATAGGCGTACTTCCCGGCGAAGGCCTCCATGCCGCCGTCGAGCAGCGATTTGGCCACCACCGCGACCTCGGCCTTGAACTTGGCCGACTGGTCCTTCTCCGCGCCGTAGCCGACGCCGGCCACGACCAGCGACAGGGCGCGCGCCGGATGGCGGAAGCCGAAATGCAGCGTGGCGAAGCCGCCCATCGACAGGCCGACGACGTGCGCCTTGGCGATCTTGAGGTGATCGAGGACGGCGGCGATGTCGTCGGTGGCGCGGTTCTGGGAGTAGCTGGTGGATTTCTCGGGCACGTCGGACGGCGGATAGCCGCGCGCGCCGTAGGTGATGCAGCGATAGCGCTGGCCGAAGTGGCGCATCTGCATCTCCCACGAGCGGTGGTCGGCCGCGAACTCGTGCACGAAGATCACCGGCGTGCCGGTCCCGACCTCCTCGAAATAGAGCTTCACCCCGTCGTCGGTCGTCGCATATGGCATGGTTTTTCTCCGGTTTGGCGGGAGATTAGCTCATGTGGCCGTCCGTGGCGCGGGAGTGATAGGATTTTCTCCATGAGCGAGATCGGAACAGGACTGCAGAACGCATCGGGCATTCGCCAGGCGATTGCACGCGCCGGCTATGCCTTCGTCGAGGCCTCCGACATGCGCACGGCACTCGGCCGCTTCGGCACGCTCGCCGACTGGCCCGACTTCGCCGCAAGCTGGAACGACCTCCACACCGACACCTACATGGCCGACGGCGGCCGCTACCGCCGGCGGCGCTTCGGCGTCTACAGCGCCGGCCGCCAGGGCGCCATCGCGCGCGGCGCGCACCAGCCGCACTACCAGACGGTCGACTACAATCACCTGAACGGCGGCATCGAGCGCTGGTTCGAGCCGATCGAGCCTAGGATCAGCGACGGCGCCAGCCTGACGACCATCCTGGAATATTGCCGCTCGCTGTTCGGTCGCCTCGCGCCGGAAACGGACAGGTGGCACATCGAGGCCCATCAGTTCCGCATCGAGGCCAAGACCGGCCAGCAGGGCAAGCCGACGCCCGAGGGCATGCATCGCGACGGCGTCGACTACGTGCTGGTGCTGCTGGTCGACCGGCGCAACATCGCCAGCGGCACGACCACCATCCACGACCTCGACAAGCGCGCGCTCGGCAGCTTCACCCTGACCGACCCGCTCGACTCGGCGCTGGTCGACGACGCCCGCTGCTTCCACGGCGTGACCCCGGTCGAGCCCGAAAATCCCGCCCTGCCCGCCTATCGCGACGTGCTGGTGGTGACGTTTCGGAAGAAAGTGACGGCGTAGCCGTCATCCCGAGCGCAGCCGAGGGATCTTTTCTTCCTTACGCCGCGACCTGCATCCGCGCGATCGTGCAGCTCACCGAGAAGATCGGGATCGGCTCGCAATATTCGATGACGCCCTTGGCGCCCTTCGCCGCGGCGGCGGCGGCGATGAAGGTGCGGATCTCGAAGCCACCCTGCCCGCCGTCGCGATAGATGTCGGCGTCGGTGTAGGACAGCAGCGCGGCGCGGTCGTTGGCCGCCCAGCGGTCGAGGAACTCGCGGTCCCACTTCTCGTTGATCTTCCCCGAGTCAGGCGTCGCCGGCCAATGCGAGATGCCGCCGGTCGCGACCAGAGCGATGCGCTGCGGCAGCGCGTCGGCCGCCACCCGCAGCGCCTCGCCGAACGCCCAGGCGCGCGCGAGCGGCGTGAGCGGCGGGCCCTGGCAGTTGATGTTGGCGGGAATGATCGGCAGGTCGTAGTCCGGCGTCAGGAAGTGCAGCGGCACGGCGATGCCGTGGTCGAACTTCCATTCCTCGGCATAGGCCACGTCGACCGTCTGCATCACCCCTTCGATCAGTTTCTTCGACAGCGCCTTGTCTCCCGGCACCTTGGTGCGCTTGATCCTGAGGAACGCCTCGTCCTCGATCGGGCCTTCGTAGGAGTCGGCCATGCCGATGGCAAAGGCCGGCATGTTGTTCATGAAGAAGTTGGCGAAGTGCTCGGCCGCGACGACGACCAGCGCGTCGGGCTTCGTGGAGCGGATGTCGTCGCCCATGCGATAGAGCGCCTTGTGCAGGGCCTGGCGCGTCTGGGTGTCGGCGCGCTCGGCGCGCGCGGTGATGCCGGGGGCGTGGCTGCAGGCGCCGCAATAGACCAGGGGCATCAGCGCTTCTCCCGTTCGTTCTTCAGCCGCGCATCGTGCGCGTCGACGCCTTCGTAGCCGGTCGTCGCATAGACGCCCTCGCGCACCGCGCCATGGGCCTTGAGCCCCTGGCGCATGCGCTCGAGATAGTCGGTCCACTCGATCTTGTGCAGCGCCGCGAAGTGCATCAGAAGCTGGCCGTTGACGCCCAGCACATAGAGCAGCCCGATGTCGGGCTTCACCAGCGCCGCCGTCTCCTCGTCCGTCAGCTCGTACTCGGCCAGCACCGCGGCGCGCTCGCTCTCGTAACGCGCCTGCGTGCGCGGATCGCGATTGAGCTGATAGATCAGCTTCTGGACCTGGTAGAGGCTCATCGTTCGCCACCGCCCCCTTTAGCCACCAATCGTCGTGCCGCCATCGGCGATGAACGTCTGGCCGGTGATGAAGGCGCCGGCCTTGCCGGCCAGCAGCACCGCCAGGCCCGCGATGTCGTCGGGAACGCCGAGGCGGCGCAGCGGCGTGGCGGCCTCGCGCGCCGCGCGCTTCTGCGGATCCTCGTACAGGGCGCGCGCGAAGTCGGTCGTGACCAGGCCGGGCGCGATGGTGTTGACGCGGATGTTGTCGGGCCCGTACTCGGCGGCAAGGTTGCGCGCGAGCTGCATGTCGGCGGCCTTGGAGATGCAGTAGGCGCCGATCACCGTGCTGGCGCGCACACCGCCGATCGACGAGACGATGATGATCGACCCGTCCTTCCTGGCGCGCATGTCGGGCAGGCAGAGATTGGTCAGCCACATGTTGGACAGGATGTTGTTGTGCATCACCTTCATGAACACGTCGTCGGGCAGCTTCTCGTTGGGCCCGTAGTACGGGTTCGACGCGGCGTTGCAGACCATCACGTCGACCGGGCCAACCTGCTTCTTCGTCTCGGTGATCAGCCGCTCGCACTGGGCCTTGTCGGAGATGTTGCAGGGGATGACGGTGGCGTCGCCGCCCGCCTTGCGGATCTCGGCCGCTGCTTCCTCGCAGGCCGGCGCCTTGCGCGAGGACACCACGACCCGGGCGCCCGACAGCGCGAGATGCATCGCGATCGCCTTGCCGATGCCCTTGCTCGAGCCGGTGATGACGGCGACCTTGCCGGTGAGGTCGAAAAGCGGCGATGCCATGCGCGTGTCCTCCAGAAATCCTCGGCTATTTTGCACAATCGTGGGCACGCAGGAAGGCGGGATCAGGGTCGTGGCCGAGGCCCGGACCGGTCGGCACGTCGATGAAGGGCTGCCACCCCGGGACGCCGATGCCGTAGATGTCCCGCTCCTCGCCGGGCTCGATGGCGGCGAAATAGTTCTCCTCCTTCGCCGTGGCCAGCAGGTGCAGCGAGGCGAGCGCCGCCGGTCCGGCGAACGGCGTATGCGGCGCCGGGATCTTGCCCGCTTGCTCGATCATCGCCACCGCCCGGCGCGCCTCGCCGACCCCGCCCAGCATGCAGACGTCGGGCTGCAGGACGGCAATCGCCGGCGCCCTGGCGTAGAGGGCCATCTGTCCGGTCGAGCCGAAATCCGCGCCCATGCCGATCGGCACGCCCGCCATCCTGTCCATGGCCAACAGGTCCTCCGGCGGCCAGAACGGATCTTCGAAGAACAGGAGATCGAGAGCGCGCCAACGCGCCGCGTCGCGGCGGATGCCGGCCAGGGTGTGCGCGTTGTTGCTGTCGGCGACGAACGGGATGTCCTTCGGCACGGCGCGACGCGCCTCCTCGATCACCTCGAGGCTGGCCTCGTGCACCTTCGCCGCCTTCACGCCGGCCGCCAGCGCCTGCTCGAGGCGGCCGCGCACCTTCGCCTTGTCGTCGTATTTGTCGAGGCTCGCCATCACCGGCAGGCGCCGGCGGCGGGCGCCGCCCAGCATCGCGGAGAGCGACTGGTTGGTGGCCTTGCCCGCGATGTCCCACAGGGCAATGTCGACCGCCGCCAGCGCGTTGATCACCGAGCCGGCCCGGCCGAAGCTGGCGAAGCGGCGCCGGGCGGCGAGGTTCAGGGCCTCACGGTCGTCCACGGACGTGCCGACATAGACCGGCGCGATCGCGTCGCGAATCGTGGCGAACAGCGCCTGCTGCAGGGGAGGCCTGTTGCACAGGCATTCGCCGTAGCCGACCACGCCCGATCGGGTCGTGACCCGGCACAGCAGCAGCGACAGCGTGCCGATCCTGAGCGCAATCGGCTCGATCCTTTCGATGATCATGGGCCTATAGTAGCCGAAGCCGCGTGGAGAGCCGAACATGCCGCAGGATCTTTCTTTCGCGACGCCCATGATCGGCGGCGAGATTCCGCTGATCGACGTCGGCGACTTCCTGGCCGGCAAGCCCGGCGCCGCCGCGAAGGCCGCGGCCGAGCTGCGCCATGCCTTCGAGACCGTGGGCTTCTATTACCTCGCCGGCCACGGCGTGCCGCAGGCGCTGATCGATGCGCAGTACGCCGAGGCCGCGCGCTTCCATGCACTGCCGCTGGAGGAGAAGCTCAAGGTCAGGGTCGACGAGCACACGATCGGCTACATGCCGATCCAGGACACGGCGCCGCCCAACGCCGCCGCCCAGGGCAAGAAGCCCAGCCAGAACGAAGCCTATTTCCTGCGCCGCGAGCGCGACGCCGGCGATCCCGACGTGGTCGCCAACCGCCGTTTCCACGTGATGAACAAGTGGCCGGCGGATTTGCCGGGCTTCCGCGAGCAGACCTTGAAGTACATGGACACGCTCGAGGCGCTCTGCCGGAAGCTCGTGAGGCTGTACGCGCTGGCGCTCGACCTGCCGCAGACCTACTTCGACGCCTGCTTCGCCCGGCCGCACATGATCCTGCGCCAGTCGCGCTATCCGCAGATCGACGCCGGCGACGAGACCGTGGCCAGCCTGGTGCCGCACACCGATTCGGGATTCATGACCCTGCTGCCGCCCAACAAGGTCGAGGGCCTGTCCATCCAGCTTCCGGGCGGCACATGGTTCGATGCACCCGGCGTCGACGGCGCCTTCGTCGTCAACGGCGGCGACATCCTGCACCGCTGGACCAACGAGCGCTTCCTGTCGACTCCGCACCGCGTGCGCAACGTATCGGGCACGCCGCGCTACGCCATCCCGTTCTTCTGCGATCCCGACCACGACACGATGATCGAGTGCCTGCCGAGCTGCCGGTCGCCCGGGCATCCGGCCAAGTATCCGCCGATCAGGTTCGGCGACTACGCGCTGTGGTTCGCGGCCCAGCGCTACAACCACATGGCAAAGGTCGCGACGCCGTCGGCGGCCGAGGTCGCCCCGGGCGAGCGCGCCACCTCGCGCTGGAAGGACTGATCCGGCAAGGCGCCGCGGCACGCCCCTCCATCCCGGCCAATAGGAAAAGGACGGGACGTCCACTATGATCCCCACGGGGACCTTGGGGGAGGACGTCATCGCCACGCAGTACAGCCGCACGCGCATCATCGTCGCGGGCATGATCGGCAATGCGCTCGAATGGTTCGACTTCTCGGTTTACGGCTTCTTCGCCGTCCAGATCGGCCACACTTTCTTCCCGACGACCGATCCCGTTTCCCAGTCGCTGAGCGCCTTCGGCATCTTCGCGATGGGCTTCCTGACGCGCCCGCTGGGCTCGATCATCTTCGGCCATGTCGGCGACCGCACCGGCCGCACGACCGCCCTCACCATCTCGATCGTCGGCATGGCGGTGACGACGACCTGCATGGGCCTGCTCCCGGGATACGCCACGATCGGCGTCGCCGCACCCATCCTGCTCACCGTCCTGCGCATGCTGCAAGGCATCGCGGCCGGCGGCGAGGCCGCCATCGCCGGCATCTTCATGATCGAAAACGCGCCGACGGGCCGCCGCGCGCTGTCCTCGGCGATCGGCGGCGCGGGCGTCGGCATCGGCATCCAGTTCGGATCGTTCGCCGCTTACCTGCTCGCAACCTACCTGACGCCCGAGGAGCTGATCGTCTGGGGCTGGCGCATCCCCTTCGTGTTCGGCCTGGTGGCGGGCGGCGTCGGATTCTGGGTGCGCTATCAGCTCCGCGACATGCCGGAACATACCTCCGGCAGCACGACCACGCCGATCGTCGAACTGTTCCGCAACAACCTGCCGCTCCTGATCCGCATCACCGCGCTCGCAGCCTTCACCGTGATCGGCTTCCAGGCGGCGTTCATCTACGTCGCCGAATGGCTGCAGACGGTCGACGGCGTGGCGCCCGCGCATGCCTTCCAGATCACGTCCGTCAGCATGCTGGCGATCACGCCGGTGTCGCTGCTTGTCGCGTGGCTGGCCGACCTCTACGGCCGCAAGGCCATACTGCTGTTCGGCGCGGGACTGGGCGTGCTGGGCGCGGTGCCGCTCTGGTGGCTCATGTTCCACGATTCGCACGTGCTGATCTATCTCGGCCAGGCGGGCTTCGTGCTGGCGATCGGCGTGCAGTTCGGCGTCATGAACGCCCTGATGACCGAGAGCACGCCCGAGGACATCCGCTGCACGGCACTGGCCGTCGGCAACAACATCGCCTGGACGCTGCTCGGCAGCGTGACACCGCTGATGGCGTCGTGGCTGGTCTACCGCACTGCCGACCAGCTCAGCCCGTCCTATCTGATCGCGGCGGCGGCGGCGATCACCTTCGTGGCGGTGCTGGCGACCAAGGACAACTTCAAGAACGAGCTGAAGAAAGGCTAGAGCCCGCCCTCGACGCCGCGGCCCTCGCCGCGCCAGCGCAGCATGCCGCCCGGCAGGTTGGCCACGTCGGCGAAGCCCGCCTTCTGCAGGATCGCCGTGGCGTGAGCCGAACGGCTGCCGGCGCGGCAGACGGCCACGATCGGCTTGTCCCTGGGCAGTTCGCTGGCCCGGCCGGCGAGGTCGCCCAGCGGCACCAGGGTGGCGCCATGGATATGGCCGAGCGGTCCGGTGAACTCGTCGGGCTCGCGCACGTCCAGCACGCGCACGGCGGCGAGATTTTCCTCGAGCCAGTGGGGCTCGACTTCCCAGACGCCGGAGAATGTGAAGCGCAGCGGTGCCCACACCGGATCGGATGGCAATGCGGCGTCGTTGCCGGGCCGGCCGCAACGCAGGTTGGCCGGCACCGCCTCGTCGAGCTTCTTGGGGTGCGGCAGGTCGAGGTTCTTCATGTAGCCCATGTAGTCGGCCTCGCCGACCTCGCCGCCCAGCCGGGGATTGTACCTCTTCTCCTCGCTCACGCTGGTGACGGTGAGGCCGCGATAGTCGTGCGCGGGGTAGAGCAGGCAGCTCTCGGGCAGCGAGAAGATGCGGCTGCGCACCGAGCGATAGAGGGCGCGCGCGTCGCCCTGCTGGAAATCCGTGCGGCCCGAGCCGCGGATCATCACGCAGTCGCCGGTGAAGGCCATGCTCTCGTCGTCGAGCACGTAGGTCACGCAGCCGCTGGTGTGGCCCGGCGTCGCCCGCACCTCGAGCGAGCGCTTGCCGAAGCGGACCTTGTCGCCGTCCTTCAGCAGCAGGTCGGCGCCCGCGGCCCCGCTGGCATCGGCGAGCGCGATCCGGCTGCCCAGGCGCTTCTTCATCAGCCAGGCGCCGGTCACGTGATCGGCATGGACGTGGGTCTCGAGCGTCCACAGGAGCTTCAGCCCCAGCTCGGTCACCAGCGCGGCGTCGCGCCGGCCCTGCTCGAACACGGGATCGATCATCACCGCCTCGCCCGTGGCCGAGCAGCCCAGCAGGTAGGTGTAGGTCGACGAAGTCGGATCGAAGAGCTGACGAAAGACGAGCACGATTACTCCCCCGTCACGGTGCGCTCGCCTTGTCGATGGCGGCGACGTCGGCGGCGTCGAGCTTGAGCTTCGGCGAGGCGACCAGGTCCTTGAGCTGCTGCAGGCTGGTCGCACTCACGATCGGCGCGGTGATCGACTTCCTCCGCATCAGCCAGGCCAGCGCCACCTGCGTGTCGTTGGAATTGTGCTTCTTCGCCACGTCGTCGAGCGCCTTCAGCACGGCCATGCCCTTGGGGTTGATGTACTTCTTCACGCCGGCGCCTCGCTTGGCGTTGCCGACATCGGCCTCGGCGCGGTACTTGCCCGACAGGAAGCCGCTGGCCAGCGAGTAGTACGGGATCACGCCGATCCCCTCCTTCAGGCATTCGTTCTCCAGCTCACCCTCGAACAGCCCGCGCTCCACCAGATTGTAGTGCGGCTGCAGGCTCTCGTAGCGCGGCAGGCCCTTGTCCTTCGAGAGCTTCGCGGCTTCCGCCAGGCGCGGCGCGTCGAAGTTGGAGGCGCCGATCGAGCGCAGCTTGCCCGCCTTGATCAGCTCGCCGTAGGTCGACAGCGTCTCCTCCTGCGGCGTGTCCTTGTCGTCCTTGTGCGACTGGAAGAGATCGATGCGGTCGGTGTTGAGGCGCTTCAGCGAGGCGTCGACCGACTCCTTGATGTTCTGGCGCGACAGCGCCTTGGACGGCAGGCCCATGCCGCACTTGGTGGCCAGCACGATCCTGTCGCGCTTGGCCTTGTCCTTCTTGAGCCAGCTGCCGATGATGGTCTCCGACTCGCCGCCGGTGTGGCCCGGCACCCAGCGCGAATAGACGTCGGCGGTGTCGACGAACGAGAAGCCCGCGTCGACGAAGGCATCGAGCAGCTTGTGCGAGGTAGCCTCGTCGGCCGTCCAGCCGAACACGTTGCCGCCGAAGGCGATCGGGGCGAATTCGAGGCCCGACTTGCCGAGCGTGCGCTTTTCCATTCGTTACTCCTGTTGCTTCTACTCTGCGGCGGCCGCGCGGGCTGCCGGCGTTTCGGTGGGTGGCGTCGGCGGCGCCGCGGCGGGCGGCGACGGCGGCAGCGGCACGGGCGGCGGCGCCATGCCGAGGCCCGCGTACATGCCATAACCGGGCGGACGCGCGAACTCGATGCCCTTGTCGGGGAAGGCCTCGTACATGCGCCGGATGGCGGCACGCTGGACGATGCTGGGGTTCTGCGGCTTGGCGGTGAACTTGAAGCGCACGACCAGCGCGCCGTCCTTGATGTCGACGATGCCCTGCATCTTCAGCGGCTGCAGCAGCTCCTTGGCGAAGGCGGGCTCGGCCATCATGTCGATGCCGATCTTCTTCACCGTCTTGCGCAGCAGCTCGACGTCGGTGTCGATGGCGAAGCTGATGTTGAACTTAACCGTCGTCCAGTCGCGGCTGAAGTTGGTGATGTGCAGGATCTGGCCGAACGGCACGATGTGCAGCGGCCCGTTCTGGTGGCGCAGCCGGAGCGAGCGGACGGTGAAGCCCTCGACCGTGCCCTTGACCTTGGAGGAGTCGATGTACTCGCCGACGCGGAACGAATCCTCGGCCAGGAAGAACACGCCCGAGACGACGTCGCGCACCAGCGACTGGCTGCCGAACGACACCGCGAGGCCCAGCACCGAGGCGCCGGCGATCAGCGGCGTGATGTTGACGCCCAATTCGGACAGCACCAGCAGGCTGCCCAGAATGAGGATGGCGATGCCCGCGGTGATGCGCAGCACCGGCATGACCGTGCGCAGCCGCGACGCCGTCGCCGGCGCATCGTCGTCGGCGTCGGCCACGAACCCCGCCACCGGCAGCGGGTTGTCGGCGATGTAGCGATCCATGCGGTACTTCACGATCCGCCACAGCGCGTAGGTGGCGAAGGCCGAGATCGCCGCGATCCGCAAGGCGCGCTCGCGCGGCTCCCACTCGGCGGGGGTCATCAGGCCGAGCGTGCTCATCACCACGGCGTCGACCACGACGATCACGACGATCAGGCGGAAGGCCAGGCGCACGCAGCCGGCGACGACGTCGGCCAGGGTCGGCACTTCCATCTGCAGATGCTTGATCTTGCTGTGAACCAGGGTCTCGAACAGCAGCAGCAGGATCAGCATCGACTCGATGGCGCCCAGCCCGCGGGTCGCCGATTCGCGCTCGGTCAGGGCCGCGAGAATGGCCGCGACGCCGGCCAGCGCATAGAAGACGAGGCCCACGACCCACCAGCCGTGCGCCATGGCCGACTTCATCGAATGGAACACGTCCTTCTCGTGCACCATACCGCCCAGCCACGCGGCCATGTCGTGCCGCCAATGCCAGACGACGAGCAGCAGGGCGGCGCCGATGAACGGCACGTAGAGCACCACCGTCGTCGACACCACCGCGGCGGTGGCACCGGTGGCCATCATGAACATCAGCAGGTGGCGGCCGATCATCGGCAGCACGATCACGAAGTTGAGGGCGACCAGCAGGCGGCCGGCCTGGCCGTCGTCGACCGGCGCGATGCGGCCCTCCGGCGTGTTGGGCCGCAGGAAGGCGCGGAACACGAAGTTGAAGCCGCGCCAGTAGATCAGCCCGATCAGGATCTGGTGCGCGATCACCGCCGGCACGGCGGGCGGCGCGCCGGGCTGGCCCGCGGCCACTTGGCCCGCCACCGCGCGCGCGGCGATCCACAACGCCAACAACGCCAGCGCATCCAGCCCCACGGCGTGCACGAAGGCGCGCAGCGGCGATTCGCCGGCATGGCGCTCGAAGACCCTGAGCCGCGCCTTCTGCAGGACCATCCGCGCCGCCTGCTCGGCGACCACGCCGGCGACCACGATGCCGATCAGCAGCGCCGTGGTGCCGAAATCGAAGAACTGCGGCAGGCCCGCGAAGTAGTCGCGGACCGCCGGAAGATTGGCCAGCGCCCGGTCGAGCCGGGCGAAAATGGCATTGAGCGTGGCGGCCAGCGCGCCGTCTCCGCCATAGGGGCCGGCCGCCCAGGCGGCGTGGCCGCTCAGCGCAACCAGCATGGCCGCCGCCAATGTTCCCTTGCGAAGCATCGTCCTGATCTGCCTCCGGCCCGCCAGGACGGTAGGCCAGAACGCCCGGAATCGCCAGCCCTCGGGGGTCTGGAGCGCCGCCCTGGGCTGACGTATCGTCGACGCCAAGGAGCAGCATATGGCCGCCACCGAGACCATTCCCGTCATCGACCTCGGCCCCTTCCTTGCCGGCGAGGCGGGCGCCCTGGACCGCGCCGCGGCCGAACTGCGGATCGCGCTGACCGAGATCGGCTTCTACTTCATCGTCAATCACGGCGTGCCACGGGCCCGCATCCGCGAGGTCTTCGCCGCCGTCGAGCGCTTCCACGCCCAGCCGATCGAGGCCAAGCAGGGGCTGAAGCTCGACGCCCACAACACCGGCTACCTGCCGATGCGCGGCAACACGCTGCGCACCTCGACCGTGCAGGCCGGCACCAAGGCCAACCTGAACGAGGCCTTCTTCGTGAAGCGCGAGCTGGCGCCCGACCATCCGCACGTGCTGGCCGGCCGGCGCTATCGCGGCCTCAACCGCTGGCCCGATGCCCTGCCCGGCTTCCGCGACACCATCACCGGCTATTGCGACACGATGGAGCGGCTGGTGAAGCAGATGGTGCGGCTCTACGCCCGCGCGCTCGACCTGCCGGCGGCGTATTTCGACGGGCCGTTCGAGGACTGCCAGTACACGTTGCGCATGACGCACTACCCGCACCAGGACGGGCCACCCCTCGACGAAAGCAAGTGGGACGAGTTCGGCCTGGCGCCGCACACCGACACCAGCTTCCTCACATTGCTCGCGCCCAACGACGTGCCGGGCCTGTCGATCCGCACCCAGAGCGGCAAGTGGATCGACGCACCCGCGATCGACGACGCCTACATCGTGAACGGCGGCCAGATGCTGCAGCGCTGGACCAACGACCTGTTCCTCGCCACGCCGCACCGCGCGATCAACCGCAGCGGCGGCGAGCGCTACGCCATACCGTTCTTCTGCGACAGCAACATCGACTGGCCGGTCGCCGCCGTGCCGACGACCGTCGGCCCCGACCGGCCGCCGAAATATCCCACGACCTACTATCCGGACTATATGACCTGGTACCAGAAGCGGAACTACGATGTGCTGAACGACGCAGCCCGACAAGCCGCCGAATGAGCGACATCGACCTGCGGCGCATCTTCTCCAGGCCGCCGAAAGACAAGCGCTAGATGGCGTCTCCGACCTTGGCGCGCGTCGAGGCGCACGTCTTCCGCACGCCCATCAAGGATCCCGTCCGCACTTCCTTCGGCACCATGACCGAACGCGCCGCGGTGTTCGTGCGGGTCGAGGACAGCGACGGCGCGCACGGGTGGGGCGAGGTCTGGTGCAACTTCCCCAATCCGTCGGCCGAGTATCGCGCCCGTCTCTTCGCCGACATCGTGGCGTCGCGCGCGCTGGGCAGGACGCTCGACGATCCCGCGGCCCTGTGGCGCGAGATCGACACCGCGCTCCACGTGCTGCGCGTCCAGAGCGGCGATG
>Ga0207707_10001283_pt1 | contig 23435 bp, 25 predicted proteins | sample KBSC83BmetaG_FD_184336 | JGI IMG/M metagenome (GOLD analysis project Ga0207707, IMG submission 184336) | Corn rhizosphere microbial communities from Kellogg Biological Station, Michigan, USA - KBS C8-3B metaG (SPAdes) (version 2) | ecosystem: Host-associated > Plants > Roots > Rhizosphere ...
GCTTGCGACAGGACTTCCACCGCAAGCAACAGACGTCATGCGCTTCGCAGCAAAGCCTCCGGGCGAGTACCTCATCTTCTGCGGGGTGCCCGGACACGGCGCAGCCGGGATGTGGATCCGTCTTCGCGTGAGCGCGACAGCTCAGACGCCGGCGCTGTTTCTCACACCATCCACGCAGGCGAAGTGAGATGAAAAAAACGCGAGGATTAAATCGGTGCGCAACGCAGAGTCCAAGACATTGACATCGGACGCGAACGGGCTAACTTGCTTGCAGGGAGTCGCGTCCCGATGATCAATACGTCAGTGAGCGCATGATGCGCCCGCGTACGTTTAGACGAGAAAGGCTTTCGTTCTCGTGAACATCGACGATGCGGCTTTTTGTTTTTCTGTACACTTTCCGGGCGGAGCACTATGCAGAGCATGTTGCGTGGTTCGATCGGCTATCAGCGCGCACCAAGCCGCGCCGGCCGGCGCACGTCCGTAAGTCTCGCGCAGCTGTGGACCGGTCGCGCCCGCGTTTCAACGGCAACGAACACCGTGGTTCCTCGCTTTGCAACCACAACCACGCACAGGACACGTGTGTCCGAAATGCGCCTCTCACCGTCTCGGTTGAATTTTGAGCCACTGAACTTGGCTCATTGTCCCGAGGCGATCACCTCCCAGCGCAGGGATCCCGGAAAGCCGCGGCATTTGAGCGGATAGTCCGTCGGATCGGTTATGAAATAGGCAGCCGTATGGATTGCCTGTTTCTGAACACCCCACCTGCGCTCGTTGCGGTGGGGTTTTTTGCATTTCTGGTGCGCTCGCGCGCGCGACTCATGTTTGAGAACGCGACTCCTCGAACTGGTCCGCGACGCGAGGTGTACACGATGCTCACCCCAGCAGGAGGTCAACCAACGCGACAATCCAATCATGTGAACGTGAAGCGCCGCAGCCAATCTGTCGGCGCTACACGTTCCCACCTCAGGAGAGACTCATGTTCAAAGTATTCATTGACGGCAACGATGACCGGTTGCGGCTGGAAGATCTGGCAGGCAGACAAATTGGTTGGATTCGCGGTCATACATTTAGCTTCGGTGGGCTGGCGTGCGAGAAGACAGCCATGCGGGCCTCGATCGATGCCTGGCGGTCGCTAGAGAAGACGCTTCAGCGAGGTTACCCCGGAAGGGCGCAACGTCCGGTTAATCCATCGAACCTCAGACTCTTGCACGACGGCGCATATGAGTGGATAGCTGACGGCTTTCGACCGATCGCTCGCCTGCTACGACCGCGAACCGAACGGAACTCGGAGGATTCATTCGCGCTGGAGTTCCTTGTGCCGTCGTACGCAACACAGCATGTGACAACCGCCGCCGCGCAGGCGGTGTGGGAGGCCTTGTCGGAATTCATTCCGCTTCGCACCGACGATGTGTCGCGCCCGGCTTTCACCTCGAATCAGGAACCTGACTCGGCCGCATTCGCTGTTGGGGGACGGTGAATATGCAATTCAAGAAAATCATCATCGGAATCGACTTCAGCGACGCGTCACTCGCCGGAGCGCGGTGGGTTGCGGACCATCTTGCACCAAAGGCGGATTTGCTTCTCGTCCACGTCGTGTCGGTTCCGAGGCCGCCCATCTACCTGCACGAGCACATTGCGCCAACGATCGATCAGCGGTCGGCTCTAGCCCCCCGGTTGTACACAGCATTGCGTGGGTTTGCCGACCTTCTGGGTTATGGTCGCGCTCGGGTGGGAATCAGGACGGGGGTTCCGTGGTCTGCGCTCGCGCGTGTGGCAGACGAGGTCAAGGCGGACCTCATTTGCGTGGGTCGCGGGAATAAACGTCAGGGGAGCAGCCGATTCGGCGCGACCACGCCGCAACGTCTACTCGGCGTCTCGCGGGTCCCCGTGTTGGTTATTCCTCAGGGCATCGTGATGAAGCCGAGTCGCGTGCTGGCGGCGCTTAGTGGTCGGCCCGGCGGAGAACGCGTGATGCCCGTTGCCAAATCGCTGGCATCCGCATGGGGTTCGCAGCTCGAAGCAATTCATGTTGTCGAGGCCGACGTGCGTCAGGATTCACGGATATCACCTGGCGCAAGCCGAACGCGCATGATCGGAACGCAGTCCACTGATGACGGACGCAACATAGGAATTGACGCGTTGGACGAGAGTGCTTTGTGCACCCTCGCCGGTCAATGGATCGCATCGACGATCTCGGGGGCGGGGATGACCGCAGGCGAGCGGCCCTCGATTCGAATCGGCGACGCTGGACAGGAGCTGATAGCGTCGGCGCGAAATGAGCCAGGTCCTTCGGTGGTCGTGATGGGCCGTGTTGGTGAGACGCTGCCCATCCCACCACTCCGTGCGCAGTACAGGTGCGGCAGCACCACGCGCATGGTGTTGTGGGCTGCGCCAGGCCCGATATTGGTTCTGCCATTCGAATCCAATGAGGCCTACGCGTTGCCGTTTGTGTCGCAGTCTCGACAGTTGGAGATGCAAGCTCCGATGCGCGGCGAAGCTGGACTCCTGCCAGCGTTGGTTTCGACCAATGGTTGGCCCCATAATGGAAACGACGCGGCATGAGCCCGGCTCTGGGAACGTTGCGGCCGCGATGTCACGCATTGGTGAGACGGTGCGTGGTCAGCGTGTGACGTCCGCCGGCCGCGAGCTCCTGGCCGCTCTTGTCAACCGAGAAGATCTGGAGAGGGCTATCCCTGAAGCAATCGAATTTGTGGGGCATGACCCGCTGATTATGGTGGGCTCGTTCCCGGGAGACCTGCTACGCGCGTTAATGGAAGTGCCCGATGAATTCTGGAGCCGGCATCCGACGCTGTACCAGCAATACCGCGCTGCGGTGCGGGCCGGTGCGCAGGCAAGACTTCAGTTGCCGGCTGAAAGCCGGCTCGCCTTCTGGTCGCCTCTCGAGTTATGAAGGACCTCGCGAGGACGGTGCCGGCGAGTCCCGATCGACTACTCGATGAGCCCACGCCGTCGCGCGTGAGTGACCGCCTCGAGCCGGTTATGCGTACGCAGCTTGCGATTTATGTGGTGCAGGTGGTTCCGAAGGGTCTGGGCGGAGATGTTCAGTGTGTGCGCTATGGTCGTGGGGTCGCTGCCTTCGGCAAGGAGGGTAAGAATCCGGCGCTCCTGGTCGGATAGCGGAGCAACAGGCGCGTGTTCCGATGCGTCTTCAGAAAGTGCGATCAGTTGACGGGCGCCCTCTAAAGCCCGGTGGAGCAGCTCCTCGTTGCGATGACCCTGATCGACGCTGTGCGCCAACCGGATAAAAAGGCGGCGTCCCGTGCGTGGGTTATTGAACACGATGGTCGACACGTTCACCCAGATTCTACCAGCCGATCGGGTCTTCACCAGCAGGTCGAAGTTCGCGACGCCGCCGGAAGCTTCGTCCCACGTTCTGGTTGTTGCGTCACTACCCCCGGCCAGGGCAGGCGTACCCAACGTATCGCGCGCGTCGAGCACTTCGTCGATGTTGCGTTGGGTCACTTCCTGAGCGGCGTAGCCAAACAGGTGCTCGGCGGCGCTGTTCCATGAGCATATCTCGCCGGCGTCGGTGACCGTGTAGGCTGCGTCGGCCGTATGCTCCAGCAAGGCGAACAACTCGGATTCAAGCATCACTCTCCCGCTGTTTTCGCCGCGATCAAACGTTCGGCTCGGATTTGTGAAAGGCCTCTCGCCAAAACCGACACGTGACCGGGACAACCGTATCGGTGCATGGTACGAACGCTTCATTGCCGGCGCACGCGACGAGCAGCGACAATACAGTCGTAGCCAATCCGCTCGGAGAAATTCGACAAACGCTCACGGAGATTCAAGCATGACAACCAATCTAGATCGCCGAGCTTCACGCATCCGCCGAACGGCACCGCCTCGGATCCCGCACTGGCTGCGTTTCGTCCTCGAGGTTCCGCTAGAGACGAAACTGCTCGGCGCGAATCTGATCATCGTGGCGGTGGCAGGCCTACTTCTCTTCGGACCGGTCGAGCTACAGCCCGCGCGGCTGACAGACGCCTACATCGTCGTGGTTGCTCTTATTCTCGGGGCGACAGTGAATCTCGTGCTTGTGCGACTCGCGCTCGGTCCAATTGAATCACTGGAGCGTGTCGCAAGATGGGTTTCTGAGGGTCGGCTCGCCGCGAGAGTTCCCGCCTCAATCGTCGCCGACCACGAGCTGGCACGGCTCTCGAAGACCATCAACGAGATGCTCGACAATCTCGCGGCCGGCCGCGAGCGAGTGGAAAGGCTCGGTGCAGAGGTGATATACGCCGAGGAAAGGGAGCGGTCGCAAGTCGCTCAAGAGCTTCATGACTCGGTGGGCCAAAAGCTCGCGGACGCGAGCTTTGAAATTGCTGCATCGACGAATGAAGCGAAGAGTGACGCCCGTGCTACCCGGCTGGCCAGGGCGAGGGCGCTGCTGCGCGCGGCGATCGAGGAAATTCGCAACATCTCCGGCTCGTCGCACCTGCACGTTGCTACGGATCTTGGTTTGCCGAGAGCGCTCGATACTCTCCGTGGTGTAACTCAGCGGCATTCATTCAACAATGCGCGATCAGCGGCTGATATGCCTGAGGGATTGGTTCCTGTTCGTCGCGCCGCCGCACTGCCTTTGAGCATCCGCGAGATGCAGCCACCAAGCCCCAATGGGAGGCAACCATGATTAGTGCCAAACGGGCGTACGAGCCGGCGGAACGGTCCGATGGGTACCGCGTGTTGATCGATCGCCTTTGGCCACGCGGCGTGTCGAAGGCACGAGCGCGACTCGATGCATGGGAAAAAGACATCGCGCCGTCCCGGGGCCTGCGCGAGTGGTACGGACACGACCCAGCCAAGTGGCCTGAATTCCGCAAGCGGTACAGGAATGAACTTCGCGCCGCGAAGGCAAAATCGGTCCTCACCGCTCTCGCGCGGCGCGCGAAGCGCGGGCGGGTGACGCTCGTGTATGGATCGCGAGCCGCCCAGATCAGTGATGTCGCCGTGCTCGAGGGCCTGTTAAAGCGGCGCGTCCGGACGGCAAACCAAAAACGTTGACTCGGAGACCAAATGACGAACTCCACGCTGCCTGAGCTGATGGAGTGGGCCGAATATTATTGACCGTGGTGCTATATCGCGGCCGTGCGCCTGCACCGAATCGGAAAAGAGTACGAAGGACGTGTTACCCTGCGGACGCGATTTTTTCCGCTGGAGCTGTTGCACCCCGGTGGGCCATCGCGGCCACTCCTCGAGCAGGAGTGGTGGCTGGCCGCGATCCAGGAGCCAGCGGCAGCGTTTGCCCCATATCCCGATGACGACTGGCCAGCTACGACAATGCCCGCGTTCGATGCTGCCTGGGCGGCGAGGAATCAGGGTCAGGCAATCGGGATGGACTACGATCTTCGCGTGCGTCGGGCTTTCTTCGGAGAAGGAAGGAATATTGGCCGCCCCGAGATTCTGTTCGACATCGCGCGCGAAGCATCACTCGACATGCCGAGGTTCGAACGGGATGTGAACAGTTCGGAGGCACGAGCTGCAGTGCTCGAAGAGAGTCGAGTCGGGCGCGAGCAGTTTCGTGTACGCGGCACGCCGACGCTGACGCTGGCCGACGGCACCCATCTCAAACTCCCGATTGCCTATCCGCGGGTTCGCGCCAACCGGATCGTCGGGATTGCTCCGCTCGAGTGTGTCGGCGAGGCGTGCTCGGGCGAACTGCGAGCACTCTTTGAGCGGGCGAGCGCCGGCATTCAGCCGTAACACCGATCAGGGAAGTATCCGATCATTGGTTGTCACCTCGTCGCTCTTCGGCGGAATTGGAGAAGTTGATGCACAAATCGACTAAGGACGTCGCACCCTTCGCCAGATCACGCCACAATCCATTGCGGCGCCGCGTTATTTCGCCCGCACTTGTGTCGCTCCTGGTTATGACTCTCCTCGCCTCGGTAATTCTGCCGGCACTCGAGACGCGACGTATTAGGGCCCTTCTGCAGGAGGTGAAGGAGGTCATCGAGCCCGCCCGCACTCTTTCGCGGCAGCTCGAGTCGGGACTCGCGATGGAATACTCGGCACTCCAGGGCTATGCGCTATCGGGCGATACTGTGTTGCTGGGTCGGTATCGCAAGATTGCCGACGACGAGACGAATCGGCTCGCCGTGCTCGAGCGCCTTGCGCCGCGGCTCGGTCCAAGTGCCGTCGCAGGTACCGCGGACGTGCGCCGCCGAATCACAACATGGCAAGAATTGAATCGTGTGCTCCTTGCTGGCCAGCCGTCGCGCGAGCGATTCGCGTCCGCGGCGCGATCTCAGCGCGCTCTGCGTGATTCCATCATCGGTGAGATCGACCTGTTGCCGTCGAAGCTCTCTTCCGAGGGGGCGATACGAACCGAACAGGTGCGGCGCCACGAGTACAGAAGTCTGTTCGTCAATGCAGGGTCGGTCTTCGTGGCGCTGGCCGCCATGATCGTGGTCGCCGTGCTGACGTTTCGTGAGCGACGCCTGGCGGCGATACTCCAGCGCCGCGTGGACGAGGAGTCCGTGCTTCGCACAGCCGCGGAGGCGCTCGCCGGAGCATTCACTGTCGATGAGGTGACACGGCAGATCGCCCATTCGGCACTCGACGCGACGCAGGCGGCAGGCGTATACGCCAAGCACGTCAAAAAGACTCCCGATGGGTCCCTCGAGGTGGTCGTGCTGGGGGGAGCCGGAAGCGGTGTGCCGGAACTGGGGACCACCCGGCCATACTCCGGATCGTACACAGAGCAAGCGATCAACCTCGGCAAGCCTGTGCTCGTATCGGATTTGGTGGATCCGTCCGCTCCGGGTTCGTCGCCGATCAATACTGCGGAATCGACGATCGTCTTGCCAATAGGACAGCCAGGAGGGCCGACAGGGGCTCTTTTCATCGTCGGCGCGGCCGAGGGCCGCTTCCACTCGGAATCCGTGTGGGCGCATACGTTCTCCCATCTCGCCGCGCTCGCCTACGAGAAGGTGAGGCTGCTTGACGAGGCGCGCGATGGCCGGCTGAAGCTGGAAAGCCTGATGAGCAGCCGTCAACGTCTGATGCGCGGATTCAGTCACGACGTGAAGAACCCGCTTGGCGCCGCCGATGGGTACGCGGACCTATTGAGCGCCGGCATCTACGGGGAGTTGACTGCGGAACAGAGAGAAAAAATCCAACGCATTCGACGGTCGATTCACAGCGCGCTCGACTTGATCGACGATCTGCACGAACTGGCTCGCGCCGAAACGGGGAACATCGCACTAAGGCGCCAGGCTGTGGACCTGGGAGAGCTGGTCCGGGCGATCGGCGACGAGTATCGAGGCGCGGCGAACGCATCAGGATTATCGCTGACCGTGGATGTGCCAGAAGATCTACCTACCGTCGAGACCGACGGCGCGCGAGTGCGCCAAATTGTGGGTAATCTGCTTTCCAACGCCATCAAGTACACGAAGGCAGGCTCCGTCGTGCTGCGCACGCGTGAGTATCCCGCGGAGATCTTTGGCGGTGCGCGCGGCTGGGTGCATTTCGACGTGATAGACACTGGACTCGGCATACCGGCCGACAAGCGGGAAATCATATTCGAGGAGTTCAGTCGCCTGGGTGCCCACGACAGGGCCGGCGCGGGTCTCGGGCTTGCGATCAGCAAGCGCCTGGCCGAGGCGCTCGGCGGAGAAATCACTGTTGAAAGCGAAGTCGGATCAGGCTCGATCTTTACTCTCCGACTTCCCATTCATGCGCAAGAAACTTCTGGCCTTGTCGCCGAGACGCGCAGGCCAGGCGACGAACGTCGCATGCCTGGTACGACCGTGCGCGCGGACCCGGAGCGTCTCCGCGCTTGAAGTGCGACTGGTACACCTGTCGTGGACGAGAGTACAGTCGCTTCATTGTCCCGCAGGTCATCGCACAGACAACTTGACATTGTCACTGACGGCAAGGTGTTGGATGACGATAGTAGAGCAGATGGCGGATTTCGTGGTACGCGCGGACGTGGCAACCATGTCCCGTTCGGCGCTCCTCCAACTCAAGATTCGGATTCTAGATGCGCTCGGGTGCGCGCTCGGCGGGTTGGATGGCGATCCCGTCCGTCGCGTACGGCGATTCGTCGTGGATTTCTGCCACGACGGTTCCTGCACACTCATTGGTGGTGGCCGCAGCGCACCAGATCGAGCGGCGCTGTACAACGGCGGGCTTGTTCGCTACCTCGATTTCAACGACAGCTATCTTGCGCCGCACGAGACATGTCACCCATCGGACAACCTGGGCGCGGTGCTGGCGGCAGCCGAGCTGGCAAATGCCGATGGCGCAACGCTGCTGACTGCTCTCGCGGTCGCGTATCAGGTGCAATGCCGACTCAGTGATGCCGCGCCAGTGCGCGACCACGGATTCGACCACACCACTCACCTCGCTTATTCTGTTGCCGCTGGAGTGTCACGGGCACTTTCGCTGGATGCAACGCAGACGGCGAATGCGATGGCCATCAGCGGTACGGCGCTTAACGCACTGCGCGTGACGCGCACGGGATCGCTATCACATTGGAAAGGGCTCGCGGCGCCGTTTGCCGCATCAGCCGCCATGCAAGCGACCCTGCTTGCACAGCGTGGGATCACCGGGCCAGCCGAAGTAATCGAAGGAAACAAGGGCTTCATTCAGTCCATCGCCGGGCCGTTCAGCATCGACTGGAGAAGGGAAGGGTTGGACCGCATCGAGCGGACGATCATCAAGCGTTACAATGCCGAGATCCACTCGCAAACGGCGATCGAGGCGGCACTACAGCTCCAACGGCAATACGGATTCGAGGCGATGGACATTGAGTCGGTCGATGTCGATGTCTTTGACGTCGCATACCGCATCATTGGTGGGGGAGAGGAGGGTGATAAGACTCTCGTCTTCACCAAGGAGGATGCCGACCATAGTCTCCCATATCTCATCGCAGTCGCGCTGCTCGATCACACGGTGATGCCTGCACAGTTTGCGTCGGAGCGACTGCACACGCCGGATGTGCAGACGCTTCTCTGCCGAGTCACGGTACGCCCGCGCGGTGACTACACGGCCCGTTTTCCAGAGGCGATGCCATCGCGAGTGACAGTGACGCTGAGAGACGGACGCATCTTCACGCTCGCGCTGTCCGACTATCCCGGCTTCAGCACCCGACCACAGACGTGGGAGGGTGCGCTGTCGAAATTCACTACGCTCGCCCCGTCGGCCATCTCCGGCACGGTGATCTCCGAGATCGCGAGCGCGGTGCACGAGCTCGAACATATAACCGTTGCCGAGCTGACACGTTTGCTCGCGCACCTGAAAGTGTCCGCACAATCGGACGCCCTCGACGCAGCATGAGACAAGGAGGAGGACACATGATGGAAACAATCACGCATGCTCCGCCCGGCGCGGCCTTCGACTTCCTGAGGCGCAACGATCGGGAGCCCAAGCCCCGGACGCACGGGATCACGGAGATCCGCGGTCCCTACTACACGCCCTTTGGAAAACGGGCATTGCAAGACATTCTGGAGACGATGGGCCCGTGGGTCGACACACTCAAGTTCGCCGGCGGGTCGTTTACGCTGATGCCGGAGCGGTCTCTCGAGGAGCTGATCGCGCTCTGCCATGAGCACGGTGTTCTCGTGTCAACCGGCGGGTTCATCGAACGCGTGCTCACCCAGGGCAGCGAGGCCGTGGCACAGTACATCGATACTTGCCGGGCAGTTGGGTTCGATATCATCGAGCTCTCGAGCGGTTTCATCACGATCCCGGCCGACGATTGGCTGCGCCTGATGGAGCGCGTGCAACGGGCCGGACTCAAGGCGAAGCCGGAGGTAGGAATCCAGTTCGGCGCCGGCGGCGCAACCACGCCCGATGAGCTGGCTGCCGAAGGAACGCACGACGTTGCATGGCCGATTCAGCTTGCGCGTCGTTTCCTCGATGAGGGTGCCTATCAGATAATGATCGAATCGGAAGGGATCACCGAGAACGTTCGAACTTGGCGGACCGATGTTCCTGCCCGATTTATCGACGCGCTGGGACTCGAACGAATCATGTTCGAGGCGGCCGATCCGGAAGTCTTTGGCTGGTATGTCAAGCACTACGGGCCGGAGGTAAACCTCTTCGTGGATCATAGTCAGATCGTGCAGCTGGAATCGTTGCGGCAGGGAATCTGGGGCACTGCAAGTCTTTGGGGACGCGTCGTGACGTACAAGGGGGAGCCGAATGCCAAGCGCTGACGCTGGCCCGGCTCATAGCGACAAGGAGATGAACGTGAGGCTCGTACGAATTGGCAGCACGAAGGATGTCGTGCCTGGGCAGATGCGTGTATTCGATCTGGATGGGACAAAAGTGAACGTGGCGAGCACGGCCGGGAATCTGTACGCCTTTGATGACACCTGCACTCACGCAGGATGTTCGCTCGGCAGGGGCAAGCTGGATGGAACGACGGTGACGTGTCCCTGCCACGGCAGCCAGTTCGACGTCACCTCCGGCTCCGTTCTCCGTGGACCAGCCAAACGGCCAGTGCGTTCGCGGGCAGTGAAAGTCGAGGGCGAGAATTTGCTCGCCGAGACCTGAAAAAGAGTGACAAGACCTGAATAGAGGACTGAACATGAAGATTTTTCTGGACACAGCCGAAATCGATGAGATCCGTACCGCGGCTCGCTGGGGCGTGCTGCACGGGGTCACAACAAACCCATCTCTTTTCGCCAAGGTCGGCGGCAGTTACGACGATGTTCTCAAACAGATCTGCGCCGTCACGCCCGGACCGGTGAGCGCCGAAGTGATTGCCGAGGACGTCGAGGGCATGCTTGGCGAAGGCCGCCATTTCGCCAGGCTGGCGCCAAACATCATTGTGAAGGTGCCCATGAGCGAAGAGGGACTGGAAGCAATCGCGCGCCTCAGGGAAGATGGAATCAAGACCAACTGCACGCTGATTTTCAGCTCCAATCAGGGACTACTGGCGGCGAGGGCTGGCGCCTCTTTCCTGTCTCCCTTCGTCGGCCGGCTTGACGACGTCAATGAGCAAGGTATGGAAGTCGTTCGCGAGCTGGTCGCCATGGTCAAGACCCACGGGCTTCACGCCCAGGTATTGGCTGCGTCGATCCGAAATCCGCGGCACATGACCGAGGCTGCCCTCGCGGGGGCGCACATCGCTACCGTGCCGCTCAAGATCCTTCGCCAGATGATCCACCACCCACTCACCGAGACGGGAATTCTCCAGTTTCGAAAGGACTGGGCGGCGGTGGAGAAGCGCTCTCAAATGAAGAAGAAGGTTGACGACGCTCCGATGCTCGCAACCGCCTCTTAGGAAAACCGCCATGAGCCTCGGCTACACACGGCAACTGTATCTGCTGCCTTTCGATCACCGGCATTCCTACCTGACGGGGATGTTCCACGTCACTCCGCCTCTGACTTTGGACCAAAGGCAAGCGGTGATCGACAGCAAGCGCGTGATCTACGACGGATTTCGGCGGGCGCTCCTCCGTGGGGTGCCGAGCGACGCAGCTGGCATTCTGGTAGATGAGGAGTTCGGTGCCGGCATCCTGTTCGACGCCAGTGGGAAAGGATACGTGACGGCCCTATCGACTGAAAAAAGCGGTTCGGACGAATTCGAGTTCGAATACGGCGACGCATTCGCGCAGCACATCGAGACCTTCCAGCCTACCTTCGCCAAGGCTTTGGTGCGCTTCAACCCCGAGGGAGATGCAGCTCTCAATGCGCGGCAGACTACGCGACTCAAGCGACTTTCCGACTACTGTCGAGGAGCCCGTCAAAAGTTCATGTTCGAGCTACTGGTGCCGCCGACGAAAACGCAGCTGGATCGCGTCGGAGGCGCAGACCGATACGATCGGCACATCCGGCCGGCACTGATGCTCGATACCATTCGCGTCCTCCAGGACTCAGGAGTCGAACCCGATATCTGGAAGGTCGAGGGACTTCACAGCCCCGACGACTGCGAGCGCATCGTCGAAATGGCACGGCGTGATGGACGCGATGACGTCAGCTGCATTGTGTTGGGACACGGTGCCGATGAAGAGAAGGTGAGGAGCTGGCTCCAGATCGCGGCGTCCGTGCCTGGTTTCATCGGCTTCGCTGTGGGCCGCACCACCTTCTGGAATCCCATTGCCGATCTTCTCGCAAAAAAAATCACACGCGAAGAGGCTGCTTCGCTGATTGCCGACCGATATGGCGAGTGGGCGACAATCTTCGAGCTGGCGCACCACGCCCAGGCCAATGTTGTGTGATATAGGTGCCGGGCTTCCTCTCGTCGACACAAGCCTTCAAGGCGCAGGTGCGTCATCGATCGGCGCTGGGTCGACGGGATCGCATTCGCGGCATGAATTGCCTGTCGCGGCTCCGTTCCGGCTCGACCTCACGGTGAGCGCGTTGCGGCGCCTGTCGACAAATATCGTCGACGTCCTTACCTCGGACGGGCAATACATCCGCGCGTTCGAATCCGCGCGTGGGCCCGTAGTAGCGCGGGTCGCTCAGCTGAACCCGGGCGTACTCAACGTCGCAATAGACGGTGATCTGCGCGAACACAAACGGGCGCTCGCGCTCGTAACACGAATGCTCGGCATCGATCGCGACGTGGCGCATTTCAGCCGCGCAGCCGAGCGAATACCGTGGCTGAGCGCGCTGGCGGAGCGGATGCGCGGTGTGAGACCGCCTCGCTATCCGACGCTCTGGGAGGCGTGCGTCAACGCGATCGTCTTCCAACAGATCAGCCTGCATGCAGCGAGCGCGATCATGCGCCGCCTGATCCTCGGTCTGGGTCGACCCGTCGATAGCGAGGGCGTTGCAGTCTATGCGTTTCCGACCGCGGAAGGCTTTCTCGGCGCGGAAGACGACGTGTTGCGCGCCGCCGGTCTCAGTCCCGGCAAGCTCTCGACGCTCCGACGCGTCGCGGAAGCACTTGCACGGGGCGCGCTCGATGAGGCGATCCTGGAGGAGCGTGCGAGTCCTGATGCCGCGGCGCTCCTCTGCGGTATCAAGGGAATTGGGCCGTGGACCGCTACCGTCATCCTGCTCCGCGGACTCGGGCGCCTCGACGTGTTCCCGATGAACGACAGCAGCGTGGCGCGAAATCTTTCGATGGTCGCCGGCCCGGATCGAATCGACGTCGAGAGTACTCTCGATTCACTGAGTCCACAGCAAGGAATGCTGTATTACCATCTGTTGCTTGCTCGCCTCGAGGCCAGGGACGACCTGGGACGCGCTTCCGCTTCCATGGAGATCGAATGACCGAAACCGCCGCGCCACTCGCTGGGCCTGACCTCGCCGCTGGCGTCCCAGTCTCGGACATCGGCGACGGCGCGATGCTGTCCGGATACGTGAGTGGAGAGCCGGTGATTCTCGCACGGCGGGGGAGCGAACTGTTCGCGTTCGATGCCTTCTGTACGCACTACGGCGCACCTCTCGCAGACGGGCTGGTCGTCGACGATACTGTTCGTTGTCCCTGGCATCACGCGTGCTTCAGCATGCGCACCGGCGAGCCCCTGCGCGCTCCAGCGCTCAACCCTATTGCCTGTTGGCGCGTCGAGCAGCGGGACGGGAATGCGTATGTCGGAGAAAAGCTCAAGCGACCAGCGCCGCCGCGATTGTCGGCATCCACCGCGGTACCGCAATCGGTCGTGATCGTGGGTGGTGGGGCCGCCGGAAACGCCGCGGCCGAAATGCTGCGGCGTAAAGGATATGTTGGTGGAATCACGATGTTGAGCGCCGATACGTCGGGACCATGTGACCGTCCCAATCTCTCGAAGGGATATCTCGCCGGTATGTCGCCGGCCGAGTCGAACCCGCTCCGACCACCCGATTTCTATACCGAGCAGAGGATTGAGCTAAAATTGAATGCGCGGGTGGCCTCGATCGATGCAGCGAAGCGGCAGGTGCATCTCGCCGACGGGACGAGCCACGCTTACGGGGCGCTGATCCTCGCGACCGGCGCCGAACCAGTCCGGCTCGACGTGCCCGGCAGCGAGCTGCCGCACGTCCACTACCTGCGCACTCTCGCCGACGGCGATGCCCTGGTTGCCAAAGCACTGACTTCGCAGCGCGCCGTGGTCATCGGCGCAAGCTTCATTGGACTGGAGGTTACGTCATCGCTTCGTGCACGAAATATCGCCGTGGATGTGGTCGCGCCAGATGCAGTGCCGATGGAGAGAATTCTGGGGACGGAGGTTGGGACGTTCGTCCGCGAGCTTCACGAGCGGCATGGAGTTAAGTTCCATCTCGGCACCACTGCTACCTCGATAGACGAGCGCGGTGTCACGCTGAAGACCGGAGAACATCTCGACGCTGATCTGGTGGTCGTCGGCATTGGAGTTCGGCCGGCGCTCTCGCTGGCGGAAAAGGCAGGACTGGCGATCGATCGCGGCGTCACCGTCGACGAATACCTGGAGACCAGCGTGCCGGGCATCTTCGCGGCGGGCGACATTGCCCGGTGGCCCGACCGGCTCACCGGCGAGCGTATTCGCGTCGAGCATTGGGTGGTAGCGGAGCGTCAAGGCCAGACCGCGGCCCGAAATATTCTGGGCCGGCGGGAGCGCTTTGACGCCATACCGTTCTTCTGGACCGAGCAGTACGATTTCAGCCTCGCATATGTCGGTCACGCAGAGCGGTTCGACAAGGCGGAGATCGAGGGGCAACTCGATGCTGAGAAGCACGAGTGCACGATCACCTACAGTCGCGGTGGCAAGAGGCTCGCGGTGGCGCTGGTTCGCCGAGATCTGGAAGGCCTCCTCGCCGAGGTCGAGTTCGAGAAAGTGATTCGGGCCGCAAGGCCGAACAGCGCCAATCCGAATGCCGAGCCTCACTGACGTACGCAGCGCGCGCGAGAGGATTCGCGACGCCGTAGTGCTGACTCCTTTGGTGCGCGCGACCGGTCTCGAGGATCAGGTGATCGCCGCGCTGCACATCAAGCTTGAGAGTCTCCAGCGCACGGGATCGTTCAAGGACCGCGGTGCGCTGAATCGCCTGCTCGACCTGTCCGCGGAGGAGAAAACCAGGGGCGTCGTTACCGCCAGCGCCGGCAATCATGCCCAGGCGGTGGCCTATCACGGTGCGCGACTCGCCATCCCCGTCGAGGTCGTGATGCCGGAGCATACGCCTCTCATCAAGGTGGCGAACACCAGGCGCTTCGGAGCCGGCGTGCGCTTTCACGGCGCAACGCTCTCCGAATCGATGGTCGAGGCGCACCGCATCGAGAAAGAGGAGCGACGCGTGCTGGTGCACGCCTACGATGACGAGCGCGTGATCGCGGGGCAGGGCACGATCGGCCTCGAGTTGCTCGAGCAGCTTCCCGACGTGAAGATCGTCGTCGTTCCCATTGGAGGTGGCGGGCTCATCTCGGGCATCGCCGTGGCGATGAAGGAGCACCGCCCGCAAGTCCGGATCGTCGGCGTCGAGGCATCGGCGGCCGCATCGGCGCTGGCTTCACGGCGCGCCGGCCGGATCGTAGTAATCGAGAGCGCCGACACAATTGCCGACGGGATCGCGGTGAAGCGCCCGGGGGATCTGACGTTTCCACTCATCGAGCGCTATGTGGACGACATCGTCGCGGTTGACGAAGTGGAGATAGCTGGAGCCGTGCACATGTTGCTCGAGCGCCAGAAGCTCCTCGCTGAAGGCGCGGGCGCCGTGGCGCTCGCAGCATTGACTACCGGCAGGATTGCGGTGCACCGCGGCGAGTCGGTCGTCGTGATTCTTTCGGGTGGCAACATCGATCTCAACCTCGCCGGCCGCATCGTTGACCGCGGGCTGGTGGCGGATGGGCGACTCGCGCGACTCGCGGTGACCGTCCCCGATCGTCCGGGAAGCCTGGCCATGCTTACCAGGCTGGTGGCGGAGGCAGGCGCGAATGTGCTCGAGGTCGCCCACGGTCGCGCTTTCGCCGACATTTCGGTGCGGGATGTCGAGATCGTCATGCTTCTCGAGACGCGGGGAAGGGAGCACGCGAACGCAATCATGAAGCTTCTCGATGATCATGGCGTCGCGGTGCGGCAGGACGTTCGAGGCGTCGAATAGCCGGCGGAGATGGCTTGACCGATTCCGCGCACGAGGAGGGAGGCGTCACCAATCCCGCGTCCACGCCGCGGCGGCAAAAGCGATAGGACCCGAGGGCTTACCCGTCAGCTTTTTTTCGTTACCTTCCCCAATGTAAGACTCCCCGGGCGACGAGGGTTCGGGAGGCCGTTTCATTCGCGTGCCCACCCTTGTCGGAGTATCGAAATGTTGACTGGCTTGATTCGGCTGAATAACCGCCCCCGAACATCTGGCTCGGAGTTCCTGTTTCTCTTTTGCGCGACGGTCCTGATTTCCGGATGCGTCGCCCGGCCACCGCAGGGGGATACCTCTGCCGGAACACCGACGGGCAGCGGGCCCGCCACCGACGATCTTTCACCGCAGAATCTCGTCGCGGGACGAGACATATTCCGCTTCGACACCTTCGGCGACGAGCAGTTCTGGACCGACACAGCGCGGATGCACGAGGTCATTCAGAAGTCGGTCAGTCCTGCAACGGCGTTGTCCGTCGGGCTCAAAGTCGACGCTGCTGCGCTCCCGCCCGCCGTCGTCGCAGCGATCAAGGCCGGACAGGTCAATCTCAACGATCCCGCCACCACCGTTACGCTTCTCAAGCTCAACGCCGTGGTGGGAGTGAAGGGCACCGTGGAGTCGGTGAACGGCAAGGACATGTTGACGCGTGTCGGGATTACGTGCGCACTTTGCCATTCGACGGTCGATGATTCTTTCACCAAGGGAATCGGCAACAGGAAGGACGGATGGCCGAACCGGGATCTGAACGTCGGGGCAATCATCGCGCTGTCCCCGGCCATCACTCCCGCGCAAAAAGCGGTCTACAACTCCTGGGGTCCGGGCAAGTACGATCCGCGTTACAACTTCGACGGTAAGAGCACGCCTCTTGTCCTACCACCGGCGTATGGCCTCGCCGCGGTCAAGAACGAAGTGTACACGGCCGAGGGACCGATTTCCTATTGGAACGCGTACGTCGCGGTCACGCAGATGCACGGGCGCGGCAACTTTTCCGATCCGCGCCTTGGCATCGACATCCGCCAGACGCCGGACATGGTGAGCTCGAAGCTGCCGGCCCTTCGGGCGTATCAGCACAGCATTGCCGCCCCGCCACCTCCAGCCGGGTCCTTCGACGCGGCAGCCGCGAGCCGCGGGTTAGTGGTGTTCAATCGGAGCTGTGCATCCTGTCACGTCGGTGGGAGTGGCACCGATAACAACGCCGGAGTCCTCCACGCGCCGGCCGAAACAGGGATGGATGCGGCCTACGCGATGCGCACCGCGAACAGGGCGTACCGGACAACTCCGCTTCGCGGACTCTGGCAGCACGCTCCGTATTTTCACGATGGAAGCGCTGCTACCCTCGCCGAAGTCGTGACGCACTACAACAACTTCCGCCGTCTGAATCTGTCGCCAGGCCAGCAGCAGGATCTGGTGCAGTACCTCAAGTCGTTATAGTCGCGGCTTTGGGAATCCCCGGAGCGCCGTAGGACGATCGACACCGCAGCCCCCAACGTACCTCGGTTGATGACATAACCAATGGTCGAGCAGAAAGTTGGTGACGAGATTCCGGCTGACTGCGAGCTCATCGAAGTACACGTACCCGAGCTGAGGCTGCTGTTCAATCCGATCGATCCATCGCCCCCGCGCGAGCGGGATCTCGATGCGAAAGCTGAAGAATTCATCGTGAGTTGGGCTCGCTCCCTGCGCCGCGACGCTCGTCTGGCGCTTCAGGTTGACGTGGACAAGCCGGACGTGCCGCCGGAGGCGGAAACGGTCGGTGACGCCACGCACGAGTTCTTCAGGCAGCGCTCACTCAGCGCGAGCCGTCGATTGAGTCAACTTTTCCGGGTCGGTCGGACCAGCCTGGTGATCGGCGTAGCGTTTCTCGCGCTTGCGGTGACACTCGCCGGTCTGGTCACCGGCGCTCTTGGCGAAAGTGCATTCGCGGCCTTGATCCGAGAGAGCATGGTGATTGGTGGCTGGGTCGCGATGTGGCGGCCCCTCGAGATCTTTCTCTACGATTGGTGGCCGATTCTGGCGGAGAGAAAGCTGTACGATCGCCTGAGCGTGATGCCGGTCAGTGTCAGGTTCAGGGCAGCGAGCATGGCGCCAACAAAGCCGTGATGAGAGGGCTTATCGAAATGAAAACTGACGATTCATTTCAGGCCGCGCGATCGCGAGGTTGCTCATACCGTCCGCGGCGCCTACGTTCAAGGCGTCGCCGCGGGTTCTAGTGTACGGGCGGCTGTAACCGCGCAAGAAAAGGAGGAACCATGTTCAAGGTCATCATGGTGCCGGTCGAAGTATCTCCTTTTGAGACCCGGGCGCTTGCAGTCGCCGCAAGACTGGCCCGGCAGTTCGACACCACGCTCCACCTCGTCCGAGTACTGGCGCCACCGGTCGTCGCCCAGCCATTTCCGCCAATGAAGGCGTTCGAGATCACCGAGGAAGCTCTGGCAGAGGAACGCGAAGCATATCGCCAGGAACTGGAAGCGCTCGGGGCGGAAATAGAGGGCAACGTCCGCGTTCGTGTAAACACCAAGCTGATGGTCGGTCGCGTGACCCAGACACTTCGTGACCATGCTGTTGAAATTGGCGCTGACATGATAGTCATGTCGAGCCACTCCCGTGGCGGGCTCCAGAGACTCAACCTCGGCAGCGTCACTGATTATCTCATAAGGGACACCCACATCCCGGTGCTCGTCGTCAAGCCGGACGTCGCGTTCTTTGATGAAGCTGCTGAAATTCCGGCGCGCATCGTCGTTCCTCTCGACGGCTCGGCGATGGCTGAACAGATATTGCCTCAAGTCATGGCGCTCGCGCCTGCGTTGAACGCAATGGTGACGCTGGTGCACGTCCTGACACCACAGACGTACGCCCAAAAGCGAATCGTCCAGCCCGGATTACCATGGTGGGACGCCGATATCGCCGCCGCCGACGCGTATCTCTCGGGACAGGCCGAGTCCCTTGCTGCCGGCGGCGTGAAGGTGACGAAGGATGTCATCCTCAACACCGACGTGCCCGCCGCCATTCTGGATTATGCCATTCGGCTCAAAGCCAACTGCATCGCGGTCGCGACGAATGGCGTCGGTGGAATACGCCGATTCGTGTTTGGAACGGTCGCCGACGAGGTGACGCGGAAATCCCCAATTTCGCTGCTTGTGTTTCACCCGAGCGTCCAGGCCACGATTGATTCCGTGCCTGAGACATCGGAAGCCGCGGCTGCGGCTGGAGGGTGAACACGTTGCCGAAAAAACGTGAGCGCCAACGCGTCGTTCCGATCACTCCGACCAGCATCAGAGTGGACGGTGTCGCGCTCGATGACGAGGATCGAGCGCAGATCAGACGCAAGACTCGAACGCTGCTCGCCAGGTACGGTCAGGTGGTGGAACGTGTGACCGTACGGATACGCGATGTAAACGGGCCGCGGGGCGGGGTGGATATAGCGTGCAGAATAAAGGTAGTGCTGAGCCGGTTGCCGAGCGTCGTGGTCGAGCGCCGCGCTACGCGCCTCGAAAGCTCGTTCGCGGGTGCGCTCACGGCAGCGGGCAGTTCGGTGTCGCACGCTGTGCGGCGCCGCCGCATGCGACCCATCAAGGCTACGAGGCCTCGACATTGAACGCACCACCGAAGTGCCGGCAACACGGAGTCGTCCAACAAAATGAGCGTGGAGGATCAAAATGCTGGTAGCGGATTTGATGCAAAAGGAGGTCAGGTCGATTGCCCCCGATGCCTCGGTCGGCGAGCTCGTCAGGGCACTCGCTGACTCGCACGTCTCGGGTCTTCCCGTAGTTGGCGCGTCCGGTCGCGTGATCGGCGTGGCTTCTGCCACCGATGTTTTGCAGGCAAGCGCGGAGAAAGACGATGCGGACGCGCACGCGACGCTCTTCGACCACACGACGGTGAAAGACATCATGACTTCGAACCCTCGCGTGATCGAGCCCGAAGCAGATGTGCGCGAAGCGGCGAAGCACATGCTTTACACGGAAGTAAGCCGGCTGTTTGTCGAGGACCATGGTCGCCTCGTCGGCGTTATTTCGCAAACGGATATCGCTCACGCCCTAGGCAGCGGTCGCATCTAGCGCATGGATAGACGGGGATAGATGAAAAAACCTTCCATCTTTACCATCGGTCATTCCACGAGGGCAATTGATGACTTTGTCGAGCTACTGCAAATGCATGGAGTCGAAGAAGTGGTTGATATCAGAACAATGCCCATGTCGCGCCACAATCCGCAGTTCAACGGGGATGCCCTGAAACAATCCTTAAAAAAAAACGGTATTCGGTATAAGCATTTGAAAAAACTTGGCGGCCTGCGTCATTCAAGAAAAGATTCGGTCAACCTTGGTTGGCGTAACGTCTCATTCAGGGGATACGCGGATTACATGTCGACTCCGGAATTCGCCGAAGGCCTGGAGTCACTTACAAAGATTGCCCGCTCGAGAGAAACCGCTATCATGTGCGCTGAAGCCGTGCCGTGGCGCTGCCACCGTTCACTCGTCGCGGATGCGCTTGTCAAGAAGGGATGGCTCGTGCGCGATATCATCAGTGGCACGTCTGCCGCCAAGCATCGCCTTACCCCATTCTTGAAAGTAAAGAACGGGCAGCTCATTTACCCCGCGCCCAAATCGTAATTCCGCGGCGCGTCACACATGATCATCCAGGAAGAAGACCTGCCTTACGTCGGACAGAACCGACGCCACAGTGTCGTGCGCCCGTTTGCTGCCGGAGCGGATGATCGCCAGTACGGCGGCGGGATCGCGCGCAAGCTGCGCGCGCCGCGATCGAATCGGCTCGAGAACCGCCTGCAGTACCTCATCGAGCTTGCCCTTGAGTGCCATGTCACCGAGGCCACCCTCTCGGTAGCGCTGCTTGAGAGCCTCAACTTCGTCACGCCGCGAGTCAAACGCTTCTAGGTAGGCGAAGACCACGTTTCCCTCGACGTGTCCGGGATCGGTGGCGCGCACGTGTAGCGGATCGGTGAACATGGAGCGCACTTTCTCTCGAATCTCGTCGGGTGATGCCGAGAGCGCGATCGCGTTCCCCAGAGACTTGCTGGCCTTTCGGCCGTCAACGCCCGGCAGTCGCGGAGTCTTTGAGAGAAGCGCACGGCATTCCGGCACAACCGGGTGCCCGGCGAGGCTCGCGAGGCGGCGAACGATCTCGTTCGTCTGCTCGATCATTGGCAATTGATCGTCACCGACGGGAACAAGTGTCGCTCGAAACCCGGTGATGTCGGCAGCCTGGCTCACAGGATAAGCGAGGAAACCCGCCGGGATGTCGCGCGCGAAGCCGCGAAGCTCGATCTCGCTGCGTACGGTCGGATTTCGCTCGAGCCGCGCCAAGGTCACGAGATTCAAGTACAGCATGGTGAGCTCAGCGAGCTCGGGGATCTCCGACTGCAGGGCGATTGTCGTGACAGATGGGTCGATGCCGGCGGCGAGGTAATCAAGGGCCACCCCGAGTACGTTCTCCCGCACGTCGCGCGGCCGACCCGCATGGTCGGTTAGCGCCTGAAGGTCCGCGATGAGAAGCGTTTGCTGATTCTCGCTCTGGAGTGCGACGCGAGTCCGCAACGATCCAGCGTAGTGGCCCAGGTGAAGGGGGCCGGTGGGTCGATCGCCAGTGAGTACGATCTCTCTCTGTGGGAGGCTACCGGGTTCGCTCAACGGGATTTGCTGCGTCGGTGGTTGGTATCACAAAAAATACGGAGGATCGGATGACGCCGGGCCCGGCGGCGCATTGCTTGAGCACGTAGCCGGAAGTCCGGTAACCATCCACGGCTTTAAGCCGAGTACATCCGTCCTCAGGGTTGGTACATCCGCCCCATTGTCTCAGCTCCCGTGCGCGAGACATGCTTCCTGATACCGGCAAGTGTGGGGGCCGCGTGAGAATAGTGAAGGAACCGGCGACCTCCGTCGCCAGGCGGTGCCAGTGAATGTGCCCTGTCGATTTCGTGAGCGGCACGTGAATGGAAACGGACATCGGGGTGATGCGGAATCGCGGATGCTCGACGTCATTCAGCGGGAGGCGTTCAGCTACTTCGCCCATGAAACGAATCGAGCCAACGGTCTGGTGTTTGACACCAACAGCGGTGTTGCGCCCTCGAGCATCGCGGCGGTTGGGCTCGGGCTCACCGCGTATCCAGTCGCCGTGGAACGGGGGTTCATCTCCCGCGCCGAAGCCGTGGAGCGTACTCTCACGACGCTGCGGTTCTTTTGGCGGAGCAAGCAGGGGCCCGAGCCGGATGCCACCGGGTACCGCGGGTTCTACTATCACTTTCTCGACATGCAGACGGGCGCGCGCGTGTGGCAGTGCGAGCTCTCGACGGTTGATTCCGCGCTGCTGCTCGCCGGAATGCTGACGGCCGCGGCGTATTTCGACGAGGGCAATCGCGACGAGCGCGAGATCCGTGATCTCGCCGATCGACTGTACGAGCGGGCCGATTGGCAGTGGGCCCAGAACGGCGGCGACACTGTGACGCATGGGTGGACACCGGAGGCTGGTTTCCTGCCCTACCGTTGGGAGGGCTACGACGAGGCGCTCCTGCTCTACGTGCTCGGACTCGGCTCTCCTACGCATCCTCTCACTGCCGAGAGCTATCGGGCCTGGGCCGCGACCTATGATTGGAGAACCGTCTACGACACCTCATTTCTATATGCAGGACCGCTCTTCATCCACCAGCTTTCCCATTTGTGGATCGATTTCCGCGGAATCAAGGATGAGTTCATGCGCGGGCGCGGAATCGACTATTTCGAGAACAGTCGGCGCGCCACGCTGGTCCAGCAGCAGTATGCCATACGGAATCCCCGCGCATACGCCCGCTATGGGGAACGGTGCTGGGGAGTCACAGCGAGCGACGGGCCGGGGAATCTCGCCCGTGAGGTCGCCGGCGTTTCAAGACAGTTTTTCGGCTACTGTGCGCGCGGCGTGCCGGACGGCCCCGACGACGGCACGATCGCTCCATGGGGTGTCGTCGCCTCGCTCCCGTTTGCCCCGGAGATCGTGCTGCCAACGATAGCCCACATGCAGCGGCTGCGGCTTGGCGGCGCTCATCGCTACGGCTTCAAGACGACATTCAATCCCACCTTTCCCGATCCCGGCGGCTCCTCACAGGGGTGGGTTTCGCCTTGGTTTTGCGGTCTCAATCAGGGGCCGATTGTTCTGATGATCGAGAACTACAAATCGGAACTGGTGTGGCAACTAGTACGCGGCTGTCGCTACGTTGTGTCGGGACTCAGGGCCTGCGGATTTACCGGCGGCTGGCTTTCTCATCCGGTTCCCCCAGGAGATCCCAGGTGAGCCGTCATTTCTCGTCTCCGCACGGTGCGATGCCACAGACACAGCTACTTTCCAACGGCCGCTACGCCGTGATGATCACCGCCGCCGGCTCGGGGTACAGTCGCTGGCGGGATCTCGCTATCACGCGGTGGCGTGAGGACGCGACCAGCGAC
>Ga0207707_10001286_pt1 | contig 23415 bp, 18 predicted proteins | sample KBSC83BmetaG_FD_184336 | JGI IMG/M metagenome (GOLD analysis project Ga0207707, IMG submission 184336) | Corn rhizosphere microbial communities from Kellogg Biological Station, Michigan, USA - KBS C8-3B metaG (SPAdes) (version 2) | ecosystem: Host-associated > Plants > Roots > Rhizosphere ...
CTGCAGCAGTGACGCACTGGCCATGACCGTGATGCCGAACGCCGCCGCGGCCTCCAGGAAGGGCACGAGCTTGCCATTCACCTGCTGCGTGGGCGCGCGCACGGCTTCCGTGAGCGCCAGATTCACCGGCAACTGCACCACGCGGAAATGGTGGGCGTCGCCGCCAATCTCGCGGGCGAGCGCCACGAGGTCGGCCAGTTCGAGGTGATCGCGGGCGTCCGGCGCCACGCGGAAGCCATTCCACGTGGCGCAGCCATACACGCCGATCTCTCCCTGCTCGCACGTGTGCTCGAGCATCTCGAAGGCGGCGCGCAGCCGCTGCATAACATCGGCGCGCGGAAGCACCTCCAGTTGCTGCTCGGGATTGTGCACGTAGTACACATCAATCGTGTCGAGCTGCAGATTCTCCCGGCTCCGCGCCAGCTCGGCCGCCAGATACGCGGGCGCAAGACAGTGTGCGCCGGCCACCACGTCATCGGGCGTCATAATGCCGCGATCGTAGTACTCGCGGGTGAGATAGGCGCGGTAGGCCTCGCGCGTGTCCGGCGGCGTGCCGTCGAGCGGGATGTAACCGCCCTTGGTGCACACCACCACTTCGTCGCGCGAAATGGTGCCGCCACGCAGCGCCCGCAGCAACGCCCGCCCCAGCGTTCGCTCCGACCGCTGGCACCGGTAGTTGACGGCCGTGTCGAGCAGATTGACTCCGCTGCCGAGCGCCAGGTGCGCGACGTCAACGTAGCGCTCGTCGTCCGCATCGTCGCACTGGCCGAGATACGTGCCCAGGCCAATCGAGGAGACGCAGAGCCCGTCGGTGCCGAGCGGACGGAAGTATCCGTTGGCGAACCGGTCGGCGAAGCGCTCGGCGTAGCGCGCCGTTCCCGCCGCGGTGGCGCAACCGATGGTGGGCGTCTGGGAAACGGGCCGCGAATGACGACGAGCAGGACTCACGTCGTCACGCTATGACAACACGCCTGCCCGGGCAAGTGCGCGAGCGCGCCGGCGGCTTCCACGCTGGCGCGCGGCTGGGCAGTATTCATGACCCGCGGGCCGCGGCCGGTTCCTGGAGCGCGCCGTGCGCCTTCTCCACTCCGGAATGAATCACATCGTGACATCACGCCTTGTTCTCCTGCCGCTGGCCGTATGGGCCGGTGCGTGCGCGCCGGGCCCGCGCGGCACCTCCACGGCGCCCGCGCCCGCGGCCGCGCCGGTTCGCGTGGAATCGCTGCCACCGGTGACACTCGAATATCCGTCATCCGGTGGCGGCGTGGCGACGAGCGCGACGTCGAATCTCGATGAGTTCGCGTGGCTGGACCACATGGACTGGCCCGGGCCCAACAGCTACCGCGGCGCGGACGGAGCGCCGGGCCCGGCTTACTGGCAGCAGCGCGCCAACTACGACATCCGCGCCACGCTCGACACCGGCGCGCGCCGCATCCAGGGACACGTCACGATCACGTACACCAACAATTCCCCGGACACGCTGCGCTACGTGTGGCTGCAGCTCGATCAGAATCTCTATCGCACGGGCAGCCGGGGATCGGCGCTCTATCCGCAGGATTCGCGCTGGGGCGTGCGCGGATTCCAGGGCGGTTACGAGATCACCGATCTGCTGGTGAATGGCAAATCGGCTGCCTCGCGCGTGAACGACACGATGATGCAGGTCACGCTCGACGCCCCGCTCGCGCCGCGCGGCGCTTCGACGACACTCGCCATGGACTTCACCTTCCGCATTCCCGATCACGGCTCCGATCGCATGGGACGTGATGGGACGCTGTACGAGATCGCGCAGTGGTATCCGCGCATGGCGGTCTACGATGACGTGCGCGGCTGGAACACCGACCCGTATCTCGGACAGGGTGAGTTCTATCTGGAGTACGGCGACATTGACTACGCCGTGACGGTGCCGGCGGGCTATACGGTGGCGGGGAGCGGCGTGCTCGAGAATCCGGGTGACGTGCTCACGGGTGTCGAGCGCTCGCGGCTGGCGCGTGCCGCGACATCCACTGCCGTCGTGCCGGTCATCGGCACGAGCGATGCAACAGCCACTCCGGTAGCGGGCATGAAAACCTGGCGCTTCCGCGCGCACAACGTGCGCGACGTGGCGTGGGCGGGCGCGCCCGATTTCCGCTGGGATGCCACGAGCTGGAACGGCGTTGTCATCCAGGCATTCTATCAATGGCCGAAGGCGGGCGCGGGGTGGGAAAACGCCGCGGAGAACACGCAGTGGACCATTCGCACCTACTCCACCCTCTTCTTCCCGTATCCGTATCCACAGGCCAGCACGGTGGCGGGTCCGGTGGGAGGCATGGAATATCCGATGTTCGTGATGGTGGGGTACGCGGCGCAACCACAGGGCGCCTTCGACACGATCGACCACGAGCAGGGCCACGAGTGGTTCCCCATGATGGTGGGCTCGAACGAACGCCGCTACGCGTGGATGGATGAGGGGATCAACACCTACATCAACACGTTCTCCAACGAACTGCGCAAGCCCGGCACGAGCCGGTGGTCGGGATACCTGGAGGAATGGCGTGCGGTGGTGGAGAACGGGACGCAATCACCGCTCATGACGATGCCGGACCTGATCAACCCGGGGGCACTTGGCGCGATCGGGTATCGCAAGCCGGCCGCCGTGCTGCTCACGCTGCGCGACCACGTGGTGGGACGCGAGGCGTTCGACCGCGCGTTCCGCGAGTACATTCGCCGCTGGGCGTTCCGCCATCCGACGCCCGCGGACTTCTTTCGCACGATCGAGAGCTACACGGGGCAGGATCTCTCCTGGTTCTGGCGCGGCTTCTTCTACGGAACGGGCGTGCTCGACATTGGCATTGACTCGGTGAGTTCGGCCGCAGTAAACGGTGACTATCGCGCGATGGTCACGCTCAGCAAGCACAGTGACATCCCGTTTCCGGTGGAGCTGCGTCTCAAGCTCGCCGATGGATCCACGCAGGACGCGCGGCTGCCCGCCCTCATCTGGAAGGATGGTGACCGCTATGTCGCGGCCATCCCCGTGCGCGGCGCTGTTGTGGGTGCACGACTCTGGCCGGACCCGACCGTGCCCGACTGGAACGATGCGAACGACGCTTGGGGCGATGCACCGCCGGCCGAGCCGGCTGGTCCCGTGACCAGCGGCGGATTGACGAGTCTGGTGAACGGCGGCCGGTAGGCACGGCCGGCAGACCGGTCGCACCAGGGCGTTGGCGAGAGAGGCCCCGTCTCAGTACATTGCGTCAGACTTATCCAGTCCGCCCCGGCCCGACGCATGCTGCTGTCAGGGCCGAGTTCTTTCGTCGGCTGCATCCCCGGCAGCCACTGGAACCCCTCGAGCAGGAGTACGGGAAAGCATGCCAGGTTTCGCGGTTCTCGCATCACACTGGTGGAAGCCGGTCCTTTTCATCGTGATCGCTGGCCACCTGACGAACGTGTGCGTGACGCTCTTTCTGCACCGCGCGCAGACGCACCGCGGCGTCACCTTCAGCAAGATTGCGGAGATACCGATGCGGATCTGGCTCTGGCTCTCCACGTCCATCGTGACGAAGGAATGGGTCGCCTGCCACCGCAAGCACCACGCGTTCGCCGACCGCGAGGGCGATCCGCACAGCCCGCTGCTGGAAGGGCTGCGCAACATCATCATCAAGGGGGCGTTCTATTACCGGCGTACGGTGAAGCAGCCCGGCATTCTGGAGAAGTACGGGAAGGGAACGCCGAATGACTGGCTCGAACGGCACGTCCTGGGCCGTCTGCCGTGGCTCGGCATCACCATCATGTTCGCCATCGACGTCTATCTGTTCGGCTTCTTCGTGGGACCGCTGGTGTGGGGCGTGCAGATGCTGTGGATTCCCTTCTGGGCGGCGGGCATCGTGAACGGCGTGGGACACGCGCTGGGCTACCGCAACTTCAACGTGAAGGATGAGAGCCGGAACATCTCGCCCATCGCCATCTGGCTCGGGGGCGAGGAGCTGCACAACAACCACCATGCCGATCCGCACTCGGCCAAGTTCAAGGCCAAGTGGTACGAGTTCGACATTGGGTGGCTCTACATTCGCCTGCTGTCGCTCTTCGGACTGGCGAAAGTGAAGTACGCGCGGTAATGGCGGAGATCCTCTGCACCCGCTGTGGACGGACGGCGGCCGGGCTGGATCGGGCTCCCTTTCCGGGAGCCATCGGGGCGCGGGCGCTGGCCGAGATCTGTGCCGACTGCTGGGGGCTGTGGCTCAAGCAGCAGACCATGCTCATCAACCATTACGGACTCAATCTCATGGATCCGCAGGCGCGCCAGTTCCTCACGCGGAACATGGAGGCGTTCCTGTTCAAGTCGGGAAACCAGGAATCCGTGGATACGAGCAAGCAGGGGACGATTAACTGGTAATGGTTAGTGGGAAGGCATCGCGCGCAACGGGAATCGGCAATCGGGAAGGGGGAATCGTGGGAATGGGGAATGGGGGGGCCGATTCCGGGTTCCCCAGGACATCGGGGTGGGGTACCGGTGGGCGGAGTACCACCTCGATTGTTCATTCCCGATTGCTGATTCTCCAGAGTCCCCATCCCCAATTTGCTGCCTCTATGCGCACCGTACTGATATCGCTCGCCACTGGCGCGCTCGCGACACTGGCGGCGTGCGCGACTGGAGGTGGTCGGCCGGCTGCGCCGGCCGGACCAGCCACGCGCACTGCGGCGCAGGCGTGTGCCGCACGAAGCGGTACGGACGAGTGGGTGGACTGCGCGCTCTCCCATATGACGCTGCGCGAGCAGGCCGAGCAGATGGTGTGGCCCTGGCTTCTCGGCGATTACGTGGCCGCGGACGCGCCGGAGTGGAAGAAGCTCGAGGCTGACGTGCAGCAGGAGCACGTGGGCGGCGTGATCATGTCCGTCGGCTCGCCGCTGGAGATTGCCGCGAAGCTGAACGCGCTGCAGACAATGAGCGACCTGCCGCTGCTGGTGAGCGCCGACCTGGAAACGGGAGCGGGCTTCCGCGTGCGGGGGGGCTATTTCCTGCCGAACGGCATCTACCTTGGTGGGGCGACGGTTTTTCCCCCGCAGATGGCGCTGGGTGCCACGGGCGACACCGCGCTCGCCGCCGAGCAGGGCACGATCACGGCCATCGAAGGCCGCGCGCTTGGCATCCAGGTCAGCTTCGCGCCCGTGCTGGACGTCAACAACAATCCAGCGAACCCGGTGATCAACACGCGGTCGTTCGGCGAGAATCCCGCGGCAGTGGCGCGGATGGGGACTGCGTTCATCCACGCCGTGCAGTCGCACGGCATGATCGCCACGGGGAAGCACTTCCCCGGCCACGGCGACACGGATGTCAATTCGCACCTCGCGCTGCCGGTGGTGAATGTGTCGCGGGCGCGTCTGGACAGCGTGGAGCTCGTGCCGTTCCGGGCGGCGATCGGCGCCGGCGTGGGTGCGATCATGACGTTTCACGGCGACATGCCGGCGCTGGATTCGTCGGGTGTGCCGGGGACGCTGTCGCCCAAGGTGCTGACCGGGCTGCTGCGCCATGAGCTTGGATTCCAGGGACTCGTGGTGACGGACGCGATGGACATGCGCGGCGTGCTGGATCTGTTCGGCGCACCCGAGGCCATGAAGCGCGCGGTGGCCGCGGGCGCGGATGTGCTGTTGATGCCGGCCAGCATTCCTGACGCGGTCGACGCGATCCTGGCGGGCGTGCACGAAGGGCGCTATGACGCAGCGCGCATCGAGCGCTCCGCGCGGCACATCCTGGCGCTGAAGCACCAGCTCAGTCTGGACCGGCGGCGCGTGGTGGATCTCGACAGCGCCCGTGCGGTTGTGGGAAGCGCCGCGCACGAGGCGGTGGCGCAGCGGATCGCGGAGCGATCCATCACGCTGGTCACGGATTCGCTCGGGCAGATTCCGCTGGGCCGCCTCACGACGGGTGCGCGCGTGTTGTCGGTGACGTACGCAAAGCGGCAGGATCTGGGCGCGGGCGTGACATTCGACAGCGTGCTGCGTGCGGCCTTTCCCGGTCTGCGTTCGGAGTTCGTGAACGCGAGCGACTCCGTACCGGATTTCTGGCGGCTGCTGCAGCTCGCGGATTCCGCGAGCGTGGTGCTGGTGAGCTCGTACGAAGGGGCCGGGTCGGCCGTCTCGAGCATTGCCGCGCCAACGGGGTTCGTCGCGTTCCTGGCGGAGCTGACGCGGCGGGGCGCGCATCCCATCGTCGTATCGTTCGGCAATCCGTATCTGCTGCAGCAGATCCCGGAGGTCCCGGCATACGTGGTGGCGTGGGGCGGATTTCCGGTGTCGCAGCGGGCGGCGGCGCGCGCCGTGCTGGGGCAGGCGCCGATCACGGGGCGGCTGCCGATCAGCATTCCGCCCGTGGCGCGGCTGGGCGCGGGCGAGATGCGTCCGCTGCTCACGAGCGGGTCGGCGCGATCGGGTCGTCCGTAACGCGCCAGCGGGCGGGGTTGACTTTAGTCGCATGTTGTGACTAATTGAGCGCCCATGCCTGCCCGGTCTCCCGCATCCCGGCCGCGTGCCGCGGCGCGTCGCACGGTGCTCTCCGTGGACGTGGTCATCCTGACGCCGCGTGACGACCGCCTGGCGGTCCTCCTGCTGCATGCCGCCGCGCCGCACGGGCGGGAGCGGCGCGCGCTCCCGTGGGATGGCGTGCGCGGCGCCGAGACGCTGGACCAGGCGGCCGCGCAGGTGGCGCGGTCCGCACTGGGCCGGGCGGTGGGGGCGCTCGAGCAGGTCGCGGCCTTCGGTGACCGTCGCAGTCATCCATCCGGAGCGGACGTCTCCGTCGCCTACGTCGCGCTGGCAGCGCCGGATGTGGGGCACGGGCTGGCCGCCGCGCGCGGAGAGCCCGACTGGTTCGCGCTGGATGCGTTGCCGCCGGTCGCCGCGCGGCAGCGCGCCATGATCGACGCGGCGGTGCGCGCGGTGCGAATGCGGCTCGATCACGAGCCGATTGCGTTCCGGCTGCTGCCGTCCACTTTCACGCTGAGCGAACTCCAGGAGACGTACGAGCTGCTGCTCGAGCGGCGACTGCACAAGGCGAGTTTCCGTCGAGCGCTGCAGGCGGCGCGGCTGGTGGAACCCACGGAGGAATGGCGGAGCGAAGGGCGCGGCCGGCCGGCACAGCTCTTTCGGTACGCGCCCCGCAAGCGCCGGGGTGGCCGGCATGGCGTGCGCTTCGACCGCATGGGTGGCTGACCCGGCCGGCCGCGCACAGATGGCCGCGGCTGAGGGTATGGTGGTGCCGCGACCGGGGGCGCGACCGGGGCGGACGCCTTCCGCCTCAACTCATGGTACGCGCTGCAGGGCCGCAGGTGCCTGGCCCACGAGCTCAGGCGGGTCGAGCGTGTCGAGGTGAGCGTCGCGCATTTCCGCGCTGCCGCCGGGGGAGAGCAGCCAGGCGGCGAAGCAGAGCGCCAGCGCGCGGTGCGGGGCGCGCTCCGGTACGGTCAGTCCGTAGACAATCGGCGCGCCGCGCATCACCACGGTGTCGCCCGGCGTGCTGCCGGCCACGCGAAGGGAGGCGCTCGCGTAGTGCGCGGAGTCGCCGGGAACTCCCAGATTCACCGCCGCCGGAAGACGCTGGAAATGCAGGCCATTGTCCAGCGCATACGACTCGTATGACCAGGCATAATCGAGCGCACCGGAGCGCAGCAGCGAGTCGGGACGGGGACGACCGGGAAACGATGAGAACAGGATCGAGTGCGCGAGCAGCCGCCGAGCGAGACCGGGCTGGTCGTAATACTGCTCGGCGAGCTGCGCGCCAATGACGGCACGGTAGCCGCCAGGATCCTGATTCGGATCGGATCGTCCGGTCCGGACACCCGGGCGCGTGAGCACCTGCCACCAGGTCGAATCACTCATCGCGGCGGCACCCCGTGCATGCGCGCCCTGTACGATGACGAGCGTGTTGCGCGCGAAGCGCGCGTACCAGCGCGCGTACGCCGGCATGAGCAGGCGCGGAATGATCGCATCATCCGCGACTGCGATGAGATCGGGGATCCGCTGGCTGACGGTGAGCTTGCGGGCCTGCGCCACGCTGCCGCCGCTTTCGGCGCGCACGGGCACGCTCGTGCGCGCCGTGAACAGCGCCGCGGCCGCGCCCATGGGGGCCGACAGACTCCCGGCCTCGAAGACGAGAATGGTGTCCCCCGTCGCGCTGCATTGCGCGGCGATCGGGGCTGTGACGCACACACTGGTACCGGCGAGCACAACGAGTGCGGCGAGCACGGCAAGCCGAAGCGATGCCTGCGGCGCCCGTGGTCGCCGCCGAGCCCGCGACAACAATTGCCCGAAGCGCCATGAGAGTGCCATTATCCGTTCCTCCCTTCTGTCTTTCATCCGATGCGCTCGACCCCCGGCTCGCCACGCGCTCCACGACAGTCTCGCTCTTCGGCCCGCCGCCGTACGCGCGCGGTGGACCCCGCGCTGCACGGACACGTCTCGCCCGCGCTCAAGGGGTGGCTGCTCTGGGATGGCGAGTTCGTGATGGGGCCGCGGTACGTGCGCCTGCTCGAAGGCATCGTGCTCCATGGAAGCATCCGCGCGGCGTGCGGTGATCTCGGTCTGAGCTACCGCACGTGTCTCTCGCGGATTCGCCGAATGGAAGACGTCCTGGGCGAGCCGGTGGTGATCACGCAGCGCGGCGGCGCCGAACGGGGCAGCGCCGTCGTCACGCCATTGGGGCGCCGGCTCGTGCGGGCGTATCGCGCCTGGCGGGACGAGATGGAGCGCGCGAGCCGGCGCGCCTTCGCGCGCGCGCTGCGCGACTGACTGCCGCGAGCTGATCCGCATCACCGCTGACTCCGATAGGAAACGCGTTGCACATCGAACCCGATGCGGGTAGGTTAGCCGCGTCTCTTCGCTCGTGCAAACCCGGAGCCGCGTATGCGCCAGGCATCATCGTCGTCCCTTCCGGTGGCGGTCCTGCTGGCCGGCGCGCTCGCTGGGCTGGCCGTGCCGCGCGTCGTGCCGCTCGCCGCGCAGGGCATCGCGGCCGCCGCCGTGGACGGAACGGTGACCGACTCCACAGGTGCCGCGGTCGCGCGGGCGGCGGTGACGCTGCGGCAGCTCGCGACGGGATGGAGCGTGATGCTCACGACGAACGCCGCCGGCCGCTTCAACGTGGAGAACGTTCCGCCCGGCGGGCCGTATCGCATGACGGTGCGCGCGGCGGGCTTCGCGCCGGCGACGCGCGATGATGTGCGACTCGTGCTGGGCCAGCGCTACCGCATCACTCTGGTGCTCGAACGCACGGCGACCACACTCGCGCCGGTGGAGGTCGTGGCCGCGAATCCGCTGCTGAGTGCTGCCCGCACGGGCGCTTCGCATACCGTGACCGATTCGGCCATCCAGCGGCTGCCGCTGCTCGATCGCGACTTCACCGATCTGCTGCAGACCGCGCCGAACGTCGTGGGGACGTCGGTGGCCGGCACGAACAACCGGATGAACAACATCCTCGTGGATGGTGCCACGGACAACGACTTCTTCGGCCTCTCGCGCGGCAGCGGTACGCCCGGCGGCCAGGAGGGCGCGCGCTCGCTGCCGTTGAATGCGGTGCAGGAATTCCAGATCCTGACGGCGCCGTACGACGTGCGGCAGGGCGGCTTCACCGGGGCGCAGATCAATGCCATCACGCGCTCGGGAACGAATACGTTCCACGGTTCGGCGCTCCTTTACTTCCAGAACCAGGCGCTGGCCGGAGCGGGTCCGGGCGGCGTGGGCGCGGCGGACTTCGACGTGTACCAGTACGGCGCCACGCTGGGTGGTCCGATCATCCGGGACCGGCTCCAGTTTTTCATCGCGGCCGAACTGCGCAGCCGGTCCACGCCGGCAGCCGGCGCGCTCATTGCGCCGGGCACCTCGTCGGGCATTCCGGTGGACAGCGCCAATCGCTTCGCCTCGCTGCTCGAGGGCTACGGTATTGATCCCGGGAGCTTCGGCCCCTACTCCACGCGCAATCGCGCGACGAACGTGTTCGCCAAGCTGTCCGCCCCAACCGGTGCGCACGGTCTGCTGGAGTGGTCGTTGAGCTACGCGCACGGCATCACCGAGGATTCCATCGCGCCGGCGCGCGCGGCGGGTGGAGACTACCGCTTCACCTCGGCCGGTTTTGCTCCCGCGGCCACGACATGGTCCACGCGGGCGCGGTGGACGTCGCTCCCTGGCGGCGGCTACTCGAACGAACTGCTGGCCGGCTACTCCACGACGGATGAGCCGCGCAGCGCCAACAGCGATGCGCCGGGCATTTTCGTGAGCGGCGTGGGCGCAGCGGGCGCGCGACTCATTGCCGGCGGCGATCCATCGTCGCAGGCACTCACGCTGACACAGCGCGCCGTGGAAGTCACCGACAATCTCACGCGCACCATCGGCGCGCACGATCTCACGGTGGGTGTTCAGGCGCAGGCGCTGCACTTCGACTTCACGACCTTCCCGAGCGCGGTGGGCCAGTACATGTTCGCGAACCTGGATTCGCTCGCGATCGGCCGGCCGTCCACGTTCATTCGCAATCTCCCGCTGCGACCCGGTGCGCCCACCGCGGATTTCCGCGTCAACCGTCTGGCGCTTTATGCACAGGACCGCTGGAGCGCGACCCCTCGCGTCGCCATTACGGCCGGTGTGCGCACGGACATCACCAGCTTCCCCGACACACCGGTCGAGAACGCCGATCTGGCGGCAAGTCCGCTCGGCGCCAACACGTCACGGTTCATCGGAACGAACGTGCTCTGGTCGCCACGCGTCGGCATCAACTGGAGCGTGCGCGACGGCACCAGTCTCCGCGGCGGGGCAGGGCTGTTCGCGGGGAGTGATCCGTACAGCTGGCTGGCGTTCGCCTATTCCAATACCGGCGCCGACACGCGACTCATCACCTGCCGGGGAGCCGCGGCGCCCGACTTCGTAGCTGATCCCGCGATGCAGCCAGCAGCGTGCACCAGCGGTACGCCGACATCATCCACGCCGGTGTCGTACTTCACGCCGGACTTCAGGATGCCACAGGTGATGAAGCTGTCGCTCGGCGCCGACCAGCGGCTCCCGTGGGGAATGGTGGCGTCGCTCGACGGCGGCTTCGCCTACGGACTGCATTCGCTCTACATCACGGATGTGAATCTGGGTGCGCCGACCGGCACGTTGAGCGGCGAGGGCGGGCGTGTGATGTACGGAACTATCGGCAGCACGTCGGCCGCGAAGGCGCTGCCCGCGGTCGCGCCCGGCGTGGTCGACCCGGATTTTGCGCCCGTGCTGCGCAACGGGAATCACAGCGGTGACCGGAGCTATTCGATCACGGCGCAAGTGGAGAAGCGGTTCGCCGCCGGCGTGGAGCTGAACGCCGCGTACACGTATACGGACGCGCGCGACTTTCTCTCGCTGCGTGACGCGCAGTCGGTGTCGAACTACGGCTTCGCGCCGCTCAGTGGCACGCTGGATGATCGCACGCTGACCGTGTCCACCTATGATGTGCCGCACAAGATCACGGTGAGCGGGACGGCGAACCTCCCATACGGATTTTCGTTCTCAATGATCTACATCGGGCGGTCGGGCGATCCGTATTCGTACGTGATCAACGGCGACGCGAACGCCGATGGCGTGGGAAACCGCGCCGGCACCTTCGATCGCCAGCTCAACGACATGGTGTACGTCCCCTCAGGGGCTGGTGACATTTCACTCGTCCGCGACGTGCCCGCGGCGGGCGGGGGCAGCATGCTCGGCCAGGCGACGAGCGCGGCGTACGACAGTCTCGACGCGTTCATCGCGAGCGATCCATGTCTGCGTTCGCACCGGGGCAGCCTGCTGCCGCGCAACGCATGCCGCAATCCGTGGCAGAATCAGTTCAGCGCCCGCCTGGCGCGACGCATTGCGCTCTCTGGCGGCCAGAGCGTCGAGCTGAGTCTCGACGCGATCAACGTGCTGCATTTGTTGAATGGGAGCTGGGGCAACGTAACCGAGACGGGCACACTGGCCGGCGCGGGTACGGAGAACGTCCCGCTGCTCCGCCTGCGTGGCCAGGATGTCGCGAACTCGCGCAACAGCTACGAGCTGACGCTCCCCCAACGCAACGTGGTGAATCCCATCCTGTCGCGCTGGCAGCTTCAGCTCGGGGCGAAGTGGGGGTTTTGAAGGAGTTCCCCGCTCCTCCGCCCCACCCGTGGGAATCGGCAATCGGGAATCGGGAATCGTGGGAATAGGAAATCGGCCTCCCCATTCCCCATTCCCACCATTCCCCATTCCCGATTCCCAAGGGCGGGGCGACAGGGTGGTGGAAGATTGCCGATTCCCAAGGGTGGGGGTGGTGGGGCGTGGAGCCCCCTCAGACCTTCTCCACCTCGGCTGCCTGTGGTCCTTTCTGGCCTTGCACGATCTCGAACTCGACGTGATCGCCTTCCGCCAGGGACTTGAAGCCATTACCCCGGATCGCACTGAAGTGGACGAAGACATCCGGGCCGCCTTCACGCGAAATGAAGCCGTATCCTTTCGCGTCGTTGAACCACTTCACAGTGCCAGCTATGCGAGACATGGTGCCGTACCTCCCCCCGCCGGGGGATCAAACCGTGATGCGCGATCCCGCTCGCGCGATGCCGAGCGCGTCCGTTCGGTACGTTTGAGACGAGACCATGGAACATTCGCAATGTATATGCGGCGTCGCAGGTAAAACCAAGATGGTGCGCGCGCCCTGCGCATTAATGAGAAGAGTCAGACCCTGATGAGACGAGTCTCGTCTCATCAGGGTCTGACTCTACAGGTGCCGGGGACAGCCATTGGGGCTGTCCTGTCTGACCACTACGCCGCGCCGGCGATATAGCGCGCCACTCGGCCGCACGTCGAGCACTTCAACGTTACATGCGATTGCGGCGGAGGCGGAATCGCCGCGGGGTCGCGGAGAATTTCGCCCGAACAGGACGGACAACTCAGTGGCCTACCAGTCCGGTCGTGCGAAATGAGTTGCAGCGCTTGCGCCGGGTTGTAGGTGGCCGGTCGTGGCTTACGCATGGAGCCCTCCAGAAAAAACCAGGCGCCCTTCGGCCGGATAGGGCGCCGATATCTGACAGGCGAGCAGTCCACCTGTGCAAAAACATACTTTCATTAAACGTCCTTCACGGCTGAAAGGTTCCATCCACAGGAACGGGTAAACTACGGCATCTTTCCGCCGCAAACAGAGTATACCGCGCTCAGGGGTGGAGGTTCCGTTAACGACGGTCGCTGGTAGTTGGTCGCTGGTAGCTGGTTTAACGACGGGAGCTGGTTACTGGTCGCTGGTACCAGCGACGGTGCTTAAACCAGCGACCAGCGACCAGCGACCAGCGACCAGCGACCAGCGACCAGCGACCAGCTACCAGCTACCAGCTACCAGCTACCACCCCTTCTCCATAAATGGGTCCGATCGGCGAAGGCGGCGCCATCGCGGAAAGCGTCGTCGTCGGCCAGGCCGTCCTGCACGACCGCCGTCCGGGCACTCGCCTGATCCGCCTGGTGCAGAATCTCCGCTTCCGCCGTGAGTGGTCGGACTGGGCTTCCGTATTCAAGCCGCCCATGGTGGGACAGAATCAGATGCTGCAGCTCCACGGTCTGTTCGGGCGTACAGATATCCTGCCTGGCTTCGGCCAGCCGGCGCTGGAGCATGAGGCTGCCCAGGACGAGGTGTCCCACGAGAAAGCCGGCCGGCGTTCGGACGAAGCCGTCCCAGGTGAGATCGTACGCTTCGACCTTCCCGATGTCGTGCAGCAGCGCGCCTGCCACGACCACATCCACGTTCGCGCGCATCGCGCGCGCAATGGTCCTGCCAATGTAGGCTACCTCTCCTGCGTGGAGGAGCAGTCCGCCCCGCATGCTATGGTGGCCTCCAATGGAGGCCGGCATGCGCTCGAAGCGGAGCCGGAACGGCTCGTCGTCAAAGAAGAGCGCGAGCACGGCACGCAACCGGTCCGAGCGGATCTCGTGCCGGACCTTGTCCAGCCGGTCCCAGAGCTGCTCCGAACTCTCCTCGACATGCGGAATGAAATCGTCGAGCGATTCGCCGTCGCGCGGCAGCGTGCGGAGCGGGGCGCTGAGCTTGAGCTGCCGCCGCGAGGAGCCACGGGCGACGTAGCGCGTCAGATCACCAATGACCTGAACCAGCGCGCCCCGGATCGCGCCATCCGCCCAACCGGAGTCGAGCATGTTCGACCAGATCGGTTCGGTGTCGATCTGCCCGGTGGCGTTGCCAAGCGTGAGCACGACGTAAGGCTCGCCGCCCGCCTTGGTGCGTTCCGTGCGCTCGACCACGCGGAACGTCTCCTGCACGCGCTCGCCAATGGTGGCCGTGGCCAGATTCACCATGTGTCAGCCGACGTAGATGATCTCGCCTTCCGCGTCGATGCCCATCTCCTGGATCATCCCGCACACGCCGCACGTCTTCACCGCGTGCCAGACCTCGTTGAAGTCCTCCTTCTGTGTGGCGGTCGCGGGCTTCACGGCGAGCTTCTTGTAGCTGTACTCGCCACAATTCTCGCAGGCATGCGCTCTGGCGATGCGCTCGGCGCGTTCCCGGGTGATTTTCGCGCCGGCCAAGCTCAATGCTCCTCCGGTTTGGGCGGAATGGGCGGCGTGCCGGTAATGGCCGCGATCTGTCTGGCGGCGGGCGATCGCGATGAGGTGCCGCCGTCCGCAGACGACGGGCCGCCCGCGCTCGGCGTGCCGGCACGCATCAGCAATTCCTTCAATCCGCCGAAGGCGCCCATGACACCAGCGGCTTCGGCAGGGAGAAAGATCGTCGACCCCCTGCCCTGGGTGACGGCTGGCAGTGCCTCGATGTACTTGAGGCCGAGCAGGTACATGGCCACTTCACCCGCGGGAAGCGCACCGGCGATCTTCGAGATGGCCTGCGCTTCGGCGTCCGCCATGGCGAGCCGCGCCTCCGCCAGGCCTTTTGCCCGGAGCACCGCTGCCTCCATCTCGCCCTGGGCGCGGTTGATCTGCGACTGCTGGACGCCTTCTGCCTCGAGGACGGCGGCGCGCTTGGAGGCCTCTGCGTTCGTCACCGCCGCGCGCCGCTCGCGCTCGGCCCGCATCTGCAGCTCCATGGACTGCTGAATGTCGCGCGGCGGCTCAATGGCCTGCAACTCCACGCGCGTCACATCCACGCCCCAGCCAATCGACGCTTCCTCTATAATCTCACGCATGCGCTTGTTGATCTGGTCACGGCTTGCCAGCGTAGAGTCCAGCTCCATCTCGCCCACGATGTTGCGCAGCGTGGTACGAGTGAGCGTCTCCAGCGCAAACGGCAGATTCTGTACCGCGTACGTCGCCTTCTGCGGGTCGGCGATGCGGTAGTACAGCACCGCATCGATGTCGATGGTGACGTTGTCCTTCGTGATCACCGGCTGGCTGGGGAAGTTGAGCACCTGCTCGCGCAGATCGATGCGGGTGGTGGAGCCCGCGATCAGCCGCTTGGCGCCACCCACATCGCTCTCGGCGTAGCGCACGTCGATGGAGCGCGGCCGCTCGACGAAGGGGATGAGGATGTTGAATCCCGAGCGCGCGATCCGGTTGAACCGCCCCAGTCGTTCGACGACCATCACCTCGGCCTGGCCGATGATCTTGAACGAGTTGGTGGCGACGAACAGGGCAAACAGGATGATGATGCCCAGAACAATGAGCGCACTCATCGCGACGACTCCGGTTGAGACTGTATGGAAAAGTACCGAGCGAGCGAGCGGAGGGACATGGGTGCGGCCGTCTACTTTTTCCAGTCCGCTATGAAAATGTTGGTCTCGTAGTAGTCGGATGAGCCGCGGTTCGACGCCCAGACGAGCTCCTTGCCGTCAGGACTGAACTGCGGAAAGCCGTCGAATTCGCCGCTGTGCGTCACGCGTTCGAGTCCGCTCCCATCGACATTCACCAGATACAGGTCGAAATTGCCACTGTGCGGCTTCTCGTAGTTCGACGCGAAGATGATCTGCTTGCCGTCCGGCGTGAAGTAGGGCGCGAAATTGGCGCCGCCCAGATGGGTGATCTGATGCTGGCCGGTGCCGTCGGCATTCATCACCCAGATTTCCATCTTGATGGGGCGCACGATGTGCTGGGCCAGCAGCGCGCGATAGTCCGCGAGCTCGGCGGAATCGGTGGGATGATAGGCACGGTAGACGATCTGCCGGCCATCGGGTGAGAAGAATGCCCCCCCATCATAGCCCGGCGTATGCGTCAGCCGGCGCACGTCCGTTCCGTCGATGTTCATCGTGTAGAGCTCGAGATCACCATCCTTGAGCGATGTGAACACGATGGTCTTTCCGTCAGGCGAGAGCGTGCCTTCGGCGGTATACACGCCGTAGTGCGTGAGCCGCTGCAGATTGCTGCCGTCCGGATTGGCGGTGTAGATGTCGAACGGATCGAGCCCCCACACGTAGCCCTTGGATGGATCCGGCTTGGGCGGGCAGGCCGTATCGGCCGCGTGCGTGGAGGAGAAGAAAATCTTCTTGTCGTACGCGAAAAAATAGCCGCAGGTGGTCTTGCCCGTGCCGGTGGACACGCGGTGCAGATGCGAGCCGTCGGTATCCATGATGAACTGCTGATCGCAACTGCGCCCGTCGCGGGTGGACTGGAAGATCAGCCTGGTGCCGGCGGCATTGAAGTACGCTTCAGCGTTCTGGCCGCCGTGCGTGAGCTGACGAATATTGGTGAGATGACGCTCGAGCGGCTCGGGTGTGAGATGCGTTTCCGGAGATACGCTCGTTCTGGGCGCATGGGAGCCGGCACATGCGAGCGCGGCCACCAGAGTGGCCGCGCTGATGATTCCATGGGGACGCATTCCCCAATTCTAATGGCTTGCCGGGCGCGTCGCTTGAGCCAGAGAGAACAGTTCCTTCTGTGTCGACCCGCGCTTGAGCAGGTCAATGGCCTTCGTCAGTTGCGGATCCTCGGGAATGTCCCGACGGAACGCCGTGGAGTCGCCAAATGCCAGCCGCGCGACCTGCGTGGAGATCCACTGATCCACGAGCGGCGCCGCGGCATCGTACTCCTTCCGGTCCACCTTGATGCCGGCCGAATCGAGACGCGTGTACAGCACCTGACGCCATTCGGGCTTCGACGTGAAGTTGGGTGCGACCGAGCCCTTGAGCTGCAGCGCATAGCTGTACAGCACGCTCCGCACGGCCGGGTACTTCGGAGCAATCGCCTTGGTGAAGTCCTGCTCCGCCGTCGTAATGGTGTCGGGTGAGACGATGACATCGGGCGTGATGCCGCCGCCGCCATAGATGGCGCGACCCGCGTCGCTCTTGTAGGCGGGACGATTCTTCTTCACGGAGTCCTGCTCGATCGAATCCGGTGCGGCACTGTCGGGCGGTTCGGGCAGGCCGAGCGCCATGGCCTGCAGCTCCGCCGGCGAACGGTTCTTCTGAATGGAGCGGCCGCTCGGCGTGTACCACTTGCCGGTGGTGAGCTTGAGCGCCCAGCCGTCGTCGAGCGGGAAGACCGTCTGCACGAGTCCCTTGCCAAAGGATGTGGTGCCCACGACGAGCGCCCGGTCGTGATCCTGCAGCGCGCCGGTGACGATTTCGGACGCCGACGCGGATGATCCATTCACGAGCACCACCAGCGGGATATCCGGAAGGTGTTCGCCGCTGCGGGCGTTGAACACCTGCGGCGGTCCCTGCCGGGTGCGCACGCTGGCGATTTCCTGTCCCTGCTTGAGGAACAGGTCTCCAATGGCGAGACCCTGATCGAGAATGCCGCCGGGGTTGTCGCGGAGATCGAGAATAATGCTCTTCGCGCCCTGCTTGGTGAGCCGATTGACGGCGCTCGTGAGCTCGTCCGCGGAATTCTCGTTGAAGACCTGCAGCGGGATGTACGCGATGTGATCGCTCAGCATGAGCGCGTACGGCACGGCTGGCACGTGAATCTCGGCGCGCGTGAACGTGTGCGAGAGTGGTTGCGTGACGCCCGGGCGCGCGAAGCGCACGGTGACCTTGGTGCCGATCGTGCCAATGAGCGCGTCGGAGACCTGCTGCGAACTCCAGCCATGGATGGCGAGGGTATCAATGCCGACGATCCGGTCGCCGTCCATGATGCCCGCGCCTTCCGCAGGCGTGTCGGGGAAGACGTGGACGACCACGATGTTCCCCTGCTGGTTCTCGATCTGCATGCCAATGCCGCCGTAATGGCCGCTGGACTGCGTGGAGAATCGCTGCAGCTCCTTGGGGGAGAAGAGTTCGGAGTACGGATCGTTGAGTTGTTGAACCAGGCCGCGAGCCGCCCGCTGATACAGTGCTTTCGTATCGATACTGTCCACGAACCGATCGGTGACGAGCGACAACACCTGATCGAAGACCCGGGCGCCGTCGCGCGTAGCATGCTCCTGAATGATGAAGCCGCCAATCGCGACCGGAAGCAGCAGGGCGCCAATCGTGGCTGTTGTGCGAAGGCGAGGCATGACGACGCTCGGGAAAAGGAAGCGGACGACTGTCTGATGGCTGCTTAGTAGGTACGATCGGGCTCGGGCGAAGGTTCCCCCGGTTCAGCGGTAGCGAGAATCTGCTTCCAGGTGAGTTCGGGGCCTTTGCGAAATCCCTTCTGTGTGAGCTTCACCCCTTCGGGAGACAGGGCGACCATGTATGCCTGCCCATCGATCTCGATTTCACGCTTGAGCGTTTTATCCAGCCTGGTTGCCATTGATACGCTCCGTATGAAGGAACAGTTGAACGGGGCCGATGATGGCCGAGGGAGCGAAAATCAGGCCACGCGCGCCGCAAGGACGTAGTCAACGAACCATTCGCGCTGATACTGGCGGACGGTGGCATCGCGCACGAGGCCGGCAGCAATGAGCATTTCATGTGCCGGCCGGAGAACGCGTTGCAGGTGCGACGGGTAGCGTTGGGAGAGCGGCAACTGCTCGGCGAGCTGCGGCAGCGCGACACGCCAGCTCACGCGACCTTCCTGGCGGGCGACTTCGAGCAGACGATAGAGGCGCCGCGCAACCGGCGATGCGAGTGCCAGGTAGCGCGGCGCAGACAGGGCGGCGACGTGTCCCGCCGCGATGTTGGCGCGCAGGATGGAGCCGAGTGTGAGACGCGCCTCACCCGGCTCCGAACTCGCGAGCGAGGTAAAGAGTGAGAGCTGCTCGCGATCTTCGGCGCGACGGCGCGCGATGGTCATGCTCGTGATTATCGTGAACTGACCATCGAGCGGCGCGTCGAGCGTGGCGTCGAAGTAGGCATGCTGCGATTCCAGCGTGGTCCGTTGCAGCCGGGCAAGCGCGGCACGAAGCTGTTCGTACGTGCGGCCGTCTGCTCGGCGGCCGATCGAGCGCAGGAAGGCATGCAGCGTAAAGGCCACGGTGCCGTCGGCGGGCGCACCGGCTTCGTGGTAGCGTCGAAAGAGTTCGACGTAGACGTCCTGGTCGAAGGTGCCCGGCAGCCGATCACCCGCCGACGGCAGGACGCGCCAGCGTCCTCCGGACGGGGGCGTGTAGGTCAGGGCGGAATCGTCGGCCGAATCGCTGAGTCGAAAAAGCGGCAGCGCTTCCAGCGACCGATCGAGGAGAATCATCCGCGTGGCGGTTCGGCGTCGCGCGGCCAGACTCATGGAGTGCAAGGTACAGGTAATGGGGAAGGGGGAATAGGGCTCGCCCCGCCACCCCGCCCGACCACTGCCTTGGGAATCGGCAATCTTCCACCGCCCCCGACCCTTCCCTTGGGAATCGGCAATCTTCTACCGCCCCCGACCCTTCCCTTGGGAATCGGCAATCGGGAATGGGGAATCGTGGGAATGGGGAATGGGGAGGCCGATTCCCTGTTCCCCATGAAATCGGGGTGGGGCGGCAGGGGGCGGACTGCCTCCCCGATTCCCCATTCCCGTTTGCCGATTCCCAAGGGCGGGGAGGTGTGGAGAGGAAGCTAGCCGACCCGGATCACCTGCCCGGAAACGGCTTTCGCGTCGTCCGAACAGAGCCAAGCCACGGTGGCGGCGATGTCTTCGCGTTCGACGTATGGTCCCGTGTCACCCATTGCCTGAACGTTGGACGCCGTGCGAATGGATGTGGGGGCGACGGCGTTGGCCCGCACGCCGTTGGCGCGTTCCTCCTCCGCCACAGCGCGCATGAGCGCGACCACGCCGCTCTTGGCGGCAGCGTAGGCGGAGATATTCGCGACGCGCGCGGATGGGAGTGCGGCGGCCGACGCGAAATACACGATGGCGCCACGCGCGGCGCGAAGCGCCGGCAGGAAGGCTCGGGTGCTGAGATAAGCGGTGGTGAGATTGATCGCGAATTGCGTGGACCAGCCGGACGTCGTGCTGTCCGCCACCGGGCCGGTCGTGCTGAAGCCACCGGCGATGTTGATCAGCGCATCCACGCGTGGCCCGAGTGCATTCGTGATGTCGCGCGCAAGCGCGGCCACCTGTGCGTCGTCAGTCAAGTCACAGCCAAAGCCCTGCGCGTGTACGCCAGTTGCGCGCAAGTCGGCTGCGCGACTGACCGCACCGGCCGGCGTGCGATCCACCACGGCAAGCTGCAGCCCGCGAGCGGCCAGGACGCGCGCGATGATCTCCCCCGATTGACCTGGCTTTCCGATTCCCGTGAGTACTGCAACTCGAGATGCATCCGGCATGCGTGCGATCACTCCCGATGCGCGAGGGTTGGTGAATGGCTGGTTCCGACAGCCTGAAACATGCAGGTCTGCCCCGCGTCGCGCTGCCTTTACCGTGGATGAGCCTGCTTCGCAGCACTGGCGAAAGAAGCCTTAATGGAATATTGTGATGCACTCGCAAGGTCGTAGTCTTGCACATGACCAGTCGGCAGTGTTGCTCGTATCATGTTGTAGGAGTGCTGGTTAGCAGTCCGCCACACGAAGTCGGAAGAGGGTGGAGTGCCGCATTTCCTGGCATACTGTGTTGGCGCGCGAGCCGAAGTGCTGGGTGCCCAATGGGTCGCGTTTTGCAACGGATGCCAGCGATGGTTCCGTATACATACAACCCCTCATTGGGAGAATCACCTTATGAAGAGTCTTGCACGTGTTGGTGCAGTCATGGCCGCGCTGTCGCTCGCCGTTCCCGCCGCGGCCCAACAGACCGGGTCCATTGAGCTTGGTGGCTTCTACCGGCGCACATTCTTCGACAATAACCTCGGTGTTCCCGATTGGAACGGCGTGGGGGCACGAGCCGGCATTTTCGTGCTTCCGCGGTGGGAAATCGAAGGCGACTACTCGTGGACGACGCCCACGAGCAGCCCAGGAGCGTTGCGGTATCAGTACGAGCCGCTTCATGTGCGCCTCGTCTACAATCAGCCCATTGGTGATCAGTTTCACGCGCTGATCGGCGCGGGGTATACGCGCAACAAGTACGGCAAGGCGTGGGGCGTGCAGGACAACCCGGCAGATTTCAATGTGGACAACTGGACGCCGCAGCATGATAACGGCGTCGGCGCGCTGCTGGGTGCCCGCTTCACGGCCAACGACTGGCTGGCGCTTCGCGTGGACGGCACCGCCGATTACATGTCCAGCCCGTTCGACAAGAGCGCGGACATCAAGCACATCCTGAACTACGGATTCCAGGCTGGCGTGAGCATTCTGCTCTTTCACCACCTGAAGAAGTCCGAGTCGGTGCAGGTTGCGCCGCCGCCTGCTCCGGCGCCCGCTCCGGCGCCCGCTCCGGCTCCGGTCGAGCAGCCAGCTCCTGCCCCAACGCCGCCGCCGCCGCCACCCGATGCGGACAACGACGGTGTGCCTGACACGGCGGACAAGTGCCCGAACACTCCGGCTGGTGTGAAGGTGGACGCGAATGGTTGTCCGCAGGACAGCGACCAGGATGGCGTTGCCGACGACATGGACAAGTGCCCGAACACCGCGGCAGGCACCAAGGTGGATACCAACGGCTGCCCGGTTCTCTTTGAGGAGAAGAAGACGGCGGTCGTCCTCAAGGGTGTGAACTTCGAGTTCGGCAAGGCCGTGCTCCTCCCCGAGGCGCAGGATGCGCTGGATCAGGTGGCCGGGAGTCTCGTCGCCAATCCGGATATTCGCGTCGAGGTGGCCGGCTACACGGACAACGTTGGTGCGGCGGCCTTCAACCAGAAGCTGTCGCAGCAGCGCGCTGACGCAGTGAAAACCTATCTCGTGCAGAAGGGTGTGGACGCGGGGCGTCTCGAGTCCAAGGGATATGGCGAAGCCAGCCCGGTGGCGTCGAACAAGACGAAAGCCGGCCAGGCCGAGAACCGGCGGGTGGAGCTGCACAAACTGAGCTGAACGCGCTCCTCCCCGGCCGGAGCATCATCCGGCGGGTGGAGCATGATCAGGGAAGGAACGGGGCCAGACGCTATCAGCGCCTGGCCCCGTGTGCATCTCACGCCGTTCTGACGACCGTTCCCGGCACTACCGGATATCCTCCCGGCCCAATGTCGCGCGGACGGCTTCGCGGATGGCGAGAATCGCCTGGCTGCGCGCCGCGGGCGAGTCGTCGCGGACGTGCAACTCGATTCCGTTGGCGACCGCGATACGGTGCCACACAGCCTGACCATCCAGATCGAGGTCTGGTGTCGTATCGGCTCCCGCGCCGAGGGCGGGCGCGAGCGACGATGCCACACGGCGCTCGAGGGCGTCGCCGGCCAGCTCCTTCATCTCGTCCTTGATCCGGTCGAGCGTCTGGCCTTCACGCTGGCGAATCTTGACGAAGGTAAGCTGCAGCAGATGCCGGTAGTTGTATGTGGCGGCGGTGCCGGTTCCGTCGGGGTGATCGAGCAATCCATTTGCCACATAGAATCGCACGGCGCGCGCACTCGGCTCTGCTCGTGCTGCGGCATTGGTGGGTCGCATGCCGGCGCCGTTGACCAGCGACGTGACGTGCGCGGCGAGGCCGCGCGCGTTCCAGGGCGCGTGGCGCGCGTGCGCGCGCAGCAGGGGGATGGGGGAGGGCGAATCCGGCATGGGAGTCAAGAATAACGCGCGAGAGAGGGGGGCGACAGGAGAAACAGCAAGACGGCGAGAGTCGTGTGAACCTCTCGCCGTCCGGATCCATACGGAACTACGCTGCTGGAGTGATCGGCTCAGCGCCGCCGCCCTCTGGCCGACCGCCTGGTGGCTGCCTTCTTCCTGGCTGGTGCCTTCCTGCGTGCGGCGGGCCGGGCGGCCTTTTTCGCGGCCTTCTTCATTGCCCGTTTCGGGGTCTTCCGAGCGGTCTTCTTCGCGGAGTTCTTCCTGGCGGAACTCTTCTTCGCGGAACTCTTCTTCGTGGCGGCCTTTTTGGACGCTTTGCGAGCGGCCTTCCGAGCAGCCGGTTTTGCGGCCGAGGCCTTCCTGGCTGCCGGCTTCTTTGCCGCCTTCTTTGCCGCCGGCTTGGGTGCCGCCTTCGTCACCGGCTTTGCTGCCGCCGGCTTTGCTGCCGCCGGCTTGGGCGCCGGCTTCCCGGCTGGCTTTACGGTTGGTGACGCAGAGTGCCGCGGTGGTGCGGGTGCTCTGGGTGGAGCGCTCGCCGGTTGCG
>Ga0207707_10001287_pt1 | contig 23400 bp, 25 predicted proteins | sample KBSC83BmetaG_FD_184336 | JGI IMG/M metagenome (GOLD analysis project Ga0207707, IMG submission 184336) | Corn rhizosphere microbial communities from Kellogg Biological Station, Michigan, USA - KBS C8-3B metaG (SPAdes) (version 2) | ecosystem: Host-associated > Plants > Roots > Rhizosphere ...
CGCTGGCGTCCACGGCGAACCGGCCGCTGGCGTCCACGGCGAAATGTAGCGGCCAGTCGCTGCGCCCCGGAGCCTCAGCGAGAGACCGCGCTCAACAGGTCACCTGCCCGCGGCGGAACCCAGGGCACGTGGATCGAGCAGCGCCCCGGCGTGTCCACCCCGACCTGAAACTGGAATCCGGTGTCCCGGTTGAAGCGCAGATCGCCGAGATACCAGGCATTGCCCTGCTGAAACGCGAACGGCACGCGCACGAACTGCATCATGGCGGCCGCGTCGCAGTTGCCATCGACCAACTGCACCAGTTGGGTGCGCGACATCGAATACTCGCCGAACCAAAGATTCGAGGATGAGCTGGGCGCGGACACGGGTGTCATCGGTGGCGTCGGCGGCCGCAAGAAGCGCGCCGCACGCGCCGAGCGTTCAGGTGCAGTGCGACCACTCTCGGGCTTGGGTGGCGGACGCTGAGGAAAGACGGTCGGACAGCGGCCGATGGGAACGACACCCGGAGCGATCGACAGCACACCGTCGCGAACCGTGTACAGATCGTCACGCGTCTCCATAACGAGCACTTCCCAACACAGAGGGTAAGCGGGCGTGGGCATGAGGACGCGATCGATCCTACGATACCCCGGAAGGCCCTCGGCGAGGATGCCGTCGATCCGACTGGCGGCGACGGACCGGCACGCCACCGATAGGCCGACGACGCCGGCCATTACAGCAACGCTCGCCAACGCCGCAGCACGAGCGGACGCCCACCGCCCGACGCACAGGAGCGCCAGTAGCGCGGCGACGATGGTGACGTAGGACAGCGGTCCGCCGCGATGCATCCAGCCAACCCCGAGCACGCCTGCCACGGCGGCAAGGGACAGCAGTGCGCGCGCGAGCCGCGAGCGCATCAGAAAAATGAGCGGTGCGCCGGCGAGCCAGAAGAGCGGCTCCCCGATGAACAACGAGTCGCCATAGAGCCAGCGGTTGTCGAACGGCCAGAACGGGTGCACGCCGTAGGTGTTCAGCGCGTCCATGCCCAGATGCAACAGTGTTCCCACGACTGCAACCAGGGCCAGATGCCACCGATCTCTTGCCGCCGGCACGAGCCGGCGCCTGCGCATCCACCACTCCGCCCCGGCGTACAGCAAGCCGGCCAGCACCAGACAACCCACTACCGTGTGGGTGTAGCCACGATGCTCGAGCATGTAGCCGAGCCGCCGGTCGGAAGCGGTATAGCTCCACGCCAGATCCATGTCCGGGGTGTTGCCGCCGATCGCGGCCAGCGTAACGAACAACGAGCGCCGCGCAGCCTGGGGAAGACCACCCTCGGATGGTCGCGTACAGCGGGTGAAGGCCTCGCCGGCGGCGAGCCCGATCACGGTGTGAGTGAGATTGTCCATTCGGGCGCGGGCATTCTAATGCGCGGCACTCTGCTATAGAGTCCTGCCAACGTACAACAACTCAGGGGTGGATCCGTGAACCGACGAACGACCCTCCATCGTGCCACTGTTGCCGTGGCCTTGCTCGCCCTTGGCCCCATCGCTCTGGCGCCCGCTCGCGCGGCTCGGGCACACACCCCCGGAGGGGCAGCCGCCGCCTCCCCCGGCACGCCTTCAAACAGCGCCGCCGCCATCGAGCTGTCACACGTGCTGACGGCGGCCGTCGAGCGCGGAGACACCCCGGCAGCGGTCGGCTTGATCGTCGACCGGCACGGGGTGCTGTATGAAGGCGCGGCCGGCAAGCTGAACGGCTCCGGCAGGTTGCCGGCGAATGCGATTTTCAACATCGCGTCGATGACCAAGCCGGTCACCTCGGTGGCGATCATGATGCTCGCCGAGCAGGGAAAGCTGTCGATCGAGGATCCGGTCTCGAAGTACCTGCCCGGATTCGACCACCTGCAGGTCATCACGAAGTTCAATCCGCAGGACGGCACCTACGAGACGCGCCCCGCAAAGCACGTCATGACGGTGCACCATCTGCTGACTCACACCTCAGGAATCGGCTACGGCTTCACCAATCCGATCGTGGCCCGGCTGCAGCAGGGTAATCAGAAGCAGGAGTGGGAGCTTCCGCTGCTGAGCGATCCGGGTGAGCAGTGGCACTACAGCGCCAGCACGCGAGTGCTGGGACTGATTGTCGAGAAAGTCACCGGCCAGGACCTGGAGAGCTGGTACCAGGAGCACATCTTCCGTCCGCTCGGCATGCGGGATACCTCCTACGCCGTGCCCAAGGATAAGCAGGCGCGCCTCGTGACGCCCCTCGCCCACAAGGACGGCCGATTCGAAGCGCGCACCAACGCACCGGTGCCGGCGACGCCGACTCCTCCCTATCGCGGCGACGGGGGTCTCTACTCCACGGCCAGCGACTATGGGATTTTCATCCGCATGCTGCTCAATGGCGGGCGTCTCGGGAACACGCGCATCCTCAGCGAGAAGTCCGTGCAGGAGATGAGCCGCAACCAGATCGGATCCGTCCTCGTCACGCTGCAGCCGGATGCCATGCCCGATCTGACCCGGCCGTTTCCCTTGGGCGCAGGCCATGACAAGTTCGGTTTCGGTTTCCAGGTCACGGCCGACACGCCGGACGCCCATACCTACCGGCGCCCTGGGAGTCTCAGTTGGGCGGGCATTTTCAACACGGAGTTCTGGATCGACCCGCGCACCGGCCTGGGCGGCGTGCTGATGATGCAGTTCCTGCCGTTCTACGATGAAGGGGCCATCCGCACCCTGCGGGAGTTCGAGGCGACGGCCTACCGGGAGCTCGCCCACTGACCGGCGCTCATGGCGCCGCCAGTGCTTTCTGGAACTGGGCGCTCTGCAGCATCGAGCTCACGGTGTTGACCAGAGCATCGCTCAGGACCTCGTCGTAATTCTCGAGCTTGTAGGAGCGGCCGAAGCGGGTGGCCTCGCCCGAGGCCAGTCCGCTCCACAGCGTCCTGCCGTCCTGCCCGATGACCGTCAGGTGCACCGCGACCTCGCTTTTGTAGGTACCGGTCTCGCGGACGAAGAACTGTTTGACCTCGCCACGAATGGTCACCGCGGCGTTGCCGTCGACGGTTTTCAGTCCAGCCCGGTCGAACAGCTCGCGCATGTGGCTGCTCACGAACGCGCCGACGTCATCGCGCGTCGTGACGGGCTTCGGATGGGCATCGTCCTCGCGATTCTCCCCGATCGCCGCCTTGTCGGCGCGCGCGTCCTGAAACGTGTCGAACCGGATGGGAGTCTGGGGCATCTGCACCGCCCCCAGCTTGAGCTCCGAGGTCGGCTTCCATTGCAGCGGCACATGCTCCAGCAGAGCCGCGCTCGCATCAGCTGCAACAACGCCCAGAAGCAAGAGAAGAAATCGCGCGCGCATGAGTCATCCGCTCCACTATCCAGTCGAATTGAATGATATGCCGCTCGCGACGCGGCGAACAACCGCCGTGGCGACGCGCGTGCGGTCCGCACTCCGCGCGCCGCCCCCCCAGCGCGCCGCCCCGCGCGGCTATCGCCACACGCGCAGACTCGGCTGTGCGACTCGCGCTGTCAGCTCCGAGGCACGATCCTGAGCAGCGCGCCATCGCCCGTCAGCAGGTAGATGTTGCCGTCGGGGCCCTGGCGAACGTCGCGGATGCGTTGGTTACGATCGCCCAGCAGCCGCTCCTCCCCGACCACCCGCTCGCCGTCGAGAATCAGCCGCACCAGGGCCTTGCCGGCGAGGGAACCCACGAACAGGTTGTCCTTCCACTGCGGGAAACGATCGCCGGTGTAGAACATCATTCCCGAAGGGGCGATGTCGGGGAACCAGTAGTACAGCGGCTGCTCCATCCCGGCCATGGCCGTGCTCCCCGAGCCCACCGGCTTGCCGGTGGTGTACTGCAGCCCGTAGGAGATCACCGGCCACCCGTAATCGCGTCCCGAGCGGATGATGTTCAGCTCATCTCCACCGGCGGGACCGTGCTCGACCTCCCACAGCTCACCGGTCCGCGGATTGATCGCCGCCCCTTCCGGATCGCGAACGCCGAACGCAAACACATCCGGAGGCACCAGGGGATCGCCCAGGAATGGGTTGTCCTGCGGTATCGTGCCGTCGGTGTTGATGCGGCTCACGCGGCCGGCGAAATTCTTGCGGATGGTGACATTGGTCTCGTAGCCGTTGCGGCCACCGCTCAAGTCGCTGTTGTAGAAGCGGAACCGATCGGCGCCGGTTGCATACAACGTCCCATCGGGGGCAAACGCCAGACGTCGCTCCGCGCCCTGGAGGATCACCGCAACGTTCTCCAGTCGTGACTCGTCGTCGCTCAAGCGCGCGCGTGCCACCTGCTCCATGCCCAGACGCATCCTGCGCCGTTCCGCGACGGATACGTTGAATACGCGGTCATAGGCGAACTCGTTCGGCCAGAAGCCCGCCGCTTCGCCCGGCGGCGGAGCGAAATAAGAGAAATACACCAGCCGGTTATGGGCGAAGTCAGGGTCCAGGACGATGTCGTGAAAGCCCTGCGCGGCCACAGTCTTGACCGGCGGCACTCCTGCGACGGCCGTATGGACGCCCTCCTTGGTGACGAGGCGCAGCGTGCCCTGCATCTCGGTCACCAGCATCTTGCCGTCAGGCAGAAAGGCCAGCGACCACGGCGAGGCCAGGCCCGTCGTCACCGTCTGCACCGCGAATGCGGTAGTGGATTTGCGCGTCGGCGCGTCCGTCTGACCTGCAAAGGCCGGCTTGGGCCTGGGCATCGACGCCGGTGTCTGCTCGTCCGCGGTGAAATTGTTGGGAGGTGACTTGGAGGCGGCCGGCGCAGCGGCCACCGAGAAAGCGCCAGGAGCCATTGCCAGCGCCGCGGCGGCGGCGGCTGCGTACCAAAGAGAATGATTCATGGTGTCTCCGGTATCTGCGCCGCTACGCGAGCGCCGGCGAAGCGTAGCTCAGTCGTCGCGCGGCTGCTCGTCCGGCGTGTCGACGGGATCGGGATCGTCCACGGGCACCGGCGGTTCGGCCGGGGTGTCAGGAATCGTTCCCGGGATGTGCGGCTTGGGGTGCTCGGCCGCCTCGCCGGCCAGCCAGCGACTCAGTTGCATCCGCGCTGCTCGCGAAACAGCCCGAGCTTCTCCTGCACGATCTGATCGGAATAGCTGAAGATGACCGCTTCGCTCGCGGCCTCCAGCTCGAAGGAGTGCCAGCTCGGTACGACGAACACATCGTGGGGCTGCCACGAAAAGCGCCGCTCGCCGATGCGAACGCGCCCGCTGCCCTCCACGATCACAAAAACGGTGCCAGACGTGCAGCGGTACGCCTGACTCCTGAACCCCTGCGGCAGGAGTTGCATCGCCGTGGACAGCGTCGGCATGGCCGGCCCGCCATTGACCGGATTGATGTAGCGCATCTTGTAGGAATGGCAGGCATCGGGATCGCGCAGATGCGTGAGCCTGTGCAGCGCCTCGCGGGTCGCGCGATACGGATAGTTGAAAATCGGTGAGGTCTGGCCGCCGCCCTGGAAATCGACCGGCAACAGATTGCGACCGGCTTCGGCGTAGGCACTTCCTTCGGGGCGGGTGACCGGATAGGTCCCGCCGGGATAGTCCTCGCGAAAGCTGGCGTCGAGCAGATTGACGATGTGCATGTCCAGCCCATCGAGCCAGACCATCGGCGCCGCCGACTCGTTGCCGTGGTCGTGCCACGTCCACGAGGGGGTGATGACGAAATCCCCGGGCTCCATCATGGTGCGCTCGCCATCGACAGCGGTGTACGCGCCTTTACCCTCGATGATGAAGCGCAAGGCGGAGGCCACGTGCCTGTGGGCGGGAGCGATCTCTGCGGGCCGGATGATCTGCAGGCCCGCGAACAGGCTGCGCGTGATGCGGGATTGGCCCGGCATTCCCGGGTTCTCGAGGATGAGGACGCGCCGCTGCGCCTCCTCCGTGGAGATCAGATCGCAGGCCTCGAGGAGGTAGGGACGGATGCGCTGATAGCTCCAGTGAGCCGGCAGACACGGCGATTGCGGTGTCTGCGTCACCAGGCCGTGCAGCACCCGCCACAGCGGTGCGAGGCTCTCCTGCGCCGCCCGCTCGTAAAACTCTCCCCTGCCCGCCTCGGCCGCGCGATTAACGGTCTCGACCATGCCGTCGTCGCTCACCTGGCCCCCTTTTTCCGGCGCTCGAATCCGAGTGTGCTAAGAGGGCGACAAGCCTAACACGTGCAAGCGCGCGAGACGGAATGCAGCGGGGCCGGGGCGGCTCACAGCCACCCCGGCGCGAGGGGATTCGAGGCGCCCGTTACTTGGTGATTTCCTTGGCGGCTTCCTTGGCCTCATGGGCGTGGTGGTGCGCCTTCGCCTTGTGCACCCGCGCTTTGCCCTTGTCGATGCTCTTGTCCGGCTCCGAAGACACCGCCGCCTTCACATGGTCGCCGGCCTCCTTGGCGGTCTCTGCGGTCGCCTTGGCGCCCTCCTTGACGGTGGTGCCGACCTGCGCGAATGCGCTGCCAGAGACCAGTATCGCCGCCATGCCCATCACGAGTCTGTTCATAGGTCGCCCCTCCAATATCCGGCCACTGCCTGGCATAACGCGCACCCGGGCTGAAGGTTCCGCTGCCGCCCCCGGGCGAGGACGGGCCGCTGCTAGAATCGCGCCATCACCGCGGGGGTTTCAGACATGCGAGGTCGGACGTTTCTGGTAGCCCACGGCGCCTGGTCGGCGGGATGGGCGTGGAAGAAGATGCACCCTCGCATGGCCGCAGCGGGCCACCGCCTCATCACTCCGACCTACACAGGCCTCGGCGAGCGTGAGCATCTGGCCAACCCGTCGATCGACCTCGAGACTCACGCGCAGGATGTCCTCGGCGTCATCAAGTTCGAGCAACTCGATGACTTCGTGCTGATCGGCCACAGCTACGGCGGCATGGTCGCCACAGTCGTCGCGGACCGGGTCCCCGATCGCATCTCCAGACTGGTTTACCTGGACGCCTTCGTGCCGCGGGACGGTCAGGCAATGATCGACCTGTTGTCAGCGGAGAACGCTGCGCGCGTGCGGGCGGTCGTCGAGAGTGGCGAATGGCGGGTGCCCTCCAATCCCATCCCGCCCGACACGCCGCCCGAAGACGCCCAGTGGATGCAGTCATTGCGCTTGCCGCAACCCGTGAAGACACTGCAGACACCGGTGCGGTTGCGCAACGGGGATACGAAGATCCCGCGCACGTATGTCTACTGCACTCGCACCGCCCCTGCCGATCCGTTCCGGCCTTTCGCCGAACGGGCCCGGCAGGAGCGCTGGGACTATCGCGAGATCGACTGCAGCCACTCCGCGCACATCACCGCGCCGGATGCCCTGATGGAGCTGCTGAGCTCCGTGGCGTCTTGAGACGCCAACGCCGTTACTGCCAGGTTACCGTGCGCGCCGTTGTTCACGCTTCGATTGACTGAGTTCGTAGCCGTCTTCCCGTTGGGTCGCGTTGCCGTCACGTCTGCCCGAGATTGCCGCCGCCGTTGTTTGTAGTGCGTGTAGCTTCTGCTGTAGGTGCGGCCGCCGCGGCGCGCAGCGCGCTCAATCTGGGTGTGATACGAGCCGCCACCGGCTGTCCCCCGTGCGCCGACGCCCGGCAAATGCCGTTTCGAGTAGACTTGAGGCCATGCCGGTCCCTGCCGAGCCAACCGCCACCGCTCGCCGCCTGAGAGCAGCGCTCCTCGCAGGCTTGACCGGTGTGTGTGCCGCCGGCGCACTCGCACAATCGGTTCCGCCGTTCGGTCTGTTTCGCGGTCAGGGCAACGTCGTGCTGGGGACGGCGGTGCTGAACAATTCCCGCCAATCCCTGGATGAGCTGACGGCCCAAGCCCTCAGCGCGGCGATCGGCAAATCGCCGGCTGCGGCGGCACCCCCGCCCGCGGTTGCGGGCCCGCCGCCCTCACTGACCTATGAGCCCGACGTGCGCCTGAGCGACTGGACGCGCGCCCACATGACCGACTCTTTGGACCCCGACAACGACGCGCAGCTGCGCCGCCAGATCGAGCAGGCGTTCGCGGGCAACGCGGTGCTGAAGCATTTCGATCGCTTCATGTCCGATCGCGGGTACTCCAGTCACGACGTCGCCGACGACACTGCCGAGCTGCTGCTCCTCTCCTGGCAGATCGCCACGAACCGCACGGCGACGCACTCGCAGGCTCAGGGGGTTCACGAACAGGTCCGCGAGGTGTTACTCGCCGCCCCGCAGATGCAGACGCTGACGGACGCGGACCGCCAGCTCATGGGCGAACAGATCGCCTATCAGATCGTCATCACGTCCTCGGTGAACACCGAGTCCGTACGACACAACGACGCGGCGCAACAGCGCAGATTGCAGGCTTCTGCGGCACGGATCCTGCGCGCGCACGGAGTGGACATGAGCCAGGTCCATCTCACCGATCAGGGCTTCCGCCGCTAGAGCCACGCTGATCGCCAGCGCTACTCCCTGAGCTTCTCGCCCAGGGCGACACCCAGCACTTTCTCCGAAGCCGCCGGCGGCCACCCCGCCTCGCCTGAGACGGGCGCATCGCCTTCCACGATGGTGTTCTCGAGGCGCCCGAGTCCCGCGACTTCGACAGCGACCGTATCGCCGGGATTGACCGGGCGTGAGTTGGCGGGTGTGCCGGAAAGAATCAGATCGCCCGGCAGCAGCGTCATCATGCGCGCCAGGTCCGTCACCAGGTACGCCACATCCCAGATCATTCCATCGAGGCTGGATTCCTGCACGACCTTGCCGTTGACGTAGGTGCGTAGGATCTGGCCTGCGGGACGCCACCCCATGACCAGGCCCGGCCCGATCAGGCCGAGTGTGTCCGCACCTTTCACGCGCAGCATCGAGCCTCGATCGGCATCGCGGAAATCGTGCAGGGCGTAGTCATTGGCGAGGGTGTAACCGGCAATGTACTCGTGGGCATCCGCCATCCGGATGTTGCACGCTTTGCGGCCGATCACGATCGCCACTTCACCCTCATAGTTCAGAAAGCGGCAACCCTTGGGGCGAACGACCGCGCCGCCGTGACCGAGCAGACACGAGGGCGGCTTGCTGAAGTAGTTGGGAGCCGGCGGGCACGGCGCCTTCAGCTCCTCGAGCCGGTTGCGATAGTTCAGGTGTGCGCACAGGATCTTGCTGGGCTCGACCGGAGGCAGGTGCACGGCATCCCGCACTCCAATCCGCCGGCCATCGGGCGCCAGCAGCTCCTCGCCCTGGCGCAAGACCTCTACCGCGGAACCGTCCAGCAGAATCCGCCGCGTTTCCCGCATCACGGAGCCTTCATCGGATAACCGCGGGCCGCGTAGTCGAACCCACCGAGCTCGAGCGCGCGCAGCGAAGGATCCTGCGGAGAGGCATAGTAGGCGCGAATCTCCTCGATCAATCCGCGCTCGCTGAATTCGTACCATTCATCCCCGCGCAGGATGATTCCTTGCTTGCGCTTGAAATGCGTCCACTCAATGACCGCTCGCCGCCGCGCCGGATCGCAGACCACCTGATCCACGGTCCAGTACGACCCCAGGCTCTGGACAGCCGCGCGCCACCTGGCCCCGATGGTACGGGCGCCGCGAAACGGGCCTGCGTACGTGCCGGGAGGGAAGTAGTGAATCGCCTGCGGCTCGAAATGCGCCGCAATGCGCTCGACATCGCCGGCGTTGCAGTCATCGAAGTAGTGGCGGATACGCGCTTCCATCGCCTGCGATGTCAGTGCGTCAGGAGCCATTGCGCGGTTCCCCTGTCATCGACACCGCCGCTACTCTGCTCTTGGCGGACACGGGTGGAGTGGGCAGCCACGACTCACCTGGCTCCAGCACGTAAGTGTGCTCCAGGCTATACCACTGCCCCTGGACGTCCGCATCCGGCGCCGGCTCGTTCTCGTGCAGGACATAGTGTCCGACGGAGTCGCGCGTGACGCCGAACTGCGAATCCGACTCCAGGGTCTCATCGTCACCGCTGTAGGTCTGCGTGGGAATCGTCTTATAGCCCTCCTTGTAGATGAGGGCGTGCAGATGCGCGGGCCGGAACGGATGACGGTGCTGTACTTTCAGCAACTGCTCGGTCGGACCGCCGGCGGGCACCGGATAACCGGCAGGCTTGATGCTGCGATAACGAAAAATCCCGGCAGCATCCGTAAGGAACCGCCCGCGCAGATTCCACTCTGCCTGAGTGGGATCCTGATTCTCGTAGAGCCCGCGCGTCGAGGCATGCCACACGTCCACATTGGCCTGGGCAACCGGGTTGCCTTGGCCGTCAACCACCCGACCGGTAAAGAACAAGGGAGCGCCGGGTGTCGGCGAGCGCACGATCGAGCCGCCGTTCTCCACGAACGGCGCGCCCTGACGCCAGAAGGGCCCCAGCAGGTTCGCCGAAGTGATGCCGTTGTTCATCAGGCACACCAGCGTCGACAGGCCGAGCGAGCCGGCGATCAAGCGCGTCTCGTTGTGGTTGTCGTTGGTGAGCTGCCCGAGCCGGCTCACCAGGTTGATCGCGGTGTTGAATTCCCGCTCCGTGAGACGCACCTCGCGGGCGAATGCATGCAGATGGCGGATCAGCGACTGCAGGACCTGCCGCGTGCGCGGGTCGGCGACCTGGCCGGTCTCGCTCAACACCGCCTCGGTAACCTGCTCTTCCCGCTCGATGATCATGCCGGTCGTCCTCGCCGCGTGTGCTGCGGCCGCCCGTGGAGAGCCTCGAGTATACCGGTTCCCTCCTGGGTGCCCGGCCTTGCCCGCGCGATGGCGGCCCCGCCTCGGACACTGTCAGCGCTGCTACCCGTGCACGCCTGGCGGCGGCGAAAACACGCTCAAGGGCGGCAAAGGTCCCGGATATCTCTCGATCTGCACCAGGCAGCTGTTGGCGGAAGGTCCCTGGGCCAGCGAAGAAGTGCCGACATCGTTGGTCACGGCATTGGGATTGCCGTGAATCTCCAGACTCAGCGGATCGGCGGGATCGAGCATGTCGTACCAGGCTCCCGTGGAGATCTGCACGACCCCGCGCCGCAGCGCATCCGAGAGCTGCGCGCCGGCAAGAAATGCTCCGCGGTCGTTGAATACCCGCACGATATCCCCGTCACGAATGCCGCGTTCCGCGGCGTCGGCGGGATGGATTCGCATGGGCTCCCGGCCGCGAATCTTCGACTCCTGGCTGCTGATGCCATGGTCGAGCTGGCTGTGCAGCCGCGTGCGCGGTTGATTGGACATCAGGTGCAGGGGAAAGCGCCGGGCACGCGGGCTGCCGAGCCATTCCTGCTTCTCATACCAGGCCGGATGGCCGAGGCAGTCCGCATAACCGAAGCCGGCGATGGTCGCGGAGAAGATCTCGATCTTGCCGGAGGGGGTCCGCAACGGGTGCGCCTGTGGATCGGCGCGAAACCGCTCCAGCACCGGGACCCGGTCCTTCAGCATCGGCCGCAGATCCAGCGGCGGCCCTGCGCGAAACGCCTGGAAATCCGGCAGCGCGATGCCGGCGGCCTCGGCGCTCTTGCGCGTGACGTCCCACAGATGCTCGACCCACTGGCGCGCATCGCGTCCCTCGGTGAACTGCGGGCCGAAGCCGAGCCGCCGGGCAAGCTCAGAGAAGATGGCATAGTCGTCGCGCGCCTCCCGGTAAGGCTCCAGGGCACGCGCCATCGGTGTCAGCCAATGATCCATGCTGCCGCCGGCGAAATCCTCGCGCTCCAGCGGAGTCGTGCAAGGCAACACGATGTCCGCCATCCGTGCGGTCGTGGTCCAGTTGATCTCGTGCGTGACGATGGCCTTCGGTTGCGACCACGCGCGCCGCAGCCGATTGATGTCCTGGTGATGATGAAACGGGTTGCCGCCGACCCAGTAGACGAGGTCGATCTGCGGAAAGGTGAGCGTTCGCCCATTGTAGGTGCAGGTGCCGCCGGGTCGCTCCAGCATTTCCGTCACTCGCGCGACCGGGATGAAATCCCGGACGGGATTGGGCTGCTGGGGAATGGTGCCCACCGGGAAAGGCAGGTAGCGGCGCTGCATGGTGTTCATCTTGCTGACGCCGGCGCCCATCAGCACTCCGCCGCCCGGGAGCCCGATGTGCCCGAGTGCCGCCCCCAGCGCCCAGGCCGCCCAGTAGGTCTGCTCGCCATGCTCGGCCCGCTGCAAGGAGAAAGTCACACCGAGCAGGCAACGCTCCCTGGCCATGAGCCGGGCGAGCTCGCGGATCTGCTGCTCCGGAACCTCCGACAGCGCGGCAGCCCATGCCGCGCTCTTCACCTGGCCGTCGCTGCGGCCGGTCAGGTACTCCGCAAACCGCTCGAAGCCGGTGCAGTACCGGCCGACGAAGTCCCGGTCGTACAGCTCCTCCTCGATCAGCGTGTGGATCATGCCGAGCATGATGGCGACATCGCTGTTGGGTCTGCAGGGAATCCAACGTGGCGCCACGCTCGCGAGCACGTCGTCCCGGATGGGGCTGATGTTGACGATGTCGATGCCGGCTTCGGCCAGCGCGGCGAAATGGGCTGCGGCGTCGTGATAGCCGATGCCGCCGGGATTGACCTGCATGTTGCGCGCAGCCGCGCCGCCGAAGAACACGATCCGCCGGCAGTGCTCGGCAATCTCCTGCGTGCTCGGAGCCTGCATTCCCGCGGAGTAGGCACTCATCCCCAGCACGTGAGGAATCAATACCTCGGCGGCCGCCAGGGAATAGGAGTCCTTCGAATCGGTGTACCCGCCGAACATCTGCATGAAGCGATGGATCTGTCCCTGGGCATGATGGAAGCGACCCGCGCTCGCCCAGCCATAGGAGCCCGCATAGATCGCCCGGTTGCCGCCCGCGGAACGCGCTTCGGTCAACGCATCGGCAACGATGTCGAGTGCCTCCTCCCACGACACCTCGACGAACGGCTCACGGCCACGCATCGTGGTATCGCTGGCGCGACGGTGTTGGTAGTACCCGAGGCGCACCGCCGGCCGTGCGACGCGGCACCTCGCATCCTGGGAGTCCCCCAGCGATCGCCCGATCGGCGATGGCTCGTGATCCTGCGGCGTCGGATTGACGCTGACCGCACCGTCAGCGCCACGACCGACGAGATAGTTACCCCAATGTGTGGCGGTCAGCCGTGCGACCATGGCAATCGTCTCTCCTTACGGGCTTCGCCCGATCTCCTCACGGGGTTCGGGCCGCAGCCCGAGCTCCGTCCGTATAGTGCTAGACGCTGTGGTCGAGCTGGCGGCGCAGGGCCTCGAACGCCTGCGGCCAGAAGCGGCGGTACTGCGCGATCCACCGATCCACTTCCTGCAGAGCCTGCGGTCGCAACGCGTAGACCCGCCGCTGGGCCTGCGCCCGCACCTCGACCAGCTTCGCCTTGCGTAGCACCTTCAGATGTTGCGACACCGAAGGCTGGCTCATGTTCGGAAACGCGCTGACGAAGTCCCCTGCGGTGCGCTCCCCGCCAGCGAGCATGGCCAGCATGTTGCGCCGGGTCGGGTCCGCAATGGCAGCGAAGATATCCATAAGTCTTACCTTATATAAGTTCTTACCTATTATCAAGGCGAGCGTAAGCCGCATGCCCTGTGGCACGATTCCCGCGCAGACAATTCAATCAGGGGGAGCATCGTGAGACTCACAACAGCTATCGTCGGCGCAATCGTCATGGCACTCACCGGAGTCGCTTTCGTGCAAGCTCAGCCCCCGGCGCACTCCTCCGCGCCCCCCCCTCGTGCCGCTGGAATTCCGCCGACCGCGGCTCCCGATCAGGCCGCGCTCCTGCACAGCGACGATCCCAAGCTCGCCGCGAACAAGAAGCTGGTGTTCGACATGTGGCGCGCGATCATTCAGGGCGCCCACACCGAGCTCGCTCCGCAGTACTTCACCGAAAGCTACATTCAGCACAACCCGAATGTGGCGACCGGGCGCGATGCGATGGTCGCGTACATGCGGCAGACGCGGCCCGTCCGGCCGATCCAGCCGAAGATCACGTTTCCGGTCATCGCGATCATGGCCGAGGGCGACCTGGTGATGGTGGCCACCGTCAGCCACCAGGACGATCCGGAGAATCCTGGCCACAAGTACGCCGGCACGCACTTCGACCTTTTCAGGATCGAGAACGGCAAGATTGCCGAGCACTGGGACAGCGTGCCGAAGGACCCCAACGCCCTCCACTACGATCCGAACACTCAGAACAAGCCCTGAACCGGCGGACGTGGGGCCTATCCACGATATGGTCGCGCAAGCGATCCGCAGCGCGGTCAAAACCGACATCGGTGCGTGAGCGTATCGATTCCCCGCCCCGCATCGCGCTTAGAATTTCATTCCCCGGCCACTACCGCCGGGCACGGTCTTCAGCATTGGAGGGAGGAGGTCCTTATGCGCTGGTACATCCTGGCTGCGATGGCGGTGATCATCATGCCCCTGGCGTACGCGCAGGGCCCCGCGCGAGAGCCCGCCGGAGAGCATCCGCAACGGCCTCCGCTGTTCTTCAAAGAAGACTGGCAACAGAGCGCCAAAGGCGGTGAGCACCCGGTGTTTCCCGACTCCGTCGGCAACACGTCTCTGGAGCTGAAGCAATATGTGCCTTCCGGGCAGCTGCAGATGACGGGCAAGGCCGGCGATGAAAGCAATCCCGTCCACGTGTGGACGGGACTGTGCACGACCCCGTGCGCGTTCGCCTTGCGCGACAAGACACACTTTGCCGACCTGAGCGGCATGGCGCGGGTCCGGCTGAGCACCAAGATATCCGGCTTCCACAAGGTGCGACCCATCGTGAAACTGGCCGATGGCACCTGGCTCGTCGGCGACCACACCGAGGGCGGGAGCTCGCGCGACTGGCTGGTGAGTGAGATCTCATACGGCGATCTGCGCTGGATCAAACTCGACATCGCCCGCGTGGTGACCGTCGGAACCTTTGTCGATAAAGTCGATCTGAGCAAGGTCGATGAGATCGGCTTCGCCGACCTCATGCCCAGCAGCGGTCACGGGCCCGGCGGCTGGTCCGACGTTGCGCAGATCGAGGTGTTCGGCAAGCCCGTGGCGCGTACAGAACAGAAGGAGACACGATGAACCGGCGAGCGCTGCTTCCAGCCCTGGTGATTGCTTTCTTGAATGTGAGCGCTTGCGCCTCCACTGCTACCGCCCCGGTAATCGCCCTACCCAACGGCTACTACCTCGAGCCGACGAAGTCAGGAGGTTTGTCTCTCGACAGGGGGCACGGTCACTCGGTGGTTCCCGGACCAGTGGCTGCGTACACCGTCGTTCGGCAAGTCGTGACGGGAGCGCTCGGTGAACCGCCGCCGTTGAATCGCCACTACACCAACGATCTGCCCTACAAGGGCGGTGCCGACACGCGCTACTTCGTGTTGGATACCAGGTCCGGCAAGCTCGACACGGGACTGGACGAGGCGGCGTGGAAGATGCGGCTGACCGCGCTCGAGCTCCCCTCCCCGGTCGAGCTGCACTCGCCGATCTTCCCCGAGTAATCGCCCTTTCAGGCGTCCCTGCGGTTGCGCTCCTGGAGGATGCGGCGCACTTCCTCCAGGGTAGGCGCGCCGCCGCCCCGCGCCATTGCCTGTAACCGCTGATGCTCCTCCCGCGTATTGACGCGCGGGAAAGGCACGTCCGGAACCGTTACGCCCAGAAACCTACACAACGGTTCCCACCCCTGTGCCACGTCGAACACCAGCAGACGCTCGGGGGAGATCTCCCGCTGAACCGCGGCGGAGTGGCTTTCCGGTCCGCCCCAGACCGGCTCCGATGAGTCTCAGTGCCACAGCTCCCCCCTTTCCGGACCCGCGATGCTTACAAAGCCCGGGTCCGAAACCCGCGCAGCGCGGCCAGCAGAGTAGCTATCACATACCCCACGGCCCACACAACCATCGCCGCACTCGGAACGGCGGCCGAGGAGAACGGCCCCGGCAACTGCTGCACCAGCGGAGACTGTAGCCGGTGCGCTGCGAGGCGCCACATCGCATCGACGGGACTCACCAGACTGATCGCCGTGCCGATATAGCGGGCGGCATCGCTTCCCAGGAGCGCGCCGATCGTCTCGATCCAACCGCCGATGAAGGCGATCGCGTAGAACCCGAAAACGACGATGGCGTTGGTGATGGTTGTCATGCGTGTCCCACCCGCGATCGACAAGGTCAACAGCGTCGCGGCGCCCAGCAAGAGCACCGGCAGTGCCGTGGCCAGGTGAGGCGGCACGAATCCCGTGAACAGCCTCACCAGCAGCACCACGCCCAATGTGACGAGCAGCAGATAGCCTGTCGCCATCCCCAGGAACGCGAGCCACTTGCCGAGCACGATCGTCGAGCGGCTGACCGGCTTCGAGGCGATGGTCTGGATGACTCCCGAGTCGATCTCCCCCGACAGCGAATCCACGGGCAACAGCACCGAGAAGGCGAGCGCCAGGAAGTTGGCGACATAGAGTCCGGCCAGCGTGAGGGTCTCGAGCTGCGCCTGGCGGATGAAAGCCGGGCGCGGGACAGCCCCCGGACCGAACCGATACAGGAAGTACACGGAGGTCCCGAAGACGACCAGCAGCAGCAGCGCACAGATGAGGCTCGCCAGCGTGATGCGCATGCGCCGCGCCTCGATCCATGTCAGATGGATGATCGTCAGCAGACCTTGCAAAGACTCATCCCGGCCGTTGGCCGTCACCCATGATTTCCACGAACCACTCCTCGAGCGAGCGGCGCCGGGAGCGCAGCTCATAGAGGCTCAGGCCCCGCCCGACGAGCCAGGCGGCGAGCTTCGGGAGCACGCTCTCGTCGCTGACGCGCATGCGCAAAAGCTCCCGCGTGCGCGTGATCGCACTGCCGAACTGCGCAAGGCCGGCGAGGGTTGCCGGATCGAGCGGCGCCACTCTCAGCTCCACTGCAATATCCCCGACGGACTGCGCCAACGACAGCTCGCGAACTACGCGACCCTCACGCACGAATACCACACGGTCGCAAGTGGCCTCCACTTCTCCCAACAGGTGCGAGTTGAGGAACACGGTCGTGCCGCGATCACGCAGCTCCTGGATGATATCGCGCACCAGGAGTCTGCCCAGCGGGTCCAGGCCGGAAGTCGGCTCATCGAGAAACACCAGCTCCGGGTCGTTGATCAGGGCCTGCGCCAGCCCCACGCGCTGCGTCATTCCCTTGCTGTACTCACGCAGGGGTCGGCCCTCTGCATCCGTCAGATCGACGCGCACCAGAAGCTCATCGATACGCCGTTCGAGCACCGCCCCGCGCATGCCGTGCAGCTTGCCGTGAAAGCGCAGCAGCTCCCGCCCGGTGAGGCAACTGTGAAAACGAAAGTGCTCCGGAAGAAAGCCGATCCGGGCTCTCGCCCGGCGCTCCCCGAGCGGCGCGCCGAGCACCTCGCCGGTCCCCCCGCCAGGCTCGAGCAGCCCCAGCAGTAGCTTCAGGGAGGTGGTCTTGCCCGCCCCGTTCGGCCCGAGGAATCCGAAGATCTCCCCCCGCCCGATGCTGAGCGACAGGTCGGCCACCGCCACGGTCGCGCCGAACTGCCGCCGCAAGGACCTCGTCTGGACTACCGCTTCCGACACGCGCCTCTCCTCTACTGGAGCGTCTGCGCCATCTCCAGCAGCTGCTCCGAGCTCAGGCTCCCGCTCAGCGCAAACACGCGGCTCCCATCCGACCACAACACAACAGCGCCGGCCTTGCCCTGCCGCCTGCCGCCAGCCGGCCTCGCTCCTTCGAGCAGCAGACCCGAGCCGCCCTGCACGCTCACCTGTCGGAAGGAAGCCACGTTGGCAGGAATGGGCACGACCAGCGTGGAGCGCCAATCGATGCTCTGTGCAAAGCGATAGGCATCGTTGCGTGACAATCCCATGATCCGCAGGCCGATCTCCGCCAGGGCCGGCAAGTCCGTCCCGGCCGGGAAGTCCACCTGCGGGCTCGGCGATTGCACCAGCTGTACAGTCTGTCCCTCGTGGCGCCAGGTTACTGTGACTGCCGATGAAGTGCGCACGGTTGCAGAGCGGCCATCGATTCCCTGCGGCACGGCGACGTCGTTGATGTTCAGCGACGCCAGTATCTGCGCAAGGCGGGCCGTATTCGCCGTGATCCGCGCGGAAGTCGGCCCGGACACGGACACTGCGGGGGCCTCTATGTTCCACCCGACTGGCATCCACGAGGGCAGATCGACATGGAAGCCCGTGGCGGCGCCCGCGGCAGCGGGTGTTGGATACGAAGTCGGCGGACCGGCCTTCTCCAACACCTGCACATGATCAGAGAGCAGCCCGCGCAAATCCAGGCCGCTGTCGCGCAACTGTTGCAACGACCCGGAATCCACCGGCAGGGCTGCGAAATGCACCACGCGGAACATATCCAGGAATGCCGTCGCCGCCGCACGCACCGATGGAACGGCAAACGCGCCGGCCAACGCGAGGCAGGCGACAATGGCCGCCGCGAGCCGCATCAGACGTGGCGGCCCCGCCGCGGCCTGCGCTTTCTGCTGCAGCAGCGAGGCGCGCAACGTGCGCTTGAAGTCCTCCGGCGGCGGGCGACGCAGACAGTAGAGCGTTTGTTCGTCCATAGCACTCATGGCATTCTCCTCTTGCGCGAGCGTTGCTCGCTCAGCGTCGATCCGGGGCTACCGCTTCCGCGTTCGCCCGTGCGACGCATGCGTCGCACCCTCTTGCGCGAGCGTTGCTCGCTCAGCGTCGATCCGGGGCTACCGCTTCCGCGTTCGCCCGTGCAACGCATGCGCCCTCACCAGCGATCGCGCAGCAGCTGCACGGTGCGGTGCAAAATCGTGCCCACGTTCGACTCGCTCAGGCCGGTGACACTGGCAATCTCTCTGTTGTTGGCCCCCGCGCCGTACTTCAGCGCGAGCAGCTCCTGCTCCCGCATTGGGAGCGTCGGAATCAGGTCGCGGAGCCTGGCGACATCGGAGGCCCGCTCGTGCTCGGCCTCCGGCACGCCCTCGGCAGGACGTTCTTCCAGCTCCTCGAGCGGGGCATATTCCCGGGCCAGGCGCAGATGGTCGATGACCACGTTGTGCGCGATGCGCAGCAGCCAAGTCGCGAACCCGGCCAGCTCGCGCCGGTAGCGATGACGGGCGCGCCAGGCCTTTTCGAAGGTCCGGGAGGTCAACTCCTGGATATCCGCCTCGTTGTCCAGGCGATAACAGAAATAGTTGTACACACGAGGCAGCTGCTCCGTGAACACCGCGTTCCAATCCGGCTCGGTCGCGGAGCTGCGCCACATCATTCGCCCGGTTACCCCTGCATCCAGTCCCATGTCCAGATATACGAACGAGCCGCTCACGTATCACAATAACGTACCCCCATTTCGAGGAGGCGAAAAGCCATGCACACCCTGCTGAGCGCGTACAAAACCGTCGGCGAACGCCGCTACCGCGAGATCTCAGGCCTGTACTGGGAGGATTTCGAGCCGGGAGACGTCTTCGAGCATCGGCCAGGGCGCACCGTTCTCGACGTCGACAACGTCTACTTCAGCCTGCTCACTCTGAACAGCCAGCCGGTCCACTTCGACTCGGCGTATGCGGCGCACACGGAATGGAAGAAGCTGCTGGTGGACTCGACGTTCACACTGGCATTGCTCACCGGGATGAGCGTGCGCACCGTGAGCGCCAAGGTCGTCGCGAACCTCGGCTGGGATAAGGTAAAGGCGACACATCCGGTCTTTGCCGGCGACACGCTGTATGCCGAGAGTACGGTGCTGCACAAGCGAGAGTCCAAGAGCCGCCCGACGCAGGGTATCGTCACGGTCGCCACGCGCGGGGTGAACCAGGACAATGTCGAAGTGATGAGCTTCGAGCGCACCATGCTCATCCATCGTCGCGGCCACTCGCCCGAAGGGGCGGCCAACTATTAGAGTTTGGTATCCTTGCAGTGCGAAGATGAGACGTACGCAGAATGAATGAGATGGTCGTTCCGGCTCCCGATTTGAGCCGCCAGGGGCGGCGCGGCGCCAAGCCCAAAGGCGCCATCCAGGTAGGCTCGGAAGCTCATTTGCGGCTGTTCTGTCTGGAGCTGCTGGAGACTCACGATCCCTACGAGCCCGCGGTCATCGATTGGCCGCCGCTCGACGAGCGCACGCGCCAGCGCATCGTCTCGCTGCCCATCTGGGACATGGCGGTGCAGACCGAAGGTCGGGCCGGACTGCATGTGCGCACATTCGCACAGCGAAGCTGCGGGGGCCTGCTGAAGGAGGCCCTCGAGATGAACGCCTTCGAGGAAAGTCGCCACAAGCGTGTACTCCACAATATGGTCGAGGCCTACGGCATCGAGCTGCGACCTGAGCCGCGGTACAAGATACCGCGCGACGCCGAGTGGGCCTTCATGGTGACCGGATATTCGGAGTGCATCGACAGCTTCTTCGGTTTCGGACTGTTCGATCTGGCGAAGTCCTCCGGTTTTTTCCCCCAGGAGCTCGTGCAGACCTTCGAGCCGGTGATGCGCGAGGAAGGGCGGCACATCCTGTTCTTCGTGAACTGGGTAGCGTGGTGGCGACGAAACATGCCCTGGTGGCGGCGGCCCTGGTTCGAGATGAAAGTGCTGGGTGTGTGGATATACCTCATCTGGGAGCGCATCAGAGCCGCCAGGAAAATCGAGGGCCGGGACGATGCCGCCGCGGATCACAACTTCACCTACAGCGGCTCGCGCGAGCTCCACCTCGATGTCAGGTTCAAGCAGCTCGCGCAGATCTGCCTGCAGGAGAACGACCGCCGCCTGGCGCCTTACGATCCACGCCTCATCCGCCCGAAGCTCGTCTCTGCAGCGATCCGTCTTACCCTACGGTTCATGCGCGACGCGCCTGCCAGAGCGTAGAGCGCCAGGAGCACCCGATGAGCAGCGCACCCGAGGCAGAGCCAGGCGTCATCCGGATCCGCTCGCACCACTGCGTCGCGGTCACCATCGACAGGCTCCAGGGGTTGCTGAAGCAACGGGGTCTCCTGATCTTCGCGCACATCGACTTCAGCGGCGATGCAGCCCGGGCGGGCCTGCAGATGCGCGCCGAGCAGCTGCTCATCTTCGGCAATCCCAAGGCGGGAACACCCCTGATGGTCGCCGTGCCGACGGCCGGCCTCGATCTGCCGCTCAAGGCGCTCGTATGGGAGGACGGGGACGGCGGCACCTGGATCGCCTACAACGATCCGCAGTACCTCATTCGAAGGCACGGCCTTGCGCCGGCCCTCGGCGCAAATCTCGCGGCGGTCGTGCCGTTGCTCGAGCAGGCGGCACGACCCTACGAGAATCCAAGATAGACGCTGCGGGGGGTGCCGGCTGCGAGTTCTCGATCACGCAGTCCTCGGCAACCCGCTCCGCGAGGGGCGCCGGATCGCGCCGCCGGTCTGCATGAGCTGGATGATCTGCTGGAAGCGCGCTTGCGCCAGGACATCGAGCGCGGCGAGTTGCAATCGGACATCGAGCCAGCGGCTCTGGCGCGTGTCCTGTGCGGCGTCATGAACTCATTGGCACTGCGTGCCCGTGCCGGCGACTCTCGCGCAACACTCGAAGCCACCGCCGAGGCAGCCGTGCGCTTGGCGTGCGGATCGTCCTAACTGTCGCACAGCCGTTCGAAATCGGCTGCTTCGACCGGACCGCTGAACAGATATCCCTGCCAGGTAGAGCAGCCGCTGCTCTTCAGAAACTCGCTCTGCGCCTCGCTCTCCACGCCCTCGGCGATGACCGATACGCCGAGGGCGCGAGCCATGGTGATGATCGTGCGCACGACCACCGCATCGTTGGGACTATCGGGCAGCTTGCGCACGTGCGACTGATCGATTTTCAACTGCTTCAGCGGCAGCCGCGGGAGGTTCGACAGCGAGCACAGCCCGGTGCCGAAATCATCCAGGGCAAAGCCGACGCCAAGCTGTCTCAAGGCTTGCATCTTGCCGACAGTGTCCTCGATATCGGCGAGCACGAGGCTTTCGGTCAGCTCGAGCATCAGAGAATGCGGCGGGGCGCCCGCGTCGTGGAGCGCCCGGCGAACCTGATCCACGAAATCGGCCTGGCGGAACTGCAGCGCGCTGATGTTGACGGCCACCTGCAGATCGCTCGTCCGCGGATCCGCGGCCCAGATCCGGAGCTGCGCGCACGCACTCTCAAGCACCCACTGGCCGATAGCGAGGATGAGCCCGGTCTCCTCGGCCAACGAGATGAACTGTCCGGGTAGCACCACGCCGTGCTCGGGACGCACCCATCGCAACAGCGCCTCCGCACCGACGATGCCACGCGAGGCATCGACCTGGGGCTGATAGTGAAGCGCAAACTGCCGCTCCTGAATCGCGCGCCGCAGCGCCGACTCCAGGCTCGCCCGCCCGGCAAGCGAGGCTTGCATGGCCGGATCGAAGAAACGCAGCGTGTTGCGTCCGGCGGACTTCGCCTGGTACATGGCGATGTCGGCTTGCTTCAGCAACTCTTCCACGGCGGTGTCCGCCTCGCTGAACAGCGCGACACCGATGCTCGGGGTACTGTGATGGACGCGCCCGTCCAGCATGTAGGGCCGGTTGAGCGACAGCAGGATCTGCTCGCCCACTTTCTTGGCCTGTCCGGCGGCTTCCTCCGCAGATTCGCTCAGCTCCTCGAGCATGACGACGAACTCGTCCCCGCCGAGGCGCGCGATGGTGTCGCCGTCGCGCACGGCGGAGGTCAGTCGTTGTGCGACCTTGCACAACAGCCGGTCGCCCACGTCGTGGCCGATGGTGTCGTTGAGGATCTTGAAGTTGTCCAGGTCGATGAACAACAGCGCGCCCCTGCGACGGGTGTGGGCGCTGTTGCGCAGAGCCTGCTGCAGGCGGTCCATCAGCCGGCGCCGATTGGGCAGCTGCGTGAGCGCATCGTAGTAGGCGAGCTGCTCGATCCTCTGCTCCGCCGCCTTGCGGGCGGTGATGTCGGTCATCGTGACCACGTAATGGCTGGTGTTCCCTTCGGGGTCCTTCACAGCCGTGATATTGGTCCACGCCGGATATCGCTCACCGCTCTTGCGACGATTGCAGACCTCTCCTTGCCACGACCCCTCGCGTGCGATGGCATCGAGAACGACGTTTCCGTCGGTGGCCCTTTCGTGACCGGCTTGCAGCAAGCGCAGCGTCTTGCCGACCGCATCCTCGCTGGCATAGCCGGTAATCGCCGTAAATGCCCGATTGACTTTCAAAACCGCGTTCCGGGCATCGGTGATAACGATGCCTTCCTGCGCTTCGAATGCCACCGCGCGCAACTGCGCGTCGTGCAGTGCGTTTTCGAGCTGCTCGAGGCGCGCACGCTCGACGCGCGCCCGAACCGTGGTGATCGCAGAGGTCAGCTCCCCTGCCAGCTCGTTGAGGATGGCCGTCTCGTCTGCACCGAACGCATCGGCATCGTCGGCGTAGAGGTGCAGCACACCAAAGGTCTCAACGCCGACGCTCACCGGCAAGCTGACCTGGATCTGAAGCTCCGTGTCCGCCCCCGCACTGGCCAGCACCTGTCTCTGCGGGTCGACCGCCGCCGACTGGAACACGGCACGGCGGTAGCCGCACTCC
>Ga0207707_10001291_pt1 | contig 23352 bp, 22 predicted proteins | sample KBSC83BmetaG_FD_184336 | JGI IMG/M metagenome (GOLD analysis project Ga0207707, IMG submission 184336) | Corn rhizosphere microbial communities from Kellogg Biological Station, Michigan, USA - KBS C8-3B metaG (SPAdes) (version 2) | ecosystem: Host-associated > Plants > Roots > Rhizosphere ...
GTGGTTTTGAAAAAGTTCTTAAGCATAGAAAAAGATGCGTTCATGAGCACTGCCAAATGATATGCCAGATAAGCATATAATTGATTTACAATAAATTAACAATGCTAATGCAGAAACCACAATGTCCTTTGTGATACAGGAGTTGTCCGATTTTGATACAGTTCCGTGAAGGCTGTCTGGTAAAATGAAAAGACCTTGTATAAAGCCAGAGGTTCCTATTCTATTTACCGGATAAATATCATTCAACTTCAATTCGGGGGAAATATTCAAAATACTCGTGAGAATCAAGGTCCCGATGTAGCATTAGATACTTCAGTATGTTGGAAATGTGTTCTTCCATCCTTCATTCTGCGCGAAGGCTCTCAACAGGATTTGCCCTGGACGCTTTGAGCGTTTGGAAACCAATGGTCAGCATGGCTATTGCAATGGATAGCAGTCCCGCGACCGGGAATATCCACCAGCTTAAGGGAGCGCGATAAACATAACCCTGCAGCCAGTGGTTTAAAAAATACCAGCCTATGGGAATGGCTATGACAAATGCCAGGGCGATAAGCTTCAGAAAATCTCCGGATAAAAGGCCCGTGATCGTCGCCAGCGAAGCCCCCAACACTTTGCGGACGCCGATTTCTTTGCGTCGTTGTTCCAATACAAGCGATACGATGGCAAAGAGTCCCAGGCAGGATAAGATGATGGCAACGGCCGCTGCCGAGAAAAATATAGAGGACAACCTTTGCTCTCTTGCATACCAGCGACGCGTATTTTCCGTAAGATAAGTGGGGATAGCGGTATCGTCTGGTTCAATTTCTTTGTATGCAGCCTTCACCAGACCCATCGCCTGCAGAGGATTGGCGGTTTTTACTTTTACCAGGATGTATCTGAGGGAACCATCTGTACTCATCAGGAATGCGAAGGGCGCTGCTTTCTCGTACATCGAATAAAAATGGATGTCGGGAACAATTCCAATGATATTCCATCTGGGTTTCGCGCTATCGGCATAAAAACTCAGTCCTACGACATTTTTTTCCCCCAGTTGTTTCGCCAGGCTTTCTGTAATCACCACATTGGTTAACAAAGAAGAAGTATCAGAAGTGAAAGACCGGCTGAAATCCCTGCCTGCGACCGGTTTGATGCCCATGGTTGAAAAAAAATCGTAGTCAACGGAAAGCACATCGGTTTCTATGGTCCTGCCGTTATAAAGGAAGCCCCAGGTCCATTTGCTGATACCGTTATCCGCTCCGATCCCGATATTGGCAGAACTGCCCGTAATACTAATCACCTGCGGCTGGTTGTATAACCGCTCTCTTAACTGTTCGATATTTTTCCGCGCATTTTCCTGCTTCTTCACCGGGATGCTGATCACCGATTCCTGCTGAAATCCAAGGGGTGCAGTCCGCAGAAATTGAAATTGCTTATAAATTACAATGGTACTGCATATCAGCAGGCAGGAAAGAATAAACTGAAAAGTAATGAGACCATTGCGCAATCCACCGGAACGATTTATGGATAGTTTTCCTTTCAATACGTTTACCGGATTGAACCGGGAAACCATCCACGCAGGATAACCTCCGGCAAGGAAGGATACTATCAGCATGCCTCCGATCAGCATCCCGGTCACGGCCGGATTAATTAATTCCGTTATTTTCAACTTCTCCGTAAACAGATCATTGAACGGGCCGAGCACAGCAGCAGTGATCACAATTCCAAGAACTAAGGAGACGCAGCAGAGCAAAAAACTTTCAGCCCAGAACTGAAAAAAGATCTGCTTTTTACCTGCCCCGACGGTTTTGCGGATTCCCACTTCTTTGGCCCGCGTAAAAGCCCGGGCCACATTCAGGTTGATGAAATTGAAATTTGCAATCGTCAGGATGACGAGGGCAATTAATATAAGTATATAGAGATAGGTTTTACTGATGGAAGGTCCAAAGGCAAGCGCTTCATCAAAATGCGCGGATGCAAAGGGCTCTAATTTCCAGGCATAGCGGTCTCCGTTATTGTCCCGGAGATATCCCTTCTGTTTCATGTTATCCTCATCGGCCACATGGTATTTCTTCACAATATTCCGCAATCCATTTTCCACCTGCTGCTGTGAATATCCTGGAGCTGTTTGCACAAACACAATGTGGTTTTGGCTGTTCCAGGCATCTTTCAACCGGGCATAATCTCCGTTGATCTCCATCCTGGCCAGGATATCATAATCGATGGAAGAATTTTCCGGGGCGTTCTCTATAACAGCCGATACCAGCAGATCATGCCAGTCCCCATTCACCTTCACCTTCACCAGCTTTCCAACCGGATCTTCTTTTCCAAACACAGCGTCTGCGGTTGATTTGCTCAGTACAACATTGGATGTACTGGAAAGCGGGTTTACCTTCTCACCGGAATGTATCGGAAAGGAAAACATACTGAAGAAATCGTTATCCACCAGTTTAGTTTCCTTATCGACCTCTTTATTTTTGTAGCGGATACCGACACCGGCCCATAACATGCCGGTGGTTCTCACTATCCCCGGCACCTGTGATTTCAGGGTCGGCGCTGCCGGATAGCTCATCCCGGAGGCTTTCTCGTCCCCGTCAGGGGCATGGCCCAGCCCGTAAACTTCAAAAAGTGAAGATCCATTCTTGTGAAATGCATCGAAGGAAAACTCGTGATGCACCATCAGCATGAGCAATATGCTGCAGCCGAAAGCGACGGACAGGCCAAGCAGGTTAACCGCGGCGTTAAGCCGATGCTTGGTGAGGTTCCTCCACGCGACTAACAAATAATTGGAAAACATATGCATTCGGGGCCAAAAGATATGCCATTCGTGAATTGGGATAATAATCAATAAGATAGAAAATAACCGATCGCGTTATACCTGTTCGATTTCGGTACACTCGTGACCGTACTGTTCACTGATTACTCGTCCCTTCTTGGTTTGCCTGGAAAAAGGCCAGAACATTCTTTTCGAATTCTTCGCGGTGCTCGATCAGGGTTCCGTGGCCCGAATGCGGCACGATCCATAGCCAGGCTTTGGGAATGTGTTGCCAGATCAGCACGGTGTGCGGCACAGGGATCAGGTCGTGGTCGCCCCCAATCACGAGCGTGGGCGTCGTGATCCTGTCGAGATCCGTAGCCTTCCATTGCGGCTGGTACAGGTCGAGGTCGTTGTATTTGAGTAAGGACTTCTCTTTCGCCGTGAGCCCCGGCTGTGCGTGCATTTTCCGGGTGGTCTCCTCCATTTCGCGGATCAGGTCCGCCGGCAATGCCGTCGAATCCACGAATATATTGGTGCCCGTAATCGCCATCTTCTTCAGTTTCTCCGGGTGCCGCATTGCGATAGCCACTCCGTCGATGCCACCGTCGCTCCAGCCGATGAAATACACGGGTCCGGTGTGCAGCGAATCGAGCAGCGCATTGAAATCGTCGGCGATCATTTCGAAACTCAGAGAGTCACCCGGGTCGGCCGACTTGCCGTGCGCCCGCGTGTCGACCGCGATCACCTTGTAGTACTGCGCGAAAAAAGGAATGATACCCTGGAAGCTTTCGATCGACCCGCCGTTGCCATGCGCCAGCAGCAGCGGTTCGCCCGTTCCATACACTTCATAGTAGAGCTTCACGCCACGCGTGTTGCAGTAGTGTCCCGCCGCAGGGTTGTTGCCATAGGGGATCTGAGCAAAGGCGAAAGCAGGAATGAAAACCAGGATCAGGCTGATAAATCGCATGCATGGGAGTTTGCCTGAAGTTAAGAAACATCGGGAGGTTTTGCTTCCGTTTCGGATATGGGCCGGGTCTTTGGGTATTTCCGATCTATTTTCAAAACTCATCCAAAATCATTTTTTTGCTAACCGTCATTCCGGCGGTTGTACCCATTGCTACGGCATTTGCGACAGTCCGCATCTTTGTGGCATTATCGCCGATTGCAAATACCCCTTTAATGGAAGTTTCCTGGAAGTCGTCAATTTTTATATACCCTTCTTCCGTAAGATCACATCCCAACAATTCAGGAGTTTTACAACGTTGCTCAAAAGGGCTCGCTGCATAAACAGCCCTGATCGAACATTTGGAACCGTTTTTGAAAATTATATTCCGGAGATGCCCGTTGTGGTGCTCCATGCGCTCAATTTCCTCTTCAACAATCCCAATCTGATGCTGCTGAAGCTTCTCTCTCTGCCCGGGTGTTAATGCAGAAGCGCCATTGGTAAAAATGGTTAAATCCTTTGTCCAATTGGAAATCAGCCTGGTGAAATCGAAGGCAATTTCCCCATTGCCAAGAATACCTGTTTTCTCATATCGGACCTCATAGCCATGACAATAAGGGCAATGAATAACCGATATACCCCAGCATGCTGCTAACCCGTCAATGGCAGGCAGCATATCCTTTACACCTGTCGCAAAAATTAATTTCTTCGCTGCAAAGGACTCCCCTGATGCTACCTGAATTTGAAAGCCTTTCTCTGTTTTATTACCATTTACTGCCGTGCCATTGAAGATTGTAACTGTATCATACGCCCTAACTTCCAGATTAGCCAGGGCAGCAATTTCGGCCGGAGTTTTCCCATCATTTGTAAGAAAGTTGTGTGAATGGGGTGTTTGCAGGTTACATGGTTTCCCATCATCAATTATTAATACTTTTATCAAGGCCCTCCCAAGGGCCATAGCGGCGGCAAGACCTGAATAACTGCCTCCGACTATTATTACATCAAAAGTGCTGTTGCCTGTCATTGTGCTACATTGAAAGTCTGGTATTTTGTTACTTCGGGGTTAGACAGGTTAGCCAATGAATGACATTCATTTAATAAGGCCTTATTATCTGGCCTGTGTTTGCGCCAAACACCGCTTTCCGGAAACCAAATTCCAGTTGCTGCATAGTTACCGGAATATCACCCGGGAAGAACGGGAAATATTGCGGAGAGTTCTCAATAACAGTAGGGCTTACTGCATTAATGCGGACCCCATTTTCCAGTTCAATAGCTGCAGCCCGTACAAATCCTTCCACCGCTCCATTCGCTGTTGATGCATTGGCAAAGTTTTTTTGCGGATCGTGCGATAATGCACCGGTGATCAATGTAAATGATCCCTTTGGACTGATGTAATACTGTCCTATCAATACCAGGTTAATCTGCCCCATCATCTTTCCTTCCACTCCCTGCCGGAACTCTTTATCCTTCAGCTTTTTCCACGGACCTACGAAGGTCGGACCCGCTGTAGAAATAAGCGCATCAAAAGTACCAGCCTGCCTATACATATTTTCAATAGATTCTGTTGACGTAATATCTAACTCCAAATCGCATCCTGTGGAAGCGGCGGTGATTACTTCATGTTCTTTTTCAAATGCACTCCTTAGGTGTTTTCCCATGGTGCCTGATGCGCCAACGATGACAATTCTCATTTTCGTAAATTTTACAGGTTTATTTACACAAAAGTAAATTCACCGGGGGACTGTATAACAGGACGACGACGCAGTTGTACAGGACTTATTTAAAATTACGCCTGAACGCCTTAGGAGAATGACCCAGGTGCTTCTTAAAGAACCGGATAAAATACGAGCTGTCTTCATAACCGAGCTGGTCAGCAATATCTTTTACCTGGTTTGGAGTTGCTAATAAATATCTTTTTGCTTCCAGTATAATCTGCTCATTAATCATTTCTGAAGCTGTTTTGCCAATGGATGATTTCGTGATTTCATTTAGCTGGTACTGAGAAAGGTTCATCAGATCTGTGTACTGAGACACCTGTTTATATGTGGCAATATGCCTGTCCAGTAATTCCATAAATTCTTCAAACCGTTCCTGAGTGTAGGAGTTAGCAACAGTTGGTTCTCCTTTAGGACGCGGGCTCTGTCGAACAAATTCAATAAAAAAAATATCAAGGCTTGCTTTAATAATATCCCAATATCCTTCTTCTCTGGCTGTGAATTCATGCCACATTGAAGTCAGGATGGCCTGCAGTCTGTTAAAGCGACTTATTTCAATTTCGCAATAGTTTTTGTTGCCTGCCTTTCTTAACCGTTGGTTTGATAACTTGTTTTTAGGGTGATAAAATCCTGCATTAAATTCAACCAGGAATCCTGTGCACCCCGCTTTCAGTTCAAGCCGGTGTACCTGGCCGGGACGTATAAAAAAAACCGAGCTATCCAGTACCTGATATGCTGTAAAATCTATTTCATGACTGCCCTCTCCCTTTTTCAAGGCAAGTATAAAAAAGAAATCATGCCTGTGCAGATCATGTACCAGCGCATTTCCACCCATAATATCCTCCACCCTGCGTATTTTAAACTGTTCGGTGGAGGGTTGCTCCTGTTGATTTGAACTGAGCTGTCTTATGGGAATTTTTTTCATTTTGATTTCATTATGCTAATGGCTTTTAATGAAAATACCGCGACAAAATTATATTACAAAAACCATAAGCTTTCCCTCCCGGGGTTCGGTAGTCCGGTCAACCGCTGCATGGCATCAGGCTGGTTTCACCTACTGACAAAGCCGGTTACCCACATTGTTTTAGAGTTCCTGCAAAGACATAGCAGTCGCCTTCCCCGTTTATCAGATTAACTGGCAGTATTGCATTTTTGGCAGCCGGTCTCCGCCCTTTCCCAAATGCACAGATCCTTCCGGCAGCGGGAAAAATTCAATCTGCAAATCTTTCACAATAGTCTGTTTATCAATGATATATAATGTGGCACTCCGATTGGCTTAAGGGGTTGTACAAAATGTAAACCATGCTGAATAAAGCTGCTTTAAAATGTATTTTCACGGCCTGTACATTCATGCTTCTTGCCGTTCCGGCTGTTAATGGCGGAACGAAAAAGGCAGATTTCGAAGGAAAGGATAAGGCTCCTGTGAACAGGCATGTAAAAATATTTGTGAAAACCTATATCCGGAAAAACGGGAAAAATCTTCATAAAATAAGAAAGCGAAGCAGTTCTCCTTTTGTGATTATAGATTCTGTATTTAAACGATATGGTCTTCCCGCTCAATTAAAATATCTCGCCGTGGTTGAATCTGAATTGCAAACCAGAGCCGTTTCCAGGGTGGGTGCCGCCGGTCCCTGGCAGTTAATGCCTGCAACTGCCCGTATCCTGGGCCTGAAAATCAATTCCCATCATGACGAGCGGAAAGATTACTATAAAAGCACCCTGGCCGCCGCCAGGTATCTGAAAGACCTGCACGAAGAATTCGGCGACTGGCTGCTTGTTTTCGCGGCCTACAATAGCGGAGAGGGCACCGTTAATGCAGCCATCAAAAAGTCAGGAAGCAAAAATTTCTGGATGCTCCGCCCTTATCTTCCGGCGGAAACCAGGGAATATGTAGATAAGTATATCGCCACCTGCTTCTATTTTGAAGGCTTCTATAGTCCCGCATTATTATCCGGAACATATAATCCTCCATACCTGAACTCGTCAAAATCTCTGGTCCGCGTTCGCCCGGTAAAATTCACGGAAAATAAATTGGACCTGAAAAAAGCCGGGACGCGGGAAGAAAAATACAACCGGATACTGAGGGCGTCAGAAGAAGCGCTGGAACGATCAAATCGCCTGCTTCGGAATATCAAGTAAATAATCGTGACGGGCCGGTGTAGGAATAACTCTCTGTTCTTATACGAGTCCAAAATAGTACTTTTCATCAGATTTTGGCCATAGATTAACCGGTACAAAAAAAACACCATTTCCTACCATGATCACTACTTATGGTACCCGGAAAAATGAACACTATCTGGGGCGCATTCAGGCCGAGGTGTTGATGGAGGACTTATTTATATAGTTTACATCATGACCGCTTTAAACCGGGCAACGACCACTTCAACCGTCCAGTCAAATATGGAATGACTAAATTTATTTCAAAATCGCCATGGTATGTAAGCCGGTGTTTCCGACAAAGTTGCATCTGGATGCAGCTGAAATAGTAAGTGATTATTTTAAAAATGTCCCGGAGACAGATACTGTTTTAGTCGTAAATTCCTGTGCCCGGGGACAGGCAGTACCTGAAAGCGATCTTGATTTTGCGATACTGGTGAGTTCCGACACAACAGCAGCCCAAATAAATATTATTAATGAGGCCTGGCAGACTTTTTCCGGATCACAGCCTCCGATCTTAAAATATAAACAATCGAATTCTTATGCTCACCTGCATTTGGATATCATTGACGGGAATTACAAACCGGCAATCCTGGAACCTGGTGAGCCTGGTGATTCCTTTGAAATTGAAATTGGTAACCAGATCGTTTATTCAGCGCCTATGAATAATGCAGGACCTTATTTTCAGGAACTTCAGCATAAATGGTTGCCATACTACGATGAGGCATTGCGTTCCGTGCGGCTGGCTGCAATACAAAATGCGTGCAAATATGATTTAGACCATATTCCGTTACTAATAAAACGGGAATTGTATTTTCATGCATTTGACATATTGGCTAAGGCATTTCGGGAGTATCTGCAGGCTCTTTTTATTACACATCGCACTTATCCGATTGCATACAACAAATGGATTAAAGAACAAATTGTAAACTGGCTCGGAAAACCCAGACTGTATCAAAAACTTTTGCCGATTCTTTCGATAATTAATATTGAAAGCGATGAAATGAACAGAAAGGGAGAAATGCTTTTAGAATTATTAGACAATTTGGAATCTTACTAATTCAAAAGCTATTATTGCCAGATGAATAAGATTTACCAAAACCGGGATCGCTCGTTGCCGATACATCTGCATCCGGCAAAATCATTTTTACCTGGAAGGATAATAGCGGCAGAGGGCAGGCACTTTCTACCGATCTCGCCTTTGTAGCCTTTTACAGTGAAGAAAACAATATCTGTTGTTTTTAAGAAGTGATATTTCCATTATAACATCTTAAGTTTTCAAATTCAAGGCCATTATCTTCGGGTAACCATTCTACAGTGTTCAATACCATTATTCGCTGGCAAACCTATCAAATTGATCTGGAAGAAGAACGCATCAGGCTGTTATAAAACATCATTTGGCGATGGCTGCCTGAGGACGGGCTATCCGGCCAGACCTGCCGGATCCGAAAACCGGCCTGTCAGTTGAACCAAACTGCATAGCCCTGCCTTCTCAAATCCAGGGCAAGTTTTTTTTCCATTACCAGGGCCTGTTGTCTTGTCATCGACTTTAGATTTATATGATCGTAAAGGCTTGGACGTAAATATATCCCGTATTTCTGAACAATATTGGACGATAGCTTGTGGCCCTTCTTATTTACATATCCGGTTTTATGTTGCTTAAATCGTTCTGCCGGCGTCTTGCTGGTCATACCCACATAAAGACACTCGAGCACTCCATTAAATTGTGGATTAGCCGTTCGAAATCTCGTAGATTCTGTGAAGACTCGTTTTGACAGCTCCACAACATAAACCTGATATCTCATCTGTCAATAAAATTTTATTTACTATCAATAGCATTCTCTGCCTGGTAGTTCTTACCAGGAGAAGCTATCATAGAAAACGTTCTTTAAGCTCCGGAGTTGGCAGCATACAGCTATCCCGTTTGCCGAATATCTTATACCGGGATTTCGCGATCTGATCATAAAGAAAATCTCTAACCGGACGAGGGATTAATATAAAAACATAGAAAGCCTTCCAGACGCCACCAAGTTCTCTCAGCATTTTCAGGGCACCCGTGGATCTCAAATAGTATTTATTATCGCTTATCAATACAAAGGATTCAAATTCACTTTTTACCAGACCAAACCGCTTTAGCCGTTGCTGACCTTCCAATGATTGTAAGGAGGCAAATCTGAACTTTCCCTTTTTGTCTCTCTTTATTATAAAGCGGACCAGGCCGTTGCATAAATTGCAAACCCCGTCAAAGAGCATAATATTTTCAGATGCTTCATGCATCGTAAAGAATGTTTTCCAGCGCAGCATCCAAAAGAGGGTACCTAAATGTATACCCGGCTTTTAAGAGCTTTTCCGGAACCACCCAACGGCTTTTTAAGATCAACTCCGTTTCCGTTCTGACCATTCCGGCGCCTATCTGAAGCAACCAGGCCGGAGAGGGCAGGCCAAATCTGGTGTTGGTTTTCTCCCGAAATGTCTTCATCAGGATTTCGTTGGTGACCGGATTCGGTGCAGAACAATTATACACGCCACTTAATTCTTTGTGCTCCAGGACAAACAAAATAATATTGAAAACATCAGCGGCATGGATCCAGCTGAACATCTGCCGTCCATTGCCCTGTCTGCCACCCAGGCCAAATCGCACGAGATTCCGGTAGGGTTTAATGACACCCCCATTTTTTCCCAGTACAATCGCCATACGCAGGGCGACCTGCCTGGTTTGTTTGAATTTAAAATCAAAGAATGCCTTTTCCCATTGGGTTGCTACATCTACTGAAAATCCTTTTCCAATCTCTCCCTGATCCTCTGTCATCGGCCTATCTTCCGCATGACGGTAAATTGTGGCGGTACTGGAATTGATCCAAAGTTCCGGAGGGTTTTCGCATTTTTTTATCGCCTCACCCAGGATCCGGGTTGTTTCAGTCCTGGATCTTAGTATTTCCGCTTTGTTCCTTGCATTATACCGGCAGTCAACCGACTTACCGGCCAGGTTAACAAGCATATCAGCGTTCTCCAGTGCATGTATGATTCCCTGCACATTGGCCCATTGAACATTGCCGGCGCTGCGGGATATAACAAGCACCTCATACCCCATCTTTGCAAATTCATTTGCCAGATAGTTTCCGATAAAGCCCGTTCCGCCGGCAATGACAATTTTCCTTTTCATGATTCCTATTTGTTGCTGTTAGCCGGGTTCTGCATAGCCAGATGTTCGTTATGTTTCTGTCTGGCAACTTTTTTACCTCTGAAAAACAGGAACAGGTTAAAAAACAGCATGATGCCGAGATAGATGCTGAAACCCCCGATCTTTGAACTGAGTACTTCAATGATATCCTGAGCTCCATTGAGCGTACCATAGATCTGCAGGATATAGAGGGCGAAGCCGATATTCAGTAAATAGAATCCAATTTTAAATAAGGAATTGGTCGCCCTCGCGATTTCTTCGCGGCCGAAAAATATATCGCGCATAAAGACGAGACCGTTACGGAAAAGCGTCCGGGCCACATACCCGGTTAACAATATAGCGATGGGCAGATAAATGGCATACGCGATTACGGTGTAAGAGTGGTTCATGATTGAAAATTTTTAATTGTAGGAGAATTTTTTTTTGACCTGGACAAATACCAGATCAGTAACATATTCATATAATGCGTAGAAGCCAGGATAAAAATCAGCACGCTCATATTGCCGGCGATACTGGAGATAAGCATCCCCGGATCGTTTATATGCTGCCAGGACCGGAGTTTTACAAAAGCGTAGCCGATGTTAAAAAGATAATAGGCAACCAGGAGGATATTGTTCAGGTGGTCGGTTGTTGCCGCGTCGTCTCTCATAAGGGATAAGATAAACACCCTGCCATTCCGGTAGAAAAGCCTGCCGACAAAGACAATTACAAAAACCGTCAGGGTCAGATAAACAATATATGCGGCAACATTGTAGTTCATGTTACGCAAACATTTTCAACAGTTTCAGCAATAGCTCGCCTTGGGGGGAAAGAAATAATTTATCAGCCAGCTTACTAATTTGCTGGGTGAAGGCATTGAGATCCTTAATCTGTTTCGCAAACTCTTTTTCTTCGTCTGTTTTACCGGTTTCTTTTTCCGCAACGATTTCCCGAAGTAGATCCAGCACCGGATTCAACTCCCTTTGTTTGCGGACAGCCCCAATTTTCAGCGCCCATTTCCAGACATTCTTTTCCGCAACAAAATACTCTTTCCGGTCGCCGGCAATGGCCTTCTTATAAACGATCCCCCAGTCGAGCAGGGTTCTTATACTCATATTTACGTTACCCCTGGAAATCGTCAGTTCTTCCATAATATCGTCGGTTGAAAGCGGCTCAGGCGATATAAGCAATAGGGCCTGAATCTGGGCTACCGATTTATTCACCCCCCATTGGCTTCCAAGGGTGCCCCAGGTTTCAATAAATTTTTCTTTTGATTCCGGGTATTTCATAACACAAACTTAGATATTAATTATTGAACTTTCAATATATATTGAAAGTTTATTTTATTCATTTTCGTTAGACATTGATTAACAGCATATTATATCGTCATGGTTTTTTATACCAATCAGGCCGCCCGGATTTTCCGGTTTTGTTTGGCGCACGGGATCACATTGCTTCTCCTCTTATGAGCCGGATGGTTATCCAAAGGCAATTTAGTTGCGTTTCGCACCGCCAATTTTGACGTAATGACGGTAAGCACTATTTTCACCATTTAGCGAAATAAACTCAACGACTATGCACGAACAATTGCCCTTTATGCTGGCGTTGGTGGCAGTGATCGTTCTGATCGAAATGCTGGCAACCAAATTACGCATTGCGTATCCTGTGCTCTTAGTCGTGGCTGGCTTACTCATCAGTTTCATTCCGGGTTTACCCAGGGTACAGGCAGATCCCGAAATGATCTTTTTTATCTTTTTGCCTCCCCTTTTATTTGAAGCCGCCTGGAGTATTTCTTTTAAAGAGATGAAAAAATGGTGGCGTATTATCGGCAGCTTTGCTTTTCTGGTTGTCCTTTTTTCCGCGCTTTCTGTCGCGGTACTGGCGAATCATTTTATACCCGGTTTTACGCTGGCGCTCGGCTTTTTGCTGGGCGGTATTGTATCGCCGCCTGACGCTGTCAGCGCCGGCGCCATTATGAAATTTGTAAAACTCCCGAAATCCACAGCCGCCGTACTGGAAGGCGAAAGTCTACTCAACGATGCATCATCGCTCCTTATTTTCAAATTTGCACTGGTGGCCGTTGGTACAGGGCAGTTTATTATCGGGGACGCGATGGCCGGCTTTTCCTGGATGATCGTTGGCGGCGTCGGCATCGGATTAATTTTCGGATGGCTGTTTATGCAAGCCCACAAGCATTTGCCCACCGATGCTGCTTCCGACATCGCGTTTACGCTCATCGAACCTTATTTTTTATACTGGATTGCAGAACATCTGCACAGCTCCGGCGTATTGGCCGTCGTATCGGGAGGTCTGTTACTCGCCAACAGAAGGCTTAGCTTTTTATCCAGCGGAAGTCGCATCAGCGGATATAGTTTCTGGAACGCCTTTATTTTTATTTTAAACGGCATCGTATTTATGTTGATCGGCCTGGAGCTGCCGGAGGTTGTGGCCGGGCTCCGGGCCAATGGCATTCCACTGCATACAGCCATTAACTACGGAATCGGGGTAACCCTTGTCTTAATCGTCGTAAGAATTATCAGCTCCTATGCAGCGCTTTTAGCAACACTCATCTTCCGGCGGAGCGTGATACGTTCCTCCATAAACAACCGGCGCAGGATGTTGCGCATGCCACTGCTTTGGGGCTGGACGGGCATGCGTGGTGTGGTATCGCTGGCATCCGCCCTGGCCATCCCGCTCGTATTGCAAAAAACCGGAGAGGCATTCCCTAACCGGAACCTGATCCTGTTCATTACTTTTATGGTCATCCTGCTTACCCTGCTGATACAGGGCCTTACACTTCCCTATTTCATTAAACGGTCAACCTTTCTTCAATTTGGCGGGGACATGCCAGAAGAAGAGGCCAAACTGAAAGTACGAACCGAGCTGGCGGTGCACACCTTACGACTATTAAAATCCAAACACGAACAGGGTCACTATAAAGATCCTCATTTGCAGCGCATGATTGAACAGTGGGAGCATAAAATAAGTCAGCCGGAAAATATGAGGATCAGTGAAGAAAACAGGCGAAACTATCTGGATCTATTAGATAACCAGCGGAAGTTTTTAACCGAACTGAATAAAGACCCGTCCCTGGATGAAGACATTATTCGTTGGCAAACCTATCAGATTGATCTGGAAGAAGAACGCATTAAGCTGTTATAAATCATCATTGCCTGTGCCTGCCGGATTATTCGTGGCTATTGGAAGAAGCCTCATGCATTTACAATTTTCTTTCCAAAAGGCATCAGCGACAGTTCAATCATTTGAAAATGTTTTCTGCCAAAAGGTAATCCGATGATCGTAATGCAGAGTAGCAATCCAAAAATAAAATGGCAAACAGCGATCCAGATCCCGCCAAAACAAATCCAGATAACATTTGCAAAAGTTTGTAAGCATCCACCGCTGGAATTGCTGTAAACCGCTTTCCTTCCGAAAGGCCAAAGCATGAATTCCGCCAGTTTAAAACATTGCAGTCCAAAGGGAATACCCACGATGGTACAACACAAAACGAAACCGCCGATTAAATACCCTATGGCCGAAATAAATCCGCCAAACACGAGCCATATCAGGTTGCCGATGAGGTTCAAAATGGAATTATTTTATATTCCAAAAATGCAGATTACTAACAGGAATCTAAGTTAATTAAAACCATTCATCCGCGATGAGGCTAATAAATAGCCCCTTATCCCCGGTCGACGAATAACTACCTTATTTTGCTTTTTTTTGAAAAAGCCTTTTGCCGGGGATCATTTTATTCTACATTTAATCAGAAACCTTATAGCAGACCGCTCCGCGTTTCTTTAAAAGAATAATTATGAAACTCCGATCCATCGCTGCGTTTATTTTATGTCTGTCTTCCTTCCTGCTTTGCCTCCAATCCTCTTCCCATGCTCAACCGGAATTTAAGATCAGCCCGGGGGATTTGGCCGAAAAGATGATCCATAATAAAGCCTTTGTCAAAAACGCAAGGGGCGAGGATTTCTGCTGGAACGCAAGGGTGAACATGGACGACTTTATTGATCATTATCAACTGAGCAAAAACAGGGAATGGCTCGATGCCGGGATTCAATACTACGATTTTCTGATCAGCAGGATGGATACGGACCCGGACGGCTATAAAGGATGGATTGGCCCCTATGAATATGATGAAAAATACTGGCAGGACGCATTGGTGGGCGATGCCATCCTGATGGAAGGGATCCTCGATTTTTGCGTGCTGGTGCTGGAGGATCCGGATTTAAAAAAGATATACGCGGAAAAGGCAAATGCCTATGTTGAAAACGCTAAAAGGAATTTTGCGGAAAAATGGGATAAGCGCGGAACCTGGTACGATGACGGCCCCTATGGTTCGTATATCGGATTCAATAAGTTTCTGACGCCGGGCAATCTGAAATCATGGATAACCGGCAATACCGACGAGCGCGCCGGCTTAAGTCATCCCTTCAACAAACAAATGGACGCAGGTCAGGTCTTCCTCCGGCTGTACAGAATCACAGGAGATATCGCATACAGGAACAGGGCGGTAAAGATCTTCTTCACGGCAAAAAGTCACTTCCAGTATTTTGATCATCATTATTGCTGGAATTATTTCGAACCCCTTACGCCCGGGGATATTGATCTGAAAAAGAAAGATACCCGGCACGGGGTATGGGTTCATCCCTGGCGTTCCGGCTACCAGGCAGGCGATGTTGAAAAAATAGTCGAAGCCTATCACTACGGAATCGTTTTCGACGAGCAGGATATTAAAAGGATCATCAATACCAACCTGGAGGTAATGTGGAATAAAGACAGGGTGCATCCGAAATTCATCAATTCAAACGGGCTGGGCGCGGACCATGATACGTCGGGGCTGGCTGCATTCAAAACAGCCTATGGTCATTCCACTGCTTTTAAGAATGCAGGGGAGCTATGGACAGGCCTGCTTGATTTTGACCAAACCATACGTGACCTCTATGAACTGCGGTTCAAAAACGATACCGGATCGGTGGAATGGCTCAGGTACAAAAATTCAGTTCTTAAAAATCCTCCGGGATTTAAAAGAAAGTATGCCCCGGATGGGATTATTGTTCCCCCCGTTGATTTCACGGAATCAAGGGAACTCTGCCTTGCAACGGTGCTTCCTCATACCATTCCCCAAAACGGGAAGTCGGTCATCATATGCAAGTCCTGGATACCAGCTGAGTTGCAAATTGACCTGTATTCAACTGACGGTAAAAAGATCCGGAATCTGTATAAGGGAAAAATAGCAGACGGCCTGTTTATGACCACCTGGGATGGAAAGGATCCCGCCAAAAAAACAAGATTCCGGGGAAATTATAAAATACGATGGACCCTCGGTACAGGATACCGCGAGTTCCCCATCGTCATAAAATAAAATATTGGTTTGTTATGCCTGATCATGTTGGCAGGCACAAGCTGTCTGCGTTCTAGCTCTTTGTTAAAGGATTTATCAGGTATTAATAATTTATGATTCGAAGATTTCAATTAATCTGCCATTTTTACGCAGCCTACGAGCCGCGCAAAATCTTCTCCATTTTCCTCCCCTTCGCCAGTTCATCGATCAATTTATCCAAATACCTCACTTGCCGGGTCAACGGATCCTCGATTTCTTCCACACGGTACCCACAGATTACCCCGGTGATGAGCTTCGCATTCGGGTTTAGCGAAGCGTGTTGGAAGAATGTCTCAAAAGTTACTTCTTCTTTTATTAGTTCCTGCAGCTTCTTGTTATTGAAGCCTGTTAACCATTCGATGATCCGGTGCAGTTCTTCTTTTGTTCTGCCTTTCTTCTCCACTTTTGCAAGATATAAAGGATAGACCGAAGCGAAGGTCATTTTTGCTATACGCTGGCTATGGGCATTTGATACATTCATAGTCTGAAATTTTTCAACTATTGTCGATCGACCGATTGTTTTGTTTTACCTTGACATCTAACCATTCAGTTATGTACCCGGTTGAATTATTGTTCTGTTAAGTCAATAGTCAGTTTGTAGATTCCGGACCATCCTCGTTCTTCAGCAATTTAGGCGAAAAACTCAGAGAATTCAGAAATTAACAGGCTGCTGCTGATATTCCCATTCCCAGACGTCTCCGTCTTCTTCATCCCAGACATTTCCGAGTAACCTGAAATTATTTTTTTCGAGGATCCTTGCCGAGAAATTGCGTTCGGGCAGGGTTCGGGCGGTTATCGTGATCCGGGGGTCTGTTTTTAAAGAGAGGTTCACCAGGGTCCGGCAGATTTCGGCGCCAATTCCCTGTTGCCGGAGCGCAGGGAAAGTTCCATAAGCAATTTCGATCCTGTTATTTACCGGAGGTCCCTTGATGCCCGCGCTGCCAACGAGCTGGTTGCCGAGCCGCGCGAAATAACAGATCCAGGGGAAATGCCAGCCGATCTTCTTATAATACTCAATCACCATCAACAGGCTCTCCCGGCAATCGGGGTGATGCAGAAAATCCGGATTATCCTCCAGTAAAGGCTGTATGGGAACCAGATCTATCATGGCCATAAAGCTCCATATTTATATCGGGGAAAATAAAAAAATTCCCGGGTACGGGCAACCTGTTGTAAATCCCGATCATGCTGGCTCACCCGAAGTATAAATTTTTGAATGATAAAACTTAATTTGTGTTTTACTTATTTTCGGGTTTGGGAGGTTCGGCCCAAAGTAAGAAGGGTCACTTTAATTGTTTATCGCATGAGAGCATATGATCAGATTTCAGGAAAAAATATTCATCGCATAGAAGCGCTAAGCGACGGGGTATTCGCTATCGCTTTAACATTGCTTGTACTTGATATCAGGGTGCCCATACGCGAACATGTCGTTTATGAAAAAGACCTGATGGTCGAGTTTTCCAGGCTTACCCCAAAGTTGCTTACGTATATTTTAAGTTTTATGACGCTGGGCATTTTTTGGACGGCCCACTCTTCGCAGTTTCACTATATCGACAAAAGTGACAGGAACTTTAACTGGATTAATCTTTCTTTTTTACTTTTTGTTACCACAACTCCCTTTACTACGGCATTTTTGAGCGAATACATTACTTTCAGGTTTGCGGTGGCGATATACTGGCTCAATCTTTTTTTGCTGGGTATCATGTTAGGCAGGATATTAAATTACGCGTATAAGCATAATTATTTTAAAGCTGACATGCAGGGAAAAGATGAAATAAAAAAGGCGATGATGCGAAGGGGAATTTTTGCTCAATCTTTGTATGCATTTGGGGCGCTTCTTTGTTTTATCAGCACTTATCTGAGCATCGCCGTTCTGACCCTAATTCAACTCTACTTCGTGCTGGGATTATTTCCAAAATCACAGTCCGGAGTTGTACTGAAAAATCGCCAGACCAACAATGGGAAAACTCTCTGAGAAAGTCATAATAAATTAAAGAGAACTTCTCGAACTCGAACGTACTACTTTCATTTTTTAATTGTCAGCACTGCCATCGGCCATGGAAACTTGCTTTGCAGTTTTATCCTCATGCCCGTCTCCTGGGATTTTCTGGCCGCTTCAATTATTTCCAATACATGTAATGCATGCTCTGCGTTAATTCTGGGTTCAACTCCTTTCAACATACTTTCACCCACTACATTTGCGCCTTCCCTCCATTCATATCCGCCTTTGTCAGTGCATAGCAACTGTTCCTCGCCATTGGTTTTTAGTGTATCAATCGCCACGCCGTTCGTTTCCCAATCGTAACCGATCAAACGCATATTACCTTCACTGCCATAAATCTGAATAGAATGTAGTTTTTGATCTTTGGCCTGGTGACCGAACCTGTCGTAATAATTAAACCCGCACATTACATGGCTGATAACATTATTATCATGCTCTAATAAAAGATGTGCATTATCTTCTGCCTCTACTTTTATCTTTCCCTTATCATCAACCATGCGTTCGGGTGTAACAATACTTAACATAGCCATTATACTTTTTGCCGGCCCAAGCAATCCTGTTAGTGTCGCCATGTTATAAACACCCAGGTCGGGCATGCTGCCGCCGCCTTTTTCATAAAAGAATGCACTCCATGTAGGACCAGTGTGCCCGTATTGTCCATGTGCTGATGAAACTCTGCCCAATTCACCTGACTGCAATTTCTTGCTCATAAATTCAAACTGTGGGCTATTAACCACGGCAGGTGCGCCCCAGAAACGCAGTTTCTTTGATTTGGCGATATCCAAAAGTTCTTTTCCCGCGGCATAGCTGTTTGCCATGGGTTTTTCGCTCCACACATGTTTACCTGCCATTATTGCTTTTCTGTTCAGTCCTTCATGTACCTGCATATCCGTAAGGGTAATCATCATATCAAACGATTCACCCTTTAGCATTTCGTCAATGTTAGGATATGTTTTTGCATTTACATTAAATGTTTTATTACGCTCCAGGGCTCTGTTATATTTAATGTCGCAGAGAGATACAATTTCTATTAAATCGGAGGTAAGCAGTTTAGGAATATAGCTTCCGCTGACACTGCCGCAACCAATGACGGCTACTTTCAATTTCTTATCGTCCCTGCCCATTGCAAAACTTTCCAGTGATGAAAGCATTACGGCTACGCCTGCAGATGCAGTGTATTGGAGGAACTTTTTCCTTGATAAATCATTCATATTTTTGGTTTTAGGCACCTGAACAGGAAAGAATTTTCAAATGTGGCCATATATTGGCTCAATCTTTTTTTGCCGGGTATCATGTTAGGCAGAATATTAAATTACGCTTATAAGATAATTATTTTAAAGCTAACATGCATGAAAAAGATGAAATAAAAAAGGCGGTGGGTTTGAGGTTTAATGAACAGCAATTTATATTTAGAAAAGTCGAGCGGTGGGTTTAGTCTGGCTTTCTGTAAAAATCAGATTTCTCCGGTTTAAGCGGTTGATTTCCTGAAATGATATCGGCCGCCTTTTCTGCGATCATCATAATTGGAGCATACAGATTACCATTCGTTATATACGGCATTACACTTCCATCCACTATCCTTAATCCGTCAAGGCCATGTACCCGCATGGTGAGTGGATCTACGACAGACAGGTTATCTGTACCCATGCGGCAAGTGCAGGATGGATGCAAGGCAGTTTCTGAATCCCGCCTGACCCAATCCAGTATTTGCTCATCGGTATCAACGGCAGGTCCGGGTGAAATTTCGCCAGCATTAAATTCATCCATCGCCGGCTGATTCAGGATGTTCCGGGCACAGCGGATGGCCTCCACCCACTCCCGCCGGTCCTGATCCGTGGAAAGATAATTGAACCGGATGACTGGTTTTCCCTTTGGATCCGGTGACTTAATCAGCACAGATCCGCGGGCATCAGAATTCATTGGGCCAACATGCACCTGGTAGCCATGACCACCGGCCGGAGAGCTGCCATCATATCGTATGGCCACCGGTAAAAAATGAAACTGAAGGTTTGGGTATGCAACCGTTTCATTGCTTCTGATAAATCCTCCGCCCTCAAAATGATTGGTGGCCCCGGGTCCTTTATGAAAGAACATCCACTGAAGGCCCACCCGGGGTTTGTTATACCATTTCAATGCCGGCGATACGCTGACCGGTTTTTTGCAGGCAAATTGCACATATACCTCCAGATGATCCTGTAAATTCTGCCCCACACCGGGAAGCCCGTGCAGCGGCTCAACCCCTGCCGATTTCAGAATTTCAGGATCTCCTATTCCTGACAGCTGCAGAATCTGGGGAGAATTAATGGAACCGCCACAGCAAATAACCTCACCTGCTGTAACCCTGTGCAAACGATTTCCTTTCAAAAATTCCACGCCGACGGCGCGCTTTCCCGAGAAAAGAATTCTGGTTGCGAGCGCAGCACAGATGACTTCAAGATTTTTTCGTTTTCCCAAAACAGGATGCAAATAGGCCTTTGAGGCAGACCAGCGCCTCCCGTTTTTGATGTTGCGGTCGAACTTTCCAAAACCTTCCTGCTGGAATCCATTCACATCATCGGTCAGCGGATAGCCTGCCTGTTTGGCCGAATCAAAAAATGCTTTAAACAATGGATTCGTAGCGGGTCCTGTTTCGAGATACAGCGGACCATCCGCTCCGCGCAAAAAGTTTGCTCCGGCAGTTCTGTTTTCAGATTTTTTAAAATAAGGAAGGCAATGGGCATAATCCCAGGATTCCATTCCTGGATCCTTTGCCCACTTTTCATAGTCCAGTGGATTGCCCCGGATGAAAATCATTCCGTTGATGGAACTGGAACCACCCAATATTTTTCCCCGCGCATGATACACCCGCCGGTTATTCATAAATGGCTCAGGCTCCGATTGGTATTGCCAGTCATAAAATCTACTGCCAATCGGATAGGTAAGCGCAGCGGGCATATGAATAAAAATATCCCACCAGGAATCTCTTCTTCCCGCTTCAATCACCAACACTTTATGATCGGGATGTTCAGTCAGCCGATTGGCCAGCACACAGCCGGCAGACCCGCCTCCGATGATGATCGTGTCAAAAACTTTATCCATCTTAATAAGGAGATTCGACGTTTCCCAATTCCACATAAACGCTTTTCAGCTGGGTATAATATTGAATAGCGGCAAGGCTGTTCTCCCGGCCCTGACCGGATTGTTTATATCCGCCAAAAGGAAGTTCAACGGGGGTTATATTATAATTATTAATCCAGCAGACACCTGCCTGCAATTGATGAATTACGCGATGGCCACGTTTGATGTCATTCGTAAATACGCCTGCCGAAAGCCCGTAGGGAGTATTATTGGCTCTTTCAATCACCTCTTCTTCTGAGTCAAAACGAAGTATAGTGAGCACCGGACCAAATATCTCTTCTTTGCAAATTTCCATGGAATCATCGCAATCCGTAAAAATTGCCGGAGCCAGGAAATTGCCGGAACGAATATCCCGTCCTTTGAAATCTTTTTCAGGTCTGAAGCCTCCGGTCAATAAGGTCGCTCCTGCAGATTTTCCTGATTCGATAAACCGGATCACTTTTTCCAGGTGCGCCTTGCTGATCAATGCGCCCATCTGGGTATCGGGATCTGCCGGGTCTCCCAACCTGATTTTCTCAGTCCGTTCCTTTAGCTTCATTAAAAAGGAATCAAAAATCCGGCGGTGCACAAATACCCGTGTGCCATTCGAACAAACTTCACCCTGCGTATAAAAATTTGCCAGCAGAGCGGCTGATACAGCATTATGTAGGTCTGCATCTTCGAAAACAATCAAGGGAGATTTTCCACCCAGTTCCAGGGTGACCCGTTTCAGTTGGGTTGCAGCAGCGGCAAAGATTTTTTTACCCGTTGAAACTGAACCGGTCAATGAAATTTTTGCTATCAGCGGATGATCTGCTAACATAGCGCCAACCCGACCATCACCTTGAACCACATTAAATAAACCAGGCGGAGCGCCGGCTTCCATAAATGCCTTTGCCAATTCAAGTGCCGTTGCCGGGGTAAGTTCGGATGGTTTAAAGATCATGGCGTTGCCGCAGGCCAGTGCCGGCGCAGCTTTCCAGGCAGCAATCTGAATGGGATAGTTCCAGGCGCCAATGCCCGCACATATTCCTAATGGCTCCGGACGCGTATATCCAAAGGCATTCTTCAAATCAAAATACTCCCCATGTATAGTTGCGGCCATTCCCCCGAAATATTCCAGGGCATCTGCAGCCGAACTGATATCCACAGCCAGCGATTCCGAAATGGGTTTTCCGGTATCCTGCGTTTCTAAAAGCGCGATCTTCTCCAATCCGGATCTTAATATCTCCGCTGCTTTTATTAAAACCCGGCCGCGTTCTGCTCCGGTTTTCGCCTTCCAGATTTGAAAGGCCTTTTCGGATGAATGCACAGCCGCTTCAATATCCTGATCGTTAGCCTGAAAAACCGTTCCCAGGGGATTGTTATTCGCCGGATTATAGTTTATCCAGGATTCCCTGTCTGAACTTTTCGTTAATGCACCATCTATAAACTGCGTGTACTCCATATTCCTTTACGCCATGCTGCGTCTTTTAAACGACTTATAATAATAAATGAACACACCAATACAAATCAGACCAGCCGTATAAATCCACGCTGCATACTGGTGATACCATTCCACACCATAGGTTGCCGTGCGGGGCCACGACACATTGATGACCATAAAGCTACTCCAGATCAGGGCCAGAATATTCACCGGCAATCCCCATTTGCCCATACTGAATCTGGCCCTCGTATCCGCTCCGGACCGGGCCGATACAATCCTGTTTTTCAATTGTAGGGCAACCACGATCCAGTAAGCCAGGTTAGCCCAAAGTATGGCGATGGAAGTAACCAACTCGAATACTTTTGGAAACTGAAGATTAACCGCCAGAATAATGATAGCTCCCATTCCGCAAAGCAAGGTAGCTAAAACAGGCGTTTGGGTTTTTGAGGAAACTTCCGATAAGGATTTACTAAAGGGCAGGCATCCGTCACGCCCCATGGCAAACATTAATCTTACGGTTCCGGAATGAACCGCAAAGGTGCACACACTGATGGCCAGAATAACATCACATAGAAAAAGACGGCCCGTCGTTTCACCCAATACTGATTTCACCAGCATCGGTAACCCGCCGCGTATATTTCCCAAATCCGGCATGGCCAGATCCGGCGCTGCCATCAGGGCAAAAAGCAATACCAGTAAACCGGCAAATCCGGCGGCAAGAGGAGCC
>Ga0207707_10001293_pt1 | contig 23310 bp, 21 predicted proteins | sample KBSC83BmetaG_FD_184336 | JGI IMG/M metagenome (GOLD analysis project Ga0207707, IMG submission 184336) | Corn rhizosphere microbial communities from Kellogg Biological Station, Michigan, USA - KBS C8-3B metaG (SPAdes) (version 2) | ecosystem: Host-associated > Plants > Roots > Rhizosphere ...
TCACGCCGTGCTGCTTGGCCATCGCCGTCACCGCGCCGGTGACTTCGCCATCATTGCGCAAACCGTTTGCCTTCATCGCCTGCTTCATCAATTTCCAGGCGGCAACGATCGGGCGGTAGCGCTCGATCGAGTAATCATCGCCGAAATAGCGCTGGCGGGCGTAGTACCAGCGCGCATAGGTGGCAGGCGGCAGGACGTCGTGCAGGGTCTTGCCGTCGGGGTTGCGCTGCGCCCGGTACAACGTAGGCAGCAGGAACAGTTTGCCGAACCAGTTGGTGTCGACCTTCAACTTCACGCCGGGCGCTTCCAGCACGGTCTGCGACGCGGCGATGGTTTGCGCGACCTGGCTGGAGCGCCACTCGATGCCGGCCGGCAGCGTCGGCACGACGCCCAGGATCCACAACACGTGATCGCCGTGCGTGACCTTCCACAAACCGGGACCTGGCACCACACCGGTGACGGTGACCACCTGCAAGGTGGTGATCGATGACGGTGGAACGGGCTGGCTGGAGGTTGTCGTTCGCGCGGCGGTTTGCGCGGACGCACCCGTACAGGTGATCAGCAACGCGAGCGTGACGGGAAAGATGCGCATCCGGTAATGATCGCAGGACAAGGCTGCAAGTTCATTCAGCCCGCCGGCCGCTTGGCGGAGCGCACACAACCCGCGACAATGGTGGTTTGCCCGTTGTGTCCACGGAGCCTTGCATGTCCAAGATCATCTACACCCTGACCGACGAAGCGCCCTTCCTGGCCACGGCCTCGCTGCTACCCATCATCGAGGCGTTCACTGGGTTGGCGGGCGTCGAGCTGGAAACCCGCGATATTTCATTGGCGGGGCGCATCCTGTCGCAGTTCCCCGAGGTGCTGAAGCCCGAGCAGAAGGTGGCCGATGATTTGGCTGAGCTCGGCAAACTGGCGCTGGCGCCGCAAGCCAACATCATCAAGCTGCCCAACATCTCGGCCTCGCTGCCGCAGCTGAAGGCCGCGATCCGCGAATTGCAGGACAAGGGCTACGCGCTGCCGGATTATCCGGATGAGCCGCGCGGGGATGTCGAGAAGATCAATATCAAGGCGCGTTACGACAAGGTGAAAGGCAGCGCCGTGAACCCGGTGCTGCGCCAGGGCAATTCCGATCGGCGCGCGCCGCCGTCGGTCAAGGATTACGCGCGCAAGCACCCGCACAAGATGGGCAAGTGGAGCGGCGATTCCAGAACCCATGTCGCGCACATGGACGCGAACGATTTCTACGGCACCGAGAAATCGGCGACGCTGGCCAAGGCCGGAAGCTTGAAGATCGTTTTGGATGGCGCCGACGGCAAACAGCGCGTATTGAAGGAAGGCGTCAAGGTGCAGGCGGGCGAGATCGTCGATGCCGCGGTGATGTCGCGCCGTGCGCTGGCCGCGTTCATCGATGCGCAGATCGCCAACGCGCGTGCGTCGGGCGTGTTGTTCTCGGTGCACTTCAAGGCCACCATGATGAAGGTGTCCGATCCCATCATGTTCGGCGTGGTGGTGGAGGAATTCTTCCGCGATGTATTGTCCGTGCACGGCGACGCGCTGAAGCGGGCCGGCTTCAATCCCGACAACGGGTTGGGCGATCTTTACACCTGCCTCGCGAAAATGCCCGAAGACCAGCAGCAGGCCATCAAGGCCGATATCGAGGCGCAGTACGCCGCGCGACCGCGCCTGGCGATGGTCGATTCGGACAAGGGCATCACCAACCTGCACGTGCCGTCGGACGTCATCGTCGACGCATCGATGCCGGCGATGATCCGCGATTCCGGCAAGATGTGGAACGCCGAAGGCGATCGCCAGGATTGCAAGGCCGTGATCCCGGACCGCAGTTACGCCGGTATCTACGCGGTGACGATCGAGGATTGCAAGGCACACGGCGCGTTCGATCCGGTCAGCATGGGCAGCGTGCCCAACGTCGGCCTGATGGCGGACAAGGCCGAGGAATACGGCTCGCACGACAAGACCTTCCAGATGCCGGTCGACGGCGTGGTGCGCGTGATCGATCAGGATGGCAACGCGATCTTCGAACACCAAGTCGAGGCCGGCGACATTTGGCGCATGTGCCAGACCAGGGACGCGCCGGTCGCCGACTGGGTGAAGCTCGCGGTATCGCGCGCGCGCCTGTCGAACACCCCCGCGATTTTCTGGCTGGACAAGAACCGCGCGCACGATGCGCAAATCATCGCCAAGGTCGAGCGCTATTTGAAAGACCACGACACTGATGGCCTCGACATCCGCATCCTCGCGCCGGAAGACGCGATGCGGTTTTCGCTCGCGCGCATCCGTAACGGCGAGGACACCATCTCGGTAACCGGCAACGTGCTGCGCGATTACCTCACCGACCTGTTCCCGATCATGGAGCTCGGCACCAGCGCCAAGATGCTGTCGATCGTGCCGTTGATGGCCGGTGGTGGCCTGTTCGAAACCGGTGCGGGCGGTTCGGCGCCCAAGCACGTGCAGCAGTTCGTGGCCGAGGATTACCTGCGCTGGGATTCGCTGGGCGAATTCCTCGCGCTGGGCGCATCACTGGAACACCTTGCGCGCACCTTCGACAACGCGCGCGCGAACGTGCTGGCGCAGGCGCTGGACAAGGCGATCGGGCGCTTCCTGGAAAACAACAAATCGCCCGCGCGCAAGGTCGGCGAAATCGACAACCGCGGCAGCCATTTCTATCTCGCGATGTATTGGGCGCGCGCATTGGCCGACCAGAAGGACGATGCCGAAGTGGCGGCGATCTTCGGGAAGCTCGCCGACAAGCTGGAAGCCGACGAGGACACCATCGTCGGCGAATTGAATGGCGCGCAAGGCCGGCCCGTCGATCTCGGCGGCTACTACCGCCCCGACATGCAGAAGGTGAGCGCCGCGATGCGACCGAGCGCCACGTTCAACACGGCCTTGCGGGCGCTGCGCCAAACCGGATAAGAGTGGCCCTGCCGCGCCACGACAACGTGCGCGGCGCGGGGCTTCCTGCGAATTCTCCCAGCCCACCCCCTTTCATGCTGTCAAGCATGCTTGACAAACCCGGAAGCGTGTATTAATTTCGGGTTGTCAAGCGAACTTGACACACAGGGGTGTCGTGATGGCGCGGGTATCCAAGGGCAAATACAACTTGCAGGTGGCGGCGATCATGGCGGTCTACGTCGCGCTGATGTTGTTCGAGTGGCCGCTGGTCGGAAAGACCGACGGGTTGGCGTTGCGCACCCTGCTTGCGTTGTTGCCGACCGTGCCGGTGGTGGCGGTGATCGTGTTGGCCGCGCGCATGGTGATGCGTGGCGATGAACTGGAACAGCGCATGCACCTGATCGCGCTGAGCGTGGCGATGGGCGTGGTCAGCGTGGCCAGCATCGTCGGCGCGTTCCTGGCCATCGCGCACGTGTGGAAGGTCGACGGCGGCGTTTTGATCTGGGTATTTCCGGCGCTGTGCCTGGTGTACGGGGTGACACGTCTCGTGCTGGTGCGCCGGTTGACCGGGGCCTGGGATTTCTGGGGCTGCTGATGAAAAACCGCGTGCGCGAATTGCGGGAGGCCCGCGGCTGGTCGCAGGGCGCGTTGGCCGAACAGCTCGAGGTTTCGCGGCAGACCGTGAACGCCATCGAGAACGGCAAGTACGACCCGAGCTTGCCGCTGGCGTTCAAGCTGGCGCGCTTGTTCAAGCAACGCATCGAATCGATGTTCGAACCGGATGAGGGACGCTGAATGAAGATGAATTCGCGCATGATCATGCGCATCGTCGCGGTCGTGGTGCTGGCGGCCGTGCTCGGCTGGCAGTGGTGGGGCAAGCATCACGCGCCGTCGGCGGCCGATGCGCAACACACTGCGGCAGCGAGCGCCGTGGCCAGTACGGCGGCCGCGCCGGCCAAGCCGGTGCAACCCGCGCCGCCGGCCACACTGAAGATGGGTCAATTGACCTTGACCGCCTGCGAGTTGAAGGCGCCGCACAGCAGCAAGGGCGTACCGGCGTTTTGCACGAAGTTTCGGGTGCCGGAAAATCGCGCCGATCCGAAGTCGCGCAGCATCGATTTGAAAGTCGCGATCGTCAAGAGCGATTCGACGTTGCCAGCCAAGGACATCGTGGTGTACCTCGCCGGCGGCCCCGGCCAGTCGGCGACCGAAACCTATCCGCAGATTGCGGCGGCATTTGCGTTGCTGCAGAAGCACCACGACATCCTGGTGCTCGATCAGCGTGGCACGGGCGAGTCGCACGCACTGTCGTGCCCCGAAGTGGAGAAGGCGCAGAAAGGCCAGCAAGACCAGCCATTCGATACCGCGCGCGCCACCGCCGACATCAAGCAGTGTCTTGCCGAAGTCGGGAAGACCGCCGACCCGCGCTACTACACCACCACCATCGCAGTCGCCGACCTCGAAGCGGTGCGGCAGGCGCTGGGGGCGCCGAAGTTCGATCTGATCGGCATTTCCTACGGCACCCGCATGGCGCAGCAATATGCGGCCGCACATCCGGACGCGGTGCGCAGCATCGTGCTGGACAGCGTCGCGCCGAATACGCTGATCCTCGGCGAGACGTTTGCATCCGATCTCGCGCGCGCGTTGAAGCTGCAAGCCGCGGCGTGTCTGGCGACGCCCGCCTGCGACAAGGCCTTCGGTGACTGGCGCAAGACGCTGCTGGCGCTGCATGCGCAGTTGAACGCGAAGCCGGTTCCTGACGTGACCTTCCGCGATCCGCGCACCAACGAGCCGGCCACGCGCACCGTCACCGGCGACACGCTGGCGGGGTTGGTGCACTTGTTCGCCTACAACGCGGAGGCTTCCGCGCTGCTGCCGCTGGACGTGGCGCAGGCGGCGAAAGGCAATTTCGTGCCGCTGCTTGGACAGACGCAAATTGGTCGCGGCGACCTTGATGGCGGCATGAACGCCGGCATGCAGCTTTCGGTGATGTGCACGGAAGATGCGCCGTTCCTGAAACCGCGCCCGCAGGATGCCGGCACGCTGCTCGGGACGTTGCCGATCCAGCGCATCCAGACCGCGTGCGCGGTATGGCCGCGTGGCGAAATGCCGAAGGATTTCCATCAGCCATTCAAGTCGTCGATCCCGACCCTGATCCTGTCGGGCCAACGCGATCCGGTCACGCCGCCGCGTTTCGCCGAGGAAGTGCTCAAGGGGCTTTCGAATGGCCGTGTGCTGTCGCTCAAGGGCATGGGCCACGGCGAATTGATGATCGGTTGCATGCCCAAGCTCGTGGATGAATTCGTGGACAAACTTGACCCCAAGCGACTCGACGCCGAATGCCTGAAACGCATCGGACCGGTTCCCGCGTTCGTGAATTTCAACGGAGCCGCGCCATGAGTCACGACACGCTGTTTGCAGGAGCCTGCGCGCAGGCGAACAACGCGCAGGACTTCGGGGTCGCGAGCACGCTCGCTCCTACATGGGAGAACAACGATGATTGAGGTCAAGGATCTGCACAAGGCCTTCGGCGAGGTGAAAGCCGTCGACGGCGTCACCTTCGCCGCCCGCGATGGCGAGATCACCGGCCTGCTTGGCCCCAACGGCGCCGGCAAAACCACCACGCTGCGCATGCTCTACACCTTGATGAAGCCCGATTCCGGACAAGTGCTGGTGGACGGCATCGATGCTGCAGTCGATCCCATTGCGGTGCGGCGCGGTCTCGGCGTGTTGCCCGACGCGCGCGGTCTCTACAAGCGCCTGACCGCGCGCGAGAACATCGATTACTTCGCGCGCCTGCACGGCATCAAAACCACGCTGATGCACCAGCGGCGCGAAAAACTGGTCGATGCGCTGGAGATGCGCGACATCCTCGACCGTCGCACCGAAGGTTTCTCGCAAGGCCAGCGCGTCAAGACCGCGATCGCGCGCGCGCTGGTGCACGACCCGAAAAACGTGATCCTGGATGAACCCACCAATGGCCTCGACGTGATGGCCACGCGCGGTTTGCGCGCCTTCATGCGCAACCTGAAAGCCGAAGGGCGCTGCGTGCTGTTTTCCAGCCACATCATGCAAGAGGTCGCAATGTTGTGCGATCGCATCGTAGTGATCGCCAACGGTCGTGTGGTCGCCGACGAAACGCCCGACGCGCTGCGCGCGCAGACCGGCGAAGCCAACCTCGAGGATGCGTTCGTGAAATTGATCGGCAGTGAAGAAGGGCTCGCCGCATGAAATCCGCCATCACCGTCTTCTGGAAGGAAGTCCGCGAGAATCTGCGCGACAAGCGCACGCTGTTCAGCGCCTTGATCTATGGTCCCCTGATCGGTCCGGTCATGTTCGTGGTGCTGATGAATACCGTGATCAGCCACGAGATGAGCAAGGCCGAAGGTCCGCTCAAGGTACCGGTGATCGGCGCCGAGTACGCGCCCAACCTGATCGACGCATTGAAGCAGCAGGGCCTGGTGCCGCAGCCGCCGATCGCCGATCCCGACAAGGCGGTGCGCGATCGCGACGCCGACGTGGTGTTGCGTATCCCGGCCGATTACGCCAAGGCCTGGACCCGTGGCGAGCCGGCGCAGGTCGAGGTGATCTACGACGCTTCGCAGATGGGCTCGGGCACTCCCACCAATCGTCTCGAAGGCATGTTGAAGCAGTACAGCAGCCAGCAAGGTGCGCTGCGGCTGCTGGCACGCGGACTCTCGCCCGGCATCGCGGCGCCGGTGGCAGTCAGCGAGCGCGATCAATCCACGCCGCAATCACGTGCCGGCAGGATATTGAGTTTTCTGCCGTACTTCTTCGTGATCGCCATCTACATCGGCGGGATGTATCTTGCGATCGACCTGACCGCTGGCGAGCGCGAACGGCAGTCGCTGGAACCGCTGTTCGCCAACCCGGTGGCACGCTGGCGCATCCTCGTTGGCAAGCTCGGCGCGATCAGCGCGTTCTCGCTGGCAAGTCTGGTGCTGACCGTGATCGCCTTCGTGATCGCCGGCGGCTTTCTGCCGACCGCCAAGCTCGGTATGTCGTTCGATCTTGGCGCCGGCTTCGTGGCCGACGCGATCCTGCTGGAACTGCCGTTGATCGCCGTGTTCGCCGTGCTGGAAACACTGGTTGCCGCATTCGCCAAGAGTTACCGCGAGGCGCAAACCTATCTCGGGTTCCTGATGATCGTGCCGATCATTCCATCGGCTTTGATGGCCGTCTTGCCGGTGAAAGCGGCGCACTGGATGTACGCGGTGCCGCTGCTCGGACAGCAGATTGGAATCAGCGATTTGCTTGGCGGCAAGCCCGTCAGTGGCAGCGACATCGGGCTGGCATTGGTGTGCGGATTCGCCTTCGCGGCGATCATTGGCGTCATCACCGCATGGGTGTACCGCAGCGAACGGCTCGCGATTTCGGCGTGACGTGGGCGCCGCGTCCGTGTGGATGAACTACGGACGCGGCGCGAGAAGCGGGACCCGAAAATGCCCCCGGAAGGCACGCGGGAGCTCCCGGAGCCGGCGACACCGGATCCGACATCGAATGGGTTCAAAACGAGAGTCGCAAAAATAAAATGCCCCCGGAAGGCACGCGGGAGCTCCCGGAGCCGGCGACACCGGATCCGATATCGAATGGGTTCAAAACGAGAGTCGCAAATAAAATGCCCCGAGAGCCAGGGGGGAGCTCTCGGGGCGGACGAAGCCGAACCTGGGGAGGGGTTCGACTCCGGGGGATCGCTCAGGGAGGTGAGTGAACCGGGGACGCCGTTGCGTGCGTCCGAAGCATTAGATGGGGTTGTCCCGGCGAAGTTCAAATTCTTTTTTTGTGCGGATTCAGAGATCGTTCACCCGCCGGATCATGCATGACTTTCGGCACAGTTTGGACGGCCAAACGATGTGCGCGGCGGTGGCCGACGCGCGCAACCTCTTGACTTGTCGCGCCGCTTTCGCGCTGCCATGAAAAAGCCATAACCGGCTACGTGGTGCCGCTGCCCAACACACAACCGGCTCGACTTGTTATTGAATCGTCAAATCGGGCTTCAGTGAGCTTCACCCCAACTACGCCCCGACCCGATATCGACCAGCAACGGCACATCGAGTTCCGCCGCGCCCTGCATGCGTATGCGCACGCCTTCGCGCACCGCGTCCAGCGCGCCCTCGCGGACTTCGAACACCAGTTCATCGTGGACCTGCATCAGCATGTGCGCGTCGTCGCCGCGATCCAGCAGCCAGCCGTCGATGGCGACCATCGCCCGCTTGATGATGTCGGCCGCGGTGCCCTGCATCGGCGCATTGATCGCGGCGCGCTCGGCCCCCGCGCGCTGGGCCGCGTTGCGCGAGTGGATGTATTCGAGATAAAGGCGCCGCCCGAACAGGGTCTCGACGTAACCTTCGCTTTTGGCCCGCGCGCGCGTCGAGTCCATGTACGCCTTCACGCCGGGGTAACGTTCGAAATAGCGCTGCACGTATTCCGCCGCTTCGCTGCGCGGAATGCCGAGCCGTTGCGCCAGCCCGTGCGCGCTCATCCCGTACATCAGTCCGAAGTTGATCATCTTCGCGACGCGGCGCTGGTCGGACGTGACGGCATCGGGCGCGACGTCGAATACTTCCGCGGCGGTGGCGCGGTGCACGTCCTGGTCGTGCTTGAACGCACTGGTCAAACCGGGATCGCCCGACATGTGCGCCATGATGCGCAGTTCGATTTGCGAATAGTCCGCCGCCAGCACGCGCCAGCCTTCCGGTGCGATGAACGCCTCGCGAATCCGGCGGCCTTCTTCGGTACGGACGGGAATGTTCTGCAGGTTCGGATCGGTGGACGACAAGCGCCCCGTCGCGACCGCGGCCTGATGGTAGCTGGTGTGCACGCGCCCGGTGCGCGGGTTGACCATTTCCGGAAGCTTGTCGGTGTAGGTCGAGCGCAGCTTCGCGAATTGGCGATAGTCGAGGATCATCCGTGGCAGATCGTGCTGCCCGGCGATGGCTTCCAGGGCCTCCTCGTTGGTGGAAGGTTGGCCGGTGGGCGTCTTCACCAATGCCGGCAATCCGAGTTCATCGAACAGCAGCGCCTGCAACTGTTTGGGCGAATCGACGTTGAACTCGCGGCCGGCGATTTGCTGCATGTCCGTTTGCAGCGCATGCATGCGCTTGCCGAGCTCGTTGCTCTGACGGCGCAGTGCCGCAATGTCGACCAGCACGCCGCGTTGCTCCATTCGCGCGAGCACCGGCACCAGCGGCATTTCGATCCCGGTGAATACCTTTTCGAGTGACGGCTGTTCCTGGAGTTGCGGCCACAGCGCGTGGTGCAGGCGCAGGGTGACGTCGGCGTCTTCCGCCGAATAGCGGCAGGCGATGTCGAGATCGACCTGCGAGAACGAAATCTGCCTGGCGCCTTTGCCGGCGACGTCCTCGTAATGGATGGTGTCGTGATCCAGCCAGCGCTTCGCCAGCGTGTCCATGTCGTGACGGTTGGCGGTCGCGTTCAGCACGTACGATTCCAGCATCGTGTCGAAGGCGATCCCGCGCACCTCGATGCCGTAATTCGAAAGGACGTTGCAGTCGTACTTCGCGTGCTGGCCGACTTTCGGATGCTTCGAATCTTCCAGGATCGGCTGCAATGCGCGCAGGGTTTCATCGAGGTCGAGCTGCCGCGGCGCGCCCGGATAGTCGTGGCCTACCGGGATATAGCACGCCTCGCCCGCTTTCACGGAAAACGACAAACCCACCAAGTGGGCCCGCATCGGATCCAGCGAAGTGGTTTCGGTATCGAAGGCGACGAGTTCGGCGTTGCCCAGTTTCGCAAGCCACGCGTCGAGTTGCTTTCGCGTGGTGACGAGGTCGTAGGTTCCCGGCGCAGACGCACCATCTTCGTCATTCCGGACGCCGCGGAGCGGCGATCCGGAATCCAGCGTCTTTCGGCTCGTGTGTCCCAAGTCACTGGGTTCCGGGTTCAGCCCTGCGGGCTGCCCCGGAATGACGACGGATTTTGAATCGCTCCCCCCGGACGACTGTTTGTCCAGCTCGGCCAGCGCCTGCCGGAACTCGTAGCGCGCATACAGCTCCCGCAATGTGTCGGCATCGCGCGCGCGCAATTTCAGGTCGCGCGGGCCTTCGTCCAGTCCGACATCGGTCTTGATGGTCGCGAGCTGCCGCGACAACGGCAGTTGCGAAAGCGCGGCGCGAAGGTTCTCGCCGATCTTGCCTTTCACCTCGTCCGCACGCGCGATCACGTCATCCAGTGAGCCGTACTCGTTCAACCACTTCGCCGCGGTCTTGGGGCCGCACTTCGGCACGCCGGGGATGTTGTCGATCGAGTCGCCCATCAGCGCCAGGTAATCGACGATGCGTTCCGGTGGTACGCCGAACTTTTCGATCACGCCGGCGCGACCCATGCGCGTGTGGGTCATGGTGTTGACCAGCAAAACGTTCGGGCCGACCAGTTGCGCGAAATCCTTGTCGCCGGTGGAAACTTCCACGTCGATTCCATTCGCGGCGGCCCGCGTCGCCAGCGTGCCGATCACGTCGTCGGCTTCGACGCCGGCAACCCGGAGGATCGGAAACCCGAGTGCCTCGACGATCTTCATCATCGGCTCGACTTGCGCGCGCAAGTCGTCCGGCATCGGCGCGCGGTTGGCCTTGTATTCGGCATACAGGTCGTCGCGGAACGTGCGTCCCGGCGCATCCACCACGAAGGCGGCGTAATCCGGTTTTTCGTTCAGCGTCGCGCGCAGCATGTTGACCACGCCGAACAACGCGCCGGTCGGCTCGCCCGTGGCGTTGCTGAGCGGCGGCAGTGCGTGAAAGGCGCGGTACAGGTAGCTGGAACCATCGATGAGCGTGAGCTTCGCCATGCGCGGATTGTCGCATGCACGCCGGACTCACGCGGTGCATGTATGCTGGCGCTGCGAACTGTCGATCCGGGAGATGCGTCGTGAAAGTTCTGCTGTGGCTTGTCGCGAGTGCGTTGCTGCTGGGTCTGCCTGCCGCACAGGCACAACAGGTACTGGCGCACGCATCATCGGCGCCGCCGCCACCCGGTTCTGCGTTACCGCCGCCGGGCATCAACGACCCTGGCGCCAAGCCGCAGTCCGTGCCGCTGCCCAGCACCGGCATACCGCCATCGGTGGCACCCGCCGCGCGCGGAAAAGATGGCGCCGGCGACAGCACCAACGTGACCACGCGCACCGACGCCAACGGCGATACCATCGAGGAATATCGCCGTGGCGGCCAGGTGACCATGGTGCGCGTCACGCCCAAACACGGCGTCACCCAGACCTACAAGGTCAACAGCACTAACGGCAACCTGGTGCACGACCCCAATCAAGGGCCGGTATCGCCGGTTTATTACGACATCTACAAGTGGGGCGGCCCGAAGAAGCCGGCCAATGGCAGTAGCGCGCCGGCCGAGGCGTCGACGAGCGGACAGTGAACCAAGTCGGTAGTCCGTAGGTTGGGCTGGTTCCGGGCTTCGCCCGGAAGAAGCCCAACGTTGCAGGTGCGCCCATGTTGGGCTTCCGCCGATAAAGCCGGCGTCAGCCCAACCTGCGCTTCAGGCATCCAGCTCCGGGTAGTGCCGAAAAATCCCGTCATTGTTGAACGGGATGCGTCGCGTCGAAGCAAGGTAGACCGCGATGGCAGACCTTGCGGCGATTCGGTCGTGCAGTTCGATGGTTCGCGGCAGCGATGTTTCCAGCCGGCGCAGCGTGCGCGGGAACGCGTAGCGCAGTCCTTCGATGATCTGGAACAGCGACAGGTCGGCGTAGCTGGTGGCGCTGCCGACAAGAGAGCGTTGCCGTCCCCGCGCATTGTCCGCCAGCACGCGTTCGAACCAGCCGAGGAATTTCGGCAGGCGTTCGCGCCGCAGGGACGCGCTGCGACGCCTGGCTTCGTCGCGCTGGTCTTCGTAGTACAGGCCGCCCGAGATCGGATGATGGGTGTCGTGGATTTCCGCAACCAAGTCCGCGATCGTCAGTTGCAGCTGATGGACCCACAGCCGGCCGCTTTCATCGTGCGGCGTCAAACCGAGGCGCGGCCCAAGGAACAACAAGATGTTCGCGGTTTGCCCGATCAGACGGCGTCCCGCTTTCAGGAACGGCGGCGCGAACGGTGGGTGGCCTGTCGAAGGATCGTCGAGCATCCGCAGCAGTGCCGCGGTTCCGCCGCCCGAACCTTCAGGCAGCCGCGCGACATCGACGTAATCGGCGCCGGCATCTTCCAGCGCCAGCCGCACGAATTCGCCGCGGCCCTGGATCGTCGGCCAGTAATAGAGCTCGTAACGCACGATATTTCTCCTTGCGGCGAAGAAGTCGGCATACGGTGCGCTACGTTACACCGTCATCCCGGCCATGGATTGGCCGGGACCCAGCCGCCAGGGATGGCAAGAAGAGCATTTTTCGTCAGTGACGGAAATGCCGTGTCCCGGTAAACACCATCGCCATGTCGTGCTCGTCGGCCGCGTCGATGACTTCCTGATCGCGCATGGAACCGCCGGGCTGGATGATCGCGCGCACGCCGGCGCCGGCGGCCATGTCGACGTTGTCGCGGAACGGGAAGAACGCGTCCGACGCCATCACGCTGCCCTGCGTCGAAAGCTGCGCCTCGGCGGCCTTCATCGCGGCGATCTTCACGCTGATCACGCGGCTCATCTGGCCGGCGCCGATGCCGACGGTGGCGCCGTCCTTCACGAACACGATCGCGTTGGACTTCACGAACATCGCGACGTGCCAGGCAAACAGCAGGTCGCGCAGCTGCCCGGTATCGGGCACGCGCTTGCTGACGACTTTCAGGTCCGACAGCATCAAGGTGTCGGCGTCCGAATCCTGCACCAGCACGCCGCCGCCGATGCTGCGCAACTGCCGCTGCACGAGGGCGGATGCCTCCGGCCATTCGCCGGTGGCGAGCGCGCGCACATTCGGCTTTTTGCGCAACGCGGCCAGCGCGTCCTCGTCGAACGCGGGCGCCACCAGCACCTCGATGAACTGCCTGGACAGGATGTGCTTCACCAGCGTGCCGTCGATGGGGCGGTTGAAGGCGATGATGCCGCCGAACGCCGACGTCGCGTCGCAGGCGAAGGCCCGTTCGTACGCGCGCAAGGGATCAGGATCCAGCGCCACGCCGCAGGGGTTGGCGTGCTTGACGATCACGCACGCGGGCGTCTTGTCGAAAGCCTTCACGCATTCGAGCGCGGTATCGGCATCGACGAAGTTGTTGTAGGACATCTCCTTGCCCGTGAGCACGGAAGCGCCCGCGACCGTGCCAGCGGTCGGACGGCCGTCGAGGTACAGCGCGGCGGCCTGGTGTGGATTTTCGCCGTAGCGCATTTCGTGCGCACGCTGCAGCGCGAGGTGCAGCGTCGGCGGGTAAGCCTCGCCGGGTTCGCCGTCGGCGCGCGTCGCCAGCCAGTCGGCGATCATGCCGTCGTAACGCGCGGTATGCGCGAACGCTTTCGCGGCAAAACGGCGGCGTTGTTCGAACGAGGTGCCGCCATCGCGGCGCAGTGTTTCCACCAGCCCGCCGTAATCGGCCGGATCGCAGACCACGGCGACGCGTTCGTGGTTCTTGGCGCCGGCCCGCAGCATCGCCGGGCCGCCGATGTCGATCTGCTCGATCGCGTCTTCGTAAGCCACGCCCGCGTGCGCGACGGTGTGCGCGAATGGATACAAGTTGACGATCAGCAGGTCGATCGGCGTGATCGAATGATCCAGCATCACCGCGTCGTCGATGCCGCGCCGGCCCAGCAAGCCGCCATGCACCTTGGGATGCAGCGTCTTGACGCGCCCATCCATGATTTCGGGAAAGCCGGTCAATTCACTGACGTCGCGCACCGGAATGCCCGCTTGCCGCAGTGCCTTTGCGCTGCCGCCGGTGGAAACGATCTCGATACCCAGCGCGTGCAGGGCACCGCCGATATCGGCGAGGCCGGTCTTGTCGGAAACGCTGAGCAGTGCGCGGCGTGCGGTGATGATGGCCGATCCTGTCATGGAGGTCCGTGATTTCCTGTATTCAAACGATGCCGAGTTCGCGCAGTTTCTTGCGCAGCGTCGCGCGATGGATGCCCAGCACATCGGCCGCGCGGCTCTGGTTGCCATCGCTCCACGCCAGCACTTCGCGCAGCAACGGCGCTTCCACTTCGCGCAGCAAGCGCACGTACAGTCCTTCGCGACAAGGCGTGCCATCCAGATCGGCGAGGTAGCGGCGCACGCTGGACGCCATGCACTCGCCCAGCGTCGGACTGCCGACGCGTGGCGGTTCAGCCTGGGCGGTGGGCACGGAGTGCAGGGAGCGGGTATCCACGATCGACCGGAGCTTGGACAAGGCGCACGCACCCTGCGGGCACGCGCGAACAACCGAGTTTAGCAGCGCCGGACAGACGCGCGTCCAGCGCGTTCATTCGAAACCGAAGTGGAAAGACACCGCGCGCTTGCCGGGGTCGGCGACTTCGAAAGCCACGGCCGCGGTGGTGCCCGCGGCAATGCCGGCCGCGCGGCGCGCTGCGTCGGGCATGTATTCGGCCGGCCGGAAGCGGCGCATCGCGACCACGTTGTTGTCGAGGTCGGTCAGCTCGACCGCCACGATGGGCCACGGTTGACGGTACGGCGCGTTGTTGCGGAACGTCGCGGTGATTGCAAGCGCACCGGCCGCATCAGGATCGGGGCGGATGTCGCGCGAAAGCAATTCCAGTTTCGCGGTATCCCGGATCGGCGGCAGGCGGCAGTCGAAGCGCGCACACGCGCGCAGGGCTTGCGTCTGCGTAGCCGGATCGCGGACCAGCGCCACGCGACTGGCCCACGCGACCTGCGCGGCCAGTGCCAGCGCCAGCACCGCGCAACCGGTCGCCCACAGCCAATCGCTGCGGCGGAAGCGGCGGCGACGCGGTGGGACATACACGGGTTGGAAGATGTTGGCGTGTTCCGCGTCGTCATCGGGCAGTTCGTCTAGCGGCTCCGTCGATGCGGGGTTTTCATCTTCCGTGGCGTCGGCGTCCGGCTGCAGCATGTCGGCAGCGCTGAGCGGGTCTTCCGGCAGCCAGGAAGCGGGGTCGGATTCCGTTTCGGCCACGGCAAGCGGAACGGCATCGTCGACGTCGGTGTCGTCCGCGAATTCCGCCGCAGCATCGTTCGCAATGGGCAGCTCTGGCTCATTGCGTGTTGCATGTTCGAAGGCCGCCGACTCGGTCGGGTCTACGTCGGGGATGTCCAATTCCCACGTTTCGGTGAACGGTTCGGACCCGGCCGCTACGACGGGCGCAGGAGTGAGTGGGTCCGGCTCGGCGGGTTCCGTCGTGGATTCGGCGGCCGACATGGGAATGATGTCGAGCTCGGCAAACTGCGTCTGCATCGGCAGATCGGTGAGTTGCCACGCCGGATCGCCCTGGATGGTCTCGGGCGGAATGCCGGCCGCGTCGGCGATCAGCGCGCCGGCGCGATCACCCGAGAACGCGTCGAACCATGCCTCGTCCGGCTGTGCCTTGGCTGTCTTGTCGTCGGATGATGCAGCCGTCTCTGATGCAGGCCTGCGAGGGGCCTCCGGTGATACCGCCGACGTCAATATCGGCGCGAGGGCATCGGGATCGTGTTCCGGCAGCGTGGCCTCGGGCCCGGCAGGCAAGGTGTCGCTGAGGGTACGCAGCGCGTCGAAACGTTCCGAGCAGTGCCCGCAGCGGACGATGCCGAGCGAGGCCTGCAAGGCATCCTCGTTGATCTCGAAGATCGTCCGGCATTGCGGGCACTGGGTATACATGCCGCCATTCTAAGCGCGGTCCGTGCGCCGTCAGCCGGCTACGACCCGGCGCGCGCGCCGTCGATGCGGATCCAGTCTTCGCGACGCGTCGCACCCAGGTTCGTGAAGCCGCAGTCGCGATAGCGATTCAGCAATTCCTCTTCCTGTCCGGCCAGGATGCCGGAGAGCGCGAACGGCGCATCCGGTTTGCAAAGCGACGCAAAATGCGGCGCGAGTTCGCCCAGTGGCCCGGCCAGAATGTTCGCGACGAACACATCGGCTTGCGCGTCGGGCGGCAGTTCGTCGGGAAGGCAAACGTGCAGGCGATCCGACACTTCATTGCGCATGGCATTGTCACGCGATGCCACAAGCGCTTGCGGATCGTTGTCGACGCCGAGCGCGCGCGTGGCGCCGAGTTTCAGTGCCGCGATCGCGAGCACGCCCGAACCGCAGCCGTAGTCGATGAGGGTTTTGCCGGCGAGGTCGAGGGCGTCCAGCCATTCCAGGCACAACGCGGTGGTTGCATGCGTGCCAGTGCCGAACGCGAGGCCGGGGTCGAGGCGGACGATCGTGCCGGCCGGGTCGCGATCATCCGGCGGTTCAATGTTCCACGGGTAAATCCACAACCTTCGGCCGAACTGCATGGGCTGGTAGCGATCCATCCATGCGCGTTCCCAGTCCTGGTCGGCGACTTCGCGAAACGCAGTGCGCTCGGGCGCAAGTTCGGGCAACGCATCTTGCAACAAGTGCACGAGGCCGCGCCGATCGCGTCCGGCCTCGAACAGCGCCAGCAGCGTCAGCGAGTGCCACAACGGCGTTTCACCCACGCCCGGTTCGAAGATCGCGGCTTCGTCGGGCGTCTCGGCGTCGGCGTCCATCAGCGTCACCGACAACGCGCCGAGCTCTTCCAGTGCAGCTTCGGCGCGTGGCTGGTCGGTGGCGTCAATGGTCAGTTGCAGTTCGAGCCAGGGCATGGCAAAAAGAAATGGTGAGTTGCGAAAACGGGGACAGGCGAAGGAAATCAAGTTGTCGTCATTCCGGGGCTGCCCGCGCCTTTGCGGGCAGAACCCGGAACCAAGTGCCTTGGCTCTGGAGCGAGGTTGGCTGGAGAGCAGGAAAGACACTGGGTTCCGGATCACGCCCGCTGCGCGGGCTTGTCCGGAATGACGACAAAGATTGCAAAACTTGTTCCGACCCAGCGATTTCAGCTCCCCAGTCCCATGCCCCTTTCCTTCTGCTCGCGGATGCGTTTCTCGAGGTAATGGATGTTGCGGCCGCCGTGTTTGAAACCGCTGTCGGCCATGATGCGTTGCTGCAGTGGCAGGTTGGTCTTGACGCCCTCGATCACGGTTTCGCTGAGCGCGGTGCGCATGCGCGCGATTGCGGTCTTGCGGTCGAGGCCGTGCACGATCAGCTTGCCGATCATCGAGTCATAGTTCGGCGGAATTTTGTAGCCGTCGTACAGGTGCGTGTCGATGCGCACGCCGGGGCCGCCGGGTGCCTCGAAACGTTTCACCGTACCGGGCGATGGCATGAAGGTGTCGGGATCTTCGGCATTGATGCGGCATTCGATCGCGTGGCCGCGCGGCACGATGTCTTCCTGTTTGATCGACAGCGGCTGGCCGGCCGCAATCAGCAACTGCTCGCGCACCAGGTCCACGCCGGTGATCAGCTCGGTCACCGGATGCTCCACCTGGATGCGGGTGTTCATCTCGATGAAATAGAAGCGTCCATCCTGGAACAGGAACTCGAAGGTGCCGGCGCCGCGGTAGCCGATGCGCAGGCAGGCGTCCACGCAGATCTTGCCGATCCCGGCGCGCATTTCCGGCGTGATGCCCGGTGCGGGCGCTTCCTCGACCACTTTCTGGTGGCGGCGTTGCATCGAGCAATCACGCTCGCACAGATGGATCGCATGGCCCTGACCGTCGGCCAGCACCTGGATTTCCACGTGGCGCGGATTCTCCAGGAATTTCTCCATGTACACCGTGTCGTTGCCGAACGCGGCGCGGGCTTCCGCGCGCGTGGTCGCGATCGCGTTGCCGAGGTGCGCTTCGGTATGCACGTCGCGCATCCCGCGTCCACCGCCACCGCCCGCGGCCTTGATCAGCACCGGGTAGCCGATGTCGCGCGCGATCCGCACGTTGCGTTCGACGTCGTCGTCGAGCGGGCCGTCGGAACCCGGCACGCACGGAACACCTGCCGCTTGCATGGCCTTGATGGCTTCGACCTTGTCGCCCATCAGGCGAATGGTTTCCGCGCGTGGACCCACGAACACGAAACCCGATCGTTCCACCTGCTCGGCGAAGTCGGCGTTCTCGGAAAGGAATCCGTAACCCGGATGGATGGCCGAAGCGTCGGTGATTTCCGCCGCCGCGATGATCGCCGGAATGTTGAGGTAGCTCTGCGCGGATGGCGCCGGACCGATGCAGATGGATTCATCCGCCATGCCCACATGCTTCAGGTTGCTGTCGGCGGTCGAGTGCACCGCAACCGTCTTGATGCCCATGGTCTGGCACGCGCGCAGCACGCGCAGTGCGATTTCGCCGCGGTTGGCGATCAATACTTTGTCCAGCATGGGCATCAGCCGATCACGAACAGCGGTTGATCGAATTCCACTGCCTGGCCGTTCTCGGCCACGATGGCCACCACGGTGCCGGCGACTTCGGCTTCGATCTGGTTGAACATCTTCATGGCTTCGATCACGCCCAGCGGATCGCCGACCTTCACCTGTTGGCCGACCTTGACGAACGCCTCGGCGCCGGGCGAGGCCGCGGCGTAGAAGGTGCCGACCATCGGCGCGCGCACCACCGTGCCGGGCGGCAGGCCCGGTTCCTCGGGCGCGGCGGCGGGTGCGCTGGCCGCAACGGCGGGCGCAGCCATGGGCGCGGCGGCGACGGGCGCCGGGGCGGCGATCACCTGTTGCGCCATCGCGCCGGTCGTCGGGAAACGCGACAGGCGCACGACTTCCTCGCCTTCCTTGATCTCGAGTTCCGACAGGTTGGATTCCTCGAGGAGTTCAATCAGCTTTCTGACTTTGCGCAGATCCATGACGGTCTCGCTGTGTTCGGATGAGGGATCAGGCGCCGGCCAGCCGTTGGATGGCGGCGTCCAGTGCGTAGCGGTAACTGTCCGCGCCGAAACCGGCGACAACGCCCACGGCCAGGTCGGAAAAATACGACTGACGGCGGAACGCTTCGCGCGCATGCGGGTTGGAAAGATGGATCTCGATGAACGGAATCGCCACGGCGGCCAGCGCGTCGCGCAGCGCCACCGAGGTGTGGGTGAAGGCGGCCGGGTTGATCAGGATGACGGCGGTCGTGTCGCGCTTGGCCGCCTGCACCCGGGCGACCAGCTCGTGCTCGGCATTGGACTGGTAACTGGTCAGCGTATGGCCAGCTGCTTCGGCCTGGCGCATCAGCGCAGCATCGATGTCGCCTAGCGTGGTGCGACCGTACACTCCCGGCTCGCGATCGCCGAGCAGGTTGAGGTTGGGGCCGTGGAGGACCAGAATCTTCGCCATGCGTCAGCAGAGCCTGCCGGAACCGGAAGCGGCGAAGTCTGAACTCCTATTCACGTTTTGTCCAGCGTTACGCGTCGGATCGCTGAAGTTTGGCGACGTTGGCGACGTGTTTAATGCGATCATCCCTGATCGCGGCTTCGCTCGACACAAAGGAGGCCTTTTGATTGACTGGTCTGGTGAGTCCACCACGACCGTCCTTGGCCTGACTTAGCATCGTTGTGCGATCGTCTCTGATCGCGGCTCCGCCAGGTACAAGGCAGGATTTTTGGATCGAGGAGTTTGGTGAGTCCAGAACGGCCATCCTTGGCCTGACTTTCCACAAAAGCCGATTCCTTAGATTCCTAATGATGGGTTGATTCAGCGTCGCCAAGCCAGTTTGCGAGAGTGGATTCGTCCAACGGTCCGAGTTTGGTCGCCAGAATGCGCCCGTCGCGGCCGATCAGCACGCTGTAGGGCAAAAGTCCGGCGGTGTCACCTAACACGGTGGTCGGCACGGGATCGGCGTCGATGCCGGTCAGGATGGGATAACCGACGGGCACGCGTTTCAGGAATGCCGCCGCCGATTGTGGCTGTTCCATCGCCACGCCGACGACTTGCACGCCGTCGGCCACGTGGTCGCGCTGGAATTTCGCCAGCATCGGCATTTCCTTGAGGCACGGCACGCACCAGCTGGCCCAGAAGTTCAGCAGCACGACCTTGCCGTGCCACTTGGCGAGCGTGGTGGGGCGACCTTGCAGGTCCGGCAACGTGTAACCGCCGGCGGCATCGCCCACCGCAAGCGTCTTGACGCCCGGCGGCGCGGGCGGCTGCTCCGGCATCGGGTTCATCCAGCGGTTCTGCAACCACCAGCCACCGGCGGCGGCAAGGCAAGCGAGCGCCAGGATCAAGAGGGTGCGGCGATCCATCATCGCGCGGCCGGCTCCACGTCGGCATGGACCAGCGCATTGCGAACCAGGGACGCGGTCAGCACGGTTGGCAGCGCGTGGCCCGCTCCACCACCGCGCGGGTACACCACGTACAGCGGTACGCCAGGCGAATGGAATGATTTCAGGTAAGCGCCGATTTCAGGATCGACGTCGGTCCAGTCGCCCTTCATGTAAACGGCGCCGGTTTGCGTGAGCAAGTCGCGGAAGCCTTGCGTGTTCAGCACCGCGTATTCGTTGGCCTTGCAGGTGACGCACCAATCCGCGCCGATGTCCACGAAAACCGGCATCCCGGCGTTGCGCAGCGATTGCAGTTTCGCCGCGCTGAAAGCCACACTGCTGCCGTCGGGTGCAGCCGCACGCGCGGGCGGCGCCACACGCGTGACGGCGTACAGCGATGCCAGTCCAGCCAATGCCAACACCAGCGTGAACGCGTGCCCGAGTGTGCGCTCGGGCCGACCACGTCCGTGCCACCAGAACGCAGCGGCCAGCAACACCATCGCGATCAATACCAGCGCCACTGCGTCCGCGCCGCGCTGGTGCGCCAGCACCCAGACCAGCCACACCGCCGACAGGTACATGGGAAACGCGAGGATCTGTTTCAGTGTTTCCATCCAGTGGCCGGGCTTCGGCAACAACCGGGCGAGCGCGGGCACCAATCCGATCAGGGTCAGCGGCAAAGCCAACCCGATGCCAAGCACCAGCATCACCAGCAATTCGTGCGAGGCCGGCGCGACAAACGCGTAGGCCAGCGCCACGCCCATGAACGGCGCGGTGCAGGGGCTGGCGACGATCACCGCCAGCACGCCGGTGAAGAAATGTCCTGCGGCGCCGCCGCCGCGGGTCAGGGTTGCTCCGACGTTGCCCAAGCGTGACCCGAACTGCGCCACGCCCGACATGGAAAGCCCTACCGCGAACAGCACGCAGGCCAGCACCGCCACGATCAACGGCTGCTGCAATTGCGTACCCCAGCCGATCGCGTGACGCGCACCGCGCAAGCCGAGGATCGCGAAGCCGATCGCGAGGAACGTGGCGATCACACCCGCCGCGTAGGCCAGCGCATCGACGCGGGCTCGCTGGCGTGACTCGCCGCTTTCCAGCACGCCGACCGCCTTGATCGCCAGCACGGGCAGCACGCAAGGCATAAGGTTCAGGATCAACCCGCCCCCGAAAGCAAGCAGCAGTGCAAACGCCAGGCCCATGCTGACCTGGCCTGCCGCCTGTGTGCCGGGTTCAGGCGTGGCTGCGGTGGGTGCGGCGGAAGCCGCCACCAGCGATGCGGTAATCGAGTCGCGCGGTGCGCTGCCGTTGATCGCATTGCCACCGCCGGCCGCGCCGATCGGGCCGCCGCCGGATGTCGGCAGGGTGAATGTTTCCGTATTCGGCGGGTAGCAGATCTTGGGTTCGATTTCGTGGCAGCCCTGGTAGCTCACTTCCACTTTCAGCGTCGCGGGCATGGCGCCCGCTGTGGTGTAGGGCAGCGACGCACCCACCGCGTCGTGATAAATCTCGACGTCGCCGAGATAGGGATCGTGCTCCTTGATGCCTGCGGGCGTTTGCAGGGCGCCGGCGGTGACACCGGGCGTCAGGATCTTGGCGTGGATGCGGCCGCGATACAGGTAGTAATGCGGCGCGATATCGAAGTGCAGATCGATCGTGCCGGGTTTCGCGATGGTGGGCTTCAGCGCGAACGCCTGGGTGACCGGCAGCAAGCCGTCGCCGGGGCTGGTGCTTTGCGCGAACACACCCGTGGCGACGAGCAGCAACGCTGCAAGCAGGATCAAGCGTGAGAAAAATTGGCGAACAGCTGACATTTTGATGACCAAATGGAAAGACCAAAGCGCGTGTCGTCGGTTCCACAAAGCGTGTGAGCCTGTGAAACCCCTGGTTGAGTGCGCCGCGCGGCAGTGTCGGTTCAAAGAACTTGCGAATCCCGGGAATTCTCGCAGGCCGGCGCCGGCACTGCCAACTCACCGGTCCGCGGTTTCGCGTGCCAACCAGTCGAGATACGCCGGCAGCCCTTCGGCAATTTCCAGCGCCACGAGTTCCGGCACCTCATACGGGTGCAGCTCCACGAGTCGCCCGCGCAACGCATCGAAGCGCTCGCGGGTGGTTTTGATCACCAGCAGCACCTCGGCGTCCTCGTGTATTTTGTCTTGCCAGCGGTAGGTGGACAGCACGCCCGGCAATCGATTCACGCACGCGGCCAACCGCTCCTCGACCAGTACGCGGGCGATTTTCGCGGCGGTTTCGGCATCGGGGCAGGTGGAAAGGGCGACCAAGGGCGTTGACATCGAAGGCAGGCTAACAGCCAGACGCATCAATTGCCGTGAAAACGTCCCCGCGGCCCTTGAAACCGGGGTTTCCGGCCTTACAATTAGCACTCGTCGTTGTCGAGTGCTAACAACGCCAACCCCTTTTCATCCCCCAACGCAGCTGGAGTCACCATGAAGCTTCGTCCATTGCACGACCGCGTCATCATCAAGCGCCTGGAAGCGGAAACCAAGTCCGCCGGCGGCATCGTCATCCCCGACACCGCGACCGAAAAGCCGATCAAGGGCGAAGTGGTCGCCGTAGGCACCGGCAAGATCCAGGAAGACGGCAAGGTCCGCCCGATGGCGGTCAAGGCCGGCGACAAGGTGCTGTTCGGCAAGTATTCCGGCACCGAGGTCAAGGTCGATGGCGAGGATCTGCTCGTCATGCGTGAGGACGATCTGGTCGCCGTATTGGAAGGCTGATCGAAGTCCGACGAACTCCATAGCCGTCGTCCCGGCGCAGGCCGGGACCCAGATCAAGAAAGCGCTGGATTCCGGCCTTCGCCGGAATGACGATCAACTGCAAAGCCTTACAGGAACAAAACCATGGCAGCCAAAGAAATCCGTTTCTCCGAAGACGCGCGCAACCGCATGCTGCGCGGCGTCAACGCCCTGGCCAACGCGGTCAAGGCCACCCTCGGCCCCAAGGGCCGCAACGTCGTGCTCGAGAAGAGTTTCGGCGCCCCCACCATCACCAAGGACGGTGTGTCCGTGGCGAAGGAAGTGGAGCTCGCCGACAAGTTCGAGAACATGGGCGCGCAGATGGTGAAGGAAGTCGCCTCCAAGACTTCCGACGCCGCCGGTGACGGCACCACCACTGCGACCGTGCTCGCGCAAGCGATGATCCGCGAGGGCATGAAGGCGGTCGCCGCCGGCATGAACCCGATGGACCTCAAGCGTGGCATCGACAAGGCCGTCGCCGCCGCGATCGAGGAACTGAAGAA
>Ga0207707_10001294_pt1 | contig 23300 bp, 23 predicted proteins | sample KBSC83BmetaG_FD_184336 | JGI IMG/M metagenome (GOLD analysis project Ga0207707, IMG submission 184336) | Corn rhizosphere microbial communities from Kellogg Biological Station, Michigan, USA - KBS C8-3B metaG (SPAdes) (version 2) | ecosystem: Host-associated > Plants > Roots > Rhizosphere ...
GCCGGCACAACGACGTCTACGACCCGCCGCGCGACGTCATCTCCGCCGTACCCGGCACCCAGCAGGTCGAGATGAAGCGCTGCCGCAACCGGGGCTTCTGCTGCGGCGCGGGCGGCGCACGCATGTGGATGGAGGAGACGATCGGCAAGCGCATCAACGTCGAGCGCACCGACGAGGCCCTCGGCACCGGTGCAGAGATCGTCGCCACCTCCTGCCCCTACTGCCTGATCATGCTCGACGACGCGGTCAACGCTCGGAAGGCCGAAGGCAAGGCGAGCAACGTCAAGGTCATCGACATCGCGCAGATCCTCGCCGACTCGGTGGCGCTGAAGGTGCCTGCGTCCGTGGGTGCCGGCAACGGGTCCTCGGGCAACGGGTCGTCGGGCGGGGCGTCCTCAGGCGGGGCGTCCTCGGGCGGGGCGTCCTCGGGCGGGGAGTCCTCGGGCGGGGAGTCCTCGGGCGGGGAGTCCGCCGGCGCGCCCGGCGGCGACACGACGCGCAGCCCGTTGGAGCAGTCGACCGGGACGGGGCCGACGACGGAGGGCGAGCAAGCCGGCCCGACCGCGGTCGACCCGAGCAACCGGCGCCCCGAGGACACCGAGACGGTGCACGAAGCCGCCCATGGCCCGGGCGCCGCGGACCTCGGCGACGACCAGTCGATGCAGGTGACCTCGACGCCCGAGTCCCCCGAGCAGCACGTCGGCGAAGAACCACCCACCACGAACGAGTAAGCCCGTCGCGGGCCCACTACTGCCGCCGTGTAGGGGTCAAACGATCTCCAACAGCCCCCACACCGCGGCAGTAGTGCGGCAAGAAGAACAGCGTCAGTCGCGGCGGGTGTCGGTGCGGCTGAAGTTCTGCCAGGAGCGCGACGGCGTCGGGCCGCGCTGGCCCTGGTAGCGCGAGCCGTAGACCGCCGAACCGTAGGGATGCTCGGCGGGCGAGGACATCTGGAACAGGCACAGCTGCCCGACCTTCATGCCCGGCCAGAGCTTGATCGGCAGCGTCGCGACGTTGGACAGCTCGAGCGTGATGTGCCCGCTGAACCCCGGATCGATGAACCCGGCGGTCGAGTGCGTGAGCAGACCGAGACGGCCAAGGCTCGAGTTGTGTGTCGGGATGTAGCTCATGCCCGCGAGGTACATGCCCGACGGTGAGGACACCTCGATGCAACGGACGGCGCGGGACGGCACCGGGACCACCGCACTGATCGCTCGATGCCGGTGGAACGCCTTGCGGAGCTGCCGGTCCAGCTTGCGCTGCAGGCGGAAGACCGGGATGTGCGAGCTGAACGTCACCTGGTAGGCCGGTCCGCAGTCAATGCCGTCGAGCATCGCGCGCTTCTTGCGCTTCTTCGGACGCAGGCCGAGACTCGCGGCCAGCTCGACCACCGCGTCGGACAGGACTTCCCACGTGGACACGAACTCACAGCGGCCGAACTCGTCGATGCAGCCGTCAGAGTCCATCAGCCCCTGGAGGAGAGCGAGCCGCTGGTCGATGTCGGCGACGAAGTAGATCTCGGGCACACGCTTGTCGCCCAGCAGCCGCAGCGCCTTCAGCGTGCTGTGCAGCGACGCGTTGTCGGCGTCGCGCCCCGTAGGCGCATCCCGCACGCGTGGGGCGCCCCCCACGCGCCACGACATCACTCGCGACGTCGGAGTGACGCCGTAACCGGCGGCACGGATGCGGTCGAGGATCTCGTGGTCACGTGGATGAACAGTCACATCGGCTTGAGTCGTCCCATCGCCGAGCCAGATCCCGAGGACGTAAGGATCGATCGGCAGGTCACGGGTGGGGTACTGGACGGGGCCTGCGATCGGCACGTGGTGGTTCCACTCGTCGCGGATGCGAACCCGGTCGGCGATGTCACGGGTCGTCCGGGTCGAGCCGTCGCTGCGGTGGCGGCTGCGCTCGGTCTTGGTCGCCGTCCACCACAAGTGCTCCGCGTCGGCGACGATGTCGGTGCCGTCGGAGAACTCCACCCGGTAGCACGGACGTCCGACCAGCACCGGGCCGATAGCCGTGACCCGGCACTCGGCGCCGGTCTCGTCGAAGACCGCCTCACCGACACCGACCTCACCCAGCAGCTTCCACCCGTGACGGGTGGGGATCGGAGTGTCGAGATCGAGCGCCTTGCCCTCGAGGCGGGCCGCGACGTCGTCGGGCAGCGTCACGACTTCGTAGGTCGACGCCAGCGCGAACTCACCCGGGTGCAGGATGAACGGCTCGTCGCCGGCCGGCTCGACCAGCCGCGTCAGCTCCGGCTGCTCCTCCGACGGGTCGATGTGCGGGTAGCGGTGGTTCTCGAACACCCGGAAGTAGCGGTCGAGTCGCACGTCGACGCTCGACGGCTGCACGAGCGCAGGGTCGTAGGGATCAAGGCCGACGCGCCCGGACTCGATGAGCGCCTTCAGGTCGCGATCGGAGATCAGCACCGAAGCAGGCTACCGAGCGGCGTGGACGGTTCCACGCCGCCGCACACAGGGCACGGCAGGTTGTTCGCGCGGGCTATCCTGACCGGCGTACGCCGTCCTCCGGGGCGGCTTCGCGGGTGTAGTTCAATGGCAGAACATCAGCTTCCCAAGCTGACAGTGAGGGTTCGATTCCCTTCACCCGCTCCACTCGATTGACCTGCAAAATCGCGCAAAGGCGCAGGTCAGCGGCTCGTTTCGGCGGATCGGTCCACTGACCGCTGATGACCGCGACAACCCGCTGAAGGCCCATTCGTGGCACTAGATGTGGCACGCGGGTGGCACGTGATCTTGGCGCCTGTTGTTCGTCATGAGCCGGACTCACCGTCCGCCTCGGCCTTCCGCCCGGGCATGCGGTGCCCGCCGCGACGCAAAAACCAGGGGCGACGTAACGACGATCTTCCACGAATGAACGCAGGCCCCGATGACGGGCAGTTGCCCGCAACTGATAGCTGCTACAGGATCGCCCCCGTGATGCAGATCAAGGGGGTTCTCGCGGCTCTGCAAGAGGCCACGGATTGTTGCGGACCGAAGGCCGGAAATATTGACTGCTGACTCGTCGCCGCACAGTCTAATCGTCTGATGTTTACAGATCTTGAGCCAGCCGCCCTGCGGGTAGTTGCTCTTGCCGTCGGCGCGGCTGAGCGCTCGGGGGCGTCTACTGTCGGGCTGGAGCATCTGCTGGTTGGTCTGCTTGAGGGCGCTGGGGTCCAACTGGGCTCCCCACTTGCTGACAGCGTCGCATCCACGTCAGGCGGTTTATCGGGTGCTGATCGCCGACTCGCCCCCCTGGGCGTTTCGCCGGAGGTGCAGACTGTGCTGCAACATGCGTTGGAAGATGCAGGCTCTGGCCCTGTCGGCGGGCCGGTAAGAGTTCACCATCTCGCACGAGCTGTGATGCGCATGATTGAGGTTCACCAGCCGGAACTGTCGACGAAGTTGGGGTCAGAGCAGATTGGGGTCCTGCGCCAGTTGGCCCTCGACGTAGCAGAAGCGGCCGACGCAAGCGGGGAGCCGGGCGTGTCCGAGGACGACCAGACCGAGGGGCTGCGCGATATTGCGAAGTCGCTTTCGTCCATCGCTTCCGCGTTGGAAAAGATCGCGGACACGCTTCGTCGTCGTGAGGACAAAGGAGCGCAGCCTCGACCGTCGCTCGAAGAGCGACTAACGACGCAGATCGCGCAAGTGCTTGCCAACTCGGATGATTCCGCTCTAGTGTCCGTGACCCGCTGGGACAGCAACTCTTCACAGCCGTTGTCGGCTCTTCAGTTCCTCACACAACTACTTCGGTCAGGGAGCTAGCAGGCGGAGGTCGCGGCTCTACAGCCTAGCCACACCAGGGCGAGTACGAGGGGGAATCGCATGAAACGAACACGGCTGCTAGCTCGAGTGATCTTGGCATCGACAGTAGTGACTACCGCCATCGCAGGCGCAATGACCGATGGATACGCGGTTGTTGGTCGCACTCCAACCATTCTCCCCGCCGCTATACCCTCGACTAGTCATTACAGCGTCGCGGAAGAACACAGCCTCGGCACTTCCTATTCGGGGCTAACGGCCACACGTTCGGATGGCCCTTTCACCATCAGTTCCGGAAGCAATTGCTCCAACATCTATGTGACGCCCGTCGTGTATCAGACTGAATGGGCGCGCTTTCCGTCGTCCTCGCCACTCGGAAGCGGTTGGGTAGAGATCGGGACTGCGCACCGCTGCAGCAATGACACGAAGTATTGGTATTGGGGCTACGGATATTCGGCGTGGTACGAGCTCGGCCACTCTGGGCCCGTGAGTGCCGTCGGCCATGCGTTCACACTCAAGCGGCAAGGCGGGTCGCAATGGCACATGATCGTGGACTACACAGACATGGGCTACGTTGACTATAACGGCAATGTTATGACAGCAAACGTGCTCCAGGCAGGCTTAGAAACGTACGATGTAAACGCCGTCATTCCAAGCCATACTTACACCTCGCTGCGGTACACGGTCAATGAAGGATCATGGATCTATTGGGCCGGCTTTGACGGCTGGAGCATAGATCCTGGTCTATGTGGGGGATGGAATACAGCATCAACTTGGCGAGCTGCGGAGAATTCATCATGCTAAAACTGTCGCGGTCAACAATATTAATCGTACTGGCTTCCGCCGCCGCTATCGTCACGGGCTGCGCGGGCTCAGGAACTGATCAGGCCGTCATTAGGCCTCCAGCGAACACGAGCACCGAAACTGATGCTGCTGTCGGTTCCCCGCAAGCACAGACGGCGTGCCATGACACAGCACAGCCGTTCCTGGCGGGCATGGGCACCACAAGTAGCCTAATTCTTGCTCGGCCAACTACTGTGGGGCAACTGGTCTCCTGGCAGCAAACGCGGCAAGGCCCTAACGGCCCATCAGTCCGCTCGCAGTGGGCTTCGCACAATGCGTCTCAGAAGTTGACCTTCTGTCTTTTTAGCGGTTCCTACGCGGCTGTCATGGCACCTCCAGGCGAGAGTCTCCCTGACTACACGCGAGCCGCAGTGATCATCGGCGACTCTGATGGACCGGCGATCGAGTACCTGTCGCATGACAATGACGGACCGGAGACGCCAGCGCCAGCGGCAGTTGGCTCGTAGTCCGTCAACGTCAAGCGGATCTGCCTCGCCTGCGGCAGCGCCTCGAGCAGCAGCAGCCCGACCTGACCATCGTGTTCGCCGCCCTCGCGATCAGCCGGCACCTGCAAGACCTCACCAGTGCCTCGATCAGAAAGCTGGTCCGCACCCTTCGCCCGCTGCAGTCAGTGACCATCGAGATCGACGGGCACACCCTCACCGCCGAACCCACCATCACCAGCGGCGCCGAAGAACTGCTCAGCCGCCTGCCACGGGGTGACTAACTTGGCACGAGTCAGGTCGAACGGTGGCTTCTGTTCTGCGCCGCGCCCGCGTGCGGCGGGTCGTCGAGCGACTCGCCGTCGGCTGGACCCGTCACCGGAGAGGTGTCAGCACATGCCCTGTGCCATGACGCGCTGGATGGACGGCCAGTCACGGCGGCTGCGACCACGCTCGGCGCGGTCCGCAGCACCAACATCGGCGGACCGCCTCCGGGGCTGACGCCGGGCAAGGACGCCTTCCCGGACTTGCCGACTACCGAGCCGGCCGCCTGGTGCTGGACGGCTGCGGCCTCACCCAGTCCCGGCTATGAAGGTCGGGAGTGGTCGCTGTTTGTCGCGGTCCCCGGTGGCCGCAGCCAGTTCTTCTTCGGGCTCGGCGGCATCGCCACCCCACCCACCGGGCCGCCGTCCATCCCCTGACCGCTACTCGACTGCGACGTTCGCGAAGGGCGCGCAGAACCCGTTCTCGTTCCGCGTCCGCACTCACGTCGCAGAATCACAGCCCACGGTGGTGAGCACGCACGAGCACGAGCACGGCGCGCACGACTGCCGTGACAGCAGCTGCGACCAGCGCAATCGCGCCAAGGGTTGACCAGGGCTGGCCTTGTAGGTGCAGTGCCGTAGCGCAGAAGGCCACCACGCCGGCGACGAAGAGCACGAGGAGCAGCGACGGCACGAGCGCGTAGGCGATCTCGACCGTCACAGCGTCACGGTGTCGACCGTCCATGTCGCGACCTCACCTCGACCAGGTGAGCAGCATATCCTTGCCATAGTCAGTTTGGCGATGTATGACGTTGGCATGGTGTTGCAGGAGCAGTCGTACCTGGTGCTGGTGGCGCTGCTAGACGGTCCGGCGCACGGCTACGGGGTGATCCAGCAGGTGGAGCAGATCTCCGCGGGGCGGGTGCGGCTGCGGGCGGGGACGCTGTACGGCGCGCTGGACCGGCTGGCCGATGAGGGGCTGGTGGAGCGCGACCGTGAGGAGGTTGTCGACGGTCGGCTGCGCCGCTACTACCGACTGACGGCTGCAGGGATACGGACGGTGGCCGAGGAGACGGACCGTCGCCGTTCCACGGCCGGGATTGCAGCGCGGCGGCTTCGGGCCCACGCCGCGCCCGGCGGGAGCGTGGCATGACCGGCCTGGAGCGCCGCTGTCGGCTGCTGCTGGGGGTCTTGCCCCGGCACCTGCGCACGGATCGGGGCGAGGAGTTGCTGGCGACGCTGCTGGACTCGGCTGAGCCGGGTCGGCGCTGGCCGGGCGCCGCCGACGCGTGCAGCGTTGCCTGCTACGGAGCACGCTCGCGCGTTCGGCTCGCCGTCGCCGTACGCCAGACCCCCGCATGGCGCGGTGGAACCGCGATGGCCGGCATGGCGGCCATGACCCTGCTCGGCGCGGTGGGGCTGACGGTGTTCTGCCGCTGTGTCGGCGCCTGGACCGGCGAGTGAACCACGCCGAGGATTCGGCTTCCCGGTCTTGGTGGTCGTGGAGCATTCGAAGCCGCGAGTACTCGTACGCACTCGATGTACTTCCCTGGCCACGAAGCCACGAAGCCACGAAGCCACGAAGCCACGAAGCCAGCCTGAACGTGTTCACGCGCAAGGCGGCGGCGATGTCCCGTCGTCCACTGTGAAGGTCAAGATCGCGCCTTTGTCGTCGGTGTAGCGGAGAGTGGAGCCGTCGTTCACGACGCTTCCTGATCCGCTGAACGATGCGGGGGCGTTGGTCGCATCGAACGGTGGCTCCCGGACCTCCCACAGCGTGTCGCCGATGCGTAGCGGCTCCACACCGCAGTGCCACAAGCTGATGGTGACGCGGGTGCCGTTGGAAGGGACGGCGGACGGGCTCCAGACCCGGAACGCATCGTCAGTGCGGCTGACGTAATAGACGCCCTGGGCCAGGCTCGCACTCGGCCGGATGTCGGTCAGGGTCGTGTAGACGACGAAGGTGCGCGTCGCAACGAATGCCCCGCAGTTCGTGGTGACCTGACTCCCGCGGTGCGGATCGTCCGAGGCAATCGTGACGTGATCACGCCGAAGCATCGATGGGTCGAAGCCCTGGACCTGCTGCCGGTTGTAGGACACGACCGCTGCGAATGCCTGATCTTGCATGTCGCTCGTGATCGGCTGCGGCGATGCGGGGCACACGACCCTGTTTCCCTGCTCTGCCGCGCGTTCGGCGGCGGCATGCTGAGCCGCGTGAACTGCCGCGATGGCGGCAGCCGCGAGTTCTTGTGGTGTCGGACTCGGAGTTTCGGTGACGGCGGGCTGCCGCGGCGGTCCGGCGGGCAGGACGACGGCGTCGTTGCCGACGGGCCACTGCATGATCCCGGCCGCCGCGACTGCGGCCACGGCTGCCGCTGCGGTCAGACCCGCACCGACGCGGTGGCGACGCCGACGGCGCAGTGCCGTGGTGACGCGTCCGACCGGGTCGGACCATGCGCGCTGGCCCCATGCGTCGTCGTCACCAGACAGCGTGTCGATCAGGCGTTCCTCGACGTTCACTGCGTCACCTCCTCGGCGGGCGCCGTCCAGGTCGCGTTGTCTGAGTCGCCCAGGCGCACTCGCAGCGTGGCGAGACCTCGGGCCGCCTGGCTCTTGACCGTGCCGGGCCGGCATCCCATCTCCGCCGCGATCTCCGCCTCGCTGAGGTCGCAGTAGTAGCGCAGCACCAGCACGGTGCGCTGACGAGCCGGCAGGGCCGCCAAGGCGCGGCGCACGGCGAGCCGGTCGATCGCTTGGCTTCCTTCGTCAGCACCGGGCCGGTCCGGGGATCGGTGTAGCGGACGTGGGATCCCCAGCGCCGCCAGCCGGAGATATTGCTGTTGATCATCACCCGGCGGATGTAGCGAAACGGATCGCCGTCGGACCTGACCCGTGGCCATGCGGCTAGCGTTGACACCAGGGCCGACTGGACCAGGTCTTCCCCCGCGTCCAGCGACCCGGTCAGCATGTGCCCGAGCCGCATTAGCGCGGGCAGGCAGCCACCGACGAAGTCGGCGAACTCCTCCGGCGCCCGGCCGCTCATCACGTCCCCCGCAGATCGGTCACATGACAGGTACGCCGCAAGCGACCCGTTGGTTGCATCCTGCCGCCAGATCGGTGCCTGCGTTACCGGACGGAACGATGAGGCAAAGCGTCAACTGTCCGAAGTGGGATCTCTCCGTGCGTGGCGCCTAGCGCCGGGACATTCGGGAGCGGCACCTACTGCACAGTCTTTGCGGAAGAAAGGACCACTGGGACCGGCAGGGGCTCGGTCGTGGGATCGAGGCGTGTCCGCGGCTTGCGAGACACAGACCCGTAAGCCGTACTAACGTGCAGACATTGACGCTGACAAAGGGGGGACAATCCTCGTGACGAAGATGGTGTCAATGGCGAGACTGCGCTACACTAGCCGTTTACGCGAGCGGCGGTCGCCCCATGAAGGGATCTTGAATGCCACGAACGAAGCCCTCGGCCGCACAGGCCGCCCATGCCAGGGCGATGAAGTTCGAACTACCGGACATCGTGCAGTTCCTCCAGGAGACGCTGGGGCAGAAGCTGGTCGCGCACATTGCAGATGTCGACCCAAAGACTGTCGGGCGATGGGCCTCCGGCGACAGCTCGCCACGGCCTCCAGCCGAACAACGCCTCCGCCTTGCTTTCCAGGTGTTCCACCTATTGCAGGAGGAGGAGAGTCCCCACACGATTCGCGCCTGGTTCATCGGCTTGAACCCGCAACTCGATGACGTGGCGCCCGCGACGGCGATCCGCGACGGTCACCTCAGGGATGCGCTAATTGCTGCGAGGGCGTACATCGCCGGTGGCTAAGCCGCGGCCAGTCACGCGCACGCCGCCAGCGACGTTATGGAGGATCGGGCGAGGTGCCGATCCTCTTACCACCCCAATCCCCGATCCGACCATGCTCGGCACCGCGCGCTCTGGCAACAGGTTCGACAGCCCGAGCGGGAGCTACCGAGTGCTCTACTTCGGGACGTCCCTCACCGCCTGCTTCGGCGAGACGCTGGCTAGATTCCGTCCCGACACCCACCTCCTTAGCGTGGTCAAAGACGAGTGGGAGGCGATGGGCTTCATGGATGTCAGCCGTGTGCCGGCGGACTGGAGGCACCGTCGGTCTGCCGTCAACGTCTCGCTGCCCGCTGACGCACCTTTCCTCGACGTAGAGCACCGTTCGACTCGGGAGTTCTTACGGACGACGCTCGCCACTGGCCTCTCAGCCCTGGGCCATGACGATCTTGATATCGCCGCTGTGAGGGGTCCCGATCGGCGCGTCACCCGGATGATCAGCGAATGGGCGTACAACGCCACGGATGACAAAGGCTTTGCCGCCTACCAGGGCATCCGCTACCTCTCTCGACTCGACGACGACTGGGAGTGCTGGGCCGTTTTTGAAGATGCAGAAATCACGGTGAACACCGCCATGTCCATCACCCTCGACCTTGAGCCTTTGCAACGAGTCGCCGCTGACTACGGGCTTCGAGTCTTCTGACGCCGTGCGCCCTCGGATCTCGTACTGCAGGCGCAGCCTTCGCCGCGGCCGGAGGCACCCGCGCCGATAGACCGCAAGGAACCGCAGAACGCCGTCAGTTGTGGCACAGATGTGGCACGACCGCCTTCTCGATCATCATGGCGGAAGGCAAATAGGGCCGCTGACCAGGCAAAACGTGCGAGCGAGTGCCAGGAGACGTTCAGCTTCCCAAGCTGACAGTGGGGGTTCGATTCCCCTCACCCGCTCCACATCTCTCTCCCCTTCCGATCATCTCTTCGTCGAGGCCGCGCCCCTACGGAGCGACCGGATTCCGCCGTGGTGCAAGCGGAGCTCCGGAACGACGGTGAGGGTCCCCTCGATAGCATCCGGCCGTGCCCGAGACGCCCGTGACCAAGGTCGGCGCAGCCGATCTCGGCCCCGGTCACCCCACCCCAGGCATGGTCCGCCGGGAGGCGGTCGTCCTCGACGACGTCTGGTCCGGCACCGCGGTCACCGAGCCGGGCGCGATCGGTGGCTGGCACCACCACGGCGAGCACGACACGATCGTCTACGTCGTCCGCGGCGCCTTCGACGTCGAGACCTCGACGGGGGTGGTGCACGCCACCGCCGGCGACTTCGTCCACGTGCCGGCCCGCACCGTGCACCGCGAGGGCAACTCCAGCGACGAGACCGCCGAGGTGGTTCTCGTACGCCGCGGCCACGGCCCGGTCGTGGTCAACGTCGACGGGCCGCCGTCCGATCGATGAGCCGCTGAGCGGCCCGGCTCAGCGGAAGACGCCGGTGTGCCCCAGCGAGTAGCGGCCCGGCTGGGGGAAGACGCACAGCCCGTGCGGCTGGGTGCCGACCGGGATCTTCGCCAGCAGCTTGCCGTCGGGGATCGAGATCGCGTAGACCACCGAGTTGTACCGGCCCGACACCCAGAACACCTTGCCGTCCGCCGACACCCCACCCATGTCGGGGCTGCCGCCGCCGGGGATCCAGATCTTCTTGACGACGCGCCCGGCGGCGAAGTCGTAGAGCGACAGCGACCCCTCGCCCCGGTTGGTGACGATCAGGTCGCGAGAGTCGCGGGTGACGTAGAGGCCGTGCGCGCCCTTCCCGGTCGGCACGAAGCCGCGCACCCGGAAGGTGGCGCCGTCGATCATCCACACGCCGTTCGACGCCATGTCGGCGACGAAGAACGTCGACCCGTCCGGCGACGTCTTCACGTCCTGCGGCATCGCGCCGGGCGCCAGCAAGAGGGTGCCGATCACCTTGTGAGTGACGGTGTCGACCTTCAGTAGGTGCCCGTCGAACTCGCAACTGGCGATGAAGTAACGGCCGTCGGCGGAGAAGTCGGCGTGGTTCACGCCCCTGCACGGGACCGGCGTCGAGTCGTGCAACGCCATCGTGTGCGGATCGCGGAAGTCGATGCGCCGCAGGCGTTCCGCCATCACGATCGCGTAGCGGCCGTCGGGGGTGAAGTAGAGGTTGTACGGGTCGTCGACCGGCACCGGCGTGCCGGGCACACCGTCGGTCGGGTCGATCGGCGTGAGCGAGTTGCCCTGGTCGTTGTTGACCCACAAGGTCTTCAGGTCCCACGACGGCACCACGTGCTGCGGCAGCCTGCCCACCGCGAAGTGCCGCACGATCCGGTAGGTGGTCGGGTCGATCTCGTCGACCGTGTTGCTTCCGGAGTTCGGCACGTAGATCAGCGGCCGGTCGTGCGCCACCACCGGGCTCAGCATCCCCGGGCGGTCGGCGGCGTAGATGTCGTGCGGGTCGAGGACGGCCGGCATGCCCGGGAGTGCGCCGGTCGCAGCCGCGCTCGACGTCGGCGCGGTCGTCGCCGTCTGCGTAGCGGTCGGGGTCGAGCCCGTCGACGTCGGCGGCTTCGACTTCGTCGCCTGATGGCTGCCGCCGCTGCTGCCCCCGCACCCGGTGAGAACGAGCGAGCCGGCGATCGAGGCGACGAGCAGGACGGTGCGGCGGGACACGAGTGCTCCTCGGTGCGCTGTCACGAGTGGTGCCGCCTCACCCGATGCGCAGCACGGTGTCGACCGGGTTTCCGTGTTCTCCGCCGAACAGCCAGAGCGCACCGGCGACGACCGCCGACGCGGGATCGGTCAGCGCCTCGGGCAACGAGCCGACCGCCGTCGTGGTTCCCGAGCGGACGTCGTACGTCTCGACGAGCGCCGTCGGACTGCCGGCCCGGCGCCCGCCCGCCAGCACGATGCGGTCGCCGATCGCCCCGGCCCCTGCATGCGCCAGCGGCGCCGGCAGGTGCCCGACGACCGAGGTCCGCCCGTTCGCCAGGTCGATCCGCTGCACGTCGGCCGTGTCGCCCCCGCTCGTCTCGCCACCGAGCACGTAGATCGCGTTCCCGACCACAACCACCGACGGATAGCGCACCCCCGCGAGGAGCTGCGCCACCACGCGGAAGTGCTGCCCGTCGGTCGTCGCCAGCACGTCCCGGAGCGGCGCATGCCCGTCGTAGCCACCGATGACGTACGCCGTGCCGCCGTGCACCACCGCAACGACGTCCGACCGTGGCGTGGGCAGGTGGGCGACCACCTGCCCGTGGACGTCCTGCACGTCGTCGATCGTCGCGGCGGCGCCGCCGCCGAACACCAGCGGGCGTCCCGCCACGACGGCACCCGCGGCGTCGTGCACCGGGGCGTGCAGCACCCCGTCGGGCTGCACCCGCCCGTCGGGGATCGAAACCTGCAGCACCTGCGTGCTCGACGTGCCTGCGACCAGTCCACCGGCGAGCACGACGGAGTTCCCGACCACGGCGGCGGCGGCGCGCGAGACCGGAGCGGGCAGGTGCCAGGGCATCTCGTGAATCGCGATCGGAACGGGCGAGGGTGCGCCGGAGGCAGGAGACGCCGACGACGATGCCGCGACCGTCGGCGTCACCGACGTGGCGCGAGAGACCGCGGGATGTCCGGAGCTGTCCCCGCACCCGGCAACACATGCAACGACCGCGAAACCGGCCAAAACGCCGTACCACCGCCGGGCTCGCACGCGGTCAGTCTGACCCGTGAACCTCAGTCGACGATGGCGGGGTAGACCAGCGCCTTCAGCTGGCCGCGGAAGTTGAACGACCCCGACGGCATCAGCTGGGTCATGAAGACGACGACCATGTCCTCCTTCGGGTCGACCCAGAAGATCGTCGACGCCGCGCCGCCCCACATGAACTCCCCGGCCGAGCCGATCACGCCGGTACGCGCGGGACCCAGCCCGATCGCCATCGTCAGGCCGAAGCCGGTGCCGTCGAAGCCCACTTCGCCGTAGCCGCCGGGCAGCGAGAACGCCCGCATCTCCGCGCCGCCGGGCAGGTGGTTGACGGTCATCAGCTCGACCGTCTTGCGGCCGAGGATCCGCCGCCCGTCGAGCTCGCCGCCGTTCAGCAGCATCTGCGCGAACCGCAGGTAGTCGCCGGTCGTCGACACCAGCCCGCCACCACCGGACAGGAACGACCGCTCCCGCAGGTAGGAGCTCTGCTGCGCGTCCTCCATCAACGCGAACCGCTTGTCCGGACCGCGTCGGTAGAGCCCCGCGAACCGGTCGGCCGACTCCGCCGGCACGGTGAAGCCGGTATCGGCCATGCCCAGCGGCTCGAAGATCTCGGTGCGCAGGTAGTCGTCGAACCGCCGGCCCGAGAGCACCTCGACGAGCCGGGCGCAGATGTCGGTCTGCAGCCCGTAGACCCAGCGGGTGCCGGGCTGGTGGGCGAGCGGGCGCTCGGCAACCCGGTCGGCCAGCCTCTCCAACGTGAGGCCCGGGTCCCGCATGATCGTCGGCCGGGCGATGCCGCCCTCCTCGGCCGTACCGGTCTGCAGGCCGAAGCCCAGCCCGGCCATGTGCATGAGGACGTCCTTGACCGACGGCGGCCGCACCGCGTCGACGAGGGTGGTCGAGCCGTCGGACTGCCGCTCCTCGACCTGGAGCCCACGCCACGACGGGATGAACCGGTCGACGGGATCGTCGAGCTGGAAGAGCCCACGCTCGTAGAGGGTCATCAGTGCGACCCCGGTGATCGGCTTGGTCATCGAGTAGATCCGCCAGATCGTGTCGTCGCCGACGGCCACGCCCCGCTCAGCGTCCATGAGCCCGAAGGGCTGCGAGTAGCCGACCGCACCGTGCCGGGCGACGGCCACGTGGCAACCGGCGATCTTGCCGGGCCCGATGTAGCGCGACGCGATGTGCTCGCCGATGCGCGACAGCCGGCCAGCGTCGAGCCCCGCGGCGTCCGGGTCGACCTTCATGCGCCCTCCCGAGGCAGTCGACCGGCACCGTGCCGGCCTGGCGCGCAGCCTGCTACGAGACACCCGACGGCGCAACGGCCCCGGCCCGGCCCGCCCACCGTTCTCGCCCGTGCGAGAGGAATCCGACCCGGGACGAAGAATCCTTGAACACGATGATCGGCGCGGCGCGACGGATCCGGCGGGGCGTACGACGTACCGCCATCGCCGGCTGCGTCACGCTCGCCTCGACCGCAGCGCTGCTCGCGCCGGCCGCGGCCGCGCACGCAGCGACCCAGCCGCGGACCTGGAACTTCCAGCAGGCCGACATCACGGCCGCCCAGGGGCTGGGGCGTGACGGCGCCGGGGTCACCGTCGCCGTCGTCGACACCTGGGTCGACCCGACGCATCCCGACTTCGGCGGGCGGGTCTTCGACGAGGCCTACTGCGTCAACGGCAACGGCACCTGCCGCGACCGCACCTACGCCCCCGACGCCTGCATCCACGGCACCCACGTCTCGGGCACGATCGCCTCGTCCCGTTACGGGGTGGCGCCCGCTGCCCGGATCCTGGCCGTGCAGGCCCTCACCTACGACCCGTCCTCCGGCGACTGCTCGGGTTCCGGCACCGACATCGCGGCCGGCATCCGCTTCGCGACCGCGCACGGCGCGCGGGTCATCAACCTCTCGATCGGCGACCTGGTGCCGCTGGTCTTCCAGGACTCCGACGTGACCTCCGCGATCGAGGCGGCCGCAGCCACCGGCGTCGTCGTCGCGGTGGCCGCGGGCAACCAGGCGCTGCCGCTCACCGACTCCTACGGCCAGGGCGTGCTGCTCGTCGCGGCGACCGGTCCGGACGGTCAGCTGGCGTCCTACTCCGACTACGGCGGTTCGGTCGCGCTGGCCGCGCCGGGCGGCGACGCGAGCAGCAGCGGATGCACGCCGCAGACCTGCATCCTGTCCACGACCCCGCACGACACCTACGGGCTGCTGCAGGGGACGTCGATGGCGACGCCGCACGTCGCGGGCGTGGCCGCACTGCTGCTGGCTCAGGCGCCCGGCCGTGGCGCGGCCGGCGTCGTGCAGGCGCTCGAGGCGACCGCTCGACCGCTGTCGGGCGCAGGGCACGGGCTCATCGACGCCGGGGCCGCGCTCCGGCTGCACGCGCCGCGAGCCGCGCCGACCGGTGCGACCGCGCAGAGCACGGGCGCGGCGGCACCGGCGCCCGGACCGGCCGCAGCCACGCCCCACCACGCCACCATGCGCACCGGCCCCGGCTCTGCTCCGACCGCCTCGCCGAGCACGTCTCAGGCACCGTTGAGCCTCGGCATCGAGGCTCCCGCCGCGTCGACGCCGCGCGGCGGCACGAGGACACCCCGCGCCCCCGGCACGGCCGGTCCCACCCCGCTCGCTGCCCGACCAGAAGGAAGCAGCAGCTCGCACGGCGGTCCCGACGCGGTCGCGGTGGTCGCCGCGACGCTGGTCGTCCTACTCGCCGGGGCGTCCATCGCCGCCGGGCGCCGGCGCCCGGGCTGAGGCCTACGGACCGGTCTCGACGATCGAGCTCTCGGCATCGAGGGGGTAGTCGAACGCGATCAGCTCGCGGCCGTGGTCCTTGATCCAGCCGACGAAACGCTGGTGCGCGGGATGGTCCTGGTAGGCGCGCAACGTCGCCTCGTCGTCGAACTCCTGCAGCAGCAGCCACTCCCACCCGGCGGCGCGGCCGCTGGTGTCGCGACCGAAGCGCAACGTACGGAAGCCGCCGATATCCGCGGGCCAGCCCCGCACCATCGCAACCAGCTCGGCCTCCTCCGCGGCGGACAAGCCGGGTCGGAAGCGGAACAGGACGACGTGCTGCACCCGCGGCATCCCGCCACCCTAGGCAAATTCCGGAAAGGGCCACGCGGCCGGTCGGCGGCGGCGAGACTTCGTCTGGTCAGCGTCGAGGAGGTGGTCGCCGTCGCCACGCCACTGGACCCGGTCGCGTCCGACACCTTCCACCTGCTCACGACGGCGTGCGCCACGCGGGTCTGGTCGGCGCTGACCTGCCCGGAGACGGCCGCGCGCTACCTGCACGGCCTGCGGCTCGACTCGTCGTGGGAGCCGCACGCGCCGCTGAGCTTCGGCCTGCCCGGCCTGCCGCGCTCGCAGGGGCAGGTCCTGTGCGTGCGGGGGCCGGAGCTGCTGTCCTACGTCCTCGCCGACGGCAGCGGTACGGCGACCTACCTCACCTGGTCGATCCGACCGGTCAGCACCGGCTGCGTCGTACGCCTGCACGTCCACGAAACGCACGCGACCGGCAGCGACACGGACCTCGAAGAGGCGTGGCTGCCGGTCGTGGAGGCGTTGCGGCTGGTCCTCGCGACGGAGGACCAGCCGGCACCCGGGTGATCAGCTCGCGGCGTCGGACTTGATCGCGGAGACGTCGAACTCCAGCACGATCTTGTCGGAGACGAGGACGCCGCCGGTCTCGAGCGGCGCGTTCCACTCGACGCCCCAGTCCTTGCGGTTGATGGTCGCCTTGCCGTCGAAGCCGGCCCGCAGGTTGCCCATCGGGTCCTTCGAGGTGCCCGTGTGCTCCCACTCCACCGTCACCGGCTTGGTGACGCCCTTGAGCGTGAGGTCGCCGGTCATCCGGTAGGTGTCGTCGTCGACCTTCTCGACCTTCGTGCTCTGGAAGGTCATGGTCGGGTGGTTGGGCGCATCGAAGAAGTCGTTGGTGCGCAGGTGCGCGTCGCGCTGCTCGGTGCCGGTGTCGATGCTGGCGATGTCGATCGTGACCGTCGCGGTGGACTTGGTGGGGTCGGCCTGGTCGAGGTGGGCACGGCCTTCGAACCGCTTGAAGGTGCCGCGCACCTTGGACACCATCGCGTGCCGCGCGACGAAGCCGATACGGGTGTGCGCGGTGTCGATCCGGTAGTCACCGGTCAGGTCGGTGATGGCCGGGGTGAGGGTCTCGCTCATGAGGGTGCTCCTTCGATGGTGGCTTCCGACGGTCTACCCGGGGGCACTCCCGAGAACCGTTGTCTACGCAACTAACTGTACGGCACGTTTATTGCGTCCGCAAGTACAGGCTCGAGCCCGGACCCCGAATGGCCCACCTGGGCCCTGGCGGGCGGGCGGAGCGACCCCGGATAATGGCCGTCGATCGCCGACCAGCAGGGTGATGCTCATGACGACACCCGGGGTTCACCCGGGCACGGGGGACGGCGGGCAACCGCCCAGCGACAGCGACGCCTCGGTGCTGTTCGCCTTCGCGCTCGAGAGCGGACGCGCCGTCACCTGGGTCCTCGACCTAACGACCAACAGGTTCCACTTCACCGGCGGCGCCCTGCAGCTGTTCGGCCCGAACGCCAGCGCGGGGAGCGGCCATGTCGGCACCGACGACTTCTTCTCGATCGTCCATCGCGACGACCGCGAGCGGCTCAACGCGACTGCGGTGGACTCCTTCGCCACCGGCGAGGACTTCGTCTGCGAATACCGCACGATCGGCCCGGACGGCAGCGTCCACTGGCAGGCCGCCCGGGGCCGGCCGGTCCACGACGAGGCCGGCCGGCCGCTTCGCCTGGTGGGCGTCACCAACGAGATCACCGAGCTGCGCGCGGCCGAGGCCGCTCTGCGCGAGACCCAGGAACGCATGCGCGCGGTGCTCGCCGCCGCGCCGATCCTGTTGCTGGCCTTCGACCATGACGGCGTCGTAACCCTCGCCGAAGGGCGCGAGCTAGCGGCGCTCGGCGACCCGACGACCGCTCTGGTGGGGCGGTCGGTGGCCGAGCTGCTCGGGCCGCCCGGAGCGGAGGCCGTCCAGGCGGCGAGCGCCGGTCGGCCGTGGGCGGGCCGGCTCCCGCTCGGCGGGCGGGTCTACGACGTGTCCTGCCTGCCTTCGAGCGACACCGACGACGCAGGCCTCGTCGTCGCGACCGACGTCACCGACCGGGCGGCGACCGAGGAGCAGCTCGAGCACCAGGCCCTGCACGACGCGCTCACCGGCCTGGCCAACCGGGAGCGGCTGCAGCGCTTCCTGGACCGTTGCGCGGAGCGCAACGAGGAGATCGCGCTGTTCTACCTGGACCTCGACGAGTTCAAGCTCATCAACGACAGCCACGGTCACACCGTCGGCGACAGCCTGCTCCGCGCCGTGGCCCACCGGCTACGGGCCGCCGTACGCGCCGAGGACCTCGTCGCGCGGGTGGGAGGTGACGAGTTCGTGGTCGTGTGCACCGGCATGACGCAGGCGCAGGCGCAGGCGACCGCCGACCGCATCGTCACCGAGCTCGGCCGCCGCTTCGAGCGCGAGAACCTCGACCCGTCGGGAGCCAGCGTCGGCGTGGTCGTGGCCCGGGCCGGATCGGTGTCGAGCGCGGAGCTGCTGCGGCGCGCCGACGAGGCCATGTACGCCGCCAAGCGGGCCGGGCGCGGCCGCTGGCGGATGGCGCCGGCGGGCGAGGCGCCGTGGCGCGACGCCGCACTGGCTAGCCCGGAGGGCTGACGCCGAGCGCTCGATGCAGGAACTCCACCTGCAGCAGCAGGAGGTTCTCGGCCACCTCTTCCTGCGGCGTCATGTGCGTCACGCCCGACAGCGGCAGCACGGCGTGCGGACGACCCGCCTCGAGCAGCCGCGCCGAGAGCTGCAGGGTGTGCGCCACGACCACGTTGTCGTCGGCGAGTCCGTGCACGAGCAGCAGCGGCCGGCGCAGCGAGTGCGCGCCGGTCAGCAGCGACGTCGCGTCGTACGCCGCGGGCTGCGCCGTCGGGTCGCCGAGGTAGCGCTCGGTGTAGTGGGTGTCGTAGAGCCGCCAGTCGGTCACCGGGGCGCCGGCGACCGCGGCGTGGAACACGTCGGGGCGACGCAGGACGGCGAGCGCTGCGAGATAACCGCCGTACGACCACCCGCGTATCCCCACCCGCGACAGGTCGAGGTCGGGCACCGCCTCCCCCGCCGCGAGGAGCCCGTCGACCTGATCCTCGAGGACCGGGGTGGCGAGGTCGCCGTGCACGGCCCGCTCCCACTGCGGCCCCCGGCCGGGGGTGCCGCGGCCGTCGACGACGAGCACCGCGAAACCTTGGTCGGCGAACCACTGCGCCTCCAGCCACATCGACCGCGCCGCCAGCACCCGCTGCGCGTGCGGTCCCCCGTAGGGCGCCATGAGGACCGGCAGCCGCTCGCCCCGCCGATGCTCGCGTGGCAGCACCAGGCCGGCCCGCAGCCGCCGGGGCCCGAGCGTCAACATCGTCACCCGCGGGGTGAGCACCGGCGTCTCGGCGTACGAGGTGAGAACCCGGGCCGGCCGGCCGGCCGCCTCGACCGTCAGGCGGCTGCCGTCGCGGTCGAGGGTCGCCGAGGTGATCACCGTGGTACCACCGGCGGCCGTGCCCCCGTGCACGCCCGGCACGTCGGTGAGCCGGCCGAGCCGCCCGTCGAACCACCGCCACAGGTGCACCTGCGTCGGGTCGTCTGCGGAGGCGGTGAACAGCACCGCGCCGTCGGCGACGCTGCGCACGTCGCGCACCTGCAGGTCGGGCGGCGACACCGGCTCACCGTCGATCGCCAGCCGGTAGGCGTCGCCGTCGGCGACGACAGTCACGAGCCGCCGGCCGTCGAGCCATCGCGGCACACCGCCGACGAGGTCGACCCACCGGTCGTCCACGAGCTCGTCGACGCGCGCGGTCGCTCCGGTGTCGGGGTCGAGCGCGAGGACCAGCAGCCGGCGCTGGTCGCGCGACTGGACCGCCAGCAGCGGCGGCCCGTCGTCGGTCCACGCGGCGACGGCCAGGTAGGGGTAGGTCGCGCGGTCCCACTCGACGTCGACGCGTGAGCCGTCGAGGCCGAGCACGGCAAGCGTCACGTCGGCGTTGGGGGTGCCGGCCGCGGGATAGCTGACCGCGACGGGTCGCCGATCCGGGTGGGCGGGATCGGCGATCCACCACCGCTGCACCGGGGCATGGTCGGCGCGGGCGGCCAGGAGCCGGCTCCCGTCCGGCGCCCACCAGTAACCGCGCAGCCGGCCCATCTCCTCCGCGGCCACGAACTCCGCGAGGCCCCAGGCGACCGGGTCGCCGCCCTCGGCCGCCATGAGCACCGGCTCCCCGCCCCCGGCCGGGACGGCGAACAACACACCGTCGCGGACGTAGGCGACGTGTCTGCCGGTCGGGTCCGGTCGCGGGTCCACGATGCCTCCGGCGCCGACCAGCTCGCGGGTCGCGCCAGTCGCCACATCCACGGTCCAGAGCCGGCCCGACAGGCTGAAGACGGCGAGTGAGGCCGCGCGATCGGCCGCGAACCCGACGATTCCCCCCGCGGTCTCCCGGGCGCGCTCGCGCCGGGCGCGCTCCTCCGCCGGCAGGTCCTCGTCACCCCCGGCGAGCAGCCGGGCCGGGTCCACCAGCAGCCGCTCGGCCCCCGCGGTCACGTCGTAGACCCACAGGCACGTCATCGGGTCGCTGCCGCCGGGCGAGCGCAGGAACAGCACCCGGGAGCCGTCGGCCGAGACGACCGGCGTGCGTGGCTGCCCCAGGGTGAAGCGGCGGGTCCGGGCGCTCTGGCGCGGAAACGAGTCGGCGGGCGGCACGCGTGCACGCTACGGGGAGCCGGGACCACTCGCTCCTACTCGCGGGTAACATTCAGTTGTTACCCGCCAGTAACCCGCCCGGCCGAGCACCCGCCGGCGCCTTGCGTCGAGGAGTCCCGTCATGGGTCACTACGTCAGCAACCTGCGCGACCTGGAGTTCAACCTCTTCGAGGTTCTCGGCCGGGAAGGGGTGCTCGGGCAGGCGCCGTTCGCCGACATCGACGCCGACACCGCCCGCAGCATCCTCGGCGAGGTCGCCCGGCTCGCCGCCGACGACCTCGCCGCGTCGTTCGTGGACGCCGACCGCCACCCGCCGACGTTCGACCCCGAGACCGGCAGCGTGACGCTGCCCGAGTCGTTCACCCGCTCCTACCAGGCGTTCGTCGACGGCGAGTGGGACCGGCTCGAGCTGCCGGAGGAGCTCGGCGGCTTCGGCGCTCCGCCGTCGCTGCGCTGGGCCGCGGCCGAGCTCGTGCTCGGCGCCAACCCGGCGATCTTCATGTACGCCGCGGGGGCCGGGTTCGCCGCGATCCTGCACCGGCTCGGCAACGACGACCAGAAGCGGCTGGCGCAGCTGATGGTCGAGCGCAAGTGGGGCTCGACCATGGTGCTGACCGAGCCCGACGCCGGCTCCGACGTGGGCGCCGGACGCACCAAGGCGGTCCAGCAGCCCGACGGCACCTGGCACATCGAGGGCGTGAAGCGCTTCATCACCAGCGGCGACTGGGACTGGCCGGAGAACATCGTCCACCTCGTGCTCGCCCGGCCGGAGGGCCACGGGCCGGGCACGAAGGGGCTGAGCCTGTTCGTCGTACCCAAGTTCCTCGTCGACTTCGAGACGGGCGAGCTCGGCGAGCGCAACGGCGCCTACGTCGCCAACGTCGAGAAGAAGATGGGGCTGAAGGTCTCGGCCACCTGCGAGCTGCGGTTCGGCGAGAAGCACCCGGCGGTCGGCTACCTGGTCGGCGACGTGCACGACGGCATCCGGCAGATGTTCGAGGTGATCGAGAGCGCCCGGATGATGGTCGGCACCAAGGCCATGGCGACGCTGTCGACGGGCTACCTCAACGCGCTGGAGTTCGCCCGCGAGCGCGAGCAGGGCGCCGACCTCACGCAGATGACGGACAAGGCCGCACCCCGGGTGCCGATCATCGCGCACCCGGACGTGCGCCGGATGCTCATGCTGCAGAAGTCCTACGCCGAAGGCCTGCGAGCGCTGGTCCTCTACACCGCGACCCAGCAGGATGCCGTCGAGATCGCGAAGCGGTCCGGTGGCGCCGACGAGGCCGCGGCGCGGCTGAACGACCTGCTGCTGCCCCTGGTCAAGGGCGTGGGGTCGGAGCGCGCCTACGAGATGCTCGCGCTGTCGCTGCAGACTCTCGGTGGCTCCGGCTTCCTGCAGGACTACCCGGTCGAGCAGTACATCCGCGACGCGAAGATCGACACCCTGTACGAAGGCACCACCGGCATCCAGGGCATGGACCTCTTCTTCCGCAAGATCGTGAAGGACGGCGGCCAGGCGTTGGCAGCCCTCGGCGCCTCGATTCGCGAGTTCGCCGGCTCCGACGCGGGCAACGGCCGGCTGAAGAACGAACGGGCGCTGCTCACGACGGCGCTGGCCGACGTGGAGGCCATGGTCACGACCATGGTCGGCTGGCTGACCGGAGCGGCCGAGCAACCGCGCGAGCTCTACCGCGTCGGGCAGAACACCACCCGGCTGCTCATGGCGCTCGGCGACCTCGTCATCGGCTGGCTGCTGCTGCGGCAGGCCGAGGTGGCTCTGCTGCGGCTGGCCGAGGGCGGGCGCGACCCGGCGTTCTACGAGGGCAAGGTAGCCGCCGCCCGGTTCTTCGCCGCCGTCCGGCTGCCCCTGCTGTCGGCGGAGCGGGCCGTCGTCGAGGCCACCGACCTCGAGCTGATGGAGCTCGATCCGGCCGGCTTCTGACGGTTCGTCCCGCCTCGTCGCAAGTTCGGCTACGTCACTCGTCCGGCGGGCGTGACTCTTCGCTGTCGCGGGTACACACCTCGCAGCCGGGCCGGCACCTCCGGCCCACTGCTGAGGAGGTAGGTCATGGGTATCGGCGTCAGCATCTTCCTGATCGCCGTCGGTGCCATCTTCACGTTCGCACTGCACGCGGATCTGGGCGCCATCGACATCTCGACCGTCGGCATCATCCTGATGGCGGTCGGCGCGTTCGGTCTGCTGCTGGCGCTGACGGCGTTCGGCCCGTGGCGGCGCACGACCGTCGTCGACGACCGCGTTTACGCACAGGACCCGATCGAGCACCACGAGCACGTGCACCGCACGATCTGACCCGGCACGACGTAGCGGCCGGCCCTTCGGGGCCGGCCGTCGTCGTGTCAGGACCAGGCGAGCAGCAGCGACGGGTCGCGCAGCATCGCGCCGACGTCGGCGAGGAAGCGTGAGCCGAGCTCCCCGTCGACGAGGCGGTGGTCGAACGACAGCGCCAGCTGGGTGACCTTGCGGACCGCGATCTCCCCCTCGTGCACCCACGGCATGTCGCGGACCGCGCCGAGGCAGAGGATCGCGGCCTCTCCGGGCGTGAGGATCGGCGTGCCGTTGTCGACGCCGAAGACCCCGACGTTGGTGATCGTGATCGTGCCGCGCTGCATGTCGGCCGGCGCGGTCTTGCCCTCACGGGCGGTACGGGCGAGGTCGGCC
>Ga0207707_10001296_pt1 | contig 23280 bp, 22 predicted proteins | sample KBSC83BmetaG_FD_184336 | JGI IMG/M metagenome (GOLD analysis project Ga0207707, IMG submission 184336) | Corn rhizosphere microbial communities from Kellogg Biological Station, Michigan, USA - KBS C8-3B metaG (SPAdes) (version 2) | ecosystem: Host-associated > Plants > Roots > Rhizosphere ...
TGCTGGCGTTGGCGTGCCCTCAGGCGCGGCGACGACGTTGGCACCGATCCCGACCACCACCGCGAGGCGATTATCGGCGACCGCTTCGGCTTCCAGCAGGATACCGGCCAGCTTTTGCCGCCCGGCCAGGACGTCGTTGGGCCATTTCAGCGAATAGCTCATCTGGTCCGATCCCGCTGACCTCAGCGATGCCTCGATGCTTACCCGCTGCAGCGCCGCTTCCAGCGCAAGCCCCGCGGCAAACCCCAGCGTCGCCGCGACTGCAGGCGATACGTCGATCACCTCCAGGATGCTGCAGGCGAGGTTACCGCGCGGCGCGATCCAGGGACGATGCCGTCGTCCGCGCCCCGCGGTCTGATCGGAGGTCACAAACCACATCGGTCCGCGCTCGCCGTCGCGCGCGCGCGACATGGCTTCGGCGTTGGTCGAGCCGATGCTGTCGAATGCGGCAAGCTGGTAACCCGCTAAAGCGGCTCGAGGACCGAGCGAAAATGTCATCTAAAACGTGACCCGTCCTGCGCTGTGGCGCACTCTAATCCCAAACCTATAGGCCCTATCCTAGAACAGCGACTTCGCCGCCGCCGTCGCCACGCTGACCAGCGGCCCGGGATAAACGAAGAAAAGGATATTGAACAGGCCCGCAACCGCCAGCACCGTGCGCAATTCCATGCGCATCGGGTCGAGCTGGACGAGGGGCTCGTCGAAATACATCACCTTGATGATGGTGAGATAGTAAAACGCGCCGACGACGCTGGCGAGCACGCCGATAACAGCGAGCGTGAACAATCCAGCCTTGATCGCGGCGACGAACACGTAGAATTTGGCGAAGAAGCCCGCCAGCGGCGGAATGCCGGCCAGCGAAAACAGCAGCATCGCAAAGAAGAATGCCAGCAACGGATTGGTGCGCGACAATCCGGCGAAGTCGCTGATGTTCTCGACATGCTGGCCGTTGCGCTTCATGGTCAGGATGACCGCGAAGCTGCCGAGCGTCATCGTCACATAGATCGCGGCGTAGACCAACACGCCCTGCGCGCCCTCAGGCGTACCGGCGGCAAGCCCCACCAGCGCGAAGCCCATATGACCGATCGAGGAATAGCCCATCAGTCGCTTGATGTTCCTTTGCCCGATGGCGGCGAACGCTCCCAACGCCATCGAGGCGATCGCCACGAACACCACGATCTGCTGCCATTGCGTCAGAATGCCCGGAAATGCGGTGAGCGTCACGCGGGTGAACACGGCGAGCGCTGCGACCTTCGGCGCGGAGGCGAAGAACGCGGTCACGGGCGTCGGTGCGCCCTCATAGACGTCGGGCGTCCACATGTGGAACGGCACCGCCGAAATCTTGAAGCAAAGTCCCGCCAGCAGGAACACCAGGCCGAACACAAGGCCGACACTGCCGGTCGTCGCGGCCGCCGCGATGCCTGCGAAACTGACGGTGCCGGTGAAGCCGTAAATCAACGAAGCGCCGTACAACAGCATGCCCGACGACAGCGCGCCCAAGACAAAATACTTCAAGCCGGCTTCGGTCGATTTGGCGTCGTCGCGATTGCTGGCCGCGACCACGTAAAGCGCCAGAGACATCAATTCGAGCCCGAGATAGAGCATGATGAGGTCGCCAGCCGAGATCAGCACCATCATGCCGAGCGTCGAGAGCAGCACCAGGATCGAGTATTCGAAGATACGCCGGGACGGATCGGCAAGAAATTCCACGGAAAGAACCAGCGTCGCCATCGACCCGATCAGCGTCAGGATCTTCAGGAATCGGGCAAAGTCGTCGACGATGAAGCTGCCGCCAAAGGTCGTGAGCTTTCCTCCCGGCAGTAACAGCTCCAGCGCGCCGGTCAGCGCGAGCAGACCGATCGCAAGGCCGGTGACGAGGCTGGTCGTCTGCGCGCCCCGATAGGCGCCCAGCATCAAGAGCACCATGGCGCCCACGGCCAGCACGATCTCCGGCAGCACGGGCAGCAACTGATAACCTGCAGTCTCAAAGCTCATGGTCGTGCCTTCACTGCAGCAGCGCGGCTGCCTTCACGGCAGTCACTGCGGTATTGTAGTTGTTGACGAGTTGCTGCACCGACGCCGCCGACATGTCGAGCACCGGCTTCGGATAGACCCCGAACAGGATGGTGAGCGCCACCAGCGGCATCATGATCAGGCCCTCGCGGAAGGTGAGGTCCTTGATGCTAGCCAGCGACGGCTTTGTCAGGGAGCCGAACACCACTTTGCGGTAAAGCCACAGCGCATAGGCCGCTGACAGGATCACGCCCGTGGTGGCCAAGGTGGCGGTGGGGACGGAGACCTTGAAGGTGCCGATCAGCGTCATGAATTCGCCGACGAAGCCGGAGGTGCCGGGCAGACCGACATTGGCCATGGTGAAGACCATGAACACCAGAGCATAGAGCGGCATGCGATTGACCAGGCCGCCATAGGCTGTGATCTCGCGGGTGTGCAACCGGTCGTAGACGATGCCGACGCAGAGGAACAGCGCGCCCGAGACAATGCCGTGCGACACCATCTGGAACACGCCGCCGGCCACGCCTTGCGTGGTTCCAGCGAAAATCCCCATGGTGACGAAGCCCATGTGCGCGACGGAGGAATAAGCGATCAGCTTCTTGAAGTCCTCCTGCATCAGCGCCACCAGCGAGGTGTAGATGATGGCGATCACCGATAGCGAGAAGATCAACGGCGCGAAATCATGCGAGGCGATCGGGAACATCGGCAGCGAGAAGCGCAGGAAACCGTAGCCACCCATCTTCAACAGAATCGCGGCCAGGATCACCGACCCCGCGGTCGGCGCCTCGACATGAGCGTCCGGCAGCCAGGTATGAACCGGCCACATCGGCAACTTCACCGCGAAGGAAGCAAAGAATGCCAGCCACGCCCAGGTCTGCAAGGAACGCGGCACGGCGGTGTGCATCAGGGCCGGAATGTCGGTGGTGCCGGCATTCCAGTACAGCGCCATGATCGCCAGCAGCATCAGGACCGAGCCGAGCAGCGTGTAGAGGAAGAACTTGAAGGAAGCATAGACCCGTCGCGGGCCGCCCCACACCCCGATGATCAGGAACATCGGGATCAGCCCGCCTTCGAAGAACAGATAGAACAGCACGAGGTCGAGCGCGCAGAAGGTGCCGACCATCAGCGTTTCCAGTATCAGGAACGCCATCATGTATTCGCGCACCCGCATCGTCACCGATTTCCAGCTTGCCAGGATGCAGAACGGCATCAGCGCGGTGGTCAGGATCACGAACGGCAGCGAAATGCCGTCGACGCCCATGTGATAGGTGATGGCGCTGGCGAGCCACGGCGCCTTTTCGACGAATTGAAAGTCCGGCTGCACCGGATCGAAGCGCCAGACCAGGATCAGCGACACGGCAAAGGTGATCAGTGTGGTCCACAACGCGATCCAGCGCGAATTGCGCCGCGCGGCCTCGTCATCGCCGCGGCTGATATAGACGATCAACGCACCGACGATCGGCAGGAAGGTGACGACGGAGAGGATGGGCCAGGTTGTCATCACTGGCCTCCCACGCCGAACATGAACCAGGTGATCAAGCCGGCGACCCCGATCAGCATCGCGAAGGCGTAGTGGTAGAGATAGCCGGTCTGCAGCCGCACCGCGTTGCGGGTCACATCAAGCACCCGCGCCGACACGCCATCGGGCCCGAATCCGTCGATGATGTAACCGTCGCCGACCTTCCACAGCACACGTCCGATCCACTTCGCCGGGCGCACGAAGATCAGGTCGTAAAGCTCGTCGAAATACCATTTGTTGAGCAGGAACTGGTAGAGCATCTGGTGCTGGCGCGCGAGCTCCACCGGAATATAGGGCCGTTGAACGTAGAACACATAAGCCACGTAGGCGCCGATCGCCATCATGATGGTCGGCAGATAGGCGATCGCATCGGGAATGTGGTGCATCTCCTCGATGATCCCGGGGTGCATCTTGAGCGACTCGCGGAAGAATTCTTCGACCGCGTGGCCCGCGAACAACTCCTTGAACGGGAAGCCGGCGAGGATCGATCCGGCGGCGAGAATACCGATCGGGATCAGCATCCACAGCGGGCTCTCATGCGCGGCTTCATAGTGCTGCTGGTCGTGCGGTTCGCCCAAAAACGTCTTGATGATCAGCCGCCATGAATAAAACGAGGTCAGCCCTGCCGCGATCACGGTCATCAGGAAGCCGTAGAACGCCAACGGATTGTGCGAGGCGTAGGCGGATTCGATGATCGCATCCTTGGAGAAATAACCAGCGAAAAACGGAAAGCCGGTCAATGACAGGGTGCCGATGCACATCACGAAGAACGTGAACGGAATCTTGCGCCACAGTCCCCCCATGTTGCGGATGTCCTGCTCGTGATGCATCGCGTAGATCACCGAGCCCGAGCCCAGGAACAAAAGCGCCTTGAAGAAGGCGTGGGTGAACAGATGGAATATGCCGACGGAATAAGCCCCCGCCCCCATCGCCACGAACATGTAGCCGAGCTGCGAGCAGGTCGAATACGCCACGATGCGCTTGATGTCGTTTTGCACGAGGCCGACGGTCGCGGCGAAGAATGCGGTGGTGGCGCCGAAGAACATCACCACGGCTTGCGCGTTCGGCGCGAGCTCAAACAGTGGCGACAACCGCGCCACCATGAAAACACCGGCGGTGACCATGGTCGCGGCGTGGATCAATGCCGAGACCGGGGTCGGACCTTCCATGGCATCTGGCAACCAGGTGTGGAGCAGGAATTGCGCCGATTTGCCCATCGCCCCCATGAACAGCAGCAGGCAGGTCAGCGTCAGCGCGTCGGCATGCCAGCCGAAGAAGTCGATGGTCTTGCCGGTCAGGCCCGGCGCACCGGCGAAGATCGTCTCCAAATCGATAGACCCGATCAGCATGAAAATGGCAAAGATGCCAAGCGCAAAGCCAAAATCGCCGACCCGGTTGACGATGAAGGCCTTGATCGCCGCCGCGTTCGCCGACGGCTTATGGTACCAGAATCCGATCAGCAGGTAGCTCGCGAGACCGACGCCCTCCCAGCCGAAAAACAACTGCACCAGATTATCCGCGGTCACCAGCATCAGCATCGCGAAGGTGAACAGCGACAGATAGCTGAAGAACCGCGGCCGGTACGGATCCTCGTCCATGTAGCCGATGGAATAGACATGCACGAGCGACGATACGGTATTGACCACCACCAGCATCACCGCGGTGAGCGTATCGACCCGCAGCGACCAGGCGACCTGAAGGTCGCCTGAATTGATCCATGGGGCCAGCGGTATCCTGGCGTCATGGTGCAGGAAACCGACATCGACCAATGCGAACCAGGATAACGCCGCTGAAACCAGCAACAACCCGCTCGTGATCAGTTCCGCCGCGCGCGATCCCGCCGCCGCCGGCTCGACCGCATGATCGTCATGGCCGTGATCGCCGTGCGCATCGGGCTCGTGGCTGGACGCATGGATAACGCCCGCGTCCTCGTCGACCGGCACGGCGCCGTGACCGTGCGCGTCGCCGTGATGCTCGACGGTGTCGCCGCTCGGATTGCGCGCGTGCGCGCCGAAAACAGAGATCAGCCCGGCGATAACAGCGCCAACCAGCGGCAGAAAGACGATTGCCTGCATCATGCGCGGGCCTCTTTGCGCATGATCTTTTCGGAAAACCGGTGTCCACTTTTCCGGATCATGCGTTAGCCCTTCATCAAATTGACGTCTTCAACCGCGATCGAGCCGCGATTGCGGAAGTACACCACCAGCACCGCAAGACCGATCGCCGTTTCCGCAGCCGCCACCGTGAGCACCAGCAGCGCAAACACCTGGCCGACGATATCGCCGAGGAAGGTCGAGAACGCCACCAGGTTGATATTGACCGCGAGCAGGATCAGTTCGATCGACATCAGGATGATGATGATGTTCTTGCGATTGAGAAAGATGCCGAGGATCCCGAGCGTAAACAGGATGGCGCCGACCGACAGGTAATGTCCGAGACCAATGGTCATTGCACCCACTCCGGCGCGTCCGAGTCCTGCAGGCCCTGGCCGGAGGCCACCTTGCGCACGCTCATGGCGAGTTCGGGCGTTCGCGCGTTCTGCACATTGATGTCCTGCCGCTTGACGCTGGTCTTGTGGCGCAGCGTCAGCACGATGGCGCCGATCATCGCGACCAGGAGCACCATGCCTGCGATCTGGAAGTAATAGATGTACCTGGTATAAAGCACGAGGCCGAGCGCTTCGGTGTTGCTGACATTGGTCGGGATCGCCGCCGTAATCGCCTTGGCGACGCCGGCATTGATCACCCAGCCGCCGCCGACCAGCAGCAGTTCGGCAAGAAATATCGCGCCGATCACCAGACCGATCGGCAGATATTCCAGAAAACCCTCGCGCAACTCGGTGAAATCGACATCCAGCATCATAATCACGAACAGGAACAGCGTCGCAACTGCGCCGACATAGACGAAAATGAGAACCATCCCCAGAAACTCGGCGCCCATCAGCACGAACAGGCCGGCGGCGTTGACGAACGCCAGGATCAAAAAAAGCACGGAGTGCACGGGATTGCGCGACACGATCACCATCACGGCGGAAGCCACGCAGATGCCGGCGAACAGATAGAAGAACAGCGCGGGCAGGATCATGTGCAACCCTCGCGGTTCGTTTGCGACCTCTCCCCACGCACGGTCTGCCCTCTCCCCTCGCGGGGCAGGGCTCTCGCATATGACTGAATTGAGCCGTACGTTGATGCGGTCGTGGCCTCGTACAATCTCTCACCAGGTCGTCCCTGCGAACGCAGGGACCCATAACCCCTGGCCTCAGAAAGTGAAAAAAGGCCTTTGCTCGAGTGCCGAAGCGAGATTCCGCGCCGTATGGGTCCCTGCGTTCGCAGGGACGACTCGTTGGAAAATTCCATATGCGATAGCGCTGCCTCGCGGGGGCCCACCGTCACCGCGGTGAATGCGTGCATCTCGTTCGCCAAGTTGATCACCTCACCGATACGGCGCGTCGAGTTCGATTGATTTCGCAATCTCGCGCTCCCAGCGGTCGCCATTGGCGAGAAGTTTCGCCTTGTCATAATAGAGTTCCTCGCGCGTCTCGGTCGCGAATTCGAAGTTCGGCCCCTCGACGATGGCATCGACCGGACAGGCCTCCTGGCACAGGCCGCAATAAATGCACTTCACCATGTCGATGTCGTAGCGCACGGCGCGGCGGGTGCCGTCGTTGCGGCGCGGGCCGGCCTCGATGGTGATCGCCTGTGCCGGGCAGATTGCCTCGCACAGCTTGCAGGCGATGCAGCGCTCCTCGCCGTTGGGATATCGGCGCAAGGCATGCTCGCCACGAAAGCGCGGCGAGATCGGTCCCTTCTCGAACGGATAATTCAGCGTCGGCTTCGGCTGGAAGAAATAGCGCATGGTGAGAAAGAACGCAGACACGAATTCGGACAGCAGAAGCGAGCGGGCTGTGGCGTTGATATTGACACTCATGGCGACCTCATTTCGGCGCGATCCCCGCGAAGTGCAGCACGCCGGCGACGATAACCACCATCGCCAGCGACAACGGCAGGAACACCTTCCAGCCGAGCCGCATTAGCTGGTCGTAGCGGTAGCGCGGCACGATTGCCTTCGCCATCGCAAACATGAAGAACATGAAAAATACCTTGAGCACGAACCAGATCACCCCGGGCACCCAGGTGAACGGCGGCACCGCGACCGGCGGCAGCCAGCCGCCCAGGAACAGGATCGTGGCCATCGCGCACATCGTGGTGATCGCGACATATTCCCCGAGCATGAACAACAGATACGGCGTCGAGCCGTATTCGACCATGAAGCCCGCAACCAGCTCGGATTCGGCTTCCACCAGATCGAATGGCGGGCGGTTGGTCTCCGCGAGCGCCGAGACATAGAATATCACGAACATCGGAAACAGCGGCCACACGTACCAGTTCAGGAACGTCAGCCTGGGCAATCCGATCAGGCTGGCGAGACCGTGGGTGTTCTGCGCCTCGACCACGGCCGAGAGATTCAGCGATCCCGCGCACAGCAACACGGTGATAATCACAAAGCCGATCGAGACCTCATAACTCACCATCTGCGCCGCCGAGCGAAGGGCGGCGAGGAACGGATATTTCGAGTTCGACGACCAACCGGCCATGATGATGCCGTAGATCGACAGCGACGAGATCGCGAAGATATAGAGTACGCCGACATTGATGTCCGAGATCACCCAGCCGAGATCCATCGGAATCACGGCCCAGGCCGCGAGCGCCAGCACGCAACTCACCAGCGGCGCCAACAGGAACACGCCCTTGTTGGCGCCGGAGGGAATGATCGGCTCCTTCAGCACGAACTTCAGGAGGTCGGCGAAGGACTGCAACAGACCCCAAGGGCCGACGACGTTGGGTCCGCGCCGGATCTGCACCGCCGCCCAGATCTTGCGGTCGGCCAAAAGGATGTAGGCGATCGCAATCAAGAGCACCACGAGCAGCAGCAGGCTCTGCGCCACCATGACGATCAGCGGCCAGAGGAAGCCGGTCCAGAATGCGCTTGCGAAGAATTCAGCCATCAGGTCACGCTCACTCCGCCGCCGTCAGCATTTGCCCGGAGGCTAGCCGGGAACATTCCGCCATCACCACTGACGCGCGCGCGATCGGGTTGGTCAGGTAAAAATCCTCGACGGAAGTCTTGAACGGCGCCTTCTCGACGCTGCCGCCTTTGCCCGCGAGCGTCTTGATAGCGTCGGCGTTGCCAGTCTCGATCCGGTCGACGCGCATCAAATGGGGCGCCGCCTTGAACAGCGCCTGCCGCAACGTCGCAAGGGAATCGTGCGGCAGCTTCCTGGCCATTACCTCGGACAGCGCGCGGATGATCGCCCAGTCCTCGCGCGCCTCGCCCGGGGGAAATGACGCGCGGTTGGCCATCTGCACTCGGCCTTCGGTGTTGACGTAAATGCCGGATTTCTCCGTGTAGGCCGCGCCCGGCAGGATGACGTCGGCACGATGCGCGCCGCGGTCGCCATGGGTGCCGATGTAAACCACGAAGGTGCCGTCCGGCGCCTTGATCTCATCGGCGCCGAGCAAGAACAGCACGTCAAGGGTGCCGAACGTCGCCATCTGCGCCGCGCTCAGGCCGCCCGCGCCGCCGGCAAAGCCTATATCGAGCGCGCCGACGCGCGAGGCAGTATCGTGCAGAACAGCAAAACCGTTCCAGCCCGGCTTGATCGCGCCGAAATCCAACGCGAGCTTTGCCGCGAGCGCGAGAACCGCAGCCCCGTCATGCCGCGCAGCCGCACCGCTTCCGACCAGCACGATCGGGTTTTTGGCGCCCTTCAGCACATCCGCGAAGGAATGCTTGCCGGCGGCGAGTTCGCTGAGCGAATCCGTGCCCGCACCGAGATAGTCGTAACTATAAGTAAGCTCGGCCCTGGCGCCGATCAAGCCGATCTTAAGCTGGCCGCCGCGCCAACGCTTGCGGATGCGCGTGTTAAGGACGGCGGCCTCCTTGCGCGGGTTCGAGCCCACGATCAGCAACGCGTCGGCCTGCTCGATGCCGGCAATGGTCGGATTGAAAATATAGGAGGCGCGCCCGGCTTTGGGGTCGAAGGCGTCGCCGCCCTGGACCGCGAGATTGACCGAGCCGCATTTCGCCAACAACTCCTTCAGCGCGAACATCTCCTCCACTGCGGCCAGATCGCCCGCGATGGCGCCGATCCGCTTGCCGTCGATGCGGCTGGTCTTTGCCGCGATCGCCTCGAACGCCTCCCGCCATGACGCCGCGCGGAGCTGGCCGTTCTCCCTGATGTAGGGACGGTCGAGCCGCTGCGTGCGCAGGCCATCGACGACGTGACGGGTCTTGTCGGAAATCCACTCCTCGTTCACGGCCTCGTTGACCCGCGGCAGAATCCGCATCACCTCGCGGCCGCGGGTATCGACCCGGATCGCCGAGCCGACGCCGTCCATGACGTCGATCGACTGGGTCTTGCCGAGTTCCCAGGGCCGCGCCGCGAAGGCGTAAGGTTTCGAGGTCAGCGCGCCCACCGGGCAGATATCGACAAGGTTGCCCTGCAGTTCGGAAGTCAGCGCCGACTCCAGATAGGTGGTGATCTCCATGTCCTCGCCGCGGCCGGTCGCGCCCATCTCGGGCACGCCGCAGACTTCGGCGGCGAAGCGGACGCAGCGGGTGCACTGGATGCAGCGGTTCATCGAGGTCTTGACCAGCGCGCCCAGATATTTGTCCTCCACCGCGCGCTTGTTCTCGGCAAAGCGGCTGGTGTCGACGCCGTAGCCCATCGCCTGATCCTGCAGGTCGCACTCACCGCCCTGATCGCAGATCGGGCAATCCAGCGGATGGTTGATCAGCAAGAATTCCATCACGCCTTCGCGCGCCTTCCTCACCATCGGCGAGCGGGTCGAGATTTCCGGCGGCTCGCCCTTGGGACCGGGACGGCAATCGCGAACGCCCCAGGCGCAGCTTGCGACCGGCTTCGGGCCGCCCTTGATCTCGACCAGGCACATCCGGCAGTTGCCGGCGATCGACAGCCGCTCGTGGTAGCAAAAGCGCGGAATTTCCGCGCCAGCGGCCTCGCAGGCCTGCAGCAGCGTGAATTCCGCGGGAACATCGATTTCTTTGCCATCGACGATGAGTTTGGTCATAGCTCTCTCAAGTCTTTCCCGTCTTGCAGTCCGGCGCGGTGATGCCCGACTTCTGCATTTCAGCAGCAATCCATCGCTGGGTCTCGGTGCTGTAGGTCGTCAGATAAACCGGTTCTGCGTGCGTCTTTTCGCACAGAAACGGCAGATGGTTTTTCAGATCGTAATCGCAGGTCGCCTGCCACTCGCGCTTGTTGTCGAAAGCCTTGATGGCTTCCTCGCAGGCATACAGGAAATACGATACAAAGACTTCATACTGGACCAGATCGCTCGGCGGACCCGCCTTGATGCGCTCAAGGTCTGGTTTGGAGAATTGCGGATTCCTGAATTCGAGATCGTTATAGGCCTGGTAGATCTGCCGCGCGCCTGCCTCGTGGGCATTCCTGCCCAGCACGCTGATCTGCACCAGGATCGCGACGAAGCCAAGCAGCGCCACGGCCGCCTGGGCGATCTGGCCCAGCGAACCATATCTAAACCACCAGGGTGGATGCGGGTGCGACATCGCCCTACTCCGCCGCGACCATATGCGCGGGATCGAGAATCCCGGCGTCATCAACATCAGCCTTGTGCGAATATTCGTCGATGCGCTGTTCGATCTCGTGGCGGAAGTGCGCGATCAGACCCTGGATCGGCCACGCCGCGGCATCGCCGAGCGCACAGATGGTGTGACCCTCGACCTGTTTTGTCACTTCCAGCAGCATGTCGATCTCGCGCTTGTGGGCGCGGCCCTCGGCCATGCGCGTCAGCACCCGCCACATCCACCCCGTGCCCTCGCGGCACGGCGTGCACTGCCCGCAGCTCTCGTGCTTGTAGAAATAGGAGATGCGCGCGATCGCACGGATCAGATCGGTCGATTTGTCCATGACGATGACAGCCGCAGTGCCGAGACCGGAGCGCAGTTTGCCCAGGCTGTCGAAATCCATCGGCGTATCGATGATCTGCTCGGCCGGCACCATGCGCACCGAGGAACCGCCGGGGATCACCGCCTTGAGATTATCCCAGCCGCCGCGGATGCCGCCGCAATGGCGCTCGATCAGCTCCCGGAACGGAATCCCCATCGCCTCTTCGACGTTGCAGGGCCGCTCGACATGGCCGGAGATGCAGAACAGCTTGGTGCCGACATTGTTGGGCCGGCCAATCGCGGCGAACCACGCCGCGCCGCGCCGCAGGATATCCGGCGCCACCGCGATCGACTCGACGTTGTTGACGGTGGTCGGGCAGCCATAGAGACCGACATTGGCCGGAAATGGCGGCTTCAGCCGCGGCATGCCCTTCTTGCCCTCGAGGCTTTCCAAGAGCGCCGTCTCTTCGCCGCAGATATAGGCGCCCGCGCCGTGCGTGACGTAAAGGTCGAACGGAAAGCCGTTGATATTGTCCTTGCCGATCAGCTTGGCCTCATAGGCCTGAGCCACCGCCGCCTCCAGGTGCTCGCGCTCGCGGATGAATTCGCCGCGCACGTAAATATAGCAGGCGTGGGCGCCCATCGCGAAGCTCGCCAGCAGGCAACCTTCGACCAGAAGATGCGGATCGTGCCGCATGATCTCGCGGTCCTTGCAGGTACCGGGTTCGGACTCGTCGGCATTGACCACCAGATAGCTCGGCCGGCCGTCGGTCGATTGCTTCGGCATGAACGACCATTTCAGGCCGGTTGGAAAACCTGCCCCGCCACGCCCGCGCAGCCCCGAGGCCTTCATCTCGTTGACGATCCAGTCGCGGCCCTTGTCGATGATCGCCTTGGTGCCGTCCCAGGCGCCGCGGCGGCGCGCAGCCTCCAGACCCCAGTCCTGAAGGCCGTAGAGGTTGCGGAAGATGCGGTCCTTGTCGTCGAGCATGACTTGAAGCTTCCTCGGGGGTCAGCGATTGGACTGCATGTAGGCGAGGCCGGCGGCACATCCGCCGAAGGTCAGCGCCCACAGCAGGCTTGAATCAAGCGAGGCACTGAGCGCATAGCGCTGCAGCAGGAATATGAATGCACTCGCCGTCGCGGCGTGCAGAGCGATATAGCGCCAGTGCTTCATCGTACCGACACTCCCCGGCCCGGCCGCTTGCAATGTGCGGTCGCGCTTCATGTGGTTTCCTTCAGCGTGGTCGGTCCGCCCACCGGCGCGGAGAACTGGCGGTTGACTTGCGGCCCCGGCTTCAATGGCTTGCCGGAGGCAAAGCCGTCCAGCACCTTGCCAAAACTTTCCTTGGTCAGATCCTCGTAGGTATCCTTCCAGATCAGGACCATCGGCGCGTTCACGCAGGCGCCAAGACACTCGACTTCTTCCCAGCTGAAATTGCCATCCCTGGAGAGATGAAAGGGCTCATGATGGATGCGGCTCTGGCACACCTCGATGATATCGCCGGCGCCGCGCAGCCGGCACGGCGTGGTGCCGCAGACCTGGACGTGTGCCTTCTTGCCGACCGGCTGCAGCTGAAACATGGTGTAGAAGGTCGCAATCTCCAGCGCCCGAATGTAGGGCATGTCAAGCAGATCGGCGACCGCGCGGATCGCCGCTTCCGAAACCCAGCCATCATGCTGTTCCTGCACCCGCCACAGGATCGGTATCACCGCGGAGGCCTGGCGGCCTTCCGGAAATTTGGCGATTTGTTGTTTTGCCCAAGCAAGGTTTTCCGCTGAGAACGTGAAGGTCGCGGGCTGCTGTTCCTTGGGTGCGAGGCGGCGGACGGACATTGTCGTTCAGTCTCTCATTGCATGCGGCGCGCGGCATTCGCGTTCAGGGCGTTGATCCGGCTTTGCCAGAATGCGCTGGCGGGCGTGCTCGCGGGCGCAAATGCGTGGGAGCGCCTGGCGGCACTCGCCGGTCGGCCGGTCAAACCGGATGGGCGGCAGCGCGATCACCGATCGACCTCTCCGAACACGATATCGAGCGAGCCGAGGATGGCCGAGACGTCCGCCAGCAAATGGCCCTTGCAGATGAAATCCATCGCCTGCAGATGCGCAAAGCCCGGCGCGCGGATCTTGCATTTATAGGGCTTGTTGGTGCCGTCGGCGACCAGATAGACGCCGAACTCGCCCTTCGGCGCCTCGACCGCCGCGTAGACCTCGCCGGCCGGCACGTGGAAGCCCTCGGTGTAGAGCTTGAAGTGATGGATCAGCGCCTCCATCGAGCGCTTCATCTCAGCCCGGCGCGGCGGGAAAATCTTGTTATCCTCGACCGCAACCGGCCCCTGCCCGTCCGATGCGCGCAGCTTCTCGATGCACTGTCGCATGATGCGCACGGACTGGCGCATTTCTTCCATGCGGATGCAGTAGCGGTCGTAGCAATCGCCGTTCTTGCCGACCGGAATGTCGAAATCCATCTCGGCGTAGCATTCGTAAGGCTGCGCCTTGCGCAAATCCCAGGCGGCGCCGGAGCCGCGCACCATCACGCCGGAAAAGCCCCATTCCCACGCCTGCTTCAGCGTCACCACGCCGATGTCGACGTTGCGCTGCTTGAAGATGCGGTTGCCGGTCAGCAGCCGCTCGAGATCGGCGACCACACCCAGGAACGGATCGCACCAGGCCTCGATATCGTCGATCAGTTTGGGCGGCAGGTCCTGGTGCACGCCGCCGATCCGGAAATAGGCCGCGTGCATTCGCGAGCCGGAGGCGCGCTCGTAGAACACCATCAGCTTTTCGCGCTCTTCAAAACCCCACAGCGGCGGGGTCAGCGCGCCGACGTCCATCGCCTGCGTGGTGACGTTGAGAAGATGCGACAGGATGCGGCCGATCTCGCAATACAAGACCCGGATCAGTTGGCCGCGGCGCGGCACGGCAATGCCGAGCAGCCTTTCCGCCGCCAGACAGAACGCGTGTTCCTGATTCATCGGCGCGACATAGTCGAGCCGGTCGAAATACGGGATCGCCTGCAGATAGGTCTTGTGCTCGATCAGCTTTTCGGTGCCGCGATGAAGCAGGCCGATATGCGGATCGACCCGCGCGACCACTTCGCCGTCGAGTTCCAGCACCAGACGCAGCACGCCGTGCGCGGCCGGATGCTGCGGCCCGAAGTTGATGGTGAAATTGCGGAGTGCTGCTTCGGCCATCAGCCGCCTGCCTTGTCTGTCGCCTTCTCGTCTCCGGGCAGGACCGGATAGTCCGCACCTTCCCACGGCGAGAGAAAATCGAATTTGCGGAATTCCTGATTGAGGCGGACTGGCTCATAGACCACCCGCTTCTCCTGATCGTCGTAGCGCACCTCGACGAAGCCGGTGAGCGGAAAATCCTTGCGCAGCGGATGCCCGTCGAAACCGTAGTCGGTCAACAGCCGCCGCATGTCCGGATGGCCGGTGAAGATCACGCCGTAGAGGTCGTAGCATTCGCGCTCGAACCAGTCGGCACCGGGAAACACCTCGATGATCGACGGCACCTGGGTCGTCTCATCGGCGGTCGCGCGCAGACGGATGCGCGCGTTCAACGTCGGAGACAACAAATGATAGACCACGTCGAAGCGCTTCTCGCGGCCGGGATAATCCACCGCCGTCACATCGATAAAGCTGACGAAGCGGCAGCCGGAATCGTCGCGCAGGAAACGCACGACATCGACGATCTTGTCGGTCTGCACCGCCACGGTGAGCTGATTGAACGCGACCGTATGACCGGTCGCGGCACCCGGAAGCGCGCTAACAATCGTCTGCCCCAGGGCGTCGAGCCTGCCGTCATCCATGCCGAAAACCCTTAGCGTTCAATCGTGCCGGTGCGCCGGATCTTCTTCTGCAGCAGCATCACGCCGTAGAGCAGCGCCTCCGCCGTCGGCGGACAGCCGGGCACGTAGATGTCGATGGGCACGATGCGGTCGCAGCCGCGCACCACCGAATACGAATAGTGATAGTAGCCGCCGCCATTGGCGCACGACCCCATCGAGATCACGTAGCGCGGCTCCGGCATCTGGTCGTAGACCTTGCGCAGCGCCGGCGCCATCTTGTTGGTCAGCGTGCCCGCGACGATCATCACGTCGGACTGGCGCGGGGAGGCGCGCGGCGCAAAACCGAACCGCTCGGCGTCGTAGCGCGGCATCGACATCTGCATCATCTCGACCGCGCAACATGCGAGGCCGAACGTCATCCACATCAGCGAGCCCGTGCGCGCCCAGGTGATCAGATCGTCGGTAGCGGTGACGAAGAAGCCCTTGTCGGACAGTTCGTGATTGACCTCGAGAAAATAGGGATCATTGGCGCCGACCGGGCGGCCGGTGGCGGGGTCGAGAATACCGGTCGCGGCCGGTGCGACCGCGCTGGTAAACCCTGGCTTTGCGGCAGCGGGGCTCAATCCCATTCGAGCGCGCCTTTCTTCCATTCGTAGGCGAAGCCGACGGTGAGGACAGCGAGGAAAACCACCATCGACCAGAAACCGGTCGCCCCGAGCTTCCCGAACGCCACCGCCCAGGGGAACAGGAATGCCACTTCAAGGTCGAAGATAATAAAGAGGATCGCCACCAGATAGAACCGGACGTCAAATTTCATGCGGGCATCGTCAAAAGCGTTGAATCCGCATTCATACGCGGAAAGCTTTTCCGGATCCGGCTGCTGGAACGCGACGAGGAACGGAGCGATCAGCAGCGCCAAACCGATCAGGGCAGCCACGCCGATAAACACCACAAGTGGAAGGTAATTCTGCAGGATGCCGGTCATCGGCGGTGCCTTTTCCTGCGGTTTTCGACGGCCGCAGATTCGTTAATTGGAATTGGTTCTGAGGCTTAGCGCAGCGCAACAAGGGGCGCAAGACAAGCTATTTTGACGGGTTTGCCGGTCCCAAACGGCCGCGCGAAAGCGGTGATCCAAGGAGGCGGCGATGAACATCATCCGGCGGAGATCGCCGATCCGCGGCCGGCTGTTTTCGAAGATTCCGGCCGACGAAACCATTTTGGGGACTCGCGAAACCAGCCTGAAACAAACGGGGGGTAAGTCTCTTGGCAACAACGCGGCGGTAAAGACGCCAGGAGGCTCACATGAACCACTCAATTCACTCGGCGGACCGAGCAACCCACCTGAAAATCGTGGTTGTCGCCCTGGTGGCCGGCATCGCGGTGGCCGCTTTCGGAATCTCCGCCCGCACCAATTCGGATTACAGCCAGACCGCCCACGTCGTGAAGGCCGGCAAGGTCATGACGGTAACCAGCTCGGATGCATTGGTCGTCCGCTAAGGTAAAACCAAGGTTTTAGGACACGGCCGCCTCCGGGCGGCCTTTTGCTTTTTGGCGATGGCAAGGATAACCGGCCCTGACGAGACCCCGGTTCGGCCGGGACCGTTGAAGTCGATAAAGCCCGCTTCGCCTTCCCCGCATGCTTATGATTTTTACCATCGCAACCGACAGCCGGCGGGCGCGAACGAATGCGCGGCGCCGCGAACGCAGTGGGACCAAACCGGAGTTGAATCGCGGATCGGCGGGAGTCGAATCGCCGCCCAAAGTGGAGGACTAAGTGCTTGAAATGATGGCGCGAGAGACGGGACTCGAACCCGCGGCCTCCGCCGTGACAGGGCGGCGCTCTAACCAACTGAGCTACTCCCGCGGATGGCGCAGTCCAAGACTGATCCGCACAGAAACGAGGGCTTAAAGGCGCGCCCTGTTTTAGTCAAGGTTGTTGCGAATCCTCCCGCCAGTTGGGCCTTTTTGGGATGTCGATGCAAATAATAGGCTGTTTATGGGCCAAACAGCATAGTCAGGCAGCCCCCGAATCGTTTAATGCCTGATACGTCTTAGGTTCCTAAGCCATCAACAACGAGGAGGGCCAAATATGGCGAAGAAAGCAGCGACCCCGACTACCGTCACGCTCAAGCATCTCGCAGCGGCAATCGCCGATGAGCAGGAGTTGTCGAAGAAACAGGCTGAAGCCATTCTCAACGATCTGGTCGGCCGGATCACCAAGCACCTGAAGAAGGGCGAGCGTATCCGCATCGTCGGTCTCGGCATCCTGCAGGTGCGCAAGCGCGCCGCCCGCATGGGCCGCAACCCCGCCACCGGTGAAGCGATCCACATCAAGGCCAGCAAGAAGGTTGCCTTCCGCGCAGCCAAGGAACTGAAGGAAGCCGTCTGATAGGGCGTCTTTCCGATTTTGGCTTGGCGTCATTCCGGCGCGGCTTACGCGGCCCCTCGGGATGACGCTTGTTTGCGCGCTTAAGCATTCCTGTCTTTACCCGCGGTCTTGGTTGTGACTTCGCCATTAAGGTTCACGCATACCGTGACCGAGCGCTTTCTGCGCTATGTGGTCATCGACACCCAGTCGAACCCGGCTTCGGCGACCTGCCCCTCCACCGAAAAGCAAAAAAACCTGGGCCGCCTGCTCGCCGCAGAGCTGCAGGCGATGGGAATCCGCGACGCCCACCTCGATGAATACGGCTATGTCTACGCGACGATCCCGTCGAATACGGACAGACAAGTCCCGGTCATTTGCTTCTGCTCGCACATGGACACCTCGCCCGATTGCAGCGGCAAGGACGTCAAGCCGCAGATCGTCAGGAATTATCGCGGCGGCGACATCGTGCTGCCGGGCGACGCTACGCAAATCATCCGCGTCGCAGACCATCCCGCGCTCAAGGACCAGATCGGCAACGACATCATCACGACGAACGGCACCACGCTGCTCGGGGCCGACAACAAGGCCGGCCTTGCCGAGATCATGGATGCCGCGCATTTTCTGGTCCACAATCCGCAGGTCAAGCACGGTGCCATCAAGATCCTGTTCACGCCCGACGAAGAGATCGGCCGCGGCGTCGACAAGGCCGACCTGAAAAAGCTCGGCGCCGATTTTGCCTACACGATCGACGGCGAAACCGCGGGGAATATCGAGGACGAGACCTTCTCCGCCGACGCCGCCACCATCACCATCGAAGGCGTCAGCACCCATCCCGGCTTTGCCAAGGGCAAAATGGAGCACGCGATCAAGATCGCCGCCGCCATCGTCGAGCGGCTGCCGAAACAAACCTGTTCGCCGGAAACCACCGAAGGCAAGCAGGGCTTTCTGCATCCGATCGGGATCTCGGGCGCGCTGGAGAAAGTCACGCTCAGTTTCATCGTGCGCGATTTCACCGATCAAGGATTGAAAGAGAAGGAAGCCCTGCTGGAAGGCATCGTCGGGGAAGTGATGAAGGGCTTTCCGCGATCAACCTGCCGGCTGGAGATCAAGCAGCAATACCGCAACATGAAGCAGGTGATCGACCGTCACCCGGAGATCATCGCCAACGCTGTCGAGGCGATCCGCCGCACCGGGCTCACGCCCGTGAAGACCAGCATCCGCGGCGGCACCGATGGCTCGCGGCTGTCGTTCATGGGGCTGCCCTGCCCCAATATTTTCGCCGGCGAGCACGCGTTTCATTCGCGGCTGGAATGGGTCAGCGTGCAGGACATGGAAAAGGCTATGCAGACCATCGTCCATCTCGCGATGATCTGGGAAGAGCGGGCCTGAAACCGTTTTACGAGGCTGACGCGGTCACGATCCAGATCGATGCGGCGAGCGGCACCGCCTGTCCGCGGGCGAAAGGTGCAAGCGCCTCGCGGATCGAAATGGCAGCGGCGGCGCGCACGTCAGGCGGTTGCTCTGCAACCGCGCGGGCGGCCGGGCCGATTTCCAGCGCGGCTTCGACCGCCGCATCGAGACCGCGCCCGACCGCGATATCGAGCGATAGGTTGCAGGGCTCCATTTCTATCCCGGAGAATCCGGCCTCGCCCAGGATGCGGTGCACGCGTGCTTCGGACGCGAACGAGAACGGACCGGGGTCTTCCGGTCCGAGCTGCGGCAGCTTGGGCGTGTGTTTGTAGACCGCCTGAAGCGGCACCATGAAAAACGGGTTATCGCGCGGCTCCCGCCAGCAGGCGAATGCCAGCCGCCCCGTTGGCCGCAGCGCCCGGCGCATATTGGCAAAGGAAACCGCCGGCTCTGCGAAAAACATCACGCCGAATCGCGAGGCCAGCAGGTCAAAGCTTGCCGGGTCGAAGGGATATACCGTTGCGTCCGCAAGCACGAAATCCACCGGTGTGCCCGCTGGTGCCATTTGCCGTGCGCGCGCCAGCATCGGCGCCGAAATGTCGATGCCTAGAACACGTCCGGGCGGACCGACCTTTTGCGACAGCGCAATGGTCGTTGACCCGCAGCCGCAACCTACATCGACAATCCGCTCGCCCGCCTTGACTTTGGCACGATCGATCAAGACGCCGGAGACTGGCGCGAGCAGGATGTCCTGGGCTTGCTGGCGATCGGCCCAGTGCTGGCCGCCCGGCCCATTCCAGTATGCGATCTGGTCCGCGTTTTGATCGTGGCCTATCGGTAGTTCCATCACGCTCTAATTCGCCGTGTTGCCGGTTTTGGTCCGCTTCGCGGGAGCGACCTTCGCAGCCTTGGGCGCGCTGTCGCCGCGCACGTTGCCCCACGGGTCGGCAGGGCCCTGGTCAGGAATGTTACCGAGCGATCTCTTGTAGGCTCTTTCGGCTTCCCGATCGGCCTCGATCTGTTGCGGTGACTTCTTCTGGTCAACCTCGCCGTACCTGGGAACGGATTGGCTTTGGGCGTAAGCCGGCCCAGCCAGTAACGCGATAACAACTGCGGTGCAGATTATTTTCATAGCTATGCTCCCGGTCTGGATATTACTGATGACACCGCAAGGCCCATGGAGGCGGCGCACGGACCGTGGCGCGAGGCAAACCCGGCCCGCATGCCCATCCGATTTTTCGGCATGACCGCTGTGTATTGCTGCCGCGATGGTAGGCCTGAAAAACCGGGTTGTCGATTTGTCTGGTAGGCGGTGACGGATTCGAACCGCCGACCCTCTCGGTGTAAACGAGATGCTCTAACCAGCTGAGCTAACCGCCCTTGCCGTCTGTTTAGCGCCGCGCGGCCATCAGGCGCAAGTCGCCCATCGCCTCATAAAGAAGCGGCGCCCCCTCGGGGGGACGCCGCTGTTGTCCATATTGGAAGGCTCAGTGCGCCGTCAGGCCACCCGCCGCTTCGTCCGTGGCGTCCGGCTTGACCGGCACCTTGGTGTCCTCTTCCCAGACGATCGGCACCGGCGGCCGCACCAGGGCCTTGGAAATCACGTCGTCAAGGCGCGCGACCGGAATGATATCCATGCCGCCCTTGATCGCATCGGAAATCTCCGTGAGATCCTTGGCGTTGTCCTCGGGGATCAGCACCGTCTTGATGCCGCCGCGCGCCGCGGCCAGCAGCTTCTCCTTCAAGCCGCCGATCGGCAGCACGCGTCCCCGCAGCGTGATCTCGCCGGTCATGGCGACATCGTGCCGGACCGGGATCCCGGTCATGGTGGAAACGATCGCGGTCGCCATCGCAACGCCGGCCGACGGTCCGTCCTTCGGGGTCGCCCCCTCCGGCACGTGGACGTGGATATCGCGCCGATCGAACAACGGCGGCTCGATACCGAAACCGACCGCGCGCGAGCGAACATAGGATGCCGCCGCCGATATCGACTCCTTCATCACGTCGCGCAGATTGCCGGTGACCGTCATCTTGCCCTTGCCGGGCATCATGACGCCTTCGATGGTAAGCAGCTCACCGCCGACATCGGTCCAGGCCAGGCCGGTGACAATGCCGACCTGATCGTCGCTCTCGATCTCGCCGTAGCGATATTTCGGCACGCCGAGAAATTCCTCAAGCGACTTCTCGGTGACCTTCACCGACTTCTTCTTGGAGATCATCAGATCCTTCACCGCCTTGCGGGCGAGTGTCGAAAGCTCACGCTCAAGGTTGCGCACGCCCGCTTCGCGGGTGTAACGCCGGATCATCAGCAACAAGGCGTCGTCGTCGATCGACCATTCCTTGGGATCCAGGCCATGCTTGGAGATCGCGTTCGGGATCAGATGCTTGCGCGCGATCTCGACCTTCTCGTTCTCGGTGTAGCCGGCGATCCGGATGATCTCCATGCGGTCCATCAGCGGTCCCGGAATATTCAGCGTATTCGCGGTCGTGATGAACATCACGTTGGAAAGATCGTAATCGACCTCGAGATAGTGGTCGTTGAAGGTCGAGTTCTGCTCGGGGTCGAGGACCTCGAGCAGCGCCGACGACGGATCGCCGCGGAAATCGGCGCCCATCTTGTCGATCTCGTCCAGCAAAAACAGCGGATTTGAGGTCTTCGCCTTGCGCATCGACTGGATGATCTTGCCGGGCATCGAGCCGATATAGGTGCGGCGGTGACCGCGGATTTCGGCCTCATCGCGCACGCCGCCGAGCGACACACGCACGAATTCGCGACCCGTCGCTCGCGCGATCGACTTGCCGAGCGAAGTCTTGCCGACGCCGGGAGGGCCGACCAGGCACAGGATCGGTCCGGTCAGCTTGTTGGCGCGCGACTGCACCGCGAGATACTCGACGATGCGGTCCTTGACCTTCTCAAGTCCGTAATGATCGTTGTCGAGCGTGGTCTGGGCCGCGACCAGATCCTTCTTGACCTTGGATTTCTTGTTCCACGGAATCGACAGCAGCCAGTCGAGATAGTTGCGCACGACGGTTGCTTCCGCGGACATCGGCGACATCTGGCGCAGCTTCTTCAGCTCGTGCTGCGCCTTCTCGCGTGCTTCCTTGGAGAGTTTGGTCTTGGCAATCTTCTCTTCCAGATCGGCCAGCTCGTCACGGCCTTCGTCGTCGCCGAGTTCCTTCTGGATCGCCTTCATCTGCTCGTTGAGATAATATTCGCGCTGGGTCTTCTCCATCTGGCGCTTGACGCGCGAGCGGATCCGCTTCTCGACCTGCAGCACCGAGATTTCGCTCTCCATCAGCCCGAGCACCTTCTCAAGGCGCGCGGTGACCGACAGCGTCTCCAGGATCGCCTGACGGTCGGCGATTTTTACGGCAAGGTGCGAGGCGACGGTGTCGCCGAGCTTGGCGAAATCGGTGATCGCCTGGACCACGCCGACGACTTCGGCGGAGATCTTCTTGTTCAGCTTCACATAGCTCTCGAAGTCCGACACCACCGAGCGCGCCAAGGCTTCCGCCTCGACGGAGGTGGCGTCGGTGTCGGCGAGCGCGACCGCGGTCGCTTCATAATATTCGGCACGGTCGGAGTATTTTTGCACGCGTGCGCGTTCGAGCCCCTCCACCAGCACCTTCACGGTGCCGTCGGGCAATTTGAGCAGCTGCAGCACGCTGGCGAGCGTGCCGGTTTCATAGATCGAATCCGGGCTCGGATCATCGTCCGACGCGTTCTTCTGCGTCGCAAGCATGATCAGGGCGTCATTCTTCATGACCTCTTCGAGCGCGCGGATCGATTTCTCGCGGCCAACGAACAGCGGCACGATCATGTGCGGGAAAACGACGATGTCGCGAAGCGGCAGCACCGGATAAAAGTGGCTTTCGCCGTGAACGATAGATGGCCGGGGTTTGGGGGTAGTCATGGCCTATTCCTTTTGTTGTGCCCCCTTGCACGCAGTCCGCCAATTTGCGCAACCGCCACAAGGTGCCGAAATGTTCCGGGATCGTTTGGCCGCATCTCGGCCGGCTTTTCCGGATCGTTGTTGCGGCGAATCTCAAAGGCTGGTTCTCATCGCCGATAGCATTAGGTGGCTATCGACCATGGGGGTGTCAAGTCGTTGAAAAACGCCCGCCAATTGGGGCTGAACGCGGAGGAAACCCTACGCAACTGGGGCCGCCGAAAGGGCCGGCAGCCGCCTCTTTTTAACCGTCAACCCGCCGGCATCAGGCGCTGGCGCTGCTTTCAACGGCGCGGTCGGA
>Ga0207707_10001299_pt1 | contig 23250 bp, 25 predicted proteins | sample KBSC83BmetaG_FD_184336 | JGI IMG/M metagenome (GOLD analysis project Ga0207707, IMG submission 184336) | Corn rhizosphere microbial communities from Kellogg Biological Station, Michigan, USA - KBS C8-3B metaG (SPAdes) (version 2) | ecosystem: Host-associated > Plants > Roots > Rhizosphere ...
AGCTCGCGTTCTCACGATCGATCGCGGCGGAGCTCGGGCCGCGGGGCGTGAAGGTGCACGCCGTCCTCCCCGGGCTGATCGAGACGCCCGGCTTCCCGCAGCGGCGCCGCGTGCCGCGATCGCTCTACCGGTTCGTTGCGCAGCCGTCATTCGTTGCACAACGGCTGCTCGACGCGGTCGACCACGACCGCCGCGAGATCTACGTGCCGCGCTGGTACCGGCCGGCCGCGTGGCTCGAGGGGCTCGTCCCCGGCCTCGTCACGGCCGCGCGAGGACGTACCAACCGACAATCCCCTCGTAGCACGTAGGCGCGAGGCCTTTCGCGCGCTCGCGTTCGTCGCCCTCGCAGCCGGCAAGGTCGAGGTACACGTCGAGGTCGCGCGGCTCGTGCACGACCTTCTCACGCCGGAGCACGAGGCCGTTCGAGTCGAAGAGCCCGCGCAGGTCGGCGTCGGAGAGGACGCGAGTGGTCGACGGGTCGCGCGCCCGCTCGAAGCGGTTCAGCTCACCGGCAGCGAGCGGATCGACGGGCGCGAGCTGATCGGCGACCAGGATCGTGCCGCCAGGCCGCGTCATCCGCGCGAGCTCGGCGACCATCAGCTCGGGCCGCCGTGTGTGATGCAGCACGCGCAGGCAGCCGACGAGATCGAAGGAGAACGGCTCGAGCTCCAGGTGCTCGCCGTCGCCGACGAGCACCTCGACGTTCGCCGGCGCATCCTCCCGTGCACGCGCAGCAAGCTCGCCGTCCCGCTCGACCGCGACCACCCCGCGCACACGCGACGCGACCGCGAACGCGAATGCCCCGGTTCCCGCTCCGACGTCGAGCACTCGTTCGCTGCCGTTCAGGACGAGCAGCTCGTCGAGGAGCGCGGCAAGCCCGGCCGCGCGCTCCGCCTGCCGCTCGGCTCGGCGGTCCGCATTGCTCACGACTCGATCACCTCGCGGCTCGATCTCTCCGGCGCACGATCGAGCCCGCAGGCGAGCTCGTAGGTGATCGTCTCGGCGACGCGGGCGTGCTCCTCGAGCAGAACGCCGTCGCCGACGATCGTCACGGTCGTGCCCGCGGACAGCTGCCCGGCGAGCTCGACCACGACCGCGTCCATGGAGACCGTCCCGACGACGCGTCGCCGCTCGCCCGCGACGAGCACCTCGGTGCCCGACAGGTCACGCCGAAAGCCATCGGCGTATCCCACCGGCACGACGCCGATCCACGTGTCGTGCGCCGCGACGAAGCGCCGGCCGTAGCCGGCCGACTCGCCCGCGCGCAGCAGCTTCACGAGCGAGAGCTCGCTGCGCCAGGACAACACCGGCTCGAGACCGTCGTCACCCGGGTCGGCGCCGAACGGCGACAGTCCGTACAGCGCGATCCCGCAGCGAGCCGCGTCGAGCCGCGCTTCGGGAACACGGAATGCTGCGGCGCTGTTCGCCACGTGGCGCGTGACGCCGGTGAGCGAAGCGGTCGCCTCGCGAAAGCGCTCCAGCTGCACGCGCGCAAAGTCGAGGTCTGTGTCCGCCGTCGCGAGGTGCGTCATCACACCGACGACGTCGCGCGTCGGCGACGGAAGCTCCGACGATCCCCAACGACCCATCCCGGTATCGAGCTTCACGTGCACGGGCACACCTTCCGGGATTGCACCGTTGGCCGCCACGAGCTCGAGCCCGGCCTCGACGGCCTGAGCGAGCTCCGCGGTCGAGTACGGGCCCAGGACGATGAGGCGCACGTGTGGGAGCTTCCCGCGCAGCGCGAGCGCCTCACCGACGGTCGCGGTGCACAGCGCCGTTGCGCCTGCGTCGAGCGCCGCCGCGCCGCAGTCGAGCGCGCCGTGGCCGTACGCGTTCGCCTTGACGACGGCCCAGAGCTCTGTCCCCTCGAGCACGCGACGCAGCGCCGCGACGTTCCGACGCAGCGCACCCAGGTCGATTCGAAGCTCCGACCTCACGTCAGAGGCGCGCGCTGCAACCCGTGCCCGGCGAGCGCGCGCTGGAGCGCCGGCAAGAGGTCGGAGGCAATCGCCCCCGGCTGGAGCTCGAGGAGCTCGGCTGCGACGCCGTGGGCGACGGCTGCGGTCGCCGCGGCAAAGCGCGGCTCGAGCCCCTTCGCAAGGAAGGCCGCGACGATGCCCGTCAGCACGTCGCCGGAGCCGGCCGTCGCGAGCGCCGGGGTCCCGTACGACGCGACGAGCGCGCCTTCGCGCGGCGCGGCGACGATCGTGTCCGCCCCCTTCAGCAGCACGACGGCGCCGAAACGGGACGATGCGCGCCGGGCCCCGTCGAGCCGGTGCGCGTCGATCTCGCGGGCATCGACGTTCAGGAGCCGCGCGAGCTCGCCGCTGTGCGGCGTCAGCACCGTCGGCGCCGAACGTGCGAACGGCTCCAGCTCCCACAGCGCATCGGCGTCGAGGACGACCGGGACTCGCAGGCGCTCGAGCAGAATCCGCACGAGCTCGACCGTCCCGTCCGAGCGGCCTAGGCCAGGCCCGATCGCCACCGCATCCGCCTTCTCGGCCGCTTCGAGCACGAGGTCGGCGGACCGCGGCAGGAGACGGCCGCTCGCGTCCTCCGGCAGCGGCCGCTTCACGACCTCGAGCAACGCTGTCTCGAGCACCGGCAGCGTCGACTCGGGAGCGGCAACTGCGACGTAGCCGGCGTCCGCGCGGAACGCCGCGAGCGACGTGAGGATCGGCGCGCCGGTCAGGCCGCGCGAGCCGCCGACGACGAGCACCGAGCCTGCCGAGTACTTCGTCGATGTCGCCGTCTTGCGCGGGACGTCGAGCAGCGCCGACGCGGGCACCAGCGCATGCTCGTGCTCGCGCGGACGCAATCCGATGGGCGCGATCTGCACGCGGCCTGCGTGGAAGCGGCCCGGTGCGACCGCGAGCCCGACCTTCGCGGCACCGAACGTGACCGTTACCGTCGCGCGCACTGCGGCGCCCGGCACCTCGCCGGTCGACGCATCGACGCCGGACGGCACGTCGATCGCGACCACCGGCCGGCCGCTCGCATTGATCAGCTCGATCATGCGGGCCGCGTCTTCCCGTGGCGCGTCGCGGAGGCCGATGCCGAGCAGCGCATCGACGACGACGTCGGGCGACCCGATGTCCCCCACGCCGTCGACGACGGTGACCTCGCGCCCTGCGTCGCCGAGGACGCGTGCGCACACGCGGCCGTCGCCGCCGTTGTTGCCCTTGCCGCAGACGACCGTCACCCGGCCGGGGAACTCGCGGAGGACGAGGTCGGCTGCGGCGGCGCCCGCGCGCTCCATCAGCTCCTCGAGGGAGCCCTGGTGCGCCTCTTCGGCGCGGCGCGTCTCGTCGGCGGTGAGAAGCGGCTGCAGCCTCATGCGGGCAACGCCACCGCGATTGCCGCGGCGAGCTCGCGCGAGTGCGTCATCGAGAGCTCGATCGTGCCCGCGCCGACCCGTTCCGCGAACGCCGCGGTACGCCCGCTCAGGTGCACGCCGGGCTTCGGACGCCCGCGCACCTCGATCTCCTTCCAGGTGAAGTAGACGCCGGAGCCGAGCGCCTTGCCGATCGCCTCCTTCGCCGCGAAACGGCCGGCGTAGTGCTGCGACGGGTTCGGCTTCGAGTCGCAGTACGCGCGCTCGGCATCGGTGAAGCAGCGCTCCTTGAACGAGTCGCCGTGCCGCTCGAGCGCACGGCGGATCCGCTCGATCTCGATCAGGTCAACACCCACCTTCACGAGTTCCGCTCCAGCCAGTCGGGGAGCTGTGCAATCGAGGAGATGATCCCGTCCGGTTGCACGTTCGAGCGCTCGACCTCGTCGGGACGGAACTTCCCGGTGCGCACGAGGACGGTGCGCATGCCGTGCTTCTGACCGCCGATGCAATCGCCCTCGAGGTCGTCGCCGACCATCCATGTGAGCGCGGGCTCCGCGTCGAGCGCCTCGAGCGCCGCGGCGAAGTACGCCGTGGACGGCTTGCCGAGCACGGTCGCATCGATGTCCGCGGCGTACTCGAGCCCGGCCACGAACGCCCCCGTGTCGAGGCGCGCGCCGTCGGCGGTCTGCCACCACTTGTTCTTGTGCATGCAGTAGAGCTCGGCACCCGCGTCGAGCTCGTGGAAGGCGCGGTTGAGGTTCAGGTACGAAAAGATGCGGCCGGTCTCCTCCCCCTCGTCGGCGCCGCCCATCAGCACTGCGTCGACGTTCATTCCGACGAGCTGCAGCCCTTCGAGGTCATCGAGGATCCCCGGCATGGTCAGCGCGAGGACGCGCTTGCCTTTCAAGGCCCGCGACGCAACGCCGCCCGTCGTCTGCAGTTCCTCGTCGTCGAGCTCGATACCCATCTCCCGCATCTGCTCGGCGAGCTGCGCCCGCGAGCGGGTCGTGGAGTTCGTCACGAACCGGATCCGGTGGCCGTCGTCGCGCAGGCGGCGCATCGCGGCCGCAGCCCCGGCGATCGGCGTGCCGGACACGTGCAGCACGCCGTCCACGTCCAGGAGAATGGCCGCCATGGACGCCGAGTCTATTCGGTCGGAGATCGCGTTCCGGTTCTCACGCTCGAGCGGACCGGGAGGCCAGCACGCGCAGAAGAGCTCGACCCGCGCCGAGGCGCTGTTCGACGTCGCGGAGTCCGCGGGGCTCTCCGAAGCCGAGCGAGCTCGGGTCCTCGCGAAGCTCGGGCCGGTCGTGCGCGCGGTCGCGCAGGACGAGCGGTCGCAACTCCGCAATCGCGAGCTCGCCGCCGACCGCATCGTCGAGCAGCTGACCGAGGCGGTGAAGGTGCGGCGTCGGCGCCGGCCGACGAAACCGTCGGCGGCGTCGCGCGAGCAGAGGCTGGACGACAAGCGCCGCCGCGGCCAGACGAAGCAGCTTCGACGTAATCTGGATGAATGACGTCGGAGCCGATCATCGACGAGGCCCGCGCGCTCGTCGCCGCGGGGAAGTCACCGGACTGGAAGGACCTCCGGGACCGGATCCGCGCGCTGGGCGGTGACCAGCGCGACGCGCTTCGGCGGTTGGAGCGCGTCGGGGCGGTGCACCGAGCGCGCGCCGGCGCAGTGCCCGCGCCGGACACGGCCACGACGCGTGCGCCGCTCTTCAAAGGCCGCGCGACGGTCAGCGGGAACATGGATGTGCGGCGGAACGGCGAGACGACCCTCGCCTGGCGCTCCGAGCCGAAGGTCACCGCATGGGAGCTTCGGATCAGCGAGCGCCCCGATCCGCGCGGCGACTACGAGCTGCGGGAGTCGGGCGAGCTGCCGGGCGACGCGACGAGCGTCGAGCTGCCACTCGGCGAGACACCGCTGCGGGTGCATCTCCTCGGTCGTGACCGCGGCGGCCGGCTCGTGCGCCGCACGATCTTGTCGGGCCTCACGCGTGAGACGTGGGGTGACCGGTGGCAGCGTCGCGCGAGCGCGAGCTGAACCGCTCGGGCTCCTCGTCGAAGCGGTGCTTGCAGTGCGTGCCGCAGAAGTACCACGTCTTCCCGGCGAAGTCCGAGGTCGGATTGCCGGCGTGGCGGTCGACGGTCATGCCGCACACCGGATCCGTCGCGCCGCGGCGGAACGTGAGCGCGAGCAGAGCGACGAACACGAGCGCGAAGAGGATGTCGAGCACCGACGTGTAGTTCAACGTGACGGGCCGCTCGGTGATCGAGTCGACCGAAGGCCTTTGTGACGGGACGAGCCCGGCGAGCGAGAACAACCCGTCGACGGCGAGCGCCGCGAGGACGACGGAGCCGCCCATGACGGCGACGAGGAGCGCGGCGAACCGGCCGCCGTACACCTTGCGGTAGTAGGCGACGATCGGCGGGATCAGGAGGTCGGCGAAGAGGAACGCCACGACACCGGAGAATGAGATGCCGCCCGCCCACAGCACGGCCGCGAGCGGCACGTTCCCGATCGAGCAGACGAACGCGAGCGAGGCGACGATCGGCCCGACGATCACGTTCTCCGCGATCCGCACCGGTGTCGGCGCGTCCGTGACGAAGAGGCCGTTGAAGAAGTCCATTGGCAGGAGCGCGATGTAGCCGGCGATCAGGAAGCCTGCCCCGATCTCCTTCCACAGCATCTGCCAGTCACCGCGGAAGTTGTGCGCGACGTCCGACCAGGCCTGCAGGGAGACGAGCTTGCGGCGCAACGGCAGCTCCGACGATGCAGTCGGATGGATGTGTCCCGCGTCGGCCGCGGCGGCGATAGCTCGGATCTCCTCTTCGCGCTCGCGCGTGACGAGCAGACGGAGCGCAATCCACATCACGGCGATCAGCACGAGCCCGCCGACGAACTCGGCGAGCGTGAACCGCCAGCCGATGAACAGCCACAGGACGATCCCGAGCTCGAAGACGAGGTTCGTCGACGCGAACTGGAACGCCATCGCGGAGCCGAGGCTCGCCCCTTTCTCGAAGAGCGACTTCGCGATCGCGATCGCCGCGTACGAGCACGACGACGACGCGGCCCCGAGGCCCGTGGCGAGCGCAGCCTCACGCGCGCCGCGGCCGCCGAGCGCCGACTGGAGCTGCTTGCGCGGCACCCAAGCCTGGACGATCCCGGACAGCGCGAACCCGAGCACGAGCGCCCACCAGACTTCCCACGCCATGCGCAGCGCATTCGCGAGCCCGTCCCACAACCACATGGGGGGTGAGTACCAGTTTCGACCCGCGCGGTGCGAGCAAGTAACAGTCTGTTACTTGCTCCGAAGCGCGCAAAGGCCTCGAGCCTTGGCGCACTTCGTGGCGCTTGTAACAGTCTGTTACTTAGATCTGGCGGCCCGGGCGGTCGAAACGGCTGTCCGCACCGAAGAAGGCGGAGAGCACGAAGAGCGCCAAAATCACGATCACGATGGCGAAAGCGGTCATGTGCTCAGTGTGGCTGAGCAGGGTCTATCAGCGCAAATGGATATGATTCTGGTATTGATCAGCACACCTGATAGATGGCTGGGAGTTGAGCTCCGGCACTTCGCCGCCTTGCAGGCCCTCGCGAGCGAGGGCTCGTTCGGCCGGGCGGCGGAACGGCTCGGCTACACCCAGTCGGCTGTGAGCCAGCAGATCGCCACGCTGGAGCGCATCGTCGGCGAGAAGCTCGTCGAGCGGCCGGGCGGCCCGCGGCCGATCTCGCTCACGGAGGCCGGCGAGCTGCTGCTCCGCCACGCTGACTCGATCGTCGCGCGGTTGCAGGCTGCGCAGGCCGATCTGCACGCGCTGCAGGCCGGAGAAGTCGGGACGCTGCGCGTCGGCACGTTCCAGTCCGCCGGCGCCCGCCTCCTCCCCGCCGTGATGCGCCGCTTCACCGCCGACTGGCCGGGCATCGACGTGATGATCGGCGAGCTCGACGACGAGGACGTCGAGCTGGCGATCGAGCGCGGTGAGCTCGACGTCGGCTTCGTCGCCCTGCCCGTCTCGGACGCGCCGCTCGAGACGAGCGAGCTCGTTCACGACCCTTACGTGCTCGTCGTCGCGGCCGGCTCGCCGTTCGCCACCTCCCCCGAGCCGCCGACGCTCGCCGAGATCGGCGCCGAGCGGATGATCGGCTTCAAGGCGCACCGTTCGATCGAGTCGGTCGAAGCGGTCCTCCGAACGGCGGGCGTCGAGCCGCGCTATGCATTCCGCTCGAACGACAACGGCACCGTCCAGGGGCTCGTCGCCGCCGGTATCGGAAACGCGATCCAGCCGCGACTCACGGTCGACGTGGGAGACCCGCGGATCGTCGTCCGTGATCTCGAAGACGTGCCACCACGCGTGATCGCGATCGCGCGCCACCGCGACCGGTACTACTCGCCCGCGGCGCGTGCGTTCGTCGACGCCGCGATCGCGACTACTCGACCGTGACCGTCTTCGCCAGGTTGCGCGGCTGATCGACGTTCAGGCCGCGCAGGCGTGCGATGCGGTATGCAAGAAGCTGCAGCGGCAGGATCGCGAGGGCCGCTTGGATGAACGCCGGCGACTTCGGGACGTAGATCACGTCGTCGGCGTGGTGCTGGATGTCCTCGTTGCCGTCGGTCGCGATCGCGATCACGTGCGCGCCGCGCGCACGCGTCTCCTGGATGTTCGAGACGATCTTGTCGTAGACGTGGATGCGGGTCGCGACGACCACGACCGGCGTCCCTTCCTCGAGCAGCGCGATCGGGCCGTGCTTCATCTCACCGGCCGAGTACGCCTCGGTCGGGATGTACGAGATCTCCTTCAGCTTCAGCGCGCCCTCGAGTGCGACCGGCAAGCCGATGTGGCGCCCGAGGTAGAGGAAGAACGGACGGTCTTGGAAGCGTTGCGCGATCTCCTCGATGGGGTGGTCGCCGTCGAGGAACCGCTGCATCTTCTCCGGCAGGTCGTAGACCTCGTCGAGGATGAACTCGATCTCCGACTCCGGCAGCGTTCCGCGGCACTGCGCGAGCTTCAGGCCGATCAGGAAGAGGAGAGCGGCTTGCGCGGTGAATGTCTTCGACGCTGCGACGCCGACCTCGAGACCCGTGCGCGTGTAGAGCACCGAGTCGACCTCGCGCGTGATCTGCGAGCCCATCATGTTGGTGATCGCAACTGTCCGCGCGCCGTGCTCGCGCGCGAGCTTCATCGCCTGAATCGTGTCGCGCGTCTCACCAGACTGCGAGATGCCGATCACCAGCGTCCCGGGGTCGATCACCGGGTTGCGGTAGATCCACTCGCTCGCGACGTCCGGCTCGACCGGCACGCGCGCCCACTCCTCGATCACATACCGCCCGACGACGCCGGCGTGGTACGAGGTGCCGCACGCGACGATCACGATGCGCCGCAAATGCTTGAGCTCTTCCTCGGTCATGCCGAGCCCCTCGAGCACGAGGTGGCCGTGCCGGACGCGGTCGCCGATCGTCTCGGCGACCCCTTCAGGCTGCTCGTAGATCTCCTTGAGCATGAACGTCTCGTAGCCTGAGCGCTCCGCGGCTTCGTCGTCCCAGTCGATCTCGACGATGTCATGCTCGACGACTTCACCGGTGATCGCGTCGACGATCTCGACCCGCTCGGGCGTGATCGATACGACCTCACCGTCGTCCGGGAACTGCACGCGGCGCGTCTCTGCGAGGAACGCCGCGAGATTCGAGGCGAGGAAGTTCTCGCCGTCGCCGATGCCGACGACCATCGGCGTCTGGTGACGCACACCGACGAGATGGTTCGGATGGTCGTGATGGATGACCACGAACGTGAAGTGCCCTTCGAGCTTCCCGTACACCGCACGAACTGCGGCGACAAGATCGCCGTCGTACGCGTCCTCGAGCAGGTGCACGATCGTCTCGGCGTCCGTTTCCGACGAAAGCGTGTGGCCCGCCTCGAGCAGCTCCTCGCGCAGCTCGCGGTAGTTCTCGACGATCCCGTTCATGACGATCGCAAGCTTGCGATCGTCGCACGCGGTCAATGGATGCGCGTTCGCCTCGGTAACGGCGCCGTGCGTCGCCCAGCGCGTGTGGCCGAGACCGGTGCTCGACAACGAACCGTTCGGCCCCGCCGCAGCGACCAGGTTGTCGAGCGGTCCGACCGCGCGCGTGTAGTCGAGGCCGTCATCTTCCAGAAGCGCGATGCCGGCCGAGTCGTAGCCGCGGTACTCGAGGCGCTTCAGACCTTGCAGAAGCAGCGGCTTCGAGGCCCTCCGCCCAACATATCCGATGATTCCGCACATCTGGGACCCTCCTTAAAAACGGCAAAGCCCGGCTGATATGACCCCGTCCCCGCGTCGGGACGGGTCAGCCGAGCTCTCGTCGTACGAGGGAGGCGATGCTAGCACAGGCATCCTGCGCCATCGTCTCATTCTCCGCCTCCGCGAGGACGCGGATCAAGGGCTCGGTGCCGGACGGTCTGACCAAAATGCGGCCGCTTCCGGCCCACTCCCGGTTCAGTTTCTCAACTCTCGTCACGATTGTCCGCGTCAGTTCCTTCTCGGCAACACGCACGTTCTCCTTTACCTGCGGGTAGCGCGGCATGACCGCAGCAACTTCGCTCAGCGGTCGCCCTTTGAGCGCGCCGCACAGCAGCAGCCCTGCAGCGAGGCCGTCACCGGTGACGTGGTCGCGTAGGAAGATGACGTGGCCTGACTGCTCGCCGCCGAGAAGCGCGCCCTCCCGCTGCAAGGCCTCGAGCACATAGCGGTCGCCGACGTCAGTGGTGTGGACGCGAATCCCGCGCTCGTTCATCAGCGCATGGAAGCCGAGATTCGTCATCACGGTGACGGCGACTTGATCGACGCCCTGGTCGAGCGCGAGGACCGCGACGATCTGGTCGCCGTCGACGGCCTCTCCTTTCGCGTCGACCGCGAGCATGCGATCGCCGTCTCCGTCGAACGCGATGCCGATGTCGTAACCGAGCTCGAGGACCGTCCGCTGTAGCAGAGCGAGATCGGTCGCGCCGCACCCGACGTTGATGTTGTCCCCATCCGGCGCGTCGCCGATCGCGTGCACCTCGGCGCCACACCGCGAGAACGCCGACGGCGCGACGCCGGAGTACGCGCCGTTCGCGCAGTCGACGACCACCTTGAGCCCGGTGAGGTCGGAGCCGAACCGCTCGTGGATGTGCGTCAGGTACGAGTCGGTCGCAACCTCGACGTGCTCGATCCGACCCTGATCGATGCCGGGTGAGGCGACGAGCAGCTCTTCGATCTGCTCTTCCGACTGGTCCGTGAGCTTGCGCCCTTTCGAGTCGAAGAACTTGACGCCGTTGTACTCGGGTGGGTTGTGCGACGCGGAGATGACGACGCCGAGGTCGAGCGCAAGCAGCGCAACGGCCGGAGTCGGCAGGACGCCGCCGAGGATGCAGTCACCGCCGACGGAGACGACGCCGCGCGCGAACGCCTCTTCGAGCGCTACGCCGGAGGCACGAGTGTCGCGGCCGACGAACACCTTCGCAGCGCCGGTCCACGTCGCGGCTGCGCGGCCGAGGCGCTCAACGAGCTCGGGCGTGATGAACTCGCCTACGACTCCGCGGACACCGTCGGTGCCGAAGTACCTCCGAGCCATGAAGCTCGGAGACCTACCGCTTGCTGAACTGCGGCGCCTTGCGGGCCTTGTGGAGGCCGGCCTTCTTGCGCTCGACCTGGCGCGCGTCGCGCGTCAGGAAGCCGGCGCGCTTCAGCGGCACGCGGAGCTCCGGGTTCACCTCGACGAGCGCACGCGCGATGCCGTGACGCACCGCACCGGCCTGACCGGACGGACCGCCGCCGTGCACGCGGACACGCAGGTCGTACTGGCCGTCGAGGCCGGCCGTCTTCAGCGGCGAGGTCGCGAGCATCCGGTGGACCATGCGCGGGAAGTACTCGTCGAGCGACTTGCCGTTCACCCACGTAGCCCCGCTGCCGGGACGCAGGATCACGCGCGCGACCGAGGTCTTGCGCTTGCCGGTGCCGAGATACTGAGCGGGAGTCGCCATCTGCTTACACCTCGAGGGGAGTCGGGGCCTGAGCTTCGTGCGGATGCTCCGGGCCGGCGTAGATCTTGAGCTTCGTCAGCTGAGCGCGCCCGAGCTTATTGCGCGGGAGCATGCCCTTGACGGCCTTGCGAAGGACTTCGGTCGGCTGCCGCTCGAGCTGGTCGCGCAGCGAGCGCTGCCGCAGGCCGCCGGGATAGCCGGAATGCCGGTAGTACATCTTCTCGTCGAGCTTCTTCCCCGTGACCGTGATCTTCTCCGCGTTCACGACGACGACGAAGTCGCCGGTGTCGACATGAGGCGTGAACGTCGGCTTGCCCTTGCCGCGCAGGCGGTCCGCGATCACGGTCGCCAGCCGGCCCAGGGTCTTCCCCTCGGCGTCGACGACGAGCCAGTCGCGTTGAATCTCGCCCGGTTTGGCGCTGTAGGTCTTCATACGGAGAAACGGCGGACCAGCAGGCGTCCGCCGGGCGGCAATGGTACCAGTCAGTCCGCCAAGGCGGGGTCTGCGGGACTGAACCGGTTTCCCGCTACCCAAGCGCACGCGAGGATCGCCAATCCGGTGCCCAACCAGGCGAGCGGCACCGAGCCCCCGGCGCCCGAATAGATGATGCCGCCCCCGAGGGCCAGCGCGGCGCCGGCGAAGCTCGAGAGAAGATCGGACAGCCCGACGAGCCGTCCCCGCTCCGACGGGCCGGCGAGGTCGACGAGCTCGGTCGTGGCGGCGATGTAGGCGAGGCACCAGCCGAGCCCGAGCCCGAACATGGCCAGGCTCATGCCGGCGATCGAGCCGAACCACGCCATGCCGGCGTTCGAGAGCGCGATCACAGCGAGGCCGATCACCATCGACCGGCGGTGCCCGATCCGCTCGATCGCGTCGCCGACGAACAGCACCAGGCCGTACATGCCCACGATGTGCAGGCTGATCACCGTGAAGACGCTGCCTTGCGGGTGGTGGTGCCCCACGGTGACGTAGCCCGCGAGGTTCATCACGCCGGCCATCACACCGAAGCTGCTGACCGCAGCGACCATCGCGGTCGCGACACCGGGGCGGCGCAGGATCTCGCTGAGTGGCCGAGGTGTGGCCGGCGCGACGTACGCCTCTGACATGTCGCGCGGGTCGCGGCGAACTCCGAACGACACGAAGAGCCCCGCCAGCGTGAAGAGCCCCGCGGCGAGCCACGGCACCGTCAGGTCGTGCGCGTCGAACTTGCGGCCCGAGAACATCGGGCCGAACACGAGCGGCCCCCAGATCGCGCCGGACACGACGGCGAACAGGACGATCGACATGCCGCGCGCTCGGCGCTCGGGCGGGAACATCTCAGCCGCGGCGGCTCGCGAGAGCAACGTGATCGATTGCCCTGCGCCGCACAACCCGAGGCCGAGGAAGACGAGCACACCCGAGCGCCAGTTGCAGCCGGCCCCGGTGACGAGCGGGCCGGCGATCCCGAGTGCGTAGCCCGTGCGAATCACCGGCATCCGGCCGAACCGGTCGGAGAGCCGACCCGCAGGCCCGACGGCGAGCGCACCGGCGATCAGGAACACCGCGGGGCCGAGGCCGAGGATGCTGTGGACGCCCGTGACGGCGACGATCGTGACCGTCCCGAGCGCGACGGCGAGCTGGATCATCCCCGACTGGAAGACGAGCCCCAGTGCGAGCAGGAACGCGTTCCGCCTGACGTCGCTCATTTCGCGATTAGAGCACGGAGCGCGGCGGTGAAGGCGGCCGCGCCACCGTGCGACGGATGCCGCACGTACGTCCCGCCGAGCGCGGTATGCGCGATACGCCCGACTGCGAGCACGCGGCGTCCGGCGGAGAGCTCGTCGGCGTAGACGCGCCCTTCGGCAACCTCGCGTCGCGTCGGGGCGCGGTTCGACGTCGCCGTGCCCGGGTGCGTCGGGACGACGTTCCAGAGGAGGACATCATCCTCGACGCCGAGCTCGGCCAGGACGCGGTGGACGATTGTCGCGGTCGCCTCGGCGGGGCCACGACCGGTGAGCAAGCGCTCCGACGTGAACGGAATCCCGGAGACGCGGGCGCCGCGATAGCCGGGTGCCTCCCCGACCAGGAGGATGCGTGCACCGGCACGTGAGTCGAGATAGGCGGCGAGCCGGCCCCGTCGCTCGGCAGCACCTGACCCGTGCCGGTAGAAGTTCGTGGTCTGCCCGATCCGAGCGGCGACGAGACGGTCAATGAGCGAACGCATCGAGATCCAGACTCTGACGGACGGCGGCCAGCAGCCGGAGGACGTCGCGCACCGGGTAGCGGCCTTTCTCAGCGGGGCGACGAAGACGCTCGACCTCGCCCACTACGACTTCAACCTGAGCGGCGAGGCGAAGGACATCGTCGCGGGTGCGATCACCGACGCGGCGAACCGCGGCGTCAAGATCCGTTTCGCCTACAACGTCGATCATGCGAACCCGATCCCGGTTCCGCCGCCGCCGGAGCCGGACGTCCAGCTGATCGCGACGCTTCCCGTGCAGGGAGTCCCGATCGCCGGCGTCCCCGACCTGATGCACCACAAGTACGTGATCCGCGACGGAGCCGACGTCTGGACCGGTTCGCTGAACTGGACGAACGACTCGTGGACGCGACAGGAGAACGTGATCGCGATCGTCCACTCGGACGAGGCGATCGCCAAGGCGTACCGTCTCGACTTCGACCAGCTCCTCTCGACGCGCGACGTCGAGAAGACCGGCTTCGTCGACCCGCGCTGGGAAGACGGACTGCGTGCGTGGTTCACGCCGGGTCACGGCGAGGACCTCTCGTCACGCATCGCAAAGGTCATCCGCCGGTCGAAACGACGCGTGCGCATCTGCTCGCCGGTGATCACGACCGGGCCGGTGCTCGGCACCCTCGCGCAGGTGATCACGGACGGCAAGCTCGACCTCGCCGGCTGCGTCGACGTCACGCAGATCCACGAGGTGATCCATCAGTGGGAGACGAACCGGAACGTCTCGTGGAAGCTGCCGCTGCTCGAAAAGGTGATGACCGGAAACTTCAGCGGCAAGGAGTCGACACCGTACGGAGACGGCACCGTGCACGACTTCATGCACGCGAAGGTGTGCATCTGCGACGACACGACGTTCGTCGGGTCGTTCAACCTGTCCCGGAGCGGCGAGAAGAATGCCGAGAACGTGCTGGAGATCGAGGACGCCGCGATCGCGGACAAGCTCGCAGCGTTCGTCGACGAGGTTCGCGCGCGCTATCCGCGCGTCACCATCGCTGCCAGTGGATCAGGTCCTCCAGCGCCCGTTGCCGCGCCTTGAACCGTGAGCTCGGCGCCTGGTCGTCGCCGGGCTTCCCGATGAACGCGAGACCGATCGGCACCACGTCCTCCGGGAGCCCGAGCACCTCGTCGCAGATGAGCTTCTGGTCCGGATGGCCGATGAACGCGCCTGCAAGCCCCTCGTCGATCGCCGCCATCAAGACGAGCGTCATCAACGCGCCGGCGTCCACGAACCAGTAGGGCACGGGCCACGTGATCTCGACACCGCCGGTAATGGCGAGCTTGTCGGCCTCGTTGTAGCGCGCGTGGTAGAGCGACTCGTTCGCCGAGAGCACCATCAGAACCGGGGCGTCGTCGGCATAGGTGCCGGACATCTCGAAGCGGTCGATCAACTCTCGCTTCACGTCGTCGTCGGTGATGACGACGATGCTGCCGCCCTGGCTGAACCCGCCTGACGGAGCGCGGCGGATCACGCCGGCGATGCGCTCGATCTGCTCGCGGGGAATCGCGTCCGGCAAAAATGCGCGATGCATGCGGCGGCGGAGAAGGATGTCGCGAAACTCCATCCGCGGACCGTATACCGTCGGCGCCATGACGAGATTCGAGGGAAAGACGGCGATGGTGACCGGCGGCGCCAAGGGAATCGGGGCCGCGACGGCGCGGAGACTTGCGTCAGAGGGAGCGACGGTCATCGTCGCCGACTTCGACGAGGACGGCGCGAAGCAGACGGCGGCGGAGATCGGCGGTCACGCCGTGCGCTGCGACGTGACGAGCCTCGCGGACGTCGAGGCCGCCGTTGAGACTGCGAAGGAACGCGGCGGCTCAGTCGACATCCTCGTGACGTGCGCGGGGATCATCCGCGACAACCTGCTGTTCAAGATGAGCGACGACGACTGGAACGCGGTCATCGACACGCACCTGAAGGGAACGTTCCACGCAGTGCGCGCCGTGCAGAAGCACATGGTTGAGCAGAAGTCGGGGAAGATGGTGTTGATCTCGTCGACGTCCGCGCTGGGCAATCGCGGCCAGACGAACTACGCGACCGCGAAGGCGGGCCTGCAGGGAATGACGAAGACGCTGTCGATCGAGCTCGGCCCGTTCAACGTGAACGTGAACTGCGTTGCGCCCGGCTTCATCGTCACCGACATGACCCGCCAGACCGCCGAGCGCATCGGCGTGCCGTTCGAGCAGTTCATGGAAGGCGTGGCAGCGCAGGTTCCGCTGCGGCGCGGCGGCCAGCCGGAGGATGTCGCCGGCACGATCGCGTTCCTCTGCTCCGAGGACGCCTCGTACGTCAGCGGCCAGGTGATCTACGTCGCAGGCGGGCCGCGGACCTAGAGCGCCCGGCCGAGAGCGTCGTACGCCGTGTACCCATAAGCGTCCACAGGCGAGCCGGGGAGCTGCGAGCGGAACATCGTCCAGATGTTCACGTCGCGCAGCTCCGAGCCCTGCTTCTCCGGCAGCCGGCGCCGGAGCGTCGCCTCCTTGGTGAAGCCGAGCTTCGCCGGGACGCGCTCCGAGACCTCGTTCGCGGGGTCGACGCGGATCTCGACCCGGTCGAGGGCGAAGTGGTCGAAGCCGACGCGCGTGAGCACGGCCGAGATCTCCGTCGCGTACCCCTGACCGACCTCGTCGGCTGCAATCCAGTAGCCGATCTCGAGCCCGCCCTCGCCGAGTCGCGGATGCAGCCCGGTACCCCCGACGCAGCGCGAGTCGTCGGGCAAGAACACGCCCATGATCCAGTTCTCGTCGCGGTCGTACTGTGCGCGGAAGTCGCGGAGCCGCTCGTAGACCACGTCGAGCGGCTCAGGCTCGTCGGGCGTCCACGGCATCCACGGCCGCAGGTGGTCGAGGCTGCGGTCGACGGCCTCCTTCAGGAGCGGCGCGTCCTCCGGGTCATAGCAGCGGAGTACGAGACGCTCCGTCTCGATCCGGTACGGAGTTACTCCCACTCGATAGTGGCGGGCGGCTTCGACGTCACGTCGAGCACGACGCGGTTGACCGCGGGGATCTCGTTCACGATCCGCGAGGCGATCACTTCGATCAAGTCGTACGGGAGCCGCGCCCAGTCGGCGGTCATCGCGTCCTCCGACGTGACGGCGCGAATGGCGATCGGGTAGCCGTACGTCCGCGAGTCGCCCTGCACGCCCACCGAGCGGATCGCGGGCAGCACGCAGAAGCTCTGCCACAGCTCGCGGTAGAGACCGGCCTTGCGCACTTCTTCCTGCAGGATCGCGTCGGCTTCGCGCAGCGTCTCGAGCCGCTCCTCGGTGACGTCGCCGATGATCCTGATCGCGAGCCCCGGCCCCGGGAACGGCTGGCGCCACACCATCCGCTCGGGCATGCCGAGCTCCTCGCCGACGCGACGCACCTCGTCCTTGAACAGCAGCCTCAGCGGCTCGACGAGCTTCATCCTCATGTCGGCCGGGAGGCCGCCAACGTTGTGATGCGACTTGATCGTCTCGGCGACGCCGTCGGTGCCGCCGGACTCGATCACGTCGGAGTACAGCGTTCCTTGCACGAGCCAGCGCACGTCTCCGAGCTTCCGCGCCTCGTCCTCGAACACGCGGATGAACTCCTCGCCGATGATCATGCGCTTCGCTTCCGGCTCGGTGACGCCGGCGAGCTTCGCGAGGAACCGCTCCTGCGCCTGCACGTGCACGAGCGGCACGTGGAACGCGCCGCCGAACGTCTCCACGACCTGCTCGGCCTCGCCCTTGCGAAGCAGACCGTGGTCAACGAAGACGCACGTGAGCTGGTCACCGACCGCCTTGTGCACGAGCAACGCGGCGACGGCCGAGTCGACGCCGCCGGACAACGCGCACAGAACGCGCTCGCTGCCGACCTGCGCGCGGATGCGCTCCACCTGCTCCTCGATCACGGCCGCGGGCGTCCACGCGGGCGCCGCGCCGGCGATCTCGTAGAGGAAGTTCTTCAGCACGTCCTGCCCGTGCGGCGTATGCACGACCTCGGGGTGGAACTGGACGCCGTAGAGCTTCCGCGCGTCGTCCTCGAACGCCGCCACCGGCGTGTGCTCGGACTCCGCGACGATGCGCGCGCCCTCTGGCGGCGCGACGACCGTGTCGCGGTGCGACATCCACGCGGTCTGCTCGACCGGCTGCGCCGAGAACAGCCCTTCGCCGCTCGTTCGCATCGAGACCTTCCCGTATTCGCCCGCGCCGGTCTTCTCGACCCGGCCGCCGAGCTCGAGCGCGAGCAACTGGGCGCCGTAACAGATGCCGAGCGTCGGAATCCCCTGCGCGAAGATCTCGGGGTCCATCCGCGGCGCACCCTCCTCATAGACGGACGCAGGCCCTCCGGACAAGAGGATCGCGACCGGGTTGCGCCGGCGAATCTCCTCGACCGAGACGCGGTGCGAGACGAGCTCCGAGTAGACGCGCGCCTCGCGCACGCGGCGCGCAATCAGCTGCGAGTACTGACCACCAAGGTCGACCACGAGCACAGGACGTTCTTCCGGCGCGGCAGCCGGGTGCAGCTCGACGACCTCAGCTCCGACGGTAATTGGGCGCGTCCTTCGTGATCGTGATGTCGTGTGGGTGCGACTCGCGCAGCCCCGCGCCGGTGATGCGGACGAAGCGCGCCTGTTGCAGCGCCTCGATCGTCGGCGCACCGCAGTACCCCATCGCCTGGCGGAGGCCGCCGACGACCTGGTGCAGCACACCTGCGACAGGCCCCTTGTAGGCGACGCGCCCTTCGATGCCCTCGGGGACGAGCTTGTCGACGTCTTCGACGTCGCCCTGGAAGTAGCGGTCCTTCGAGTAGCCGCGGGCCTTCATCGCGCCGAGCGAGCCCATCCCGCGGTACTCCTTGTAGCGCTCGCCCTGCGAGAACACGACGTCGCCCGGCGACTCCTCCGTGCCGGCAAGCATCGAGCCGAGCATGACCGCATCCGCGCCCGCCGCAATCGCCTTCGCGACATCCCCGGACGACGTGATGCCGCCGTCGGCGATGACAGGGACACCGTTCGCGCCCTGCGCCACGTCGTAGATCGCGGTGATCTGCGGAACGCCCACGCCGGCGACGACGCGGGTGGTGCAGATCGAGCCCGGGCCGATGCCGACCTTGAGCGCGTCGACGCCGGCATCGACGAGCGCATAGGCAGCTTCGGCCGTCGCGATGTTCCCGGCGATCACATCGAACTCACCCGACAGCGCGGCGATGCGCTCGACCATCTCGATCACCCCGCGCGAGTGGCCGTGGGCGGTGTCGACGACGAGCACGTCGGCGCCGGCGGCGATCAGCGCCTCGGCACGCTCCAACGCATCAGGCCCGACACCGACGGCCGCGCCGACGCGAAGCCGGCCGTGCGCGTCCTTGGTCGCGTTCGGGAAGTCGACGCGCTTCTGAATGTCCTTGACGGTGATGAGGCCGGTGATGCGGCCGTCGCCGTCGACGATCGGCAGCTTCTCGATGCGGTGGCGGTGCAGCAGCCGCTCCGCTTCGGCCAGCGTGGTTCCAACGGGCGCCGTGACAAGGTCGCTCGAGGTCATCAGCGCCGACACGGGCTGCGTCAGGTCGCTCTCGAAGCGCAGGTCGCGGTTCGTGAGGATGCCGACGAGCGTGCCGTCCTCGCTCGTGATCGGCACGCCGGAGATGTGGTAGCGCTCCATCAGCGCGACTGCGTCGGAGACGAGCGCGCCCGGTGGGAGCGTGACGGGCTCGACGATCATGCCCGCTTCGGAGCGCTTGACCTTGTCGACCTCGGCGACCTGCGCGCCGATCGAGAGGTTGCGGTGGAGGACGCCGATGCCGCCTTCGCGGGCGAGCGCGATCGCGAGCCGCGCCTCGGTGACGGTGTCCATCGCGGCCGAGATGACCGGCACTTCGATCGCGATCGTGCGCGTCAGTCGCGTTGCGGTGGAGACGCCATTCGGGAGGACAGCCGACTCGGCCGGAACGAGCAGGACATCGTCGAAGGTCAGCCCTTCCCTGGCGAACTTCTCCGGAAGCTCCGTACCGGAGGGCGCCAGGTCGAGTTTTCCGACGTCCATTGCGGAAGGTTACCGACCGCGGCGGACTACGCTTCGACCGGTGCGAGCTCCGCGAGGTCGACCCCGGCCTGGAGCCGACCCGCGTGCCGCGGATCGAAGCGACCGGCTCCGACCTCGAGCGTCGATGCCGCGCCTGCGGCGACGGCCGCGCGGAGCGCTTCCTCGTTCGAGCGTCCCGCATGGCGCGCGGCGAGGAACCCGGCGAGCAGCACATCTCCCGCGCCGACGACCGAGACCGCGTCGACGCGGGGCGCCAGCGCCCGGTAGCGATGCGTTTCACGGTCCTCGCGCAGCAGCGCGAGTGCGCCCTGCTCGGTGGTGATCAGCACATTGCGCGCGCCCTGCTCGGCGATGCCGTCGAGCGCAAGGCGGAAATCCTCCTCGTCGTGGAACTCCTGACCGACGAGCGCCTCCGCCTCGGCCTGGTTCGGCGAGACGAGGAACGGCTCGGCTTCCACTCCGAGCCGCAGCGGCTCACCTTCGGTGTCGAGCACCGTCGAAACGTGGCGCTTTGCAAGCTCGCGGACAGCCTCGGCGTAGAAGTCGTCTTCGACGTCGCGCGGCAGCGAGCCGGCGAACACGACGAGCTCGGCGTCCTGCGTCAGATAGCGGAGCTTCTCGAGCAGCGTGTCGAGCTCCGCGGTCGTGACCGCGGGCCCCCACTCGTTGATCTCGGTGTACGCGCCGCCGGTCGGATCGACGACCGCGGTCGACGTGCGCGACTCGCCCTCGATGTGGACGAAGTCGTTGAGGATCGCATCGCGCGTCAGTGCCTCGATGATACGGCTGCCCGTCGAGCCGCCGACGAGCCCCGTCGCGACGACGGGCACGCCGAGCGTCTTCAGCGCCCGCGCGACGTTGATGCCCTTGCCGCCGGCGAGCATGACGCCGGCGCTCGCCCGGTGCCGCTGCCCCCGCTGGAAGTTGGGGACGGTCAGCGTCCGGTCGATCGCCGCGTTGAGTGTGACGGTGACGATCATCGGTTTAGAAGAGGTGACCCAGGTGGTGGAGCGTCCTGCCGGCGTACCAGGCTAGCCGCCGCGGCAAACCCGGCTTGTTAATCGTGCGGGAAGCGACGAGGTCGCGGGTGCCGACGACGCGGCCGCCCGCCCGGATCTCGACCCGGCCGAGCACTGCGCCTGCCTTCACCGGCAGTGAGACGACCGCAGGCGCCGTCACGGTCTGCGTCAGTGGACGCCCGAGGCGCGCGACCGCCAGCAGCGGCTTCGCGGCGACGAGTTTCAGCGGTGCCCGGCCGTACGGCACTCGAACTTCGGCGTACGAACGCCCGGTGTGAACAGCCGGAACGACGCGGAACTGCCCGAGCCCCCAGACGAGCAGCGACTCGAGGTCGGCGTTGCGCTCGCCCCGCGTCGGCGAGCCGAGCAGCGTCGCGTACACCGTCACGCCGCGGCCACGCGCCGCTGCGACCTGGCACCACCCTGCCGCGTTCGTGTGTCCCGTCTTGACGCCGATCGTCGGCGAATAGAGCGACAGGAGGTCGTCCCACGTGTGGAGGGTTCGTCCGCCGGCGATCGTGTCGGTCTCCTCACCGACCGTCTCCCGGATGAACCGGGTGTGCATGAGGATGCGTGCGAGCTTCGTGACGTCGGCAGCGCTCGAGTACTCGCCGGGCGCGTCGAGGCCATCGGGGCGGACGAAGTGCGTGTCGACGAGACCCAGCGCCGCCGCCTGGTCGTTCATCAGCTTCGCGAAGGATGGGTAGTCCGGCGCGATCGACAGCGCGAGTGCATCGGCCGCGTCGTTCGCGGATTGGATCAGCGCGCCCTTGATCAGATCGCGGACGGTGAGCTGGTCGCCGGCGTCGAGCTCGATCGACGATTCGCCGACTGCGGCGGCGCGCGGGTCGACGGTGACCACGTCGGTCAGCTTGTGGTGCTGCAGCGTGACGAGCACCGTCATCAGCTTCGTGATCGAGGCGATCGGCACCCTGTCGTGAGCGTGCGACGAGGCGAGGATCTCGCCGGTGCGCGCATCCTCGATGACGTAGGCACGCGCGCTGACCGGCGGCGCGCCGGCGCGCGCGGGCACGGCAGCGACAAGCGCGATCGCGGCGACGAGCAGCAGCCGTCTCACTTGATCCGCACCTTCTCACCGATAAAGAGCGACGTCGACGTCACCTTCGGGTTCAGCCTCTGGATCCTCGCGACGGACACACCGGTCTTGGTTGAGATGACGCCGAAGGTGTCACCGGCTCTCACCGTCCAGTATTCCCGCTTGTTCGCGGTCGTCGATACCTGCGGCGACGGCGGGATGCTCCTCGTGGTCGTGGTCGCAGGCCCGTTGGACGAGCCGTGCTCCAGCCCCGACCGCACGAGGGCAACTGCGATGGTGACGGCAAGCAGGAACGCCGCGGGTGCGGCGTACCGACGCCAATCCTGTTGCCGGCGCACTCCCTACCAGCCGGACGCGGTCCAGATCTCCTTCTTCAGCCGCGCCGCCTCCGCCCCGGCTGCCTCACGGTAGTCGCCGCCGGTCTCGCGGAAGGCGTAGTCGATCGAGCGGGAGGCGGCGACGAGTGCGCTGGCCGGTCCGCTCTGGAACGCGCGCACGAGGTCGGAGACAGCGCCGCCCTGCGCGCCGACGCCCGGCAGCAGCAGCACGGCCTGCGGCATCAGCCGGCGCGCATCGGCGACCGCACGCGGATGGGTCGCGCCGACGACGGCACCGACCGATGAGAGCCCGACCTCGCCGACGACCTCTTCGCCCCATTCGGCGACGAGCGAGGCGACGTGATGCCAGAGCGGCCGCCCGTCGGTCAGCTGCAGGTCTTGCACGTCGCCGCCGGCGTTCGACGTCTTGACGAGCACGAAGATCCCGGTTCCGCTCCGTCGCGCGGCGGCGATGAACGGCTCCATCGACTCGCGGCCGAGGTACGGGTTGACGGTGAGCGCATCGGCGCGCGGCTCTTCCCCTTCGAGGTAGGCGTCCGCATACGCTCGCGCCGTGGAACCGATGTCGCCGCGTTTCCCGTCGGCGATCACGAGCAGCCCGGCGCGGCGCGCGTAGACGCACACCTCGTCGAACACTGCGAGCCCGTTGGAACCCAAGGCCTCGAAGAACGCGAGTTGCGGCTTGACGGCGACGGCGTGCGGGGCGACCGCGTCGATGAGACCGCAGCAGAAGCGCGCCGCGTCCCCGCGGAGCTCGACAGGCAGCAGATCGATGCGAGGATCGAGTCCGACGACGAGCTGCGACTGCTTGCGCTCGACCTCGGCGGCGAGGCGATCGGCGAAGGTCTGCACGGCCACGGCCATCGAGCCGAAAGGTAACCGCAACGACGGAGGGCGGCCTACGCCGCCCTCCGTCAGAACCTTCGAACGCCGGTGGCTAGTTGCCCTTGAGGGCAGCCTTGAGCTGGGAGCCGGCTGAGAACTTCGGCACGGTCGTCGCCGCGATCTGGACGCGCTCGCCGGTGCGCGGATTGACGCCCTGCCGGGCTGCGCGGGCGGACGGGGAGAACTTCCCGAAGCCGGTGAAGTTGACGGAGTCGCCTGATTTCAGCGTCTCGGTGACGGTCTCCATGAACGCATCCACGGCCTTGCCCGCGTCACGAGCCGAAAGCCCGCTTTTCTGGGCGACCTTCTGGATGAAGTCCTGCTTGGTCAACGAACATCCTCCTGCGTCGGGGACTGGGTGCTAGACCTCGGCG
>Ga0207707_10001301_pt1 | contig 23230 bp, 26 predicted proteins | sample KBSC83BmetaG_FD_184336 | JGI IMG/M metagenome (GOLD analysis project Ga0207707, IMG submission 184336) | Corn rhizosphere microbial communities from Kellogg Biological Station, Michigan, USA - KBS C8-3B metaG (SPAdes) (version 2) | ecosystem: Host-associated > Plants > Roots > Rhizosphere ...
AGCCGCCTCTCCAGACCAACGACAGCTGCTCCGCCCAATCCCGCAAGGACACATCGTCCGGCACGACCTGAACCGGCGGCACCACCGCCGGCACGAACCTGCTCTCACCCGAAGCTCGACTCGAAGGCCTGGGCACGATCCTCTCCGGCCCGACGGCGTCAACCGCGGACCCTCAGATCACGCCACTTACACAAAGGTTCTGACAGACCCAGCCTGCAGGCTGGAAGTCTGAAGCGGCAGTGTCGCTCGGTTCAGTACCCCATTGCCTCAGTCCGGACCCCTGTTCACGTCTTGGAGAGATTCCGAAAAGGCAGTTCGGGGACCGGCCGGGTCGTTACCCGAAGACACGTGATCTGGCGCAACTATCTCGCGGATAGGATTAGGGTGCCGATAACTATTGAAAGCGGAAGCGGCAACGTAACCAGAAAAGCAATGAGCGCTGAGCGGCCACGAAGCGGCAAGCCGCGGTCATTTACCCTGATATGTTCCTTAGCCCACACCGCACCAGGCAGCGAAAATTCGAGCCCGGCGTAAAGAATTACTACGAACGACAGGCGATGAGAGACCGAGGTGTTCCGGGCGATAGCCGCTATAAGTCCCCCGATAACAAGGAATAGAACCCGGAGACGGTTCTTCTGTTTGCGGATGTCCATTTGCGGAGTCATCGGGTCGGTCCTACGGAGTGCATCGACTAAGACCGGAAGAGCGAGGCGGCTCGGAAGAAATGATATTCGAACCTGAACCAATTCAGGAGGCTATAAGGACCTGTCGGACCCGCAATAGCCCGGAGTACGGTGCTCTCTGGATTAGAAAATATTGCTCCTCCAGTGTCCAAGGCGGCACTCCCGAACTGGCCATTTAGAGCTTGAGCTCCAGCGGCAGCGCTGTAACCGATGACGGATGTAGTCACAGCAGATGCAATGATAAATCCTCCGATACCGCCCGTTCCGGCGACAAATGCGGTGCCGATCGCGAGGGCTCCTGCGACGGCACCTACCTTTTCGAGGGCTGGCGCAGCACGCTTTGCGGCTCTGCGCCACCCACAGACAACGAAGCATCTATTGCCATCGAGATCGAGGCCGGCGTGAATATCAAGATCGTCTCCCGCCGACTCGGGCACGCTTCGGTCAGCTTCACCCTCGACAAGTACAGCCACCTCATGCCCGACGACGACCAGCAAGCAGCCCTGGCCGTTGCCGGCCTCGTCGACGCCGCCGGCCCGTGCCCCGGCTGAGCGAGTTCTACGGGATCGTCGTTTACATGTACTGGGACGACCACGCACCGCCGCACTTCCACGCCATCTACAGCGGCGAGGAGGCCCAGGTGACCATCGACGGCCCGGCCTTCCTGTCCGGGTCGCTCCCCCGCACCGCACTCCGGCTCATCAATGAGTGGGTAGGGCTCCATCGCGACGAGCTCATGGCCAACTGGGAGCGGGCCCAGGCACTGCAGCCGCTGCTCCCCATCGAGCCCCTCCGGTAGCCTGGATACCGATGAGCCGACTGGCACGAGTCCTCGAAGTTGAGTACCTGGGCGAGTACCGCCTTCGCCTCACGTTCTCCGACGGCCTCGTCCGGGAGCTCGACTTCGCCGGCGTGGTTGAGGGCCGAAGCGGCGTGTTCGAGCCGCTTGGCGAGCCGGCCTTCTTCGCTCAGGTGGCGGTCGATCCGGTCGCCGGGACGATCGCCTGGCCGAACGGCGTCGATCTCGACCCGGACGTGCTGCACGGCGACCATGAACCGGCGAGCGGGCGCCCGGCGACCGTCCTCAAGCAGTACCGCCTCCGCTCGACGGCCTGAGCCGCCCCAGACGCTGTGCGCCAGGTCTTGTGGTCACGGTTGTCTGTGCTCCTGTGACCGTTTCGTGACCACGGAGCCCATTCCGACCGGGCAATACAGCGGCTGACCAGCACAAACGTCGTGCGGGCGGTGGGGCTCGAACCCACACGAGGCTTTCGCCTCAGCGGTTTTTAAGACCGCCTCCTCAACCAATTGGGATACGCCCGCGTCAACGGGAAACGGTACCCGCCGCTCAGCGGACGGCGGCCTCCGTGTCGAGGCGGGCGACGAGGCGTTCGACGAGGCGGCGGATGGTGTCGCGGATGATCCGCACTTCCGGCATCGGCCGGCCGGCGGGGTCGGGGATCCCCCACTCCTCGCGAGGGACGTCGCGGGCGACCTCGGGGTTGAGCGTGAAGCCGAGGGTGACGATCCGGTCGACGATGTCGGCCAGGTCGGGCGTCATCCTCCGGCCCGGGCCGTCGGGGGCGGGGAGCCCGTCCTCCGAAAGGGCGGCCGCCGCCTCCCGCCCGAGAGCGGCCGCCGGCTCCAGCGCCGCGGCCAGCGGCTCGTAGCGGTCGCCGGCCACCTGCTCCACGTAGGCGGCGCACATCCTCGAGGCCCCCGCGTCGCGTTCGCAGACGAAGAGGACCCGGGGGCGGTAGGTCACGCCTCCTCGGCCGCCCGCGCCGGGCGGCGGCTCCGGAGGAGGGCCTTGGCCAGCAGGTCGACCGTGCGGTGGACGACGGGATCGCCGGGGAACTCGCTCAGCAGCGCCACCGCCCGGCCGTAGGCCCCTTCGATGGCCCGGGACCGGCCGGCCGCCTCGGCCAGCACCTCGGCCACGACGACGTCCTCGGAGGTGCCCTCGGTGAGGAGGGCCAGCGCCAGCCCGAACAGCCACGTCGCCTGGGCGGCCACGTCGCTCGCCGGCGGCTTGGGCTGGCGGCCGGTGAGGTCGACGGTGGCGGCGACGGGCGGATCGGGATCGACCTCCACGACGGGCGCGGCGGAGACCGCCGCGTCGTCGGGGACGGTCACCACGTCGTGCTCGCCACCCGCTCCGCTGTCCGCTTCGTCGTCCGGTTCGGGGCTCCGCCCGGGAAGGGGCGCCAGGGTCGTCACGGAGTCGCCACCGCCTCCTGAGGCGTCGGGGTGGTGGGGACGACGGCGGGATGTTCCATGGCTTCGGCGGCGGTCAGATCGAGTGGTGGCGTGACCAGCTCCACCGGGATGTTGAACAGCCGCTGGATGCGGGTCGGAACGTCGTGGCGGAGCCACTGCGACGGCCCGACCGGCAAGGTCGAGAGGATCAGGGCGTCGAACGAGCGGCGGCGCAGGACGTCGCCGATCGCCACGACGGGGCTCGGGTCGCCCACTTCACCGACGACGTCGGCGCCGAAGGCCCGGAACCGTTCCAGCGCGCCGTCGAGCCGCCGCCGGGCTACCGCGTTGGCGTCCGCCGGCGTCCACTGCACGGGGCCGTGGGCCCTCGTCGCCGGCACGAGGAGGAAGAAGTCGCACGGGCCGGCGTCGTTGCAGGCTCTGATCTTTTCGGTCAGCTCTGGCTGCTTCAGCGTCTGGTTGGCCACCACGAGGTAGTGGCGCATCGACCCTCCCTGAGTTCCGTGCCCCCCTCGTCTGGCAGCGCGGCACATCGTAGGCGGTGACGGCCACGAAAAACAGGTATCAAAACAGGTATGCCCCATCACGGAACCGTCAGGTTCCGGGCTCGATCCGGCTCCGGGGGTCGCGGGACGACAGGTGATAGGCCGTGACCTGCCACGACGGCCCCACCCGCTCCAGGAGCAGCTCGTCGACCATGGTCTCGCCCGAGTGGAGCCGGAGCCGGGTGAGCACCCGGGCGACGGGGCCGTTGACGTCGACCCGCTCGGGCTCCACCGTCCGCACCAGGCCGGCGAGGGCCCGGCTCTCGCCGTGGTAGGCGGTGAGCTTGTCCCGCACGAACTGGTCACGGGTGCGCCCGTCGCGCAGGCCGGGGCCCGACAGGTTCCAGAGGGTGGAGAAGTCGAGGCGGTCCCAGGCGTGCTCGTAGGCCACCGCCGTGTCGGCGGGCCCCGGCGCCCCGGCCTTGGCCACGGCGACCACCAGCCACGTCGTGATCCCGAGTGTGAACACCAGCAACAGCAGGATCGGCAGGTACGTCGGATGGGGGTCAGCGGCGACGACCACGTCCTCAGGGTACGTCGACGCTCCGCGCCGGGGTCAGTCGGGCCGCCTCACGGATCGAAGACGGCGCCCGGGTTGAGGACGCCGGCCGGGTCGAGCACGGCCTTGGCCGCCCGCAGGACGGCGGCGAAGAGCTCCGGCCGCTCCCGGTCGTAGCCCGGGCGGTGGTCCCGGCCGACGGCGTGGTGATGGGTGGCCGTCCCGCCGGCGTCGTCGATGGCGGCCGAGGCCGCGGCCTTCACCGCCGCCCACTGCTCCAGCTCGGCCCCCGGCCGCCCGGGGGCGATCACCGTGTAGTACGGCGCCGGGCCGTCGGGATAGACGTGGGTGAACCGGCACGTCACCAACCCACCTTCGGCCCCGACGGCGGACAGGGTGTCGCGCACCGCCGTCCGCACGGCGGCGTGGAGGGCCGGGAGCCGGTCCCAGGTGCAGGCCGTCTCGAACGTCTCGGCGATGGCCCCGAAGGCCACGAGCCCGTCCCGGAGGTAGGGGAGGTCGAAGAACGCCCGCCGCCAGGCGTCGGCCGCCGGGTCCCGGCCGCCGGGGTCGCCGGCCGCCCGGCCCGCCGTCCCGCCGTGGTCGGCGCAGCACTCCAGCGCCGTGGCCAGGAGCCCGTCCACCGGGAAGTCGGCCGACTCGAAGCCCACGAGGAGGACGGGCCGGTCGCCCGCCCCCGAGAACCGGGCCTCGGCCCGGTCGAGGAGCCGGCAGTTGGCCGGGTGGAGCCCGGACTGGGCCAGGACCCGGGCGGCGGCCACGCCGGCCTCGAAGGCGTCGAAGGTGACGGCGGCGGTGGCCCGGTGGACCGGCCGGCGGACGAGGCGCATCCAGGCCTCGACGATCACCCCGAGGGTGCCCTCCGACCCGGCGAAGAGCCGGTCGGGGGCGGGGCCGGCCCCTGACGCCGGCAGGCGGCGGGTCTCGACGGGCCCCTGCGGCGTGACGACCCGGAGCGACTCCACCCGGTCCTCGATGTGGGTGGCGAGGGTGGCGTGGTGCCCGGCCGACCGGGTGGCGATCCAGCCCCCGAGGGAGGAGAACTCGTACGACTGGGGATAGTGGCGCAGCGCCAGCCCGGCCGGACGGAGCTGGGCCTCGATGGCCGGCCCGAGGGTCCCGGCCCGGATGCGGGCCGCCTGGGAGGTGGCGTCGACCTCCACGATCCCCTCGAGGCCGGTGAGATCCAGGGTGACCGTGCGGTCGGCGTCGCACTCCACGCCGCCGACGACCGACGACCCGCCGCCGTAGGGCACGACGGCCGTGCCGGTCGAGGCCGCCCAGTCGAGGACGGCGGCCACGTCGGCCTCGGTCCGCGGGAAGGCCACGAGGTCGGGCGGGTGGGGGAAGTCGCCCCGGAAGCCCCGGACGACGTCCCGGAAGGAACGCCCGTAGGCGTGGCGGGCCCGCTCGTAGGTCGAGGCGTCGCAGATCGGGGCCAGCGCCGCCGGCGGGGCGATCCCCGGCGGCCGCAGCTGCAGCGCTTCGAGGGGGACGGGACGGCGCCGCTCGGGCGTCGTCCCGAACAGACCGGCCAGCAGCGCCGCGAGGCCGTCGAGCCGGTCGCCGCTGAGGGCCGACTCCTCCAGCCCCCAGCCCCAGAACGACCGCCGGCCCGCCGTCACTCGTCGGCGCCGTCCGGCGCCGGGCGGGAGGGGACGGCGCCGAGCCCGAGCTCCTCCCGGAGCTCCCGGTGCTCGGTCCGGAGGACGGCCAGCTCGGCCTCCAGCGACCCGACCCGGGCCTCGAGGGCCGCCACCCGGTCCTGGCGGGCCGGGGCGGGGGTGAACGAGTCGGGCCGCTCCGGGCGCTCCTCGGAGATGAAGGCGGCGGCGTCCACCGGGCCGGCGAGGAGCTGGGCGTAGCGGGCCTCCTTCTGGCCCGGCTGGCGCTCCAGCCGGGCCACCAGCGGCTCGTCCCGGGCGGCCAGGCCCTCCAGCACCTCCTCCACCTCCGACAGCGAGGCGAAGTCGCACATCCGCTCCGTCCTGGTGCGGAGCTCGCCCACGGTCTGCGGGCCCCGCAGCGCCAGCACGGCCAGCAGCGATACCTCGGCCCGGGTGAGCCCCAGCGCGTCGTCGAGCACCTGGCGGTGCTTGGGCACCCGGGCGCCCGGCGTGTGGATCACCCGGGCCAGGCCCCGCTGGCGCAGCTCGGTCAGGGTGACCCGCACGGTGCTCGTGTCGTAGGCCACCACCGGGTTCCGGTTGGACAGCTGGTTGCAGGCGGCCACGACGGCGTTCTCGGTCAGGGGATAGCTGTCGGGAGTGGTGAACTGCTTCTCCACCAGGCAGGCGACGACCCGCAGCTCTTCAGGGGTGAGCGGCTCCATCGGGGCCCATTATCCAGGACGGGTAGGGTGCCGGTCGTGGCCGCTCCCCTCGTGACCAACGTGGTGCGGGGCCGGCAGGAGCCCGACCGGCTGCTGCTCCTCGTGCACGGCAAGGGCGCCGACGAGCACGACCTCGAGCCGCTCGTGCCCCACCTCGACCCCGAGGGCCGCTTCCTCACGGTCCTCCCCCGGGCGCCGCTGCCGTTCCTGTCGGGCTGGCAGTGGTACGAGACCGAGGGGATCCCCCGGGGCGGGCCGCAGTTCGTCGCCTCCGTCGACGCCCTCGACGACGTGCTCGACTCGGCCTGCGCCGAGTACGGCTTCCAGCGGAGCGAGGCGATCGTGGCCGGCTTCTCCCAGGGCTGCGGCCTGACGCTGGCGCTCGGCCTGCGGCGGTCCGGCCGGCCCCGGCCGGCGGGCGTCCTGGGGATGAGCGGGTTTCTCGCCGAGCGTGAGGACGTGGAGTACGACTTCGCCGCCGCGCCGCCCGTCCTGCTCCAGCACGGCACCGCCGACCCCACGATCCCGGTGGAGTACGGCCGGCGGGCCGTGGCCCGCCTCGGCCCCGAGGGCGTGCCGGTCGTCTACCGGGAGTACCCGGTGGGCCACCAGGTCGCCGTGGAGGGGATGCAGGACGCCATGGCCTGGCTGGCGCTGGTGCTGGCCGGGAAGCGGCCGTCCGAACCGGTGCCCGACGTCGCCGTCGCCTCCCGGCCGTCGCGGTCTTAGCGCTTGGCCGCCGCGGCGCGGGTCCGGGCGGCCGCCGGCCGGGGTTTCTTCTCCCGCTGCGGCAGAAGGGCCCGGAGGCTCTTGTCGGGCCGGCCGATCAGGTAGCCGGCCACCCCGCCGAGAACGCCGCAGCCGAAGATCACCCAGATCAGCCGGATGTCGAGCGAGAACAGCAGGAAGTGCACGTTGACCGGCCGGGAGTTCTGGATCACGAAGGTGATGAAGACGATGGCGATCAGCGTCAGCTGCGCCGTCTTGACTAGGCGCTCCCGCTGCCGGGCCTCCATCTGCTGCAGCTGGGTCCGCAGCCACGCCACCCGGGGCATGTCGGGGCTGAGCGCCCGGCGGGCGTTGGCCGCGGCGAGGACGTCGTCGTCGGCCGGGACGGTCGCCGAGGGATCGCCGACCGGGGCGGTCGCCGTCGGCTCGCCGATGGAGGCCGACACGGTCCGGGCGCCCGTCCGGCGCCGCCTGCTGGCGGTCGAACCGGTGCCGGACCCGGTCGTCGAATCGGTGCTCGAACCGGTTCTCCGGCTCCGGGTGGTGCTCGCTCGCTTGGATCCGCCGGTCGTGGCCACCGTCATACCTCCTCCGCCGATGCGGGGGGTGTACCCGCCGGTCGTGGCGTTGTAATCGCCGCCGCGTCGGTCAGCGGATCCCGATGCGCCCGGGCGTGCCCTCGACGGTGTGGCCGATGACCGCGGCGGCCGGCGTGCCCCGCCGGCCGAGGGCGGCGACGAGGGCCCCGGCCCGGCCGGCGTCGACCGCCAGCAGCAGGCCGCCGGACGTCTGGGCGTCGGCCAGCAGCAGCTGTTCGTCGAGGGGCAGCCCGGCCCAGTCGACGTCGGGGTCGACGAAGGCGTGGTTGCGCTGCGTGCCGCCGGCCACCATCCCGGCCGCCAACAGCTCCCGGACGCCGTCGATGACCGGCACCCGGCTCGGGTCGACCCGGGCGGCCAGGCCCGACGCCACCAGCATCTCCCGCAGGTGGCCGAGCAGTCCGAAGCCGGTGACGTCGGTGGCGGCGTTGACGCCGACCTCGAGGGCGGCGTCGCGCCCGCCGTCGTTGAGCGTGGTCATGAGCCGGACGGCCTCGTCGAGCAGCGCCGGCGGCGCCTGCCCCCGCTTGAGGGAGGTGGAGATCACCCCGAGCCCCAGCGGCTTGGTGAGGACGAGGGCGTCACCGGGCCGGGCCCCGGCGTTGGTCAGCACCGCCCGGGGGTCGACCGTCCCCACCACGGCGAGCCCGTACTTCGGCTCGGGGTCGTCGATCGAGTGGCCGCCGACGACCAGCGCGCCGGCGCCCCGGACGGCGGCGGCGCCGCCGTCGAGCGTCCGGGCCAGCAGCTCGAAGGGCAGGCCCTCCCGGGGCCAGGCCACCAGGTTGAGGGCCATGACCGGCGTGGCGCCCATGGCGTAGACGTCGGAGAGGGCGTTGGTGGCGGCCACCCGTCCGAAGTCGTAGGGGTCGTCGACGATGGGGGTGAAGAAGTCGGCGGTGAAGACGACGGCCAGGTCGTCGCGCAGCCGGTAGACGGCGGCGTCGTCGGCGGTGTCGAGGCCGACGAGGAGGTTGGGGTCGGCCGGCGGGTCGAGCCCCCGCACGAGGCCGAGGACGGTGCGCAGTTCGGCCGGCGACAGCTTGCAGGCGCAGCCGGCGCCATGGGAGAAGGCGGTGAGGCGGATCTCGGCGGGTTCGGCGGCGGGCTCCAGCACGGATGGGATGGTAGCGAGGGCGCCCCCGGCTCAGGCGGGGCAGTCGGCGACGGTGAAGTTCGTCGAGCCGGACTGGGCCGTGCCGCCCGGGCCGCTGGCGTCGGCCCACACGGTGCCGGAGCCGTGGTCGGAGCCGAACGACTCGCCGTCGAGCACCGCCTGCCAGCGGCTGCCCGACCCGCCGGCCGACAGGGTCTCCGTCCGCCCGGCGACCTGGACCCGGAACGTCACGGTGTTGACCTTGCCGTGGGTCCCGGTCGAGATGGTGGCCGTCGTCGAGTGCCCGCAGTTGCGGCGGTTGCCGATCGTGCTCGGCGACACCGACGGGACGTCGACCGACGGGCGCTGGTAGTGGGTCGTGGTCGTCGTCGTGGTCGTGGTGGTGGGCAGGGCCAGCGCCGGCGCCACGGCGACGGCGGCGAGGACGGCGGCCGCGGCGGCGGCGCCGGCGACGGCGGACGGTACGCGGCCCATGGCGACATCGTCGCGCCCCCCGGAGCGGAGAGCACCGCGGGCGGGCCGATACCCTGCCAACGCAGAGGCGTCGGCAGCAGGAGGATCGGCGGGCATGGCACGGATCGAGAAGGACTCGATGGGGGAGGTCTCCGTCCCCGACGAGGCGTACTGGGGGGCGCAGACCCAGCGGGCGGTCGACAACTTCCCGATCTCCGGCCTCCGGCTGGAACGCCGCATGATCTGGGCGCTGGCCTCGATCAAGCAGGCGGCGGCGGCGGTCAACGAGCGGCTCGGCATCGTCGACCCCGAACGGTCGAAGGCCATCCAGGAGGCGGCCGGCGAGGTGGCCGGCGGCGGGCTCGACGACCAGTTCCCGGTCGACGTCTACCAGACCGGGTCGGGGACCTCGTCGAACATGAACACCAACGAGGTCATCGCCAACCGGGCCTCGGAGTTGCTGGGCGAGTCGAGGGGTTCGAAGCGGGTCCATCCCAACGACCACGTCAACGCCTCGCAGAGCTCCAACGACGTGTTCCCGTCCGCCATCCACCTCGGGGCCTACGCCGCCTGCAGGGATGAGCTGGTGCCGGCGCTGGCCGGGCTGGCCGAGGCGCTGGAGGCCAAGGCGGCCGAGTTCGCCCGGGTGGTGAAGTCGGGCCGGACGCACCTGATGGACGCCACGCCGGTGACGCTCGGCCAGGAGTTCGGTGGCTGGGCGGCCCAGATCCGCAACGGGATCGAGCGGCTGGAGGCCGTCTACCCCCGGCTGGCCGAGCTCCCGCTGGGCGGCACTGCCGTCGGCACCGGCATCAACGCCCCGCCGGACTTCGCCCCGTCGGTCATCGAGCTGCTGAAGGAGCGCAACCCCGGGCTCACCGACCTCCGCGAGGCCAGGAACCACTTCGAGGCCCAGGGAGCACGGGACGCCCTCGTCGAGGCGTCCGGCGCCCTGCGGACGATCGCTGTCTCGCTGTACAAGATCAGCAACGACATCCGCTGGCTGTCGTCGGGGCCCCGGACGGGCCTGGCCGAGATCCGCCTACCCGACCTCCAGCCGGGGTCGTCGATCATGCCCGGCAAGGTCAACCCGGTGGCTGCGGAGGCCGTTTGCCAGGTCTGCGCCCAGGTCGTCGGCAACGACGCCGCCGTCGCCTTCGGCGGATCGGCCGGGAACCTGGAGCTCAACGTCATGCTGCCGGTGATGGCCCGGAACCTGTTGGAGTCGATCCGCCTGCTGGCGGCGGTGTCGGGAACGTTCAGCCGCACCTGCGTCACCGGCATCACCGCCGACGAGGAGCGCTGCCGGCGCAACGCCGAGCTCTCGCTCCCGATCGTGACGGCGCTCGTCCCGCTGATCGGGTATGACAAGACGGCCGAAGTCTCCAAGCAGGCCATGAGAGAGGGGAAGACGGCCCGCGAAGTGGTGCTGGAGCGCGGTCTGCTCACCGAGGCCGAGGTCGACAGGGCGCTCGACGTCGAGGCGATGACCCGTGGCGGGATCATCGAAGGAGTCAGCGGCGGGGGCTGAACCGGGCCGGACGGCCCTCAGGTGCCCCAGCCGGCGAAGGGGGCGGGGTCGCCGGGGGCGGGGATCAGCGGGCGGGACCAGGCCATCTCCTTGGCCAGGCGCTCGACCGCGTCGTTCCACGCGTCGGGGGCCCAGCCCTCGGCGGCGCCGGCCAGGGAACCGTCGACCCGGATGTGGACGAAGGCCGGCAGGCGGGCCAGCCCCGCGGCCTTGACGAAGGCGCCCTCGGGATCGAGGAACGTGAGGTACTCGTCGATCGTCGTGCCCAGCACCCGGCGGGCGGCCCGCTCGTTGCCGACGATGAGGAAGGCCGGCCGGCAGTCCGACCCGCCCAGGACGTCGGCGATCCGCCGGCCGATCCGGACGAACACCGACGCCTCCGGCCGGCCCGGGAGGACGGTGAGGGCCAGGTGGAACGTCGTGGTCCAGTCGTCGAGCGTCCGGGTCACGCCCCGGGCGGTGGTGAGCTCGACGGTGGGGTCCGGGTCCTGGGCCATCGGGCGAGAAAGGTAGCGCGCCGCCGGGGTCACCGACCGGATGCAGCCAGCTCCCGGGCCAGCCAGGGGATCGTCCGCTCCAGGCCCTCGACCAGCCCGACGGCGGGCTCCCAGCCCAGGATCTCCCGGGCCAGGCTGATGTCGGGCCGGCGCTGCGCCGGGTCGTCGGCGGGGAGCGCCGCGAAGCGGATCTCCGACGGCGAGCCCGTGATCGCCAGCACCTTCCGGGCCAGTTCGAGGACGGTGAACTCGTCGGGGTTGCCGATGTTCACGGGGCCGGCATGGTCGGAGCCGGCCAGGGCCAGCAGGCCCCGGACCTGGTCGTCGACGTAGCAGAAGCTCCGGGTCTGGGAGCCGTCCCCGTAGACCGTGAGCGGCCGGCCGGCCAGCGCCTGGGTGACGAAGTTCGTCACCACCCGGCCGTCGTCGGCCCGCATCCGGGGCCCGTAGGTGTTGAACGTCCGGCTGATGCGGACGTCGAGCCGCCGTTCCCGGTGGTAGGCCATCGTGACCGCCTCGGCGAAGCGCTTGGCCTCGTCGTAGACACTGCGGGGGCCGACCGGGTTGACGTTCCCCCAGTACGTCTCTCGCTGGGGATGGACGAGCGGATCGCCGTAGACCTCGCTGGTCGAGGCCAGGAAGTAGCGGGCGCCCTTCTCCAGCGCCAGGCGGATCGTCTGCATCGTGCCGAGGCTGCCGACCTCGAGCGTCTCGATGGCCAGTCGGAGGTACTCCGGCGGCGACGCCGGGCTGGCCAGGTGCATGACCAGGTCGACGGGGCCGTCGACGCCGACGCCGGTGCTGACGTCCCGGCCGACGAAGGTGAAGTTCGCCCGGCCGACCAGGTGGGCGATGTTGTCCTTCCGGCCGGTGCAGAGGTTGTCGACGCAGACGACGGCGTCACCCCGGCCGACCAGCGCGTCGCAGACGTGCGAGCCCAGGAACCCCGCCCCTCCGGTGACGACGACGCGCATGCCGGCCATGATGCCCGCCTGCGGACGGGCTCAGGACCGGCGGCCCCAGTAGTGGTCGCACCAGGTCTCCGGATTGCCGTGGGAGTCGGGCCGGCGATAGCAGTCGTAGTAGCCGTCGTAGGGCCCGTCCTCCCAGTAGGGCTCGTGATGGTCGGGGTAGTCGTAGTAGTGGCCCCGGTACCGGTCGTGGTGCCGGTAGCGGGGGTCGTGGCCGGCCGCCCAGGCCGGCGAGGCCAGCGCCGCGGTCACCGCCGCGGTCGCCACAACCAGGACGGATCGCCGCATCGGCCATCTCCTTGTCGGTGGATGCTGACGCTCCGTCCGCTACCCAGCGATCGGCAGTCTCAATTCCGGCCCAACCCGCTCCCCAACCCGGCCGAAAGGGGACCGCGGGAACTCAGGACCGCCCCGGCCCGGCCGATGGAGATCGGAAAGACCTACAGGGAGCCAGGGGTTGCCGACGTCGGACCACAAACCGCCAGCCGCGCCACCGGCCGCCGGCGTCCGGGTCGCCGTCGACGCCCCGACTCCCGGCGAATGGGCGGCCTGGTGGGCGACGCCGGTGCGGGCCCGCCTCTACACCGCCGCCCTCGTCGTCGCCGCCGGGGCCGTGAGCCTGGCGGCGGCCGCCGCCCGGACGTTCGCGGGCGGGGCGATCGGGGCCGCCGTGGCCCTGGCCGCCGCCGGCATGGCCGTGGTGGAGCTCGGCCGGCTGGCCGAGGGCGGGCGCGTCCAGCAGCAGCGGATCCACAAGGGGCTGTCGGCCTGGCCGCTGGCGGCGGCGTTGCTGCTGCCGGCGGGGCTGGCCGGCTGGGTGGCGGCGGCCGTCTACGGCCACGCCCGGGCCCGCGGCATCCGCATCACCCGCTGGAAGTGGATCGGCTCGTGGGCCATCGTGACGCTGGCCGCGGCGGCGGCCACGGCCGCCTTCCGGGGGGTCGCCGGAGGGCCGTTGGGCCCGTCCGGCTCGGGACGGGTCTTCGCCGGGGTCGCCGCCGCCATGGCCGTGTTCCTGGCCGTCGAGGCCGCCGCCTTCTTCGTCATCTCCCGCCTCAACCGCATCGACGACGAGCGCTACCTCCGGGCCCAGCTGGCCAGCCCGGCGTTCTACGGCGTCGAGGCGGCGGTGCTCGTCTCCGGCGCCCTGACCGCCGTCGTCTACGCCTACTGGCCGGGCTTCCTGCTCCTCGCCGGGCCGGTCTACCTGCTGCTGCAGCGGGGGATGCTCCACCAGCCGCTGCGGGACGAGGCCCGCCACGACCCCAAGACCGGCGTCCTGAACTCCGAGGCGTGGCGGGCGGCCGCCGGCTCGGCCCTCGGCCACACCCGCCGCCAGGAGCAGCAGCTCGTCGCCGTGATCGTCGTCGACATCGACCACTTCAAGGCCGTCAACGACGACTTCGGGCACCTGGCCGGCGACGACGTCATCGCCCGGACGGCGGCCACCATCGTCGGTTCCGTCCGCAGCAGCGACGTCGTCGGCCGGTTCGGCGGCGACGAGTTCTGCGCCCTGCTGTTCTGCATCGACCCCAGAGACGCCGTGGCCACCGCCGAGCGGATCCGGCTCGGGATCGACGCCCTGACGTTCACCGACCCGAGGCTGGCCGTGACGGCCTCGATCGGCCTGGCGGCGGCGCCGGCCGGCGTCGACCTGGCCGAGCTCATGGCCGCCGCCGACCGGGCCCTCTACCGGGCCAAGCGGGCCGGGCGCAACCGGGTCGAGACGGCGGGGCCCCGGGTCGAGGGGGCGGCGCCGCGGGCCGCGGCGGCGCCCGTCCCCACCGGCTGAACCGCAGTTCGAAGGTCGGCTGAGAACCGCGGGACGGAAACGGGTAAATGGTCGGTTAGCGTGGATCGCGCCGGGCCGCCAGGGGAGCGGTTCCGCCGTCTTCGGGGAGGGCCGCCTTGCGCCGGATTCTGGGTTTTCTCGTCGTGGGTTTTGTCGGGGCGGCCATCCTGCCGGCGGTGGCCAACTCCGCTCCGCTGGGCGGGGCGGCGGCGCGCTCGGGCGCCGGCCTGGCCGACGTGGCCGCCGGTGTGGTCACCGAAGCCGCCCACGCCGCCCCCGGCGACCTGCTCGACGTGCTGGTGACGCTGGACCGGCCCGCCTCGCCGGGCCTCGTCGGGCGCCTGGCCGGGGTCGCCTCCTGGTCGTGGACGGCCAAGCAGATCCCGGTGGCGGCTCTCGGCCTTCCCGTCGCCCGGCTCGACGCCCTGCGCCGTATCGCCGGCGTCCGGAGCATCTGGCCCGACACGACGCTGCACTACTACGGCGACGGGCCGGTGACCGCCACCGCCGCCGACCCGCCCGGGGGCGGGCCGCTGCCCGTCCCGATGCCCAAGCTCATCCCCAACGACAAGTTCGGCGCCGCCCTGCCCGTCCCCGGCATCGGGGTCGACGGGACGGGCGTCACGGTGGCCATCGTCGACAGCGGCGTCGACGGCGCCCACCCCGACCTGGCGCCGGCCATGAAGGCCAACCTCAAGATGAGCCCGCTCGGCCCCGACGGGCCGCTGCCCCCGATCGAGGGGCTGCCCGACACCGACACCAGCTCCGGGCACGGCACCCACGTGGCCGGTGACGTCGCCGGCCGGGGCGTGGCCTCCAACGGCGTCTACAAGGGCTCGGCCCCCGGCGCCTCGCTGGTCGGGCTCGGGGCCGGCGAGGGCCTGTCGGTCGAGTCCCGGGCCGTGCTCCAGGCCTACGACTGGATCCTCGAGCACCGCCAGCAGTACGGCATCCGGGTGATCAACAACTCCTTCGGCGGCTCGTTCGAGCCCTTCAAGGCCGATGAGCCGATGAACAAGGCCACCAAGGCGGCGACCGACGCCGGCATCGTGGTCGTCTTCGCCCAGGGCAACGACGGCGACGAGATGACCATGAACAACGAGGCGACGGCCCCCTGGGTGATCGCCGTGGCCGCCGGGACCCAGGCCCGGGGGCTGACCGACTTCAGCTCCGGCGGCATCGACGCCGACGTCGTCGACCCCGCGAGCTTCTCTGCCGACGACCTCGCCGGCGATCCCCGCCGGCCGCTGCGGATGGGGCTGTACCACCCGTCGGTCGTGGCCCTCGGCGAGTACGTCGTCGGGCCCCGGGCGGCGAACACCGTCGTCCCCGTCCTCGGCGCCCGTCACGACGTCGAGCTCCCGCCCGGCCAGCAGGCCTGGTACACGATCATGTCGGGCACGTCGATGGCCTCGCCCGAGGCCTGCGGCATCGTGGCCCTCGTGCTGGAGGCCAACCCGGCGCTGGCCCCGGCCGACGTCAAGCGGGTGCTCCAGATCACGGCCAAGCCGATTCCCGACGTCCCGTTCTTCCGCCAGGGCTACGGCAACCTCGACCCGGCGGCGGCGGTGGGCCTGGCCCGCCAGCTGCTCGGCAAGACGCCGGCCGACGTCAACCGCATCCTCGACGAGCAGCAGGCCGCCCGTGACGCCGCCGTGCTGGCCTCGATGTACCACCCGCTCCACACGACGGCCTGGTCCGGCGAGAAGGCCAACTCGGGCGACAGCGACGTCCACAAGATCACGGTGGAGCCGGGAACGGGCCGGCTCAAGGTCGTCAACGCCGGCCCCACCCTGCCGTTCGTGCCCGACCCGCTCCACACCGTCGTGGTGCGGGACGCCTCCGGGAAGGAGGTCGGCCGGTCCGACCCCAAGCTGCCGGGCGGATCCGGCACCGACGTCCTCGACCTGGATCTGACGAAGATGTCGGGGCTGGCGTGGGGCACGTGGACGGTCGAGGTGACCGAGGGCGGCGTCGTGCCGGCAGGCATCGTGCCGGTGGGGATCGGCTCCGACGAGGCCACGGTGGCGGCGACGTTCGCCCAGGCGCAGAAGCCCGACCCCGTCGCGTCGATCCTGCCCCACCTGCCCAAGATCTCGAAGTAGCCGGAGTCGGGATCGGGGGCCGGCCCCCTTTCCCGACCCGGGCCGGGGTTTCTATTCTTCGACCCCATGTCGGGGAACCGGCCCGCTCGCCTCCGCACCCTGGGGAGCTTCACCTGCCTCCCCCTCGGCGCGCTCCTCGGGCCGATCGTCGCCTTCACCGCGCTGGGCGTCGTCGGCACCGCCCTCACGCCGCCGCTGGCCGCCCGGCACCCGCTGCTGCTGATCGCCATGGAGGCCCGCGACCGGAACCTGCTGCTGGCCCGGCACGTCGGCGTGGCCGTCTTCCTCGTCGTCGGGTCGCTGCGCCGGCTGATCTCCGACCCGTTCTTCTACCTGCTCGGCCGTTACCACGGGCGGGTGGGCGTGGCCTGGCTCGAGCGCCACGGCGGCGGCCGGGCGGTGGCCGCCACCGTGCGGGCCTTCCGCCGGGCCGCCTACCCGATGCTGGTCGTCTTCCCCGGCGCGGTGGTGTGCACGCTGGCCGGCGACGCCGGCGTCCCGCCCGCCGCCTTCGGGGTCATCGTGGTCCTCCGCACGATCGCCGTCGTGCTGATGATCCGCTTCGTGGGCAACGTCTTCGCCGGCCCTGTCGACGCCACGCTCCACTTCTTCGACCAGCACCTGATAGCGACATCGCTGGCCGGCGTGGCGCTGATGGGCGGCTGGGTGCTGTGGGAACGGCGCAACGCCGAGGCGTCGGCCGAACCCGGCCTCGGAGAGAGGACCGCCGGCTGAGCCGGCCTACGGCTCCGGGGCGGTGGCGACTGCGCCGGCGCCCAAGGCCCGCAGCGGCCCGTCGATGGCCGACCGGTCGCCGACGGCCACGACGGTGAAGGCCCGGGAGGGGAACCAGCGCCGGGCCATGGCGGCGACGTCGGCGCCTTTGATGCCGGCCAGGCGGACGGGGCGGTTGCGGTAGTAGTCGACCGGTTCGTCGTAGAGGTAGAGGGTGCGGAGGGTCGAGAGGCTGTTGGTGGCAGTGGAGAACAGCGCCGGCAGCGAACGGGACAGCGACTGCCGGGCCCGGTCGAGCTCGTCGGCGGTGACGCCGGCCGACAGGTGGTCGGCGTCGCTCAGCGCCCCGGCGACGGCGTCGGCCGTCGAGTCGGTCTGCACGTCCATGGTGATCGTGAGCAGCCCCGCCCGGCGCATGCCCTTGACGTCGGAGAAGACGCCGTACGTGTAGCCCCGCGTCTCGCGGAGGTCCTGGTTGAGGCGGCTGGAGAAGGCGCCGCCGAAGACCTCGTTGGTGACGAGCACCGGTTCGTAGTCGGGGTCGCTCCGGGCCATCCCCGGGGCGGCGAGCACGAGGGCGGTCTGGGAGCTGCCGGGCTTGTCGACGACGAGGATGCGGGCGGCGGGGGCGCCGGATCCGCCCCGGCCGGAGGCGGAGGCCCCGGAAGCGGACGCCGGCGCCGGCGGGGCGGGACCCCCCGTCCACGATCCGAAGGCGCCTTCGGCCAGCGTTCTCGCCTCGGCGGCGGTGAGGTCACCGGCGATCACGAGGGCGGTGGTGGCCGGGGTGAAGGCCCGGTCGTGGGCCCGGCGGAGGTCGTCGAGCGTGACCGCCGCCAGCCCGTTCTCCGTGCCGGTGGCGGGATGGGCGTAGGGATCGCCGGCGCCGAACACCGCCCGCGCCGCCACCGTGCCGGCCACGGTGTCGGCGTCGTCGCCGCTCTGGCGGAGGGCGACGATGTCGGCATCGCGGACGCGGTCGACCTCGTCGGCGGGGAACGTCGGGTGGCGGACGGCGTCGGCCAGGATGTCGAGGGCGGCCGGGGCGCCGTCGGTGAGGGCCGTGGCCGCCAGCCAGGTCCCGTCCTTGTTCGTCTGGCCGGACAGCGTGGCCCCCGCCGCCTCGAGCTCCCGGGACAGCCCGAGGGCGTCGCGGCTCGTGGTGCCGCCGTCGAGGGCGCCGGTCATGAGGTCGGTGAGCCCCGGCCGGTCGGGCGGGTCGCCGGTGCTGCCGAGCTGCGACACCAGCGAGGCGCCGACCAGCGGCAGCCGGTGCGACTCCACCAGCCATACGGACAGCCCGTTGGCCAGCGTGAAGCGCTGCACGGCCGGGAGCGGCGTGGTCGCGGCCGGGCCGGGGGTGGGAACGGTGTCGCGCCACGGCTCGGCGGACGCCGGCGGGGCGGCGGCACCGGAGCTCTTGGCCGGTGCGGGCGGGGCCGGCGGGTCGTCGACCGGCGTTCTCGGCCCGGGAGTCACCTCGACCACCACCCGGCGGTGGGGATCGAGCTGCCCGGCGACGAACCGCCGCACCCGGTCGGGGGTCACGGCCGCCGTCCGCCGCAGGTCGTCGTTGATGTGGTCGGGATTGCCGAGGTAGTGGTTGTAGTAGTTCAGCTGGTCGGCGAAGCCGCCGAAGTTGCCGATGTCGTCGAGGTCGGCGACGGAGTGGGCGACGAGGGCCGTCTCGGCCGCCTCGACCTCCGACCGCGTCGGGCCGCGGCGGGCGAGGTCGGCGAGCTCGGCGTCGACCGCCGTCTCGAGCTCGCCCAGGTTGTGGCCGGGCTTGGCCGTGGCGGTGACGGTGAACACCGAGGCGTCGGCCAGCGACTCGACGTCGGCCTCCACCGACTGGGCGATCCGGAGGTCGTGGACCAGCCGCCGGGTGAGGCGGCTGGCCCGGGTGCCGTCGAGCAGGCGCCGGGTGACGATCGCGTCGTAGTCGCCGGGCTGGAAGATCGGCGGCGAGAGCCAGGCCATCGTCACCCGGGGCAGTTCGACGGCGTCGGTCATCGCCACCCGCTGCTCGCCCGACAGCGGAGGGGCCGGCACGACCCGCCGGGTGACGTCGGGGCCCCGGGGGATGGTGCCGAAGTACTTCTGCACCATGGCCTTCGTGCGGGCGACGTCGATGTCACCGACGATGGCCAGGCTGGCGTTGTTGGGGACGTAGTAGTGGCGGAAGAAGTCCCGCACGTCGTCGAGGCGGGCCGACTGGATGTCGGCGTGGGAGCCGATGACGTCGGCGTGGTAGGGGTGCCCGGGGGGGAACAGCCGGTGGTACACCTCCTCCTCGGCCAGGCCGTAGGGGGCGTCGTCGTAGCGCTCCCGGCGCTCGTTGCGCACGACCGCCTGCTGGTTCGACAGGCTGGCCTGGTCGAGCCGGTCGAGCAGGAACCCCATCCGGTCGCTCTGGATCCACAGGGCGAGGTCGAGCTGGTTGGCCGGGACGTCGGGGATGATGTAGTTCGTGTAGTCGAAGTGGGTGCTGGCGTTCTCCGACGTGCCGGCGGCCTCGAGGAGGCGGTCGGCCTCGCCCTCGGGGACGTGCCCCGATCCCTCGAACATCATGTGCTCGAACAGGTGGGCGAAGCCCGTCCGGCCGGGCCCCTCGTTGGCCGGGCCGACGTGGTACCAGAGGTTGACGGCCACCACCGGCCGGCGGGTCTCCCTGCGGAGGATGACCTCGAGCCCGTTGCCGAGCCGGTACTGCTCCGTTCCGAGATCGAGGCGGGGGACGGGCACCGCCGCCGCCGGCGCCGACTGGGCGCCGAGCACGGCGACGCCGGCCGCCAGCAGTCCCAACAGGACCAGTCCCACCAGCAACGTCCTGCCCCGGCCGCTCATCGGTCCCGAAATCTAAGCGGTGACGCAGGACCGGCGCGGCGCGGCCGGCCGATCAGCCGGTCTGGTAGGGGCTCGGCGGCGGGGCCGGCTGCTGGTAGCCGCCGGGCGCCGCGGCGCCCGGCGCCGGGTAGACGTCGCTGCGCACCACGAGCGTTCCGGCGATCTTGTCGTGGAACGTCTGGTGCTGCGGGTCCCAGATCGCCCACAGCAGACCGAGATAGAACGGGAGGTAGTCGACGATCCGCACCACGGTGCGCCAGATGGCGAGGCCGTAGCCCAGAGGCGCGCCGTTGCTCTGCCGTACGACGCGGATCCCGACGGCCTTCTTCCCCAGCGTCTGACCGGCCGGCCGGCCCTCGAAGAACGGGTAGTAGACGAAGGCCGCCAGGGCGCAGAGCAGGAAGACCAGGACGGCGACGCCGTTGGGGCTGGGATCCGGGTTGTCGACGTTGGCGGCCGGTGTCGAGGCGGCCATGACGACCAGGGCGAAGATGAACAGCGCGCCGACGACCACCACGTCGATGAGGTAGCCGCCGAGGCGCTGCCCGAGGCTGGCGAGGCCATAGGAGACCGGTCCGCTGCCGACGCCCATCCCCGGCGCCGCGCCGTAGTAGGCGGGCGGCGGGGCCGGGTAGCCGCCGGGCGGCGGGTAGCCCGGTGGCGGGGCGGGCGGCGGTGGAGGAGCGCCGTAGCCGCCGGACGGCGGCGGGGCGCCGGCGCCGTAGCTCGGAGGCGGCGGGGGCGGGGGCGGCATCGTCGGCGGCGTCAGCGGCAGCCCGCCGGGATTCGCCGGCGGGACCGTCGGATTCGGCGGGCCTTCGGCGCCGGGTGCCGCCCGCCCGCAGCGGGGACAGAACCGGCTCCCGGCAGGGATGTCGGCACCGCACTGGTCGCACAACATGGGCGCTCCTTCCGGGGGCTGAGCGCTCGGCTTGTCCCGCCGGCCACAGCGTATTGCCTTCCGGCCCCCTCGGCCCGCGATCGCCCGGGCCGCCCGACCGGGCGGGTGTGCGAGCCCCGCCCCGACGGGTACACCGACGGTATGAACAGGCTCGACGAGGATCTCGTCCGGGACACGGTCTGCGGCCTCGAGCTGCAGCTCATCGACGCCGTCGAGCGCCAGGAACGGGCGGAGATCCAGGACGATTCGCAGGAGGCGGGCCGCCTCCAGGAAGAGATCGACGGGCTGCAGTCGCGCCTGGCGGCTGTCGCCGAAGTGGTCGCCACCCTCGACTGACCGACGACGACGGAGGTCACGGCATGGACGAGGAGTTCGCCTTCCCCGACGAGCGCAAGGAGCCGATCAACGACGCGGCGCACGTCCGGAACGCCATCGCCCGCTTCGACCAGGTGAAGGGCGTGAGCGACGCCGAGCGGGACCGGGCGTGGAAGCGCATCCTGTCGGCGGCCCGGAAGTTCGACGTCGAGGTGTCAGCCGACGACTGGCGGGAGCTCTTCAGGGGCGGCAAGAACCGCAAGCACTAGCGGGCTGCCGGCGCCGCCGCTCAGGAGGCGCGACCGGCCAACAGGGTGAGAGCGTCCCGGAGGGCGTCGAGGCGTTGCTCGACGTCGAGGACCTCGGCGTAGAGCCGGGCGGCGGCGTCGTCGTCGAGGGAGTCGACCGAGTCGATGATCGACACCTCGACATCGTCGATGAACGTTTCGAACGGGGGCATGGTGGGCGCGTACCCCGCTGACGGGGGCCGGCAAACCACTCCGCGTGAGATTCGGACCGGAATGCACCGCCGGCCCGCTCCGCCGCCTTCGGAAGGGGATTACGTCGGCGGCGGAACGGGGGCTGGCTCCTCAGTCGTCTGCCTAGGCGGGAGCAGCCTGGCGGTGGCGACGCCTCTCGCGAAAGAGGCGACCGCTCGGCGACGAACCTGGGGCTCGCCGTCGGACTCTGGCGCGGGACGGGGACAGGGTGGGGGGCTCATCACCGGGGGGCGATGGGTGTGCGAGTGCGGCTTCTACACCAAGCGTCCCGATTCCTGCCCGTCGGTGAATCCTTTTCCGTTACGGGCCGCCTCAAGGCGCCGGCGCCGCATGCCGAGAGACGGGGTGTGCTGGTCACCAACCATGTCCTGGCCGGCGCCGCCATCGGCGCCGCCGTGGACCGCCCGCTTCCGGCGCTGGCGCTCGGTGTGCTGTCGCACGTGGCCATGGACTCCGTCCCCCATTGGGGACTGGCCCACGGGGACCGCCAGGGCGACCTGATGCGGAACCCGAAGTTCCTCCGGGTCGCCTACCGCGACGGGTTCGCCGGCCTCGCCGTGATGGGGGCCGCCGTCGGCCTGGCCCGGGGCCGGCGCCTGCCGGTGCTGGCCGGCATGGTCGGCGCCGCCCTCCTCGACCTCGACAAGCCCGGCCGGTACTTCGTCGGTCTCAGCCCGTTCCCGGCCGCCGTCGACCGCTTCCACGCCCGCATCCAGGAGGGCCGGGAGCACGACCACCGCATGGGTCAGGAGTTCGCCGTGGCGGCCGGGCTGGCGGTGCTGGCGGTGGCGCTGGTCCGCCTCCGTCGCAGCTAGCCACGAGCTCTAGCCGAGGGCGGCGCCGGCCACCACCGGGCTGGCCGGCGGGCGGGCGCCGAGGGAGCCGGAGAACGGGCGGTCGGAGAAGTCGAAGATGCCGCCGTCCTCGGCGACCATGACGTAGCCGTCGCCGTAGCGGACCATGCCCCGGACGGGCCGGTTCAGCGGCCGGCCCCCCATCGACCCCCGGAAGGGGGCGTCGAAGGCGAACACGCCGCCGTCCGACGCCACCAGCCAGTAACCGGCGCCATCGCCGTCGGGGACCAGGGAGCGCACCGGGGCGTTGAGCGCCTGGCCGCCCATGGACCCGGCGAAGCGGGCGTCGCCGAAGGCGAAGATCCCGCCGTCGGCGGCGACGAGGTAGTAGCCGCGCCCCGACGGGGTGGCCACCGAGTCGAGGACCGGCCCGTTCAGGACGGTGCCGCTCATGTCGCCGAGGAACGGCGCGTCGCCGAAGGAGATCACCCGGCCCCGGTTGGTGAAGACCCAGTAGCCCGCCCCCGACGGCGTGGCCGACAGGCTGGCCGGGACCTCGCCGGCGGCCAGCCGGGCCAGCACGACGTCGCCGAGGTGGGGAGCGTCGCCGAAGGGGTGGACGCGCCCGGCGCTGTCGAGGATCCAGTAGCCCTGCCCCGACGGCGTCGGCTCGAGGTCCACGGCCCGGGCGGCCTCGCCGGCGAGGCTGGCGGAGGCGTCGCCCTGGGGAGCGGCGTCGCCGAAGGAGTAGACGGCGCCGTCGGCGCCGAGCAACCAGTAGCCCGAGCGCTCCGAGCCGGGGCCGGGAGCGGCGCCGGGCCCGCCGTCGTCCCCCGAACCGGCGCCGGCCAGCGGACCGCCGCCGTTGCCGCCGGACCCCGGTACGGTCGTGGTCGTGGTCGTGGTCGTGGTCGTGGCGACGGCGTCGAGCGTGACCGTGACGGGATCCGAGGCCGGCCCGGCGCCGTTGGCGTTGACGGCCAGGACGGTCACCGTGTACGTCTTGCCGTTGACGAGACCCCGGATCGCCCCGGACGTGGTCCC
>Ga0207707_10001302_pt1 | contig 23229 bp, 18 predicted proteins | sample KBSC83BmetaG_FD_184336 | JGI IMG/M metagenome (GOLD analysis project Ga0207707, IMG submission 184336) | Corn rhizosphere microbial communities from Kellogg Biological Station, Michigan, USA - KBS C8-3B metaG (SPAdes) (version 2) | ecosystem: Host-associated > Plants > Roots > Rhizosphere ...
GGCTGGCGCGCAAGGGGAAGGGCAAAGAGTCGAAGTTGAGTTACAGCGGAAACCTGTTGGTGGAGAATCGTAACGGGCTGATTATGGACGTCGAAGTGTTCCAGGCCAACGGCACAGCGGAGCGCGACGCGGCGCTGGTGATGTTGGAACAGATTGCGGGAACAAATCCCGTGACCGTGGGCGGAGACAAAGGATATGACACGCAGGACTTCGTCAAAGAGTGCCGCCCTATGAGAGTGACCCCGCACGTGGCACAGAACCACGCCAGACGGGGTGGTAGCGCGATCGATGGCCGAACTACGCGGCAACCCGGCTATGCCATCAGCCAGAGAAAGCGAAAGCGGATCGAGGAATGCTTCGGGTGGTTGAAGACCATCGCGCTTTTGCGCAAGGTGCGCCATCGCGGAGTGTGCAAAGTTCACTGGATTTTTACCCTTGCCTGTGCCGCCTACAATCTGGTGCGCCTGCGTAATCTGGGCGGCCAAGTTCAGCCCGGGTAAGTTCAAGGCCGTAGTGTGTCTTGAGAAGCACAAAGCTCGATGCCGAGACCATCAAACTATCGCAAAACGCGCTCTCCGACAGCCTCATCCATCAGAAATAAGAAAAACCACAACCTCTAAGTCAGTTTTTCAGCAGCCTGTTAGCCTGCTCGGTCGAATGATAACCAACTGGACCCGGCTTGGCTGGATTGGGATCGGGATGCAATTCCTCGATGAGCATTCGAATCTCCGCAAGATTATGCATGCATTGATAAGAAGCTTCGCGTAATCGTGATTGTCTGCGACTCCTTGTTTTGAAGCGGTCGACTCTTCCTGATTTCATAAGCGCACGTCTAAACCGGCAGAGCGAGCGAGGGTGACCGTGGCGGCGAACAGGATCATTTCCAGGACGCAGGTTGCGAATTCCTGGAATCCGGCTCACTGAGTAGCGCCTGTGGCGCGACTCGTTTATCGCTGCACGAGCTTGATCGTCGTCGCTCGTGCTTCAGGCGCAACAATGGTATTGACAGACTGCGCGCCATGGCAGCGGTACTTGGTGCGGTACGCAGTCATTTATTCTCCCGTCCTTGGTCAAAACCAGTGTAGAACGGTTTCATCTAATCCCGAGGGTTTTTTGGAGTTCTTCTTTGAACTCTTTATTTTGATTACCGTAATTTTCGTCTTCCCTGATAAAACTTAATCCTTTCACTGCCGCGGCCTGCTGGCTTCCGCTGCCCGGAAAGGGACTCCCTTTTGTCGTAATCTCATCGAGTGCTTTTACCCCGGCAGGGGAAAACAACCAGTCAAGCCAAACATAAGACGCGTTAGGATGCGGCGCATATTTGCTAAGGACTATTGACCCTCCAGTAAAAAGAACCGGGCTGCTCCGCACCCAATCCAACGGTGCACCTTTCCGCGTCAATTGATTTATTCTGTGCAGGACCACATCACCTGTGGCGATTGGGAACTCGCCCGCCGCAAGCAGTGCCATCATCTGGACTCTGCCTTTGATGATTTGAGGTTTGTTGGCCGCTAATTTGGTGACATATTCTCTTACTTTGTCTTTACCCCATCCACCCGACTGAGTCAGAATAATATACGCATCGATGCGTTCAGCGTTTAGGGCGATTTTCCCTTTCCATTTGGGATTCAAAAGGTCATTCCATGATTTTGGTGCATCCTTCGCGGAAATCAGATTCGTATTGTAAGCAGCTGCGACGGAGACGCTACCGCCAAGCGTTGCCCAATAACCATTGGGATCGCGGGCGCTCTTGTGTATGGTTTCCAAACCATTCACTGACCACTTGTTAAGGAGTCCAGCCTTAATTAAAGCTGGGTGTGCATCGTCTCCGCCATAAAGCACATCCCAACTGTGTGAGCCCGCGTTCGAGTCTGACCAGACGCGTTCTGCCAGTGCGTTGGGACCGCCGCGCCAGTAATCGATCTCGATAAAGGGATAAGTTCGATGAAACCTCTCGATCATGCCATTCGCTTCAGGCGGAGACATGATGGACCACCAAACAACCTTTTTTTCTTTCTTCGCAGCTTCGATTACGTTCTGTGGCGGCGCTCCATAAGATTGGGCAAAGAAAAGCGATGTGACGAATGTTATAAACAAACAAATAGCTTGACGGCGGACAAACATTTTACGATTCCTTGTGATTTCTAAATTAGGCAAAACGGCGGGACGCCACGATTGGGCGATGCTAATTGGACAACAAGCAAAGTCGCACCAGTGGAACTGAAGGTGCTGCCATAAGGCACATCAGCAGGAAAATACATGCAAGATATGGGATCGTAGGTTTCGTTTCCGAATGTGATGCTGCCAGCCAGCAGGTAACGAACTTGCTGACACGGGGCTACTCCGGGTTGTGTCGCCGCTCCCGGCTCAATTTTCAACATTTTGATGTTAGGTCCGACCTCATTGAAAAAACCCAGATGCTTGACGAAAATACCTGAAGCCTCCGGCAAAGCTTCCCAAAAATACGAGTCGCTATGCATTGCAATAAGCTCGGGATAGCGCGGCGAGGGGTATTCCAGCTTTTTGCCCATAAGATATTCGGTCACCGCCTCATGACCGTCCTGTTTTCGGCCGTCGGGCCACACAAAGATCCCGTCCTCGAAATTGCCCAGGTTGGCCAACTCCGATCGCGCGCGTACCGCGTCCGATGGATGAGGGTAGGGAATACCCGTCGGACCGGGAAACTGGATTGTTATACCGATTCTTTCCGGACACATGGAGCAATCCTCAGGACCGTAAGCTACGCCTTCAGGAAAATAGAGGCAGTCCCCCGTGTTGAAAATCGTCCGGCCAAATTTAGCCTGTCCATTTACAATGTACCGAACCTGATCAAAAACATGTTTGTGGCGAGGCGTATATCGAGCGGCGGACGTAACCGTCATGCTGGTTCGAAACCCAATGCCGCGATCTTTGTCAAAAAACCCAAAATTCTTTCCACGCCGTCCCGGTGCGCGATGTTTGGCGGAATCCCCTAGCGCCACATCGCCTGCGCGTATCACGACCGGTCGGTTCAAGGGTCCGGTCAGCCCGATATTTCCTTTGCTTTCCCTTTCGGCTTGCATTGTAGATCCCTTTCTTCTGTTCGAAGCAGTGACCCTGACTTGGAGCTTGGCGGAAATTAGCTCGAAAATCCCATGCGTTCGCTCTGCAATCGACCTTACCGCGGAGGTTTAAAAAATTGCAAATGAGCCAATTGGAGGCTTTCGGCCGAAGCGAGACCTGCTCAGATTGACATTGTAATCGCATGCACATAAGCGACATAGCATGCGAGCTGGCCATGAAATAAAATTTATCGTTCTGATCCCTGTTATAGTGTTCGCGATTTACCTCGTGCTCGTTCCCCTCGTATTCTTGATCTGGGCGAGCTTTCGTTCCGCTCCCTTTGGATTTCCAGGTGAGCTTACGTGGAATAATTACATACGGGCGTATAACGACTCCAGGACTTATATCCTCGTTACCAATACAGTTTCGTACGCGGTTTGCGCGGCAGCAATTTCGACGGCTTTAGGGGGAACGTTTGCTTGGCTCTTGGAGCGCACCGACATTCCCTTAAAAGCGACTTTCTATTCATTACTGATTATTCCTCTAGCCATTCCAGGAGTGCTGTTTTCTATTGCCTGGGTGCTGCTTCTAAGTCCCGTAATAGGAATCGTAAATGTCGCGATAAAGTATCTGCTCGGTCTTTCCCAGGCTCCTATTAATATTTACAGCTTCGCGGGTATGTCGATCTTGGAGGGGATTTACCTCACTCCGGCGGCGTTTCTCCTGATGGCGGCAGCCTTTCGGTCGATGGATCCTTCCTTGGAGGAAGCATCCGAAGTCGCCGGCGCGGGCGTATTCACGACATTCAACCGCGTGACCGCACGAATCCTGCGACCTGCCATTTTCGCAGCCCTAATGTACGTGCTCATCGCTGCGATGGAGTCCTTCGAAATACCGGGCGTCATCGGGCTCAGAAAAGGAATACACGTGCTTGCGACCGCGATCTATCTGGCGAAAGAGGAGAGTCCGCCTGATTACGGGCTGATCAGTACGCTTTCAATGCTCCTTCTCCTCCTGAGCGTTGGTCTCGTTGCGCTATACGGGAAAAGTACCCGACTAACTGAACGGTTCGCTACCGTCACAGGTAAAGGCTATAGACCAAAGATAATCGACATAGGAATCTGGAAATACCCAGCGGCGGCTTTTCTGGTGGTGTATTTCACAGTGACGGTTGTCCTGCCATTCTTTGTGCTCGTTTGGGCGTCAATCTTGCCATTTTACCAACCCCCATCAGTTAACGCCCTAGCGCATGCGTCTCTAGACAACTACCGGGCGGTGTGGAGTTATCCGGGCGTCGGCAAAGCAATCTTGAACACATTAGCCATGGTTCTCTTGGCGCCAACGATTGTCATGTTAATGAGTGCGATCATCGCTTGGATCGTTGTCCGATGGCGCCCCAAAGGATCAAAGCTCCTCGACGTGGTCACCTTTCTTCCCCACGCGGTTCCCGGTGTTGTCGTGGGGGTTTCGCTTCTGTGGACGTATCAAATCATTCCCATTCCGATTCTTGGAACGATGGGAATTCTATTGATCGCCTACATTACGACGCGTCTTCCCTTTGGAACGCGCACGATGAATGCAGCGATGCTTCAGTTGCACAAAGAACTTGAGGAAGTATCCTATACGAGCGGTGCGTCCTGGTTCCAGACCTTTAGGCATGTTGTGATACCCTTGTTGAAGCCTGCATTTTCTAACGGGTGGATTTTCACCGCGATCCTTGTCTCGAAACTGGTAGGCACAGTCATCATGATATACAGCAACCAAAGCGTTGTGGTGTCGCTTTTGGTCTGGGAGCTCTGGTCGAATGGAAGTATCCCGGAGACCTCAACCTTGGGTGTCATGTTGATTTCGGTGCTCATGTTCTTTGTATTGATTGCCCGGAGGCAGGGGAACAAATGGGTGTAATGAGAAACAGGATCTCAACAATGCGGGTACTCGTGGCTTTGGTGGTTGATTTGTCGCTGCTTTAAGTATTTATTGGCCGGCATGGATATTACCAATCTCACACCCGGACAGCTAAAAAAGGCGGCTGCGATCAAAGAAAAGATCGAAGCTTTGAACAGGGAACTCAGTAAGTTTTTGGGTGGCATACCTACAGCAGCCCGCACGCCGAGGAAAAGGCGCGCCATGAGCACGGCGGCGAAACGGAAGATCGCCGCGGCGCAGAGAAAACGGTGGGCGAAGATCAAACGACGAGGCTAAAGAAGATCCGATAGCAGGTTCTTTCCTTCGGCGCTACCCTGGTATGTCCGTCAGATTCTTCCCTGCACAATCCTGAACGGTTTGATTCACAGAGAGATGTTCACGCTTGCCTGATTTGTCCGCGCAAGGAGGGTATTCTATGCTAAACGGTTACCGTATTTACGACGCCGATGCTCACGTCAAGTTTAGTCCGGCCATGTGGGAAACCTTGGCACCGGAATTCATTGCAAAACGGCCGCGACCGTTGCGTGTCACCGACGGAGCGAATATTAAGTGGACTGATGGCTGGTTGATCGACGGCCGCATGGAGCCCCATCCCTTTGGCCCTGGTACCCAGGGTGCTGATAAGCCGCGCGATGTGCTCGTGGATTTTGGCGCCTCACCCGGCAACGCCGGAAGCTTCGATCTCTCGAACCCTGACCTGCGAATCCGTGATATGGATCACTTCGGCATTGACCACCAGATGATTTTTCCGACCACGCTTTATGCCAAAATGGGCTTTGATCCTGAGTTTGAGGCAGCGATGTATCGCGCGTACAACCGATTCATTGGGGCGCAATGCAAATTTGATTCGCGACGACTTAAATGGTCCGGTCTATTACCGCTGCGCAATCAACAGCATGCATTGGCGGCGCTGGACGAGATGCAAAAACTAGGCGCCACCGCCGCTGTGGTTTATGGCACGGTCGGTGACAAACTCCTCAGTCATTCTGATTTCGATTTTGTTTGGGCCGAACTCGCTAGACGCCGGCTTCCCCTCTGCATTCACATGGGTATGAGTTACCCGCCTTTTGAGGTGTTGTGCGGCAGCCGGCTAGAAGCACACGCAATTGGCATGTCGATGCCGGGACTCCTCGCATTCGTGGCCATTGTCGGCCACGGCATTATAGACAGCTATCCTGAGCTTAAAGTTGCCTTCTTGGAATTCGGCGCGGAATGGGTGTTTTATATGGTCGGCCGAATCGAGCATTACTTGCCGACCTATCGGAATGATCCGGTCATGAAACGTTTGCCGCGCGGAACAATTGAAGACTCAATAAACTCAGGCAGGGTCTTCTTCGCGCCGGAGGCCGAAGACCGCTGGCTGGTCCAAGAAATCGAGCTAGTGGGCGACGAACATGTTCTATACGGCTCGGACTTTCCCCACGGAGAAGAGCGGGAGGAAGCTGCTATGCGGTTCATTGAAAGAACTGAGCTCACGACTGCTCAGAAGGAAAAAATCTTTTACTATAATGCGGTGAAACTTTTTGGCGAGCCGTAACTGAATTCAGTTCAGAGCAAGAGAAGAATCGTTTCTCTGACAAGAAAGGTCCGTATGCTGCGTTTGTTGCGATTGAGCTTGATAATTGTGCTTTGGCACCTTGCCTCTCCCGTACCAGTCGAATCTCAATCGAGTAAGCTCGAAGATGTCACAGTCGCATATTCGAATCCGGGAATTTCAACATTGCCGGTGAACATTGCCCAGGAGAAGGGTTTCTTTGCCGCGGAAAAACTCAACGTCAATCTCGTACTGATGCAGACGTTCGTCGCCGGCCGAGCGGTCATCGGCGGCGACGTCGATTACAATAGTCTGGCGGGAAATATGATTACGCTGGCCGCGGGTGGTGCACCGGTAAAAGTAGTTTTTGTCTTAATCGACAAACCTTTGTTTGTTTTGATCAGCCGTCCGGAGCTGAAAACCGCCAAAAACTTAAAAGGCAAAAAAGTAGCCGTTAGCACCCGCGGTAGCATTGATGACTACTTTGTTCGCAGCGTAATCGCCGCCGGAGGTTTGAATCCGGACAGAGATATCACGTCGCTCAGCATGGGTGGCACGTCAAACCGTCTGACCGCTATGCGCACGGGAGTGGTTGATGCGACGGGAATTTCAGTCCCTTATAACCTGCCACTTGAGCGAGCTGGCTACAATCGCCTTGCCTCCGCGGCTGAATTTATGCAGGCGGTGACCAACGGCCTTGGCGTCTCCGACCGCAAGATACAATCGCAGCCAGACCAAATCAAACGCATGATTCGGGCTATGCTCAACTCCCTGGCCTATATCCGATCGCATCATGCTGATGCTGTGCAGCGAGCCATGATGCTTTATAAATTCGACGCCGCGACCGCGGAATCGGCCTATGACATGCTCCAGCAAAGCATACCCGCGCACGGCATTCCCACCGACAAAGCCTTCGAGACCGTCATCAATTTGAGCCGCGACCAATTGGGCCTGCGTGCTGAAGTGCCGATATCTAAAGTGGCCAACCTTAGTTTTTTGGGAGAAATCGTCAAAGAATCAAACCGCTAGATCGTTCACCGCAGTTTTAGTCACGATTATTGTGCTGCCCCAAAGTTGCCCCCATGTGATGACGGTGACGCTTGGCGATAGTCCCGACAAGGGAATTCTCAATTCAAAAAGAGCGAGGGTTCAATTTCTCATTGATCAATCAACTCGGTTGTCTTGTATGCGGATAGTTTGACATAGAAATAGCGACAGAAAATCTGAGCGTTATATAGTTGTTTCCAGCATTCCATTTTGAGAGTTCTGGCGCTAAATCAAATCAGCCTGCTTCTATCAAGAACGAATATTGTTGAGGAATTGCCGGCATTCGTCGGCGATTGCGCCTTAGATTGGCGTAATCGGTTGAGTCTTGGCCGATGATCCTGATACTTTCGGGGCGATCATTTCGCTCGTAACTGATACGCGGAGGTTTTTAAATGCTGCTTTGGGTTGTTGCAACAGTTGTGTCTTTGTTCTTCATTGCGCCGGTCGGTGCACAAAACCTCAAAACGGTTCGCTTGATGACGCCGACGATCGGGGTCAACGTGCTGGTGTATGAAGCTGCCAGTCGGTTTGGCTTCTATCGTCAAGAAGGATTCACGATTGAGCTCATCCGTGCTCCACTGGGCACGTCGGTTCAGGCGGTATTAGGAGGAAGCGCGGATTACGTCCGGCATGGCTCGGCGGTCGGCGCCATTCTGGGAGGCGTGCCTTTCAAGGCCTTGGCCGTGGATACCGACCGCTCGCCTCATTACATAATCGCCAAACGCGAGTTTTCCAGTTTGCAAGATCTCGTCGGACGGACTCTTGCAGTCGATGATGTCGCCGGCTCGGCTTATTGGGCGACAAGAGAGACCCTCAGCAAGAATGGCGTCAATCCCGACAAAGTCAATTATCGACGCCTGGGAGGGCCGGAACTCCGGCTCCAAGCGCTTCTCGCGGGCGTGGTCGAAGCTGCCCCGCTTAATTTTGTTCTGGCCAACCGTGCCCGTGAAAAGGACTTCAAGGTGCTTGCTTACACCGGAGACTTTGTCAGCGATGTTCAGCTAATGGTAGCAGCGCCAGTTGATAAAATTAGACGCTCGCCAGATGAGGTGTACAAATTTATTAAAGCGACCATAAAAGCGCGTAAGTTTCAGTTTGAGAATCAGCCGGAGGCCTATAAGTTTTACTTGGAACTCGAGCGGCTCAGCGACAGCAAGTCGGCGCAAGAAGGATGGGAAGCAAGACTCAAGGGGTCATCACCGGCAGCACGGCTGGCGATGCTTAGCACCGCGGGGATGGTCGAAAGTATTAACGCGTGGAAGGAACAGATGGCATTGGGAGGGCGGCCGCTAAAAACTGAGGGTCGGCCGGAAGATGTATACGACTTTTCATTCGTCAAACGCGCGCTCGACGAAATCAAGGCGGAAGGATGGAATGCGAAGAAATTTCAGTATAGGCCAAAGAAATGAGCGTGCGCTCGCCCGGCCGAATCCTAGTATGGCCCCGCCAACTCAACGCCCCGGTAAGTTTCCGGAGCAAACAACTCGTTGACGCTCAGCAGCTTGGTGGTCATTCCCTGATGGTATGAGTATCTGAGGAAAGCTTCCAACACCGCCTTGTTCTCCTCGAGCCCGTACGCAAACGGATCGTTCCCCATCTGTGCGCGGGTTTCTTCCAAATGAGACCAAAGCCACGGCAGCGAACAGAAAAGCCCACCACCGTATTGAAACTCCATATGGCGCATTCCCTGAATCTTTGCCCTGACGAACGCTTTATAAAGGCTCGCGGCAATCCAGGGATTCTCTTCGTAGACCTCCCGCTTCAGCACCACCATGTGCATGATGGGGAAAATCTGTGTGCGCTTGAAGTAAGCTAACTCCACCTCTTTGAAGTTTGGAAAGAGACGGCCTACGTTGGGCGAGTGGTTCCGAAAGGATGGGGGCGGCGTGGCGCCTATGACCGCGTCGATTTCTCCGCGCTCGAGCATCTGATCCAAAGACTGTTGATTCGAGATCGTCACCGTCCTGACGTTCGGCGGCAAAGCAACCGGAACACGCTCGGCATAGTTTTTCGGTTCGTGGTAGCCCCCGAAGTACCATTCGATCTGTTCAGGGTTAACGCCATATTCGTCCTCGAGAATGCCGCGAATCCAGACGCCCGCAGTCTGCTGGTATTCCATCGCCCCGACGCGCTTACCGATCAAATCCTTCGGTTCCCGAATGCCGGACTTGCTGTTGATGTAAATGTCCGAGTGACGAAAGCGACGCGACGGAAAGACGGGGATGCCGATCAAGCGGCGATCGCCTTGGGAGAGGAGAAGAGTGTGCGTCGAAAGCGAGAACTCCGATGCGTCAAATTCGGCGTTACGCGCCTGACGCCGCTGGAATTCTCCTGCGTGCATCATGACGAAATTCAGATCGATGCCCTCGGCCGAAACCGAACCGTTCTGCAGCGCCACGGTTCTGTCATACAGACCACCGGCGTAAACGAGCCTGAGTTTCATTCGGTAAATCCTTTAGCCGGCTACTTCCGCGACGCATTCGATCTCGAGCAGGAAGTCTTTGTTCGTCATGGTCGCCTCGACCGTCGTGCGCGCCGGATAATTGCCTTCCTTGAAATAGGTTTTGTAGATCTCATTCATTTCAGGAAAGTCACGGATGCGGGCGAGAAATACGTTCACCTTCACGACTTTGTCGAGCGATGAACCGGCGCTATCGAGAAGCGACATCAATCCATGCATCACTTGATGCATCTGCGCCGCGAAATCCCCCTTGGCGATCTGGTAATCGACCGTAAAGGGCGTGCATCCCGAAACGAAAACCAGATTGCCGATTTTCACCGCCGGCGACAGCGGCACTCGCGGCTTGGCAACTTTCTCGCTGGTAATGATTTGCTTTGCCATGGCAGCTCACTTTCCGTTGAACCCGTTCGATAGAAGATGCTGCTTGAAGCCATCGGCCCAGTTGACGCTCCGCGTCAACTGAAGCGATAGCCCGCGCACACCCCCATAGACTTTAGGATTCCTAGCGCATGGGGCTGGGGTATGGTTTTCGTGGAACTTTTTCGCGGCTTCGAGCAGCCTGCGGCGCACCATGACGATGGGTTCGTCGGCTTGGGTGAGATTTTCCAGGCTTCGGTCGTAAATCGGTCCCTGACTTTCGGATACTGCTACGTCTTCGAGATGAACGGTGGGAATGCCAAAACGCTTCGTCTTGTGAACATTCCAGTCCATGAAATAGTTGTTGGCGCGGCTGGCGGCGAGCCGAATGTGCCCATAGGTATCGCCGCTTGGCGGCAGGTGTTCGAACTCAAAGCCCGCGCATTCTGATGGCGTCAATGCTCTGGTCGGACTCCATCGCGGACGCCAATTGACCGTATGCTCATCATCGGCGGGCACCCACATGTGACCGAGAAAGGCATCCTTTGGATCGCCCGCGGGCATCGTATAGAACGGAAATAGGAATACGTTTACGCGCCATAGATAGGCATCCTCGCCGAGATTTCGTCGGCCGGACATCGCCACCCCATAATCGGTTTCACAAGCTTCGACCCGCGGGGTTCTTTCGCCGGTATTAAATGCGTCGCGAAACGCCTTGCTGAGTCCTTTGTCCGCGCTCAGCTGTGACTGCGGACGGTTCGCTTCTTCATCGCCGAGCGCGATCCTTTGCAAGGGACCATGCAGAAAAGCACCGTGACTGGGATCGATGCCCCCCTCCAGCGCCTGAAAATAATTGCAATGCTGGTAATCACGGTTGCGCAAGAAGCGCTGTTCCGCAGGGACGGTCAGGAACTCTAGATCCGGCACCGGCGGCGGTTCGGTCGCTGGTCCCATGTACGTCCAAATGATGCCGCCCTTCTCGATGCAGGGGTAAGCGGGGTGCGCTATCTGTTCCTTGAATTGGTATTCCGCCGGCACGTTCGGCATCGCCAGGCACTGCCCGTTCAAGCCGTACTTCCAGCCATGATACACGCAGCGGATGCCGTCGCGCTCTATTTGACCGAAATAAAGCGATACCCGGCGGTGTGAACAGAACTCACCGACCAAGCCGACTTTACCTTCCAGTGTGCGAAAGGCGACGAGATCTTCGCCGAGCAGTTTTACACGGATCGGTGGGCCGCCACTTTCCAAATCTTCAGATAGAAGCACCGGCAGTTGATACTCTCTGAACAGAGAGCCCATAAGGGTGCCCGGACCTACCTTGCACAACATTTCGTTTTCTTCGCGTGTGAGCATTCAAAGTCCTTTCGAGTATTACTCCGGCAGCAGCTGGCAGTCTTGCAGAAATGCTAAAACCGCATCGTTGAATTGTTGCGGTTTTTCGAAATACACAGAATGACCCGCGTCCTCGATTTCACAGTAGCGCGAGTTGGGAACAAGTTGGTGAACGGCTTTGACGAGATCCGGGGGAAACAAAATGTCTTTCGATCCCACCAGGAACAAAATAGGAATGTGGCTGGCGGCGAGCTGCTCTACCGAAATTCCGGGCAAATTGCCTTTTAAACCTTCGCGGCCATGGCCATTGAAACTGTTGAGCTCGGTATAGAGGTGGGTCAGCCCCGGTTGCTCTTCGCGAAATTTATCACTCAGCACCCGCTTCAGCTGAGGCAGACCGGAAGTTGCGCTGCGCACCGCGTCCATGCGCGGTCGTAGAGGCTCTGGGATAGCAAGCCCTACCAAAGTATCCGCTAAAACCAGAGCACTGACTCGTTCCGGGTGACAAATGGCGAATGTCGCACACGTCCCGCCGCCCATGGACTGGGCCACAAGTATCGCCTTTTGGATATCGAGACGATTAAGCATTTCCTCAAGATCATCGGGAAAGCGTAATCGGTCCGCGCCACCTTCGAGTTCGCGGGAGTTGCCGAACCCGCGATGATCAAACGTGACCACCTTAAACCAGCGAGAAAAAAACGGCACCTGATTAAACCACGACGCGTGGTTACCACCCATGCCGTGAGCAAAAACAAGCGCTGATCCATTTCCAAGAACTTCGTAATATACGGTTACCATCTTAATTTCTTTCGCGAGCGGACGGTTTCCTTTGTAGCTATTTGAGGGTCGCGCGACTGTCAAGAGGCGGGACAGATCTATACCAGAAAAATAGTAGCAGAGACTGCTGAGTTGCAGGTGGAATGCCACTGCTCACGCGATCTTGCTCTACGTGAGCAAGAATTTTCATTCAAGTTCGAGTCGCACACCAGAACATTCAAAGTCGAATCGAACCATGAGGAAATTACGAAGGCATTTCCTTGCAGGCCCCAGGTTCGAGGGCGGAGAGCTTGACAAGCACCTGACGCGAGGCGTAAATGTACGCCGCGACAAAATGGTGAATAGCGTTCAACTATGTAGAACGAACGCTCTGAGGGTTAACAGATTGCAAATTTCTAAATGTTGGGGGCCATTTTGTTGCGCCCCGTTGGCAACTCTTCAAAACGCTTTGCGATTACAGAAATTCTGAATTCGGAGGTTATTTCGAAAATGCTGCGTGGTGTACTAATTCCGCTAATCACTCCCTTCGATAACGATGAACAAGTGGATGAAGGAGTGATGAGGAGTCTCGTCGATTTTTACGTTCAATCTTCCGTTCAAGGCCTTTTTGTTCTGGGATCAACCGGCCAGGGACCCGCTATGTCGATTCCTCAGCGAATCAAGGCTGCGGAAACTGCGCTCGATCAAACGCGAGGGCGGCTGCCTGTCGTTATCCATGTTGGAACGGCGGATACCGAAAGCACAGTCGAGTTAGCGCGTCATGCGCATCAGAAAGGCGCATCAGCGATTGCTGTGGTTCCTCCGTATTATTACTCAGATAAAAGCGAATATGAGATTATCTGCCATTACCGGCGGGTTTCCCAGGCGGTTCCACTGCCAATCTTTATCTATGAGAATCCGAAATATTCTGGGATTAGCATTCCGCCGCAATTTGCGATGCGCATGAAAGAGCAAGTCCCAGCCATTCAGGGAATTAAAGTGGCGTATGGAATGGGGGCTCTTCTTGAATATGTAAGATTGTTTCCAGGGGATGTTTCTGTTTTCACCGGAAACGCGGATATTTTTGGTCTGGTGCCGTTTGGCCTCGCCGGCATGATCAATCCTCCGACGAGTTTTCTTCCGGAATTATGCGTTGAATTGTGGAACGCATTAGAGGCGAAGAACTATGAGAAGGCGGTTGCGACGCAAAAACGCGTCAATACAGCGTGGAGCCTAGTGGGCGATGCATTTCGCCGTTACGGAAGGAGCGCTTTGGGCGAATTGTTGCGGATGAGAGGATTTCCAGTCAAGCGCTTTCCAAAGTGGGAAACGAAACAGATGTCTGCGGGGGATTGCGATGCGCTTCGCGCCGAGGTCAAAAAGGCGGGACTGCTTTAATCCAAGTCTGAAAACAGTATCGTTCGCACGACGGACTGGGCTCAAATACAGCGCCGGAAGTTGAGAGCGTCATGTCAGAAAACAAACAGCACTGCTGGCCGGATCTCCGGGACTATATTTCATCGCTAGAGAAGGATGATCTCTTTCGATGGGTTAACCGTGAAGTTGACAAGGATTGGGAGATCGGGAGCATTGTTCGGTTGCTATTCAGAGGAATCGCGGAGGAAAAGCGATTCGCTGTCGGATTTCATCACATTCGAGGGCATGCGGACAACAGAGTCGCTGTTGGCCTGATCGGCGCTTCCAAGAGATCGTTGGCCAAAATTCTGGGGGTTGAACCGGAAACGGCGGCTATCCATTCCCGCTGGAGCGAGGCACTAGCGCAGCCAGTTCCACCGAGAACGATCAGCACCGGTCCCTGCAAGGAAAACATCTGGATTGGCGACGACGTTGACCTTTTGAAACTGCCAGTCCCGGTTTGGATCGCGGAAAAGGATGCTGGCCCACTCTTCACGCCACTTTGGATCACTAAAGATCCATCCATGCGAGTTCGTAATGTCGGGATGTATCGGGCGGAGTTAAAGGGAAAAAACAAAACTGGAATCCAATGGGGCACGCCCTCCTCGCAACACGCTGCTCAACACCTGCAGCAATGGGAGAAACTGAACAAGCCGATGCCGGCAGCATTTGTGATGGGCACCGATCCAAGTATTTATCTATCCGCGGTGACCAAAGTTCCCTATGGGGTTGATGAATTCGCGGTAGCGGGTGCGGTCAGAGGAGCGCCCGTCGATCTCGTGAAATGCGAAACCGTCGATCTCGAAGTTCCAGCATCCGCGGAGATCGTAGTTGAAGGCGAATTCCTTCCCGGAGTTCGTGAACCCGAAGGCCCGTACGGTGAGTTTACCGGTTTCATGGCGGGTTCAGCCGAAGCGGGCGAACCGGTTTTTCACGTCAAATGCGTCACGCACCGCACCAATCCTATACTCCAGGGCATGCTAAGCCAGATGCCACCGAGCGAAAGCAGCTGTTGCCGGCAGATCTTGATGGAAGGGGCGATTCTGCATCATCTGACGGAGGAATTGCGCTTTCCCGGCATTCTTGACGTTCATCTGCCTGAGTCTGGTGGTGGTGGAGCGTGGTTGTGGATCCGGGCGCGCAAGGCGCACAACAGTTATCCATATCAGGTGGCAATGGGCGTCTGGTCCAAATTCGGGTTTCAGCACTATAAGTGGATCGTAGTGACGGACGAAGACGTAAACATCCGCAATTCCTTCGCGCGCGAATGGACTTTGGCCTTTCGCGTGCGGCCTGAAGAAGATGTCCATATTACGCCTAAAGTGACTGCAATGACCCTCGATCCATCCGCGACGATGGATCCAAAAATACCTTCGCGGGACCGCACTGCCTCTAAGATTTTTATCGACGCGACAAAGAAATACGCAGGCTTTCCAGAAGTGGCGATGCCGCCGATCGGCCATCTCGAGCGCGTTGCAGAAAAGTGGCTTGAATATGGTCTCGGCGATTTAAGCCCGGAGTGGAAAGCGATCCTAGCTTAGATTTTGAAAGCAAACACAAGAGCAAAGGCCATAAACAAAAGGGGAAAAAATGCTGGACTCAAAAGAAGTCAAAGATTTCGACGCTGAAATAAGGCAACAGTTCATGGAAGGTTTGTGGACTGGATTCTCCGAGTACGACAAAGCTACGTATCGGCAGGATCCCTTCACGAAAGTGTTGCCGCATCTTTGGCGCTGGAGCGACGTATCTGCTGCGGTCCAGAAGGCGGGTGTGGTTCTTGGGGTCGAAGGTATGGTGGAGAGAAGGACCATTGGCTTGATGAATCCCGGGCTGCTGAATGTTGCGGACAAGAGACAGAGAGCGACCACCCACACCATGCATATGTCCGTACAACTTCTTAAACCCGAGGAAGTGGCACCCAGTCATCGACACAATTATTCGGCGTTACGCTTCGTCATCCGCGGAAGGGGTGCGTACACCGTCGTCGAAGGCGAAAAGCTCGTCATGGAAGAGGGCGATCTCATTCTCACCCCCAACATGATGTGGCACGGACATGGCAATGACTCTAACCCGGTGATCTGGCTCGATGGGCTGGATTTTCCAGCATTGAACTCGCTGCAGGTTTGTATGTGGGAGGCTTATCCCGAGGACTTTCAGCCTTTCAAGGAGCAGTCGGAAGCCACCACACATCGCGTCGGCTTGGCGCGGCCAGTAGGAGAGAAGCCAGCGGATTATACGCTTCAATATCGTTGGAAAGACACCTATCAGACTTTGCAGAATCTCGCGGGTACCAAAGGCAATCCGTTTGACGGGGTGGCGCTGGAGTATACCAATCCGCGCGACGGCGGTCATACACTGCCAACGATCGGCTGCTGGATTCAGATGCTGCGGCCTGGAGAGAAGACCAAAACGCACCGACACAACAGCAGCACAATTTATCATGCGTTCAAAGGCGAGGGCAGCACGTTCATTAACGGCGAAAGATTCGACTGGACTGAAGGAGATTGTTTCGTCGTGCCGCTATGGAGCTGGCACAGCCATCAGAATCATGGCGGCAAGGAATCGATTCTGTTCTCGATGACCGACATGCCGCTCTTGGACAATCTCCGTCTCTACAAGGAAGAAGCGGGCGAGGGCGCGTAGGATGGACGTTTCGACGGCTCATATTCCTCCGGACGCAATCGCCAAACCCGGCTTCAGGTGTTTCAGTACGTGCGGAGCAAACCGTCGCTCGAACGCCGGAAGAGATTGTTAGGTGATTCCGGGGGATAAAGGGCTACAAGTCGCGCGCAGGCCCGCGCAATGGAAACAAAAGAGGAGGCATATGAAAACCGAATCTACTGTTTTTCGGAGCGCAAGTCGCTTGTTGTCGTATCTCCTCGTGGGAGCGTTCGGCACCTGGGCGATCGTGCCGGCGGCTATTGGACAGACAAAAGCCGATGGGAAAGCGAAATGGGATGGTGTGGTAGCGGAGGCGAAAAAGGAAGGGACGGTCGTTGTTTTCGGTCCTGCAGGAGCCACGCTGCGAAAAATTGTGACCGAGCGGTTTGCCAAAGCGTTCCCGGACATCAAAATCGAATTCTCCGGCGCCCGGGGTAATGATCTGGCAGCTAAAGTAAGAGCGGAAAGAGACGCGGGTATTTACAGTGTCGATGTGGTTGTTCAGGGCACGACGACGGCGAATTTATATTTCAAACCGCTCGGACTGTTGCCGGTCCAACCCGTCCTAATGCTGCCGGAAGTCACCAATCTAGCCAATTGGCGCGATAACGCATTGGATTTCTCGGACAAGGACAAGCTCAACCTGGTGTTTGGCTTTATGGTCAAAACGCCTTTGGTATACAACGTGGACCAGGTGCGAGCGAGTGATGTCGACGATTTGAATAGTCTTCTCGATCCGAAGTGGAAGGGAAAGATTCTTCTCGGCGACCCCATCCCGTCGGGTTCGGCAAGCGCAGCCTTTCGCTGGCTGTGGGCTATCTTAGGTCCCGAAAAGGCGACGGCGTATTACAAAAGCATACGTGCCCAGGCCGGTGCCGTCGATCGTGACGAGCGTCGCATGATCGAGTGGGTTGCCCAAGGCAGATACGCCATTCATCTCGGCGCCGGTGAGAATATGGTTCCGGATCTCCAGGAAAGAGGATTGAAATTCGGCATCGTGACGGATTTCAAAAAACACGGAGGACTGATTACCGCAGGCGCGAGCAGCATTATGCGTCTCACGAAGCCCCCTCATCCGAACGCCCAGATAGTGTTTATCAATTGGTTGTTGAGCAAAGACGGCCAGACGGCATGGAGCGAAGCGAGCAAATTTAACAGCCGTAGAAAAGATGTACCAACGACACATGTTCCTTCGTTCGCGATTCCGAAACCCGGAGTCAAATACTGGAACAGTTATGTCGAGGAGAATGTGGACCGGACGCCAGAGGAAGAAGCACTGCTCAAGGGACTCTTTGGAAGATAGGATTGAGCGAACGGTCTGCAATGGACGTGCATCTCTAGCCGTTTCAACCCGACGCAGGTAAACGGGTGAATGAATACACAAGGCGTACAGGCTAACTCGCATTCCATTGCCTCGGGAACGGATGCTTTTCAGGTCCTGCGGCTAAAATACCTTGCTGCATGGATGCCTTCGCTCGCTCTTTTGGCGCTGCTTCTCCTGGTCGCTGGCTATCCCGTTGTCCTTATATTCCTCAAGAGCTTTGCCCTGAGTCGACCCGGACAGCCCGACGAATGGGGCTTGGCTGGCTGGATTGCGGCATTTAGTTCGGACTCGTTGCTCTCCGCGATCGCCAACACTTTCAGTCTCGCGATTGTGCGTGTAGCGGTCTCAACGAGTGTGGCGATTCTTTTCGCCTGGATCGTAACGCGTACAAACACGCCGTTTAAGCCGTTCATCGAGCTGATGCTTTGGACCGGATTTTTCTTGCCGCTTCTGCCGCAAACCATTGGCTGGATCATGTTGCTCGATTCAAAGAATGGTTTGCTTAACCTTCTATTGGCCAAAGTTTTCCATCTGAAATCCGCACCTTTTGATGTCTATTCCTATTGGGGAATTGTCTGGTGCCACATCGCGTTTTCGACCTCCGCCCGCTTTCTGCTGTTGACGCCGGCGTTTCGCGCGATGGATGCCGTATTGGAAGAGGCAAGTGAAGCTTCGGGAGCTGAGAAAAAACAAACAATCTTTCGGGTGACTCTTCCGCTGCTTATGCCCGCTATTCTCGCTGCGATCGCGTTGGGATTTATCAAGAGCCTTGAATCACTTGAGATTGAACTGATTCTCGGTATTCCTGCAGGAATTTTCGTTCTTTCGACTAGGATCTATGACCTGATAAATTTTGAACCGCCCTTATACGGCCAGGCGACTGCTTTATCGAGCGTGTTTCTTCTGGCCATTTTTCTTCTGGTATGGCTCCAGGGGCGTGTCTTGCGCGGACGTGAGTTCACTACAGTACGGGGAAAAGGGTTTTCCACTCGTCTGCATGATCTTCGTAAGTGGCGTTGGATCACGTTCGCGTTCTGTATGACGTTTATCGTGATCATGATTTGGTTGCCGCTTGGTGCCTTAGTTCTGGGAACCTTCATGAACACAATCGGTTTTTTCGATATCAAGGACGTCTGGACGACGCGTCATTGGACAGAAGCCTTTGACGACCCGATCTTCTTCTCATCGTTGAAGAATACCTTTTATCTTGCCACAGGAGCGAGCGTCATTGGCACGTTATTTTATAGCGTAATCAGCTATACGATTGCTCGCTCGCGATCCAATATCGATAAAGTTATTAACTTTCTGTCCTGGTTGCCATGGGCCTTACCCGGGGTATTGATTAGCCTTGGCCTCGTTTGGACTTTTCTCGCATCGTCTCTCATCCGCCCAATCTACGGAACGATCTTCGCGCTGATCGCGGCCATCATCATCAAAGAGCTGCCCGTGGGGACCCAAGTGCTGAAAGCCGGCTTGATCCAGGTTCACCGGGAGTTGGAAGAGGCATCCTATGCTGCTGGCGCTTCGTGGTTTGCGACCTTCAGGTGCATTCTCTTGCCGCTACTACGACCTTCCGTGCTGGCGGTGGGATTGATTGTATTCATCTCCGCCGTTCGCGAAATCCCCGCGGTCATATTTCTATCAACGTATCGGACGCGAACCCTTGCCCTGTTGATGCTCGATGGAATCCGAGAGGGAAATATCGAAAAGTCCGCAGTGCTGGGTGTGTTCCTGGTTGTTTTGATATTTGTAGTCGCGCTCGCTGTTAATTGGTTGGGGTTGCGCCATGATTCTCGTATGGGTGCCAATTAGTACGCCGACTATTGGAAAGTGATTTTGGTAACGGTCACGAAGAGGAAATTATTTTATGCCGTTTAAGGATTTGCGGGATTTCTTAGCAACGCTTGAACAAAAAGGAGAGGTCGCGCACGTCTCCGGCGCTCATTGGAACTTGGAGTTGGGCGTTTTGTCAGAGCTGGCGTTCGAACGCCAAGGGCCTGCGCTTCTGTTCGAAAACATTGCCGAATACTCTAGCGAGTATCGAATCGTTAGTAATCTCTGCACCACGAATGAGCGAGCTCTTCTCGCACTGGGAATCAGCGCCGAAGATTCCGACGAAATCATGATTCGCTGGAAAGAGCGCCTCGAGAAATATCGACCGGTGCCTCCGGTTCGTGTCTCGGGCGGCCCCGTCTTGGAAAACCAGTTCCAGGGAGACGAAATCGATCTCTTCAAGTTTCCAGTGCCACGCTGGCACGAATTGGATGGCGGTCGATACATCGGCACAGGCGACTGCGTCATCCTTCGAGATCCCGAAAACGGACGTATCAATGTGGGTACTTACCGTCTGCAGGTGCAGGATCGATGCACGACGACGATCCAACAATCACCACGAAACGACGGCTCAAAAATTCTAAGGAAATATTGGGAAAAGGGTCTGTCTGCGCCCGTAGTTGCTACGTTCGGCCAGGAGCCTGTCTTTTTCCTCACATCCTGCGGTCGCGTAACGCATTTGGCCGCGGAATCGGAACTGGACTTGGCCGGATTCATCAGAGGAGAGTCGGTTGAAGTGATCGACGGAAAGCTAACTGGGCTGCCGATTCCCGCCACTGCGGAGATAGCGATTGAGGGCTTCGTGCCACCGCCAGACGTAGACAGCCGCGGCGAAGGTCCTTTCGGCGAGGTCACCGGTTATTATTGGGGCGGCACAGGTAAGGAGCCTGTCATTCAAGTCCAGGCGCTCTATCACAGAGACCAGCCGATCATCGTTGGTGCGCCTCCCTTCAAGCCCGTGCCATCCCACTACGCGTTTCCATTGCCATTGGGACCGGAGCTCACCACATGGATGCGGCTCGAAACCGAAGGAATCACTGGGATCACGGGTGTGCGCAATCTCGGCTACTGCGGTGCGACCGTGATACGAGTCCGGCAAGAAAATGAAACCCAAGTGCCGCAGTTGATGAGCGCCGTAGAACGCCTGCGCATGTCGCAGCGCCTAGTGATTCTCGTCGATGACGATATCGATATTAATGCCGCTGAAGATGTTCTGTGGGCGGTAGGAACGCGCTCCGATCCAACGACAGATTTGCGGACGGATACATTCACATCGAGCTGGGATCTCAATCCGTCATTGTCGATTGAACAACGCAGACAGCTCCGCGAAGAGAATATCGGTTATCCATTTTCTCGCATCGTCATCAATGCTTGTCAGCCTTTCGCGGCCAAGGCGAAACTTTCACCGGTAAACAAATTCAGCCAGAAATTGCGCCGCGAAGCCGTGGAAAAATGGGGGAATGTGCTCAATTCAAAGCGATCGTTGTATTGAAAAATAATCTAAAAGCCAGAGGTTAATCAGAATGGACGCGTTCGAGGATCACTGTTGGAAAGACGTTATTTCACCTGAGGTATTTGAAGTCTACAAACCCTATCAGCGAGAGACATATATCGGCAAACGGCCGGTCTTATTGGCCATCGATCTTTATAATCTGGTGTTTGAAGGGGGCGCGTACCCCGTTCACGAATTGGTTAAAAAACACAAGAGCACTTGTGGCATTCATGCCTATGAAGCGATTGGCCCAATTCAAGAGCTGATTGCTTTGGTTCGCAAGCGTCACTTGCCGATTATTTATACCACGACCGAAACTCGCAAGGAGAGCAATCCAGACGACGTCCGCGCGACCAATCTTCCGATTAAGGACTTCGCGAAGAGTAGTTATGAAATACGCGAGGAATTTAAGCCCCTCCCGGGAGACTTGACTGTCTATAAGGAGCGCGCCAGCGCCTTTTTTGGGACACCCCTCATCGCGCACCTGACGCGACTGCAGGCGGACAGCTTGATCGTTTGTGGCGAAAGCACGAGTGGTTGTGTTCGGGCAAGTGTCGTTGATGCTTACTCGTTTGGAATTCATCCGGTCATTATCGAAGAGTGTTGTTTTGATCGCAGTCTCATTTCCCACAAAATCAATCTATTCGACTTGCACCACAAATACGCTGATGTGATGCACCTTGAAGAAGTGAAACAGCACTTGGACGAGATGGACTGATTAGGAACCTCCTTTCGAAAGCGAAGATCAACGGATGAAACAAGAGTGTAAGGACAGCCCCGGCGCATTGGATCTGCGCGACTGGTTGCGCTCCGTGCGGGACATTGGCGAGTTAGCCGAGCTCGAGGGAGTGCATTGGGATAAAGAGATGGGTTCCCTGACCCAACTTGTTCACGAACAAGTTCTAGACGCGCCCCCGGCTTTGCTTTTTTCGCGTATCCCTGGTTATCCGGAAAATTTCCGAACTCTTTACGGAATGCTTAGCTCGCCAAAGCGGTTGGCTATGACTTTGGGGATCTCTGATCCTGGCAATCACCGTCTCGAGTTGTTGCGAGCCTTCCGCAAGAAGCTCAATTCGGTGCAGCTCATACCGCCACGCTTGGTAACTCATGGGCCGGTTCTCGAAAATATTGAGCGCGGCGAAAAAGTCGATGTTCTCAAATTTCCTGTGCCCAAGCATCATGAGAACGATCCAGCTAGGTTCATTGGCACGGGGTGCGCCGTCATCCTCAAACATCCGGATCAAGAACTCTATAATATCGGGACCTATCGTTCGATGGTTTACAACGAACGAGAAATCGGGCTCGAAATGAACCCTGGCAACGACGGCGGAAAGATTCAGAAACTCTATTTAGAGAGAAATCAACCCATGCCGGTGGTCATTTGCGTGGGACAACATCCGTTATTTTTCTTTGTTGGTGCCACTCCTCAGCCGCGACCGGAGTTCGAGGTCGCAGGGGGACTAATGGGCGCCCCTGTTGACGTGATTCGCGGCCCGGTAACGGGTCTCCCTATACCGGCCTGTGCTGAAATCGCCTTGGAAGGCTTCGTTCATCCGCAGAATCTAAAGCCGGAAGGCCCCTTCGGGGAATGGATGGGATATTACGCCAGCGAGATTGTCGATCGTCCTTATGTCACCGTGGAGGCGATTCTCCACCGTGATGATCCAATTTTGACGTGCTCCGCGCAGCACACACCGCCTGATGAGACTTATTTGCTGCACGCGCTCGGCAACTCTGCCAAGGTATGGACCGATCTGGAAACACTCGGCGTCAGAGGTGTCCAAGGCGTGTGGCAAATCGAGGGCGGTTCAGGAAAAAAATTCTTGGTGCTTTCGATCGAGCAGGCATTTGAAGGTCATGCTCGCCAAGTCTTGCACGCTGCGGCCGCTTCACGCGGAGCGCTTTTCGGCGGGAAATGGATTGTCGTCGTCGACACGGATATTGATCCAACAAACGTCATCGAGGTGATGTGGGCTTTATCGAGTCGGGTCAATGGGCTCGATGATATGGATTTCGTGCAGGTCGCGCCGACAGGGAGCATCATC
>Ga0207707_10001303_pt1 | contig 23220 bp, 23 predicted proteins | sample KBSC83BmetaG_FD_184336 | JGI IMG/M metagenome (GOLD analysis project Ga0207707, IMG submission 184336) | Corn rhizosphere microbial communities from Kellogg Biological Station, Michigan, USA - KBS C8-3B metaG (SPAdes) (version 2) | ecosystem: Host-associated > Plants > Roots > Rhizosphere ...
CGATCCAGCGCGCCGAGGGCGAGAAGCAATCGGCCATCCTGACCGCCGAGGGCCGGCGGGAGGCCGCTTTCCGCGACGCCGAGGCGCGCGAGCGCATGGCCGAGGCGGAAGCCAAGGCGACGTCCGTCGTGGCGCAGGCGATCGCCGGCAACGGCGTGCAGGCGACCAACTACTTCCTCGGCACCAAGTACGTCGAGGCGCTGGCCAGGATGGGGTCGAGCAACAACACCAAGATGTTCTTCCTGCCCGTCGAGGCCGCAGGTGTCATGGCGTCGATCGCCGGCATCGCCGAACTCGCGAAGGAAGCCCAGGTGCGCGGTACGGCCGGCGAGGTGGCGGCGCGGCCACGCGGCACCGTCCCGAACGCGGGTTAGACCATGAGCTTCGCGATCGTCTTCTGGTACTGGTGGGCTCTCGCGGGCGTGTTGCTGGTCTGCGAGATGATGTTGCCCGGCGTGGTCTTCCTGTTCCTCGCCGTCGGCGCGGCGGCGGCCGGGCTGTTGCTGCTGATCGTCTCGGACCTGTCGCTGGAGATGCAACTGGTGATCTTCGCCGTGGTCTCGGTGGCGGCGGCAGTCGGCCTGCGACCGCTGTTGCGCGGCCTGCAGCAGCGCAGCGAAGATCCCAATCTCAACGCGCGCGGCAACAGCCTGATCGGCAAGATCGTCGTGCTCGATCAGCCGATCCTCGGCGGACGCGGACGGATGAAGATGGGCGACGGAAGCTGGACGGTGACCGGCCCCGACATGGTGGCCGGCTCAAAAGTACGCGTCGCCGCGGTCGACGGCACCGAACTCAGGGTAGAGCCGGCGCCATAGACCGGGCGCGCGTCCTCACGATCGAAGGTCGATCGTCTTAGTAGCGGTCGTGAACGACATAAGTGGTCGTTCCGGGGCCGGGATCAGCCGGTACGACGACGGCCGCCGTACTGGCCGGCACCGGCTTCTCGACGACGGTTCTCTCACTGCGAACGGTACAGGCAGTCGTGCCCAGCGCACAGGCAACGACGGCCAGAAGAGCAATACGCTTCATCGGCTTCCTCCACGGGTTGGCCTAAGCTAACGGGCCGGAAGGGGTGGGGTTGCGGGCGCCAAAAGCTCCCACTTGCCAATAGTTAACATATTGGTTAACTATTGGCGCAACGGAGGAGCACATGAAGATCTACTATGGCTGGATCGTGGTCGCCGCGGGCGCCTTGATGGGATGTGTCGCCATCGGCGCGCTGTTCTCGCTGGCCGTCTTCCTGCAACCCATGTCCGAAGCGACGGGATGGTCGCGCACCGGCATCTCCACGGCCATGACGCTCGACTTCCTCAGCATGGGCGTCGCGGCCTTCGGCTGGGGCGCGCTCAGCGACCGCTTCGGGCCACGGCTCGTCACGCTGGTCGGCGCGATCCTGACCGGTCTTGGCCTTGCGCTTGCGAGCCGCGCCGGAAGCCTGATCGAGTTCCAGCTCGTCTACGGCATCGTGGTTGGCGTGGCGGTGGGCGCACTGCTGGTGCCGACGATGGCCACCGTCACCGGATGGTTCGACAGGAACCGCGCCATCGCCGTGTCACTGGTCTCGGCCGGGATGGGCATGGGACCGATGACGATCTCGCCCTTCGCGAGCTGGCTGCTGCAGAGCCATGACTGGCGGAGCGCGCAGCTCACGATCGCCGTCATCTGCTGGGTGATCATGATCCCCGCCGCACTATTGATGCGCCGCGCGCCACAGGTCGCTCCGGGCGCCGTCGCCATGCCCGGCGCCGCCGATCCCGGCATGACCGTGGGCCAGGCGCTGCGTTCGCCGCAGTTCATCGTGCTGGCGCTCACCAACTTCTGCTGCTGTGCCACCCACTCGGGCCCGATCTTTCACACAGTAAGCTATGCCATCGCCTGTGGCGTGCCGGCGCTGATCGCCGTCTCGATCTACAGCGTCGAGGGGTTGGCGGGCCTCGGCGGGCGCATCGTGTTCGGCCTGGCGGGCGATCGCTTTGGTGCGAAGCAGACGGTGGTCGCCGGCCTGCTGGTGCAGGCCATCGCCGCGGGCTGCTACTTCTTCACGCGTCAGGTCGGCGAGTTCTACATGGTCGCCGTTGTCTTCGGCATGGCCTATGGCGGCGTGATGCCGCTCTACTCGGTGATCGCGCGCGAATACTTCCCGATGCGCATAATGGGCACGGTGATCGGCGCCACGTCGATGATCGCGAGCCTCGGCATGGCGCTCGGCCCCGCGGCCGGCGGCTGGATCTTCGACAGCTACGGCAGCTACGGCTGGCTCTATCTCGGCTCGTTCGGCATGGGCCTCGCCGCCGCCGCGATCGCGCTCGCCTTCCCGCCGCTGCCCTCGCGCGCCAGGCTGCGGGCGGCTTGACCTCGCCCCGCAGTCCCGGGCATTTGGCTCGGGACTGCGGGGGAGAATCACATGAGACTTTGGGCTGCCATCGCCACGCTGGCCTTGTCGTGCGCGCTGGCCGCACCGTCGCGCGCCGACGACGCCACTGTGGCGCGCGGCAAATATCTGGTGACCCTGGGCGGCTGTCAGGACTGCCACACGCCGGGACACTTCTTCGGCAAGCCGGACGCGGCGCGTGTCCTGGGCGGCTCGGAGGTCGGCTTCGAGATCCCGGGCCTCGGCGTCTTCTACGGTCCCAACCTCACGCCCGACAAGGCGACCGGGCTGGGCGGCTGGACGGACGCACAGATCATCGCAGCGTTCCGCACCGGCGTGCGGCCTGACGGCCGCGCCCTGGCGCCGATCATGCCGTGGCGTGCACTGGCTGTACTCACCGATCAGGACGCGGCGGCGATCGTGGCCTTCCTGCGCAGCCTGCCGCCGGTCAACAACATGGTGCCGGGCCCGTTCGGCCCGACCCAGACGCCGACCTCGTTCGTGATGAAGATCGTGCCGCCAGGCGCGAAGTAGCTCCGGCTCAGCCGCCGATCAGCTTCTTGTCGATCATGCAGTGGATGCCCTTGTTGCCGTCCACGGTCTGGGTGACGTGCAGGTCGCCCTGCAGGCTGCACAGCATGTAGGCGTCGGCGGCCGCCAGGCCGGTCTTGGCGGTGATCAGCCGGATCATGTCGCGCAGCGCCTCCTTGGCGGCATCGTCGAGATCGGGGTCGAAGCCGTGGGTGATCCAATGCGTCGCGGTCTCGGCGCGCGGATTGACCAGCTTCATGTCCTTGCGGACGGTGAAGCGGAACGTGCCGCTCAGGCTGGTCTCGAGCGCGGTGAGGTTGACCTCGCCGTCACCCTGCACGCCGTGACCGTCACCGGTCGAGAACAGGCCGCCGTCGGCGAACACCGGGAAATAAACCGTCGTGCCCACCTGGAAGTGCTTGTTGTCGATGTTGCCGCCGAAGGCGCGCGGCTCGATCGAGCTGCACTGGCCCCATTCGGCCGGCGGCGCCACGCCCATGATGCCGAAGAACGGCCGCAGCTGGACCTCGAGGCCCCAGGGCAGCGTGCAGACGCCGCGGTTGGAGTCGATCGGGATGTGCGTCAGCCGGTAGAACGGGAAGTCCTCGGGCAGGGTACCGGCCAGCGGTCGCTGCACGTTCCAGCCCCAGTTGGTGCGGAACTTGATGTCGAGCACCTCGACCGCCAGCACGTCGCCGCGCTCGGCGCCTTCGACGTGCACGGGCCCGGTCAGGATGTGCCGGCCGAGATGCGGCTTCAATGTCGACAGGATCTCGCGATGCTCGGGCAGCACGTTCATCGGCGGCTGCGGCAAAATCTCCTGCGAGCCCGACACGCAGTGGATCGTGGCGATGTCGCCCGACTTGATGCGGAGCTGCGGCTTCAGCTGGCTGTCGAAATAGCCCCAGTGGCAGGTCTCGGGCGATGATTGAAGCTCGTGCGTGGCCATGGCCGCTCCCTCGGTTGCGCAGGGTTTGAAGCACGAACCGTGCTCCGGGTAAACTCGGGGAATGTCACGCACCGTCGCGATCCTCGCCGCGCTTGCCGGGATGGCGTGGGTTTCCGCCGCGGCGGCACAATCCTACGTCCCGCCGGACGAGGTCGTGATCTACCTTCACAAGGATCTGCAGGAGCGGGATTTCGTCGAAGGGCTGGTGTGCGAGTTGGGCCGCGTGCTGGCGGCGCCGGTTCATGCCGAAGATACCGATCTGCCGTTGCGGCGGAGTTATCTGATGACGCCGACGCAGTTGGATGCCGACAAGCTCCGCGCCGTGTTCGGCGACGCCACCGCCGTCCTGGATCGGCGTGTGTTCCGGTACCTGGTTCTGCCGTATGATCTGAAAGTGAATGGCCTGAATTACGTGTTCGCGAGCACCGGAGTGGACGGCGTTGCCGTGGGCGTGATGTCGGTCACCCGGCTGATCCCGCGCCAGGACGGGCTTTCGCGCAAGAAGGTCTCGGACGTCACCGGCGACCGGCTCTACAAGCTCATGCTCAAGTCGGTGGCGGTCCTGTCCGGCCTGCGTTCGAATGGCTGTATCATGGCCTTTCCCCGTTCGCTCGAAGAGCTCGACCGCAAGCCCGCGGAGTTTTGTCCGCAGGACAAGGCGGCGCTCGTGGCGTCCGGCGTCTTGAAGGAACGGCCCTACGGTGCTTGCGATGCCGTTGCGATGGCCTACCGATGAATTACCGCCACGGCTTCCATGCCGGTAATTTCGCCGATGTGCTGAAGCACCTCGTGCTGTGCGAGTTGCTGCGCCTGCTGACGGTGAAGGACAAGAAGCTGTTCGTGCTCGACACACACGCCGGCACGGGCAGTTACGATCTTGCCGGCCAGATGGCGTCGCGCACGGGAGAGGCGGAAGCCGGCATCGCCCGCCTGATGGCGGCGACCCGCGCGGGCACGCCGGCGGCCGTTGCGCGCTACCTGGCGGCGGTTTCGGCCTACGACCGCAAGTTCGGCGCCGCCGGCGGGCCGTTGCGGCGCTATCCGGGGTCGCCGCGGCTCATCCGCGCCGGCCTGCGCCACGGCGACCGCTTCGTTGCCTGCGAGATTCACCCGCAGGATGCGCTGGCGCTGAAGCGCGAATTCGCCGGCGACCGGTTGATCGAGGTCCGCCAGCAGGATGGCTATCACGCGGTCAAGTCCGTCCTGCCGCCGCCCGAACGGCGCGCGCTCGTCCTGATCGATCCGCCGTTCGAGGCGACCGACGAATTCGAGAAACTGGCCCGGGCACTGCGCCATGGACTGCGGCGCTTCGCCGTGGGCTGCTACGCGATCTGGTATCCGATCAAGGATACCGACGCGGTTGCGGCCTTCGTGGCGGAGTTCGCAAGCCTCAAGGCGACGCGGCTGGAGCTGGAGATGCCGGCGGAAGAATCCAAGCTCGCGGCCTGCGGCATGCTGGTGATCAACCCACCGTGGAAGTTCGACGAGGCAATGCGCGAGTCCCTGCCATGGATCGCCGCACAGCTTGGTCCGGACGTTACGGCGAGGCTTTCCGCATCGCCAGCCAGCGCCCCGGTTCCGGCATCAGCATCGTAATGAGGAAGGATATGAGGCAGAGCGCGGCGCCGGCCAGGATCGCGCCGCTGTAGGAGCCGAAGAAGTCGTAGGCGAAGCCCGCGACCGGCGAACCGAACAGCGCGCCGATGCCGACGCCGCTGTAGAGCGTGCCGATCACCGAGCCCAGCGCCTTGGCGCCGAAGTAGTCGGCGGCGAGCGAGGGCGCGATGGCCACGAATCCGCCGTAGAAGGCGCCGAACAGCAGCGCGAAGACGACCAGCGCCGGCTTCGACGTCGACTGCGACCATACGATCATCATCAGGCCGGCGCCGACGTACATCATGGCGAAGGAGCGCCGGCGGCCGAGCCAGTTGGTGAGGCTGGCGAACAGGAAGCGGCCGACCGTGCTGCCCACGCCCAGCAGCATGATCAGCAGCACGCCGAAGCCTTCGCTCAAGCCGGCGTCCCGGACATAGGGCACGATGTGGACGAACGGCACGAACAGGCCGAACGACATCAGCAGCGCGCCCGTATAGATCGTCCAGAAGGGCCGGGTGCCCATGGCCTGGCGCAGGGTGAGGCCGGGCAGGATGCGCGCCACGCCATGCGGATGGGGCGGATCGCCGTCGGCACCGAGGCCGTAGTGGTCGGGCCCGCGGCGCACCAGCGTCCCCGCGACGATCGCGCCCAGCGCCGTCAGCGCCGCCAGCACGAGGTAGGTCGGACGCCAGCCCAGCCGCGCGATCAGTTCGTGCGCCAGCGGTGCGCCGATCAGAGTGCCGACGCCGATGCCGGCGACGGCGAGGCCGCTCGCGGTGCCGCGGCCGCGCTCGAACCAGTGCTGCACGGCAGCGATGCTCGGCACATAGGAGAGGCCGACGCCGACGCCGACGCCGAGACCGTAGCCGATATAGATTTCGAGCAGGCTGTCGGCCTGCGCGGCGACAACGAGGCCCGCGGCGACCAGCAGCAAGCCGCCGATCACGACGGGGCGTGGCCCGGTGCGGTCGGCGATCGCGCCGGCGATCGAGCCCACGGAGAAATACAGGAAGGCCGCGATCGAGAAGACGAGGGAGGTCTCGCCGCGCTGGGCGCCGAACTCTTGCTCGAGCGGGCCGAAGAAGGCGGCGAAGGAGTAGACCATCGCGAAGCCGGTGAGCATGCACAGGAACGCGCCGGCCACGACCCACCAGCCGGGAAAGACGCGCGAGCCGCTCATTTCTTCGTGTCTGGCTTCCAGCCCCACAGCTTGTTGGCGGCATCGGCGACGGCGGGGTCGAGTTCCTGCTCGGTGATCCTCACGCCGCGCGACAGATCGTCGACCAGCACCTTGAGACCGGCGAGGCGGGCGGCCTTCTTGTGATCGGTCGCGATCACGTGCCAGGGCGCGTGATCGGTGTCGGTTTTTTCGAGCATCTCGTCATAGGCCTCGAGATACTGCTTGCGCTTGGCGATGTTGCGAAAGTCCTCCAGGCCGATCTTGTAGCGTTTGTGCGGATCGCTCAGGCGGTCGATCATGCGCTTCTTCTGTTCGTCGGCGCTGACATGGACCAGCAGCTTGACGATGCGCACGCCGTCGTCGGCGAGCTGCTTCTCGAACTCGTTGATCTCGCGATAGGCGCGTTTCCATTCGTCCTTTGTGCAGAAACCTTCGATGCGCTCGACCAGCACGCGGCCATACCAGGTACGGTCGAAGATCGCCCAGTTGCCGGGTGTCGGCAGCCGCTGCCAGAAGCGCCAGAGATAGTGGCGGCCCTGTTCGTCCTTGGTCGGCGCGCCGATGCGCCAGACATGGGTCGAGCGCGGTTCGAGGCCGTAGATCGCCCGCTCGATCAGTCCGCCCTTGCCGGCGGCATCCCAGCCGTCGAAACCCATGATCGCCCGGCCGCCGGTGCGCAGATGGTGGACCTGGAGGTCGAGCAGGCGGTTCTGCAGCTTCTTGAGCTGGCGTTCGTAGTCGTCGTCGTCCTTCGGACGATCGAGCATGTCGATCTTGTCCAGCGCAGGCCACTTGCCCATCGGTTCCTCCTGCATGGATGGTGACAGCCCTGTTTCCGAGAGGCAACGTCGCGGGAGCGATTGACAGCGCTTGCGCCTGCGACGACTAATTCGGCCGATGGCCGACGCTCCTCCCACGATCCGCTATGCCGACCAGGCGGGCTCGCCGGTGCTTCAAGTGAGCGGCAACTGGACGGTTCTCGGCCTGCGCAATGTCAAGACCAGGAAGGGCATTGCGCGGCCGACCCGCGGCACCGCCAAGCTCGTCGATGCGAGCAAGGTCACGCGCCTCGACACCGCCGGTGCCATCGAGATCCTCGACCTCGCGGGTGGCGGCTCGGAAACCGAAGTCAGGACCGGCGACAAGAACCACGCCGACCTGTTCAAGGTCGTGCAGGCCAACCTCGCCAAGGAGCCGGCCAGACCCCATCACGTCAACTGGATGGTGCACTGGCTCGACGAGGCCGGACACAGCCTGATCCACGTCTATCGCCAGATCGTCGACATGTGCGAGTTCTTCGGCGAGATCATCGTGGTTTTCTTCGAGGCCTGCCTGCAGCCGCGGCGGTTCCGCTTCAACGCCGTCGTGCGCCAGATGTACGAGGTTTGGGTCAAGGCACTGCTGATCGTGGGTGTGCTGTGCTTCCTGATCGGCGTGGTGATCGCCTACCAGGGTGTGCAGCAACTGCGCCAGTTCGGCGCCGAGACCTTCACCGTCGAGGCCGTCGGCATCGGCATGTTCCGCGAGCTGGGCGTGCTGCTGACTGCGATCATCGTCGCCGGCCGCTCGGGCAGCGCCTTCACCGCGCAGATCGGCACCATGCAGGTCAACCAGGAAGTCGACGCCATGCGCACCATCGGGCTCAACCCGATCGAGTGGCTGGTGCTGCCGCGCATCCTGGCGCTGGTGATCTCCATGCCGCTGCTGGCGTTCTGGGGCGACATGGCGGGCCTGTTGGGCGGCGCGGTTGCCTGCACGGTCTATCTCGACTTCACCTTCGTGCAGTTCTTCGACCGCCTGCGCGACACGGTCGGCGCCTGGCACTTCTATACGGGCATGATCAAGTCGCCGGTGTTCGGCTTCATTATCGCAGCCATCGGCTGCTTCGAGGGGCTGCAGGTGAGCGGCAGTGCCGAGAGCGTCGGCCAGCTCACGACACGCTCGGTGGTCGAGTCGATCTTCTGCGTCATCGTGCTCGACGCGGTGTTCTCCATCGTCTTCCTGCTGGCCGGCGTGTGATGGCGGACGCGGACGAAAACCAGCCGGTGCAGACGAAGCTGCTGGAGGGCGGCCAGCTGGTCGATCACAGCGACGGTCGCGACGTCGTGCTGAAGCTGCGCGGCGTGCGCACCCAGTTCGGCGACCAGGTGGTGCACGACAAGCTCGACTTCGACGTCTTCAAGGGCGAGATCGTGGGGCTGGTCGGCGGCTCGGGCACCGGCAAGTCGGTGCTGTTGCGCACCATCATCGGGCTGAACGATGCCCGGCAGGGCAAGATCGAGCTGCTCGGGATCGACACCCGCAACGTGCGCGGCAAGGCCGAGCGCACGATGCATGCGCGGACCGGCGTGCAGTTCCAGGACGGCGCGCTGTTCTCCTCGCTGACGGTGGCCGAGAACATCATTGTGCCGATCCGCGAGCACGCGAAGCTCGACGAAAGGCTGATGCACGAGATTGCTGCGTTCAAGATCGCGCTGGTCGGTCTGCCGCCCGATACCGGCAACAAGAAGCCCTCGGAACTGTCGGGTGGCATGCGCAAGCGGGCCAGCCTGGCCCGCGCGCTGGCGCTCGATCCCGACATGCTGTTCCTCGACGAGCCGACCGCCGGCCTCGATCCGATCGGCGCGGCGCACTACGACGAACTGGTAAAGAGTCTGCAGGCCAGCCTCGGGCTCACCATCCTGATGGTCACCCACGATCTCGACAGCCTTTACGCGGTCTGCGACCGGATCGCGGTGCTGCTCGACAAGCGCGTGGTGGTCGGTACCATGGAAGAAATGCTAAAGTACGACCATCCGTGGGTCCGGGAATATTTCCACGGACCGCGCGGGCGGGCGGCCAAGCAGGAGTAGAACCGGCTTCGGATGGAAAACAAGTCGCCTTATGTGCTGATCGGCGCGGCGATGATGGTGTTCATCGCGGCCCTCGTCGGCTTCGTCATCTGGAAGCTCCGGGCCGGCGATCAGACCTCTTACGCCTACTACGACATCCTGTTCTCCGGCGACGTCCAGGGGCTGACCAAGGATTCGCCGGTGTTCTACCGCGGCCTGCGCGTCGGCCGGGTGCAGGACATCGGGTTGACGTCGCGGGTCGACGTCCAGCGCAGCACCGGCCGTCAGCGTCTCAGCGAGAAGATCGAGGTCACGGTGGCCGTCGCCTCCTCGATCGACATCCGTGAGCGTTCCTACGCGGTGTTCGAGAAGCCCTTCATCGCCGGCGCCGCGTTCGTGCAGATCGTGGGCCGCCTCGACGTCGACCAGATCAAGCCCAAGAAGAAGCTGGGCGAGAAGCCCTATCCGGAGATCCGAGAAGGCGCCTCGTTCCTCGAGGCGACCTCGACCTCGGCGCAGGAGCTGCTGGCCAAGGCCGGGACCACCGTCGACCGGCTGAACGAGCTGCTCAGCCCCGACAACCTGTCGTCGGTCGGCGACTTGCTGAAGAACCTGCAGACCCTGTCGGGCTCCTTCGCCAAGCAGGATACGTCGATCCAGACGGCGCTCGCCGACCTGCCCGGCGCGATCGACCAGTTCAAGCAGACCTTCGAACGGCTGAACGGCCTGTCCGACAGGTTGGGCCAGATCGCCATGGAACTCGGGCCGCAGGATGCCCAGACGCGCCAGGCACTCGCCGGCAAGGACAAGGGCGAACTCACCAAGGCGGTGATCGAAGCACGCAAGGCGATGAGCAACCTCGACAGCGCCAGCGGCCAGCTCAACAAGATCCTGGTCGACAACAGCGGGCCGATCCGGCGCTTCTCGGAGTCGGGCCTGACAGAGCTGGGTCTGGCCATCCACGAGCTGCGCGAGCTCACGGCCAACCTCAACATCATCGCCACCAAGCTCGAACGCGATCCCGCCGGCTTCGTGTTCAGTGGCAAGAACGGATACAGGCCCAAATGATCTCTCGCTGGATCGCGCTGCTGGGCGCCGCCGCGGTTCTCGGCGGCTGTTCGCTCATCCAGGCAGCTGAGGAACCGACCGACCTCTACCAGGCCACGCCCAAGAGCACGTTCGAGCCCGACATGCCGTCGGTGCAGTGGCAGCTCGCGGTCGAGGTGCCGGCGGCGGCAGCCAACCTCAACACCGGCCGCATCGCCATCTCGATGACGCCGACCTCATCGGACTACTATGCCAAGACCGCCTGGACCGATCGGGCGCCGGCGATGGTGCAGACACGCATCGTCGATTCCTTCGAGAACAGCCACAAGATCGTCGCCGTCGCCCGCGAGTCGATCGGCCTGCGCGCCGACTACACGCTGCAGCCCGACCTGCGCAATTTCGAGGCCATGTATTTTTACGGCGGCGCGCCGATCGCCCACGTCCGCATCGTCGCCAAGCTGGTGCGCATGCCCGAGCGGCAGATCATCGGCGTGGCCACCATCGAGCGCTGCGTGCGCGCGCGCGAGGACAAGATCCCCAAGGTCGTCGAGGCCTTCGACCAGGCGCTGGGCAGCGTGATCAAGCAGCTCGTGGCGTGGACCTTGCGCACGCCGGGCACCAAGGTGCCCAACGCCAACCTGCCCTACGACATCAACAAATACCGCAATCCGGCCAATGAGTACGTCGACATCAAGGACTGCCCGGTGAAGGGCGACGCCTCGCGGGTCCCCGTCACCGACGAATAGCCTGGGTCTAAGCGCGCTTTTCCACCATCGACCAGCCGAGTTCGGCCAGCACGCGCGCGCGATCGCCGTAGTTCTTGGCCGTCTCCGACGAGGCGTTGCCGTCGAGGCCGCGCTTGTAGACGCCCTGCACGATGGCAGCGAGGCGGAACAGCGAGAACGCCAGGTAGAAGTTCCAGTGCTCGACGCCGGCGCGGCCGGTGCGGCGGGCATAGGCCGCGAGATATTCCTTCTCGGTCGGGATGCCGAAGGCCGCTAGGTCAGTGCCGGCATAGCCGCCCGAGGCGCCGAAGCCTTCGCCGAAGTGGTACATCATGCAGTTGTAGCCGAGGTCGGCCAGCGGATGGCCGAGCGTGGAGAGTTCCCAGTCGAGCACGGCGATCACGCGCGGCTCGGTCGGATGGACGATCGTGTTGCCGAGGCGATAGTCGCCGTGGTTGATCCGCGTCTCGTCGCCCGGCGGGATGTTGGCCGGCAGCCATGTCTTCAGGTTCTCCATCGCCGCGAGGTCGGCGGTACGGGAGAGGTCGTACTGGCCCGACCAGCGCGCGATCTGGCGCTGGATGTACTGGCCCTCGCGCCCATAGTCGCCGAGGCCCGCCTTGCGATAGTCGACGTTGTGCAGGCGCGCCAGCACGTCGTTCATTGAGTCGAAGATCTTGCCCCGGTCGGCCGGCGAAATGCCCGGCATCGTGTGGTCGGCCAGGATTCGGCCGGGCAGGAATTCCATGATGTAGAAGGCGGTCCCGATCACCCCGTCGTCCTGGCAGAGCGCGTAGGGTTTCGGCACGGGGACGTCGGAATGATCGTGCAATGCCTTGATGACGCGGTATTCGCGGTCGACCTGGTGGGCCGAGGGCAGGAGCTTGCCGGGCGGTTTCTTGCGCAGCACGTACATGCGCTCGCCGGCGGCGGCCACGTGGAAGGTGGGATTGCTCTGTCCGCCTTCGAACTGAAGCACGCGGATGGGCCCGCGAAAGCCCTCGATATTGGCCGTCATGTAGTCGACAAGCCGCCCCTGGTCGAAAACATGGGTCTCGCGGACGGGCGTCAGATTCGAAGGCAATTGGGACATTGGCGTGGCATCGCTGTGTCGTTTCGGGGACAGGCCGTTCTAGCTCGCGAATCAAAAATTTTCGAGGGATGTTTGAGGATAGATCGGCGTAGCGATTCTTAAGACGGTGTGAATGCCGTCGAAACACGCCCAGAGGACTTAAATGCCCAAACTTCGCCTCATCCCTTACGCCGTGCTCACGGCGGGCGGCCTGATTGCCGCGAGCGGCGGCGCCTACGCGCAGTCGATGTCGGATATCAACCAGCGTCAGGACTGGCAGCAGAACCAGATCGATCGTGGCATGCGCGACGGCCAGATCACCCGCAGCGAGGCCTCCCGCCTCGAGCAGGGCGAGCGCAACATCGACCGTGCCCAGCGGCGCGCCGAGGCCGACGGTCACGTCTCCCCGCAGGAGCGTGCCCGCATCGACCGCATGACCGATCGCGAGAGCCATCAGATCAAGCAGCAGAGCCACGATCGCCAGCAGGCGTGGGATCGCGGGCAGAGCTGGGGCCACGACGGCCGCGGGAACGACGGCTGGCGTGATCACGATGGCCGGGGCGGCTGGCGTGACGCCAACGGCCACGACTGGAACCACGACCGCGACGGCCGTGACGGCCGCGGCGGCTGGGACCATCGCCAGGCCGACAACCGCAACTGGGGCCGCGACCACAACTGGAACGGCAACCACAACGGCTGGGATCGCGGCCAGAACGACCAGCACGGCTGGAACGGCGGCAACAACCACAATGGTGGTTGGGATCACAACCAGGCCAACAACGGCGGCTGGAACCACGGTAACGGCTCGGGCACGCCCGGCACCGGAACCGGGACGGGCACGGCCAACAACGGCTCGCACGGTGGCTGGGGCCATGGCTCGGGCACGCCGGGTACCGGCACAGGCTCGACCGGTGGCACCACCACGGCCGGCAACGGCGCCTCGCACACCTGGGGCAACGGCGGCGGCTGGAACCACGGCGGCTCGACCGCCGGCTCGACGGCTTCCACGCCGTCGTCCAGCTTCGGCAGCCGCAGCGCTACGACGACGCGCACGGCCAGCAGCTTCGGCGGCGGCACGCGGTCGTTCTCGGGCGCGCCCTCGGGTGGTCACTCGGGCGGCGGTCGTCATCGCTAGAAAGCCTTCGCGTCCTTGAAGGGTGAAAGCCGGCGGCTCCGGGAGGGGCCGCCGGTTTTCGCGTTTATGGTCGTCAATTGACCTGACGCTGCCTGTCGCCCCAGTAGGCGCGCCGCAGCTCGCGCTTCAGGATCTTGCCGGTGGGATTGCGCGGCAGGACGTCGATGAAATCCACCGACTTCGGCAGCTTGTATCCCGCGATGCGCCCGCGCGCCCAGTCGATCAGCTCGCCCGGCGTCACGTCGGCCCCGGGCTTCTTCACCACCACTGCCTTCACCGCTTCGCCCCAGCGCTCGTCCGGCACGCCGATCACGGCGACATCGGCCACGGCGGGATGGCCGAACAGTGCGCTCTCGACCTCGGCGGGATAGATGTTCTCGCCGCCCGAGACGATCATGTCCTTCACGCGGTCGTGGATGTAGAGGTAGCCCCCGGCATCGAGGTAGCCCGCGTCGCCGGTGAAGAACCAGTCGCCCTGGACCGCTCGCGCCGTGGCGTCCGGCAGCTTCCAGTAGCCGCCCATCACCTGCGCCGAGCGCACCGCGATCTCGCCGACCTCGTCAGGCGCCAGGTCCCGGCCGTCTTCGCCCACGATGCGCAGCTCGACGCCCTTCTGCGCGTAGCCGCACGACAGCAGCTTCTTCGGATCGGCGGGATCGTGGTCCGACGCCGGCAGCACGGTGATCGCGCCGGTCGTCTCGGTGAGGCCGTAGACCTGCTGGAAGCCGCAGGGGAAGACGCCCATCGCCTGCTTGAGCAGCGGCGCCGGGATCGGCGCGGCGCCATAGACGATCAGCGTCAGGCTCGACAGATCGGTCTCGCGGATTTGCGGCGCCTGCACCAGGAACAGGATCATCGCCGGCACCAGCAGCATCACCTGCAGCCGCTCACGCTCGACGGTCCGGAGGATCTCCGCCGGCACGAACTCGCGAACGACATGGTTGGTGGCACCGGCGAACAGGCCGGCGATGCCCCAGCCCGCGCCGCCGATGTGGAACATCGGCAGGCACACGAGGTTGGGCACGCCGGGGCCCAGCAGCCACTCCTTCGTCCAGACCGGCATCATCGTGGAGAAGTTGCTGTTGATCAGCTCCGCGCCCTTGGGCAGGCCGGTCGTGCCGGAGGTGTAGAACTGCACCGCGGTGTCCGAGGGTTTGCTCGGCAGCTCGGGATCGGTGGCGGGATGGCGGTCGCGCCAGGCGTCGAACGACGGCCACAGGGCGTGGCGCGCGCCGAACGCCACGATCGTGCGCACGGTCGTGAGGTCGCCCCGGATCTTCTCGATGACGGGAAAGAACTCCTCGCCGACGAACAGGATCTCGGCCTCGGCGTCGTTCACGATCTGCAGCACTTCGGGTGGCGCGAGCCGCCAGTTCATCGAGACCATCACGGCATTGGCCTTGGCGGTTCCGAATAGCAGCTCGAAGAAAATGTCGCTGCTCTTGTCGAGATGGGCGACACGCCCCTGCGGCCGGATGCCGTCGGCGATCAAGGCCTGGGCGACCCGGCTCGCGGCGTGGTCCAGGGCGGCATAGCTCGTCGTGCGACCCTGATGCACCAGTGCGGCCGTGTCCGGCTGCTGCCGGGCGTGCACGCGCACGATGTCGGCGATGCCCACGATCTCGATACCCATGGCACTTCCTCAGGTCTTATTTGGTGATTTCATTGGGTCGTTCGCCTAGTCTCGTCCGCGACGCGGGGAACATTCAAGGGGCGACATGAGCAAGCGGATTCTGGTGACCGGCGGCGCGGGCTTTCTCGGCTCGCACCTGTGCGAGCGCCTGCTGAACGAGGGCAACGACGTGCTCTGCGTCGACAACTACTTCACCGGCAGCAAGGACAATATCGCCCCCTGCCTGGGCAATCCGCACTTCGAGCTGATGCGCCACGACGTTACGTGGCCGCTCTATGTCGAGGTCGACGAGATCTACAACCTCGCCTGTCCGGCCTCGCCGGTGCACTACCAGCACGATCCGGTGCAGACGACCAAGACCTCGGTCCACGGCGCAATCAACATGCTGGGCCTGGCCAAGCGCGTGCGCGCGAAGATCTTCCAGGCCTCGACCAGCGAGGTCTACGGCGACCCGACCGTGCATCCGCAGGTCGAGGGCTATCGCGGCTCGGTCAATCCGATCGGCCCGCGCGCCTGCTACGACGAGGGCAAGCGCTGCGCCGAGACCCTGTTCTTCGACTATCACCGCCAGCACCAGCTGCGCATCAAGGTCGCGCGCATCTTCAACACCTACGGCCCGCGCATGCATCCCAACGACGGGCGCGTGGTGTCGAACTTCATCGTCCAGGCGCTGAAGGGCGAGGACATCACGATCTACGGCGACGGCATGCAGACGCGCGCCTTCTGCTACGTCGACGACTTGCTCGAGGGCTGGATCCGGCTGATGGACAACACGCCCGACGACTTCACGGGCCCGGTCAATCTCGGCAACCCGGTCGAGATACCGGTGAAGCACCTCGCCGAGAAGATCCTGGCACTGGTGAACGGCAAGTCGAGGTTGATCTTCCAGCCGCTGCCGATCGACGATCCGATGCAGCGCTGCCCCGACATCACGCTGGCCCGCGACAAGCTGAAGTGGGAGCCCAAGGTCCAGCTCGAGGAAGGGCTGGGCAAGACCATCAGGTTCTTCGACGGGCTGCTGAAGAGCAACAAGGCCATCAGCCGCGTCGGCCGCTGAGCGGCGTTTTCCCGATGCGGCCGGAAACAAAAATACGCCTCCTCGCGAGCGGGTGCAGCGCGGTGCACGCACGTGTGGGATGGCACCCTTTCGTGAGTCGGGCGGCCCGCAGGCGGGGGGTCCACAGGGCAATCATGCGCGCCCGAGTCCAGGCGCGTCGGCGCGAATCGCCCAAGATGGTCACTATCGACGCTGTATCGTTGGCCGGCTTGAAACGAAAAGGGACCGCCCCGGCGCGCGCAGCGCCCGGACGGCCCCGATTCCGGAGAGAATCTACTGCGCGGCGACCTGGCGCGGCAGCGCGTTGACGACCGAGGCCTTGCCCGAGGTCATCTCGTCGTAGATCCACTTGTAGGTCTTCTCCATGCCGGCCTCGAGCTTCACCGACGGCGCCCAGTTCATCAGCTTCTTGACCAGCGTGTTGTCGCTGTTGCGGCCGCGCACGCCCTTGGGCGCGTCGAGCTTGTAGGAGCGCTTCAGCTTCACGCCGGCGATCTTCTCGACGATGTCGACCAGTCGATTGATCGAGACGAGTTCATCCGAACCAATGTTCAGCGGCTCGATGATGTCGCTTTCGGCCAGCTTGATCGTGCCCTCGGTGCAGTCGTCAATGTACATGAACGAGCGGGTCTGCTCGCCATCGCCCCAGATCTCGATGTCGTGCTTGCCCGACAGCTTGGCGGCGATGACCTTGCGGCAGATCGCGGCCGGGGCCTTCTCGCGGCCGCCGTCGTAGGTGCCTTCCGGCCCGTAGACGTTGTGGTAGCGCGCGACGCGGGTGGCCATGCCGTAATCCTCGCGGTAGTGGCGGGCCATGCGCTCGCTGAACAGCTTCTCCCAGCCGTAGCCGTCCTCCGGCAGGGCGGGGTAGGCGTCTTCTTCCTTGAGCGCGGTGACGTCGGCTTCGGTCTGCTTGTCGCCGTTGTAGACGCAGGCCGACGACGAATAGAAGAAGCGCGGAGTGCCGGCTTCCTTGGCGGCGACCAGCATGTGCGTGCTCACCAGCACCGACAGCATGCACTCGGCCTTGTGGGTCTCGATGAAGCCCATGCCACCCATGTCGGCGGCCAGGTTGTAGATCATCTTGGCGCCCTTGGCGGCGGCGCGGCAGGGCTCGAGCAGGGCGAGGTCGCCCACCTGGTTCTCGACGCCCGGCGTCTTCTGGTACCACTCGCCCAGCGGCTTGTTGTCCACGCCACGGATCTTGGTGTGGCCGCGCTGCTGGAGCACGCGGATCAGATGGCCGCCGATGAAGCCGCCGGCACCGGTGACGACCACGAGATCATTCTTGGACATTTGAGAACGCCTTTCGATCCAATCCGAGGGGTATTTAACCGCTTTTTCAAAGACTTGCGAGTTGGCCGCGCCAGATCGGGGGATTATGCGCGCGGGCGGTGCTCGTTTGCTCGCCTCATGCCTTTCCGTCAAGCCGCCGGGATGCCACACGCCCGTTTTTGCCGGCAAAAATGGCGGAAAACCGGTGGTTCGGCCGGAAAAGCTCACTTATACCAGCCACATAGCTCAAAATTGGCCCATAAGTTTGCCAGTGCTCGCCCACATCACCCCCGTCGTGCTGACCTATAACGAGGCGGCCAATATCGGCCGGACCCTCGAACGCCTGACGTGGGCCCGTGAGGTCATCGTGGTCGACAGCCAGTCGACCGACGACACGGTGGCGATCGCTGGGCGCTTTCCCAATGTCCGGGTGGTCCCGCGCGCCTTCGACAGCCATGCCCGCCAATGGCGCTTCGCCACGGAAGAGACCGGCATCGCCAGCGACTGGATCCTGCGCCTCGACGCCGACTACATGATGGAGCCCGGCTTGCGCGACGAGATCGCGGCCCTCGCGCCGCCGCCCGAGCTCGCCGCCTACCTGATCAGCTTCACCTACTGCATGGATGGCCGGCCGCTCCGGGCCTCGCTCTATCCGGCGCTGCCGGTGCTGTTCCGGCGCGGGTGCGGGTCGTTCGTCCAGGATGGCCATACCGAGAAGCTCCGGATCGACGGTCCGGTCGCGCCGCTCGCCCACCGCCTGCTGCACGACGACCGCAAGACCACCGAGCGCTGGCTGCAGAGCCAGTCGCGCTACCAGGCCGCCGAGGCCGAGAAGCTGATGAGCCGGCCGTGGTCGGAGCTGAGCTGGGCCGACCGCCTGCGCTGCACGCGCGTGCTGGGGCCGCTCGCCGTGGCCGTGCACTGCCTGTTCGTGAAGGGGCTGCTGTTCGACGGTCGCGCCGGACTTCTCTATACGGCGCAACGCGTGACCGCAGACGTCATCCTTTCCATGCACCTCCTGCGCCGCGACCTCGCCCGATGACGTACATGCGATGACGTATATCTTGGGCCTCAACGCCTATCACGCCGACGCCGCGGCCTGCCTGGTGAAGGACGGCGAACTGGTGGCCGCCGTCGAGGAAGAACGCTTCCGGCGCATCAAGCATTGGGGCGGCTTCCCCAGCGAATCGATCCGCTATTGCCTGAAGGAAGCCGGCATTTCGCTGGCCGACGTGGACCACGTCGCCACCAACAGCGACAACGCGGCCAATCGCTGGCGCAAGCTGGGCTACGTGCTCACCTCCGGTGTTTCTCCGGGCCTGATCCTGAAGCGCCTGCGGAGCCGAGGCGAACGCGCCGACATCGCGGGCAATCTCTCGCGCGCGCTGCCGGACCAGACGTTCCGCGGCAGCGTGCACGCCGTCGAGCATCATCTCTGCCACCTCGCCTCGACCTTCCTTGTCTCGCCCTACGACAAGGCGGTGGCGGTCTCGGTCGACGGTTTCGGCGATTTCTCGTCGGCGGCGTGGGGCCTGGGCGAGGGCGGCAAGATCGCAGTCGAGGGCCGAGTCTACTTCCCGCATTCGCTGGGCGTGTTCTACGAGGCGATGACACAGTTCATCGGCTTCCCGCACTATGGCGACGAGTACAAGGTGATGGGCCTGGCGCCCTACGGCCAGCCGAGTCTTGTCGACAAGATGGCCGAGATCGTGAAGCTCAGGAACGACGGCACCTTCGCCCTCAATCTCAAATACTTCCGCCACGCCTCGGGCGGCGGCGCGGGCTACCAGGTGAAGGACGGCATCCCGTCGGGTGGCCGGCTGTGGAGCGATGCGCTTACCGATCTGCTGGGGCCGGCGCGCGATCCGTCGGCACCGCTCACCGACCATCACAAGGACATCGCCCGCTCGACGCAGGCGACCTACGAGAACGCCTTCTTCAACCTGCTGAATGCGCTGTACGCCCGCTACAGGACCGATGCCGTCGTGCTGGCCGGCGGCTGCGCCTACAACTCCGTGGCCAACGGCAAGGTCTTCGAGCGCTCGCCGTTCAAGAAGGTCTACATCCAGTCGGCGGGCGGCGATTCCGGGGGCGCGATCGGCGCGGCCTTCGCCACCTGGCACAAGCTCGATGCGGGTAAGTCGCGCCGGCACTTCGTAATGGATCACTCCTATTGGGGCCCATCGGCCACGCCGGAGGAGATCGCCACCGCGATCGCCGCGCGCCGCGCCGATTTCGACGCCGCCGGCTGCACGATCGAGCGCATCGCCGACGAGGCGACGCTCTGCCGCCACACCGCGCAGGCGATTTCCGAGGGCAAGGTGATCGGCTGGTTCCAGGGGCGGCTGGAGTGGGGCCCGCGTGCGCTGGGCAACCGCTCGATCCTGGGCGATCCGCGCCGCGCCGACATGAAGGACATCCTCAACCTCAAGATCAAGCGCCGCGAATCCTTCCGGCCGTTCGCGCCGTCGATCCTGCGCGACGCGGTGAAGGACTGGTTCGAGACCGACGACGACGTGCCCTTCATGATGCAGGTCTTCAAGATCAGGGAAGCCCGACGCAAGGAGATCCCGGCGGTCACCCATGCCGACGGCACGGGCCGCCTGCAGACCGTGACCTGGTCGGCCAATCCGCGCTACGCACGCCTGATCGAGACCTTCGGCGGCCTGACCGGCGTGCCGATCGTGCTCAACACCAGCTTCAACGAGAACGAGCCGGTGGTGTGCAAGCCGGAAGAGGCGATCGACTGCTTCCTCCGCACCAAAATGGACGTGCTCGTGCTGGGCGACACCTACATCACGCGATGATCACGCGCCGTCCCTCGGGCATTACGGCTACGATGACGGGCATGTCGTCTTTCGAGAGGAGATCGGCCCCGTGCGCGTCCTGGTGACCGGCGGCGCCGGCTATATCGGCTCCCACACCTGCAAGGCGCTCGCCGAGGCGGGGCACGTGCCGATGGTCTACGACAATCTGCACACCGGCCACGCCTGGGCGGTGAAGTGGGGCGCGCTCGAGCGCGGCGACCTCAACGACGCGGCCACGCTGGGCGCGGCGATGAAGCGCCACCGTCCCGAGGCGGTCATCAACTTCGCGGCATTGACCAATGTCGGCGACTCGACGCGCGAGCCCGCGCTCTACTATCGCGTCAATGTCGGTGGCATGCTGACCCTGGTCGAGACCATGCGCGCGCATGACGTGGGCTCGATCGTGTTCTCCAGCAGTTGCGCCACCTACGGCGTGCCCACGCGCCTGCCGATCGGCGAGGACACGCTGCAGGCGCCGATCAATCCCTACGGCCGCACCAAGCTGATGGGCGAGATGATCCTGCGCGACGCCTGTGCCGCGCACGGGCTGGCCGCCGTGGCGCTGCGTTATTTCAATGCCGCCGGCGCTGACGCCACGGGCGAGTTGGGCGAGGAGCACGATCCCGAGACGCACCTGATCCCGCTGGTGCTGCAGGCGGCAGCCGGGCAGCGGCCCGACATCTCGGTCTTCGGCAGCGACTACGACACGCCCGACGGGACCTGCATCCGCGACTACATCCACGTGACCGACCTTGCCGCCGCGCATGTAGCCGCACTCGCGGCGTGCAAGCCGGGCGTGTTCGCCGCCTACAATCTCGGCACGGGCAAGGGCGCCAGCATCAACGAGGTGATCGCGTCGGCGCGCCGCCTCACCAACCGCGAGATCGTCGTCACCCCCGGTCCGCGCCGCGCCGGCGATCCGCCGATGCTGGTAGCCGACGCCTCACGCGCGCAAGCGGGCCTGAAATGGACGCCCAAGCATTCCGATCCGGAGAACATCATCCGTACGGCCTGGGCCTGGATGAACGAGCATCGCGCTCGCGCGGTGAAGTAAGGGAACGAGTCCCGATCTGCGAACGCTACACGCGCCAGCTCTTGTTGTTTGCGTTGGGCTGCAGAAGGTCCCATGTATTGCCGTAGAGATCCTTGAAGACGGCAACCGTGCCGTAGGCCTGCTCTTCAATGGGGCGAACGAATTCCACGCCTGCTGCCCTGAACCGATCGTAGTCCCGCCGGACGTCGTCGGTATAGAGGAACAGGAACACACGGCCTCCGGTCTGCTTTCCGATGGTGGCAATTTGCTCCGGTGTCGACGCCTGCGCCAACAGGAGGCGCGCGCCTCTGCCGCCGTTGGGTGCGACGACGACCCATCTCTTCCCCTGGGCCGGCACAGGCGTGTCCTCGACGAGCTCGAAGCCGAGCTTGGTCACGAAGAACGACAGGGCTTCGGCGTAGTCTCGAACCACCAGCGATACGAGTCCGAGCGATTGAGTCATGGAGCCGCCTCAAACCGGGGACATCGATGAAATGGTGCCGGGTAAGGGATTTGAACCCCTGGCCTTCGGTTTACAAAACCGCTGCTCTACCGCTGAGCTAACCCGGCCCGCCTTTATTTTACCTCAAGATTTGCGGCGCGCCCATTCGTAGGTGGCGACGGCAGCGGCGTTCGAGACGTTGAGCGCGGCGAGCGCCTGGCTGGTCGGGATGGTCACCAGCCGGTCGCATTTCTCCGACGTGAGGCGGCGCAGACCTTCACCCTCGGCGCCCAGCACGATGCAGACGCGGCCGCCGAGATCGAGCGAGCCGATCGGCGCCTCGCCGTTCTCGTCGAGGCCGTAGAGCCAGAAGCCCGCTTCCTTCAGCTGGTCGAGCGCGCGCGCGAGGTTGACGGCGCGCACCAGCGGCACCAGCTCGAGCGCACCCGACGCCGACTTCGCCAGCACGCCGGTGTCGGCGGGCGCGTTGCGTTCGGTCACGATCACGCCGGCGACGCCGAAGGCGGCGGCCGAGCGCAGGATGGCACCGACATTGTGCGGATCGGTCACCTGGTCGAGCGCCAGCACCATGGCGGCCTCGCCGCAGCGCGCGAGTACGTCCTCGAGCTGCGGCTCCTCGAGCGGCGCGGTCAGCACGGCGATGCCCTGGTGGACGGCTCCGGCGGGCAGGCGCTGGGCCAGTTCCTCGCGCGACAGGATCTGGGCGCGGCCGGCGAACTCTTTGGCGTGACGTTCGGCCACGTCCTTGGTGGCCAGGATGCGTTCGATCCGGCGCTCGGGGTTGGCCAGCGCGGCCAGAACGGGATGACGGCCATAGAGCCAGACAGCCTGATGACCGCCGCGGCCGGGGCGGGCCGTGCGATGCGGCGGCATGGGCGGCCGGGGTGCGATGTGCTGGGGTGCCGGCGCGCGGGGAGCCGGACCGCGGAGAGACTGGTCGCGGGGAGATTGGCCACGGGGCGACTGGCCGCGGGAAGCCGGGGCGCGCGAGGAGGGGGGTCGCGAAGGCGGGGGTCTGGACATGGGAAAATCGTATAGAGGGATTTGCCCCTTGACGTAACTCATTGGATTTGCGAGCAACGCGCGCCCGTTTTGGCGGGCCGAACAGGCTAAATCTCGCGCTGCGCGCCGCAGGTTCGGAGGGGTGGCCGAGCGGTCAATGGCAGCAGACTGTAAATCTGCCGACTTCGCGTCTACGAAGGTTCGAATCCTTCCCCCTCCACCAACGGATCGTAGCGCGGGATTGGCTCTGTTTGGGCGTTGCGGGTGTAGCTCAATGGTAGAGCAGAAGCCTTCCAAGCTTACGACAAGGGTTCGATTCCCTTCATCCGCTCCAGTTTGAAGGCTGTTTTGTAGGTTCGAAAGCATCACGAGGATCGTGACACCATGACGAAGGCGAAGTTTGAGCGGAACAAGCCGCACTGCAACATCGGGACGATTGGGCATGTGGATCACGGCAAGACGTCGCTGACGGCGGCGATCACGAAGATCCTGGCGAAGACGGGCGGAGCG